>ERZ773139.901-NODE-901-length-36939-cov-4.158931_pt1 | contig 36939 bp, 30 predicted proteins | sample MGYA00580854_ERZ773139 | MGnify/ENA primary metagenome ERZ773139 (study PRJEB29015, sample SAMEA2737809) | human gut metagenome | biome: human gut; feature: human-associated habitat; material: faeces | place: China | collected 2012 ...
CTGGTGAAGGAACAACATAAATGGCATACCTTGCCCCACATCGGGCATCAGCAGCACGAAGGATGGCTTTAGGGTTTATCTCCGTTACCCATTGCTCAATCATTGTCTTTCTCTGCTTGTTGGTCATATCGCTCAATATTTTGTAAGATACCATTCATTGATATTCCAGACCTCGATGTCGTAGTTCGTCTCATAGCCTTGTGTCTGGTAGGCAAACTCCAACTCCTTGCGGAGTCTGCGCCTTGTCTCGGCTTCCAATACACGTTTTGAAGTGTGTTCTATTTCGTCCTCGTCAAAGAACTCTTCCAGCTCTATGCGGTGGTTCTTAACAATGGCATTAACCGCTGCCCATTTGCTTGTGAAAACACCTGCACATTCCCGATGGCTCGTGCTGTGCCATGCGTCGGTTTCATAAACTACAAATATCTGTCTCATAATACTTGGGGATTATTGGGAATAGGCAGCGTTCTTGCCACCTATCCCCGATGTGATTTACTTACCAATCTCTGAAATAATAAAATCTATATGACCAGCAAAGATTTCGTCAACATCAATCTCATGCTCATTACCTCGGTCATTCTTTTCATCACCTATGATGGTGAAATATCCGTCCTTGTCAACTCTGACCGAAAGGATAACAACATCACATGGCTCGTCATAGTCGTAAGCTGCTACGATAGGACATTCACCCTCGAAGTGCCATTCATACCCATCATCAACCTTTTCACCACGAAGTTTGAGTCTTTCGGCAAGTTCCTCCTGCTCACGGTGCTTTACCTCCTGCACACTGTCATAGATGGAGAAGTCTTTGAGTTTTCCTTGACGGACAAAGTGCAACTCTGCACCATCCGAATGACAGATGCCATATTCATGGAACTGCACCGGCACGAAATCGATGGGTGCTGCCATCCATGAAATATTATTGAGTGAATAATCATGCTCTGCCAAGAACTGCTCGATGTCCTCTTCAATCATGTGGTCGGGAACATTCAAAACCTCGATACGCACATTTGCGCTGTCCATTACGATAATCTTCATAATCTGATATGTTTATAGGGTTATACATTAGTCTTTGTCATAGAGCCGAGAAAGGAAAAGTTGAAGTTCCTCGTCCTCGATGTCGGCGAGTCTGCAAGGCTTGAAATCCTTGTCTTGCTCAATTCTTAATGTGCCAAGTCCGTACTCGCTTGCATCATAGGTGATACTCGCCATTTCGGTTGCAGACTGGTAGCCGTACTCCGTTTCTTGCAGACCTGCGACGATACCATAGAGAGTAAAGTCATTCCCCTCCTGCTGACCTTCCATGATGTACCAGCGAATATTGCCAAGGTAAAACACTGCGATGCACATTGCATCTTTCTTCTTTGCGTCCTGAGAATACAGGGGATAACTGCTCAGTGCCTCAGTTAGCTCTGGCGTTATCAGTCGATTGTTGAAATTTGTTGTTGCCATACTCTGAAATTTTTATTTTCCCTTTCTTTCAAGCCTTTCAGCCTGTGATTGGGAATTTTTCTGCTTTACAAGGTGATAGCAAGACAATAAGGCAAGAAAAGTTTCAAGAATACTCTTATGCCTGGCAGAAGGAAGATTGTTGAAAGCGAAGCCCCTGCTGTTCTTGACGGTTTGAATGGCGAAACTACCTTTGCAGAAGAATTACTATTCACGGGCTTTGAAGGATATGACAGAAGATGTCATGTAAAACACATATAAAGGTTGGGCGGGATTGTCCAAACAGGAATCATCAGCCAGTATGCCAGAAAGAGGAGTCTACATCGAGCATAAAAGACTGAAAGTATCTGGCAAAGTGTTTAGTTTTGCCAAATACCTTCTGTCAATGATTGATAGAGTCTCCTTGACATACCTTTGGCAGAGTGAGGAAACTCTTATGATCAACTCGCTTGACCACAAGAATTTTCCCTCTATGACAAACTGAGGATGCAGTTTAGACAATGGTGAGGGCGTAGATTATAAGAATCCAGTACGTTAGGTTTGAAAAGGAAAAGACATAAGATTATAACAGATTGGGAAGGGACTGAAGCTAAATTCCAGAAAGGCAATCTTCCCGACGAAGTGGTGGACTGTTAGCAAAAACAGAGTCAGTGAGGTTTCGCCTTGCGATCTCACCGACCCTGTTTGAAGATGACTGAACACCTTTTCGTAATTGCCTATCCCTGTAACAGTGTCTTTTCTTTCATGTCACGCTCTGCTGACTGAAAATGAAGACTCTGTTGATGGGACTGGGGGTGGCTTCATGGTGTGGGGCGAAGCATTATAATACCTTAGAGGAAGACACGTTGATTAAAATATTCAACCTGCGTAGCTGCTATAAGAAGACCAGATGAAATATGAACTATAATATAAAAACTGAATACGGTTAACGATAATTAGCATAATCATGCAGGTTATCGTGTATGGAAGGCTCGTCGGGGCTGACTGCTCAGCCCCTTGCCGCATGGCGTTCCCTCCGCAGGAGCTATTATGGTTTTTCGGATTTGAATCCATCGACATAGGGTTTCCCTTGCGTGACGACAGCAAAGGCTTGCCTTACAAGTTTGTTGGCGACCGCAATGACCGCCACCTTGCCGGGCTTGCCGTTGGACCTGAGACGGTCAAAACATGCCTTGCACTCGGTATTGCACCTGAGAGACGAGAACGCCGCTACATAAAGCTGGCTTCTCAAGGCTGAATCTCCGTTTCGGTTGATGTGACCTTTGACATTGACTGACGTACCGGATTGTTGGTAAGTAGGTGACAAGCCCAAGTATCGGGTGAGTTGTTTGGCATTATCAAAGTAGGTGAATCCGCCGGTGGCTACGATAAGTGCTGCTGCCAGCGTAACGCCGATGCCTTTGATAGAGGTGAGCAAGTCCATCTGTTTCTTGTATTCACCTTGTGCCAATGAAGCGAGTTCCTCTTCCATCTCGTTGAGCTGCTTTTCAAGAAATACAATCGTCTTTTCGATGGTTTTCTTGCATTTGGGGTCAAAGAACGGAAGAACTTCCATCGAGCCTTTTAGGTTTCGTGTGGCTACAAGTTGTTTCTTAAGCTGGCGCAGCACCGTCCGTTTCTGCTTGAGGACAAGGATTGCATCGCTTCGAAGTTTGTAAGGCGCAGGCTGCATCTTTTCCCCATAAAGGGCTATCAGGCGCGCATCAATCTCATCCGTTTTTATGACGGTGAGCATGACACGGGCGAAGTTCTTTATCTTCAGCGGATTTTCAAGGCTGACGGTAATGCCTGCCTCTGAAAGCAGATAAACAAGCAACGCGCTGTAATTGCCCGTTGCTTCCAGCACGCAATGATGTGTTGCCGGAGGAATGGTCTTGGAGTTACGCACGTTCACCATACGCATCATTTCCAGAATCTCGATACCATTCACTTCAGCCATCTTCAAATCCGTTATCAGCAGATCATAAGATTTTTTGCGCATCATATCCAATAAATCCGTGGCATTATTACAAGTGTCACATACGATGCCGTTTGATGCAAACGCCTCACGAATGGTACTCAGTTGCACATGGCTATCATCAATGGCAATGACAGTAAACGAATCTTGTCGTTTCGTTCTATACTGGATTGGTCCCACATTCTGCTTTTCGGCTGCAGCCATAGGAAGACTAATGGTAAAAATACTTCCCAGCCCTTGGTTACTGGACACATCGATTTTTCCTTTCATCAGTGAAACGAGGTTCTTGACAATGGAAAGCCCCAAGCCAAATCCCGGTTGGGTGACCGCATTTCCCAATCTTGCAAATTCCTTGAAGATTTGTTTTTGTTGCTTGTCATCCAATCCTGTTCCTGAATCCTTAACCTTTAGTATGAACACACCATTCTTATAGGTTGTGGACAATACTATCTCACCCTTTCCCGTATATTTGATGGCATTGGAAAGCAGATTGCGTCCTATTGTAAGCACCTTTTCCTTGTCTCCATTGACAACACCATCTGCCTTATTGCTGACGCTCAATTCCAGTTGTTTCTTTGCAGCAAAGGGCTCATACTCCATCTTTAAATGCTCGGCAATGTCCATCATACGGAAAGGGCGTTCCTTGACGGTCGCCTTTCCATTCGCTAATTTGGAGTAAACCAGGAAACTGTCAATCATAGAAGTCAAGCCTTTCGATGTGTCAACAATCAAGTCGGCATATCGTTTGCTTTCATCCGTAGCATCTTCAAGTCCGCTAATCTTGCGAGCATAATCCTTGATGGCAGACAAAGGACTGCGCATCTCATGCGTTACTGTCAGCATCACATTTCTTGTTTCTTCCTTGCTCTTACGTGTCTTGAATGCGAATCGCCACACCAATAGGAATAATACGAAAAATACCAATATCAACAATCCTATCATCCCTATATAATAATAGATATAATTGCCTTCCAAGTCTGCGATTTGTCGCTCACGAACTTTTATGCCTTTATCCACATTCTCATCAGCTATGCTGATTACTCTTTGCAACTGCTTATTGATACCTTCATTTCTGTTTCCAAGACTATCCAATATCTCCACTACCTTACGGCTTTGCTGGTGATGTTTAGCAACAACCGTTTGGTTTAGGTTGGCGAGCATCTTTTCAGTTTGGGTTAAACGGTTGCCTGTTGTTACTCTATTTTCTTTCTTGCCGAACAATCTGCTGAAGAAACCTCGCTTCTTTGGCTTTGCCTGCTGTGGCATAGCTGAAAGTCTTTTGCTTTCAGTTTTATTCTGCTCTACAATTCTTGGAACTTCGGCGGTTAGCTTTTCTTGAGTGGCATTCATATCCTGCATGGCATCCTTTATATCCAGAAGGAGCTGTTCCTTTTCTGCAAGAAGACGGCAGATCGTATCAGAATCTTCTTTCGAACAAATACCTGCGATGCCTTCAAGCATACTGTCCACTTCCAATCGAAGCGAATGATACTCATTTACATCTGTTGAGTCCCAATCCGCAACCATTTCACCAAGCAGTGACAATTCCGTTATGTGCAAGTTTAAGTCATGCACATTCTTTCGCCACTGATGCAGTTCTGCATTTCTACACTCAATCTCCTTTCTGTCGCGCCATTCAAATAGGCCGATTACAATGGTACATCCTACGATGACGATGGCAGTCATGATGCCTAAAGCCATCCATCTACAGATATGCCCGGTCTGTTCTTTGCGTTCCATGTTGTTTACTTTTTACGTTTCTATTACTTCATTATTGCTTTGCACTAACATTTTAATCGGCAAAAGATAATGGCAGGAAGCATCAAAGACGAATATTTATATATATTATAACAACTTTTATGTATTTTCTTGGTACAAATAGCATATTGTTAGAAAAATAGTTGTTGTTGAATAATAATCATTGATAACAAAGTCAAAAACCGACAAAGTGTAGATTACGGAACTCAAATCGAGTAGGAGGAAAATCACGCTAACTCAGGTAGCACACTCACCATAGCGCCCTTTGACAGCGTGTGTAGCGGATATTTGGTATCGGTACCATCCGACCGCTACAACGGTACCATTGGAGTGATATTTTCAGATGATTTTGTCACAAAAACCCTTGGCAACAGAGGCTTGTGGGAATTTTATTGTAATGGCATATTACCTCATGTCGCTGTTCAGACAAGTCCGTGCCAAAACGAAAAAAGGATGGCAAGCATTAAACTCTTGCCATCCTTCATAAAATGTGTCAATTGAATGTTTTATAGTTTTGCAAAAAGTTGTTTGACTTTTCCTTTTAATCCAACACTACATTTTGTACTATTCAAAGGTAATGTTGCACACAAAACAATACTAATATTATCTTGTCCACCTGTATCAAGTGCATTTTTCAATAATGCTTTTTGGCACTGCTCTATATTCTCATAGTTTCTATACATGGTTTTCTCAATTAAGGAATCTTTACAATACCCACACAAACCATCAGAACATAGCAAAAAAATATCCCCTTCACAAATCTTATAAATGAGAATTTCAGGTTCAGGTTCAGCATCAACATCTCCCAAACATCTGGTTATGATATTATTGTCGGGATGGTAAAATGCTTCTTCATGTTTTATCTCACCTTTATCAATCAACTCTTGCACCAACGAATGATCCTTGGTTAGCAATTGAAGTCCGGTATTGGGATTAAAACAATAACATCTACTATCACCGCACCATGCTATATATACATATCCATTTAATATCCATGCTAACACTATCGTCGTTCCAAGCCCTATTGAATCAGGCGAATGGGCCGCATATTCAAGTATTGTTTGATTTGATTTTACGATACTTCTTCTCAGAAGAGATTTTATGCTCTCTTTAGTCCTATTTTGTATTACAAATCCATCTTCTCCAAATGAATCTTCTATACTTTGTATTGCCAATTTTGATGCAATTTCACCTGCATTGGAACCTCCCATACCATCAGCAACTACAAAAATAGCTCCTTCAATAGGTAAAGTAATATAACCATCTGTGGAATTTTTATTCCACAGATGATTTTTCAAATCAAAGCAAACACCTATAGCATCTTCGTTTTTTGTACGCTTTATACCTATATCGCATACAGAACTAACATTTATCTTCATAGCAACTTCATTACATAATAACCCGTGGTCTGCTTTCGTTTTTAATGACACGCTTCGGAGTTTTTTCCTTTTTCTTGATAGTAACTTTTTCCTTTTCTGCTGGTTTGTTTTTAGATCTTGCAATAGGTTTATGATATTCAACTTCAAATGGGAAAGAGGCAGGTGGACATCCTTGTTCTAAAACTTGGATAACAATATTGTTGACTCCTTCCCTTAACGAATACACCTTGCATTTATAACGAACTTCAGACATTTTTTCATATTCATAAGTAAGCGAATCGGTAATGATTTTCACCGTCGTTGGATATATTCCATCATTTGCTATTCTTTCTGCATTTATATTGAATACAAAAGATACGGTTCCTTTCTCCAATGCTGTTTGAGAATCATCGATATCTACAACAAAATACTTATAATGCCATGCGTTTACTTTGAATGGTATTGTAGAAGATTTTATTCCCTCATATAATATTGTAACAGGAAATTCTATTGTTGTAAGTTCGTCTGGTAAATCTGGGGGAATATTAAGGACACAGTTATATTGAACATAATTTCCATTTTCCGTGTTCTTACTTTCTTTAGATGTCTTGTCAATATCACATCCTGTTTGGTTATTGATTTCTATATTTACCTTATTAGCGTTTAAAAACGTTGGGAAGTCTGCACGAATATTTGTCTCAAACTTCTGATGCCTGAAGGCTATATCATTACCCTTATTCATTTTCAGTTTGAAACCTTCATCCTTTAGAATTTCTAACATTCCTACCTTTCCTTTTATCTTTACTAATGCCTTGTTGTCAAAACAAGAAATGACCTCTTCAAATTGTGGTGGAAGAATTTCTTTTTCGTTATTCCAATATAACCCAATCATACCATTCTCTTTAGTCGTTTTCAATTCGGATTTTCGTAATTTCGCTTCTTCCTTTATCTTTCTGTAAACATTCTCAACATCATTTCTCTTAATACGTTGAGGGCGTTTCATTGTGTCAAAGTCAATAGACACGACATCGGTTTTTCCACATTTTGCAGTCAAAGTATAGGTGGAATCAGCATTCTGTAAAAAACATTGGCTTATATCGGATGTTATTTTGGCCTGTTTTTTAAGATTCGGGGACTGTACATCTTTTATCATGATGGGAGTCAATTTCTTTTCCTTGGCATTATAGAAATAAACCCTCTGCTTTATTACAATTATGGCAATATCCTCATAGTTAACAGACGAAACAAATTGTATGTCATCTGTATCGAATTCTTTTCCTTGGAAAGAAAATTCACAGGGTTTTCCATTGTTGTCTATAAGCAAATGCACTATATCCTTTTTCTTTTCCATATTTAAGTATGTGTCACAAGTTGCATATCCATTAAAATAAGGGTAAGCACTTTCATAACTTCCAGATAGGAGTGCTCCATTTGAGTCTATATATTTATAATTTTCCCCATGCAAAACAAGAAGTTTTCCATTAGAGTAATATGGAAAAGTATGAGCGACACTACATCCAGCGACATTTATTGATTCACCACTTTCTTTATATATGGTAGTAATAGAATCTGTACCATGTTTTAAAGCCAGTGACCGACCCTCTTTAAAAGGAAATAAATCATCTTTTGAAGTTATAAGTCTCTTACCGGCAAATGTCCAAACCATTTTTATGCCAGCAGAATCTGTCATTACAGCATCAATTCCGCTTATCAATGATATTTTATCATATAAAGGTGGAATTAACCATTTTGCAATTTGTGCCTCCGAGCTAACGTAGCCTCCGAAAAACATTAAAATAAGTAAAATTCTTTTCATATTTTTGGGATTATTATTTAAAAGTCTCAAGTGATTGCTTTATCTTAAAAAGAAGGGTGGTGTCATTCGACAGCTCTGCCCATTTCTTTGATTGTTCCAAATATTTTTTCCCCTTAGCCATATTAGGCTTGATTATTTGGTTGGGATTTACATAATAACAGGCAAGCCTGTATGCTGACTGTGCGTTTATGTCAGCAAAAGAAGAGTCGTTCAATTCCAATATCTTAGAGAACAGAGCTAGCGCCTCGTTGCTATATCTGTCTTTTTTCGGTAAGTATAATCCGTCTTTTTCATTATCAAAGACCTCTATACCCAATAATTTCTTTCTTTTTAGCGATTCATCCTCAATGTACCATCCATAAGTGTATGCCATTTGGTAAATTGCAGGTATATATCGTTGATTACTTAAACTGTCCATCAATGATATGCCACGTTTTACAATAGTAGCATCATCACTTTTCATATCAGCTAAAGCGACATCATATACTTTTTCAATAGGTATTTTATGTATTTCTGTCGGCTTTGAGGAAAACAAAAGGAATAATAAACAAAGTACAAAAACTCCAATGCCTCCAAAAATCCAAATGAATTTACGTTTTGATTTTATTGGGTAATGTTTCGCTAATGCAGCTTCTTTTATAGAATTCGCAGAAGGGCGGTTTCCTGGTTCAAGTGATAAACAATCTTTTATCAAACGTTGTATATCCGATGGTATATTGTTGTTCTGTGGAGGTTGAGCATGATTTACTATTTGAAACTTTCCTCCTTCTTCTCCAAATGGAACATTGCCTGTCAGAATTTCATATAATGTAGCACCGAATGCCCATATGTCGCTTTGGCACATTGGTTCTGCATCTTCTTGAAATCTTTCAGGTGCCATATAAGCCATTGTTCCACTATTGCCATCGTCATAATAATAGTTATGAGTACCGTTATGCTTTGAACTGATACCAAAATCTGTGATGGCATAGTCCTTTGAATTATCAATAAGAATATTCGCAGGCTTTATGTCTTGATGGATGATGCTTGGCTCATTTGTATGCAATCTGTTTAATCCTGATGAAACATCAAGGATGAATTTCCAAATATCATCCGAGGAAAGTTTTTTACCTATCAACTGCTCCGACGAGCCATATTTACAGTAAGGTAAAACCAAATATGGAACTCCCTCAAATATCGAGAAGTTTGTTGGCTGAAGTAGATTTTCATGGCGGCACTCATAGACTATTTTATATTCGTCTCGAAATCGTTGCTCACCATCAATATCCAATGCGTTCTTTGGACGATAAATCTTGATAGCCACAAGCATTCCTGTGTCTTGTCCTGTCGTATTCTCCTCGTCAATAGATATATCTACCGTATTTACATCTATAGCCAACCACACATCAGCGGTACCACCATCGGTACTTAATGGACGTAATAATTGGTAGTGTCCATCGAAAAGTTTATTTGATTTTGTAAAAGCCGTAATATCCATCATAAATATACATGAGTATCGAAGAGAGAACCAGCTCCTTGCATGTTTAAGGAGGTCGTTCTTTCCCTAAACACCTATTTTATCTTTGACATTTTGAATTTAGTAATCTTTGCACTTGTTGGTGCTTCATTTTTATAGTACCAAATTTGGTCGTATTTTATTGCAAGTTTACCATCCGATGTTAAATATATCTTATTTGTATCACTACTTGCATTTTTCATAAATAGATACTTGCTGTTCAGATATTTTATTATTTCGCCCTATTTTGCAGTATTTTTAACCGATGCAATAATTAGCAATGATGTTTGCAAATTATTCGTGAAATCCCAAGTGTAATAGAATGCGATTATTCCTAAATATTTATCATCAAGGACATAAGTAATGTATGCATCAGTATTTTTATACGGAATCCCCTCCATTAAAGAATTTCTTCTTTTGTTTTTCCTAAAAGCGGACTGTAATCAGTGAAAAGTTCATGATTTATGGTAAAAACGACTAACTGACGTGAATATGGAAACCAAATGATTCATGCAGTTGCTTTGTCATAAGTTTATGTATTAACATAAGCATATTGTTTATCTGCTGTACTTTTTCATAAACATAATATGCAGAATTAAGATATTCATTCGTCTCTGCATTTGTAAATGATGGTGATTCTTTTGCCACAATAGAAACAGCTTTGACAGAATTTGTCCATGTGTCAAAATTAAAAACAAAATACTCAAAATCTCCATCGCTTAATAAGTACATAATTTGTTTATCTATATCTGAATATGGAGATTTTCCAAATTGCTCATATATATCCTCTCGCATTTTGCCAAGAAACTCGCAGTAATTCTCGTTATATTTCATATGTGATTTATATAGATTTAATTCGCCACTTCCAGAGTAATATAATGATGTCGTAAGACCTTGGCTATAAATAATGACTGTTCGCTGGTTATTCACGATTTTGTAACTACCCATTTTGTTGGCATGTGTATTTTCTGATATTTTCATCTTTGCAGAGAAACCGTATCTTATTGTCGGTCCTACATTGATTTGTAAATGACTTATTTTTGTGATAGGAATACGATGCGATAATTGGTATTTCTATCTCGTTGAAAGTATATGACTCTTGATACAGATTCTGAGCATTTCCTTTAAAATAATAATTTTTTTGGTATCACCTAATACACATATTTCCATTTCTCCAGAGAAATTATTCTTATATTTATAATGCATGTATTTTATGCCAGGCTTTAAATAGAATTTTTTGTATATTCTTATATATGCAAATAAACCAATATTAAATTCACCAGATGATTTATAAGATATGTTTTCACAATTGTCATCTAATGTATAATTAACTACACTACTATAAAATATCATCTAAAATTATTGATGAAGGGAAATAAGTTGCCTGCACTAAATTCAAAAGGAACTGCACACCCACCAATGTTTCTTGTTTCTGTAATGTGACGATGGAAACACCACTATTTTTGTAAAATAAAAAAGGTCCTAATTCTTTTGTTCTTGAATTTCATTCTATCACAGATGACATCATTTATTAACTATGGATGTCACAAAAATGGTGACATGATTCTTTTTGCCTTTCCTTTTAGAATATTCTTCAATGTATTTTGCCGTTGGACGTTTCTTAGAATAGGCATCCAAACGGGCATATATATTATTTTTATTCGTTTGGAAATATTTTTACTTCATACAATTGAGCAACACCACCATCATTTCCAAATGGAGCATCTCCTGTAATACATCATATATAGTTGCAACAAATACCCATATATCGCTGCTTGTATTCGGTTTATACCCCTCATCGTATATTTCTGTAAACATATATATAGCCGTACCACTGATTTCATTCTCGAAATATCTGTCGTTCTCAACACCCGATTTTAAACTGATTCCAAAATTAGTAACACAATAATTTTTATTTGTATCTATCAGAATGTTTGCAGGCTTTATATCCTAATGGATAATCGGTGGCTCTAAATTATGAAGATAACACAGTCCAAAAGAAACAGTTGCCATAATTTTCCATACATCATCCTCGTCATTTAATTTACCTTTTAAGGATTCTCCTGAGCCATTATAACAAAATAAAGGAATTCCATCATATATAGAATAGTCTGTTGTAGAAATAAAATTGGCATGGTGCCTGTTGAAGATAGTTTTGAAATCTAACCTAAAACTCTGTTCACCATCAAAATTAAGAATGTTCTTTGGACGATGTATCTTAATTGCTACAAGAACTCCTGTTCCATCTACACGTATGACATCATCACTATCTTCTGACAACTTAGTATTGATGTACTCATAGCTTTCAGCCAATCATACGTAAGCAGTTCCACCTTTAGTACTTAATAGTTTGATAAGTCGATAATGACCATCAAACAACACACCGCCATTTATATATTTACTTAAATCTTGCATTGCTTATTGTAAATACAAAATTTCTCCATTTCTCAGTTTGGAAAAGATGTCAATACCATTCAATTTTGCCAAATACGCTAATTGTATTCCGAATTGTTGGGATATTTCGTATAAGGTTTCATTATCCTTCACTTTATAAGTGTCTTGAAGTCCCAAATACTTTTTTTTCTTCTTTTCCAAATATACAATATCGCCCTCTTTTAATTCTTTAGAAGAAGACAACTCATTGTATTCTAATATTTTAGTCTGAGGAATATCATATTTCTGTGCAATTGATGCTAAACTTTCTCCAGGATATAAAATTGTGCAACGAACACCATTTATATCAACAACAAACTTCTTGACAATATTTGCCACTTCCTTTTCTTCATCACTTTCTTCTGCATCAGACATTGTATATTCTGCATCGAAAACTGGTATTGTTGTTGATATGTGTTTTGTTATCGTTACTGTTTTTCCAGCACGTAGTTTTACTCCACCATTTACGGCATAAAGTTTATAGGCATCAATAAATCCTATCAAAGCTTTAGCATAGTTTCTTGACGTAGCATAACCTGCCTTCTGAAGTCCTATTGCCCATGCTCGATAATCATATACACTATTTGTAAATAGACTTCTATATCTACTGTTGTTTCTAAGAAAAAGAGCATGGTCTCTGAATGACTCCATTGCAGAAGAATATTTGCGAAATCGGCTTTTTTGACGCTCATCGTCCCATGCAAGATAAATATCTCCTGTCCAACCGCCAAAGGCTTTAACTCCAAAGTGGTTGTTTGCATTTCGAGTCAACATACTTTTTCCAGCACCAGATTCCAATATGCCTTGTGCTAAAGTAATTGAAGCTGGTATGCCATAGCGTTTTTCTTGTTCCAATGCTATTTGCTTGTATTGGGTAATGTATGCTTGTATATCTGAAGAAGACTGTGCATAACATGATATGTTATGCGTTAGCACCAATCCCACAAAAAAGCCCAAAGTCTTTCTCATCAATATTATATGTTGTATCCATTGATACCCTTTGTTGCTATACCCAATGTGCCAAAATTTCTGTTGGTTATTCCTTTCTGTATTTTAGAAACTTTTTTTGGCATCTTTTTAATTACCTCACTAAGAGCACGGATAATCTCTGTTGCAAAAGGATTATTGAGCCCAACTATCATTTCTTCAAGTTTTTCTCGAATTATAGCTAAATATTTATCTGCACTGTCAATGTTTCTTCCAATATAGTTTACAATTCGTTTGTTTAATTCTTTGTTAAAACAATTAAGAAGTTTTGTTGGAGATATATGTTTGAGCAATCCCACCAAAATCTTTTCAATTCCCTTCCCTGCAACTTTAAATCCTGGTATAGGGAAACATGAAATTATAGCAACAAAGCATCCGAAGAAATTCCCTAAAGCAAAACAAAAACATGCATCTATTAGATTAAACGCTATTCCTATTCCCGGCGCACATCCGCCAATAAACAAGAATCCCTCTATAGAATGATATATTTTGCTTAATGTAGAAGTATTACCACTTGTTAATTGTACCTCAAGAAATGTTGTGCATGGATTTTGAATATACGTATTTTTGGCAACGAATGATTTATATTCTATCGTTTCCGTAATTCTCAACTTATTACAAACTGTGTAAAGTTGATGCTCAGAAACACCCTTTAGGATATTTAATATACTAGCAGGAACTTTTGGCATACGAGAGCTTATTTATCAAGATTGATTAAATTTAGTAATATTGGCATTGATATACAAGAGTTATCTATGATTTGTCTTTGAATTTTTATATCAAGATGTGCATCTAATGCCTTCTCATAGTTCTTCTTATCTTTGAAGTCTATGTCCACATATAGACCACGCTGAATAGATTCTATTCCTGCCAAACCCTCAATATGCAAACTGACATTGATTCTCTTGAATTCTTCTTTTCCATAAATGGCTATAAGTTCTTTTCTGACAAATGCCTCAATATCCATTTTTGTGCACAAACGGTCGTTGGTCAACGAATAATATCGGATAAGTTCATAGCGTTCGTCAGCTGTTGCCTTGTCCTTGCCTCCTATTGCAGAAATGACAACTGGAACATTACTCTCTATTATAGGAAGTTTCTTGCATTCTAATTTTGAGGAAGTTCCTGTGTTTGTTCCAACTGTAAGCAAATTGCCCAAAGCTCCTTGTGTGGTCAGGAAAGAAACCTTGGTAACAGTACTGTTTGATGCTTGTTGGATATTCTTCATGACGTATGTTCCGCTGTCATATTTGAATTTGTCATTATTCTCGCCAACAGATTTCGCTATTTTATTAACAAGTTCCTTCAACCGTTTTATATCTTGTCCATCCTTCAATCCATTGTATTCTATAAAGGCGTAATAGTCTTCAATAAAGTGATTGTAAAGATTGCGAATGTCACGATATAAGTCGCCATGATGATAGCAATGGGCATCAAAATCTCTAACAACAAACTCTTCCGCGGACATTGAGAATCCCTGCTTACGTGCAGCATTACTTGTCTCAAGGATAGATATGAAGAAAGAATCTTCTTGTTTTTGTAGCTTTGCCACAGGTGCGGTTTGTGTCAATGTAACAGAATTCATATCCACGTTGACGATTGGAATGGCATTCAGCGTTATTTCGCAATCATCACTTACATCGTAATTCTCTGGAAATTCCACTTGAAGCCACAATGTATCTTCATGGAAACAGTTTAAGACTTCGCTTTCCAACCAATTCTGAAAAATACGTGGGTAGGCTCTTTTTTTGAATATATCCCTATTGCGAGTTTTATCTGTTATATTAATCAGCACACCATTTGGTAGTTCTTGGAGTATTCGTTTCCAATATTCAATAATAGATAAGAAACGAGTAGATACTTGTTGGGAATCGAAAGGTTCCAACATTTCTATATTTTCCATTCTGTTCATAGTACAGAATTCCATTGCCTCCTTTGTACTTCCAACTACAGATATTGCTTGTGGATATATACGATCGTTTATTTTTAAGAAGAAGGAAACTCCTTCAAGCGACTCTATTTCTGCTTTTGTTTGGATACCAATCCATAGTGTATTGAACTTATCCATCTGTACTTTATAGGTTTGCTCTTTTGTGTACAAGCGGTTTTTCGTGAGTATATAAATGTCATCGTATGGAATAAGGGTATTCTTAAAAAGAGGCAGATAGTTAATGTTTGCTTTACTTACCTTATCTTTATATGTAAAACATACACCAGAATTAACCTGAACACTATCACTATTTTTATTTTTCTTAAACAGAGGAGATACCACTGCGAGAGCTGACATCGCCTCTATTTGCTGCATAGGAATAAAATCCTCACAGAAACGATTAACCAACCGCTGGTCAAAATCGTCAATGAAATCACGAATCTTCTGTGTTTCATACAGCAAGGCAACTAACATCATTTTTGTAATCGGATCCATCAGTTGATAATCTATCGGCTCCGACATCATTGATTGCAAGTGTGCAATAACATCATTAATCCTCTTTTGTAATTCTATATCCATCGTTATATTTTTATACGTTTGACGGTTGGTTCCATCAAGAAACTAATTTCTTTTTTGTAAGGTACAATGGTACCAAGTCCATCATCAAGCACTCCTATGATTATAATCGTAACTTCATATTTGGAAAGCAATTTATGATTAGATTCATTTCCCTTTTTTATTGAGCCCAATTCAATTGAAACATTTACTTGCTTCAATTGTGGTTCATAAATACAAAGGCTCTTCTCTATACTTTCCTTACATTCCTTTAATGTCACCTCGTTGTAAAGTCCATTACTATATGTTCCATTCTGTCCATGATTGAAACTTTTAAAATGAACATTGGAATACTCATGATTCCAATATTCAAAGCCGAAATCATCGTCTGCAATGAAACTTCCTTTAGGCGAAAAAACAATAAGTTCGATAAAATTATCTATCATTGCTACTCTTTCCTCCAAACATCTCGCAATGATTCCTGTATTGTCTTCGTAACTTAAAGGTGTCTTAATGAATGCCATATTTATATTTGTTTACCTGCGAAAGGATTCCCTTTCTTTATTTGCACATTATAGGTCTCTACATCAGAAAACGCCCCATTTTTGTATGCAACAATCTTAACGGTTACATTTTTAGGTGGTTCTTTATGCCAGTCATCTGTAAATCCGCTATCAATTACTATTGTATTGCCTGATTTAGAAGATTTTGTTGGGGAACTTCCATCAACCGTATAATAAATGGTTGCTCCTGGAGCATTATTTGTAATCTTCACTTGTACATTTCCAAATTTTATAGTTTGATGTAATTGGGTGTTACTAATAGATGGAGCTGGCACATAAGGATGATCTTCATGAACAGGTTCTGCGCTGAAAGCTTTAATTTTCTCATTGATAGAAAGAGATAAATTTACTCCTTTATTTATAATCTCATATACATTTCTATAGTTATAAGGAGTATTTATAAATGAGATGTATTGTGCAGGGTCGTAGATATCAATATTGTCGTCTAAACTACAAGCACTATAGAATGCACTCACAAGTTTTTGAAGTTCTGACAGAAAGTCCATAGGAGTCATGATGTCTTTCCTTTTATCTACAGAAATCATAATCTGCTGGGCTAATGGCCAGAATATCTTTACGGCGTCTTTCTTTTCCGTATATAACTGCTGAGGAAGTCCTGAATTTATCTCTTTAAGTACTGCTGCAAATTTTAGTACAAGCTCCTCATATTTGAAATGTGATCTTATATACAAGCATGGTGGAACAAAATCATTTTCATCTGAACGCCAACAATATTCATCATATAGGATTCTTGCAATTGGTAAGGATTTTTCTGGAATAGAGGAATTCTCTTCTACAAGAATAAAACCATAAAGATTTTCACACATCCCATCATTTGTGTCTCTTATACCATCAAGAACAGAAATACATAGATAATACTTTTTACTTGTGTCCTGATTAGGAATTACTACACGAGTGTCAAATGAATTAGTATAGTTTGTATCGTATTGGACATCAATAAGGCTTCCATCTCTGCTTACTCCGAGACAGTCAACTGACACAACATCTATAACATCGTTGTTAATGTCTAAAGATATACTAAACTTTCTGCTACTTGGCATAAGTCCCATTCGTCCACATGATCCAAGTGCGAAAGCATTGGATACAAGTTCTTCCATGCATTTGTCAGAAAGTGCGAGAATTTCATCAGTAAGTCTCATTCCCTTTTTCCATAAAATTCTTTTTGCCATATCAAATGTTTGTATTATAATTCAAGTAATTGTATTGTGTGGTATCTGAGATTCTCAAAGGACTTAAATCCTTTGAAACGTCAAACACTAATACAGAATCAACAGAAATAAAATAATCTTGCACAAATTGCCGAAATATCTCCAAATCGTTGACGAATAGAAGAAATTCATCATTGCAGTCCTCATCAGACCAATATGAAATTGAATATGTAAGTACTGATTCTGAATATGTATTGCCTATATATACGTCTCCTATCTCACATCCTTCAGAATTACCATATCTTGGTTTTTCATCTGTAAACTCCGTCCGTTTGCTTTTGACATTTATTTTTATACCTTCATCAGCCAACACCTTTCTTAATAGTAGTGTTATAAGAGTTCTATTGCCTCTTATTGTCTTACAAGATGAAATATAAGGTATCGTTCTTTTTATAAACCTGTTTTCCCTTTGCTCCGTCGTTAGTTTGTCTAACAGAATATCTTGAATCACAATATTTGATTCTACATATTTGTTCATTCGTTCCCTAACTTCCAACCGTAGCTGAAACAACAAAATGTCAATAGGGGAGAAGAACTTATAGGCTTGCTCTTTTTCTCTTTCCTGCTTAGCATATTCTTCTGAGAATTTTTGTTTTTTTTCTCTTTCTGGAATATTATCGAACCTATCAATACTATGGAACAGATATTCGGGCAATGAATTATAAAGGCTGTTGCGTCCTAAGTGAAGCAAAAACTTATCTTGCTTCTTTTCTATTTCTAATATATCATTATAGACATTACGTTTATGCAAACCGCAAAATTTAACACAGAAAGTATCTTGTGGGAAAAAACCGAGAAAGACTTCTGCATTAATATCTTGTGGGATATTCTCAGACACAACAATTTTATTATAATCCATAATATCCTGCATCTTTACTTAATTCTACATATTTAAGTCCTTTGTCTGTTGATACTTGAATGATATCATATCTAGGTATTCCAATTTCTCTTAATGACAATTCCACATATGGGAAACTTTCATCAATATTTTCGTAGAAACACTTATGAAAGATTGTTCTATAGCTTAGCTTTCTGAGTTCTTCATTTAACAGTATCGTATCTTCCAACTTTGACTCAGGAATATGCAAGACAAATTCTTTTTCTGGTCTGTCAGATATGATTTTATCAATGAATTTGTTGTTGCGCATATTGATTTCCACAATATTGACTTTCAGAATTTTTTTCAGTTTCTCCAAAACTTCTTTTACTTTCAAGTCTGCCGAAAGTTCATAACACTGCATAATTTCCGTCCAACGTTCATGAGCAGGGCAATTCTTCTTCCATGAAGCATATTTGTATGTGTTGATTGTATTAGTCATACCTTCAAATCGCCACATTTTTCCTAACAGAGTTTTGAATGGAGTAGGTTCTCCATCCGAAGTGTGGATAATCTTCATTGCTTCCTGTGCCTGCATAGCACCAACAATTGAAGCGCTGATAGGCGTTGTTGCTACACGGCCTGCAGAAGTCTGTGATCTGACTACATCTGCACAGCCTGTCCTCAACATGATGTTGTTGAATTCTTCTCGTGAAAGATTACACTCATAACAATTGACCCCTGGCGAATACACCTTAACAACTCCTGTCATGTTTTCTATACTGCCATCAATCCATGTTTTTCCGACACGCATACATAATCTGTTCAATAAGTATCTGGCAATTCTGCTATCTAAGCATCCAATAACCACATCAACATCCTTATAAATGCCCAAACCTACCTCAGAGAATAAATTCCCTACAATAGGAATGACTTTTATCTGTGGATTTATCTCCATTGCCCTTTTAGCGGCAACTTCAGCTTTATAGGAGTGTTCGTATGCATCTTTTTCTCTGAATAAAACAGATCTAGTCAGATTAGATAATTCAATACGGTCAAAATCACATACGAAAATTGTGCCTACACCGAATAGAGTGAGATTTTTTATCACTTCATTACCCAAAGCTCCTGCACCAACAACAAGAACCTTTGCATTTCTCACCTTATCTTGTTTGAACCAGGAGAGGAGCGTAAAAACGCCCTCTCCCCATTCATATTTCTTCACTGTCTGCATAAAGCATTTTATTCATTAAAATACATACCCGATATTAGCACCGACAAATGCACGTCCTATTCTTTGTTTGAAAATGTTATCTTCTGCTTTCGTACAATTTATTCGGTACTCTCCAAACAGTCCCAACTTCAAAAAATGGTCGTTCACAGGAATATAGCCGCCAAGTTCAACTTTTGGTGCTACATATAGACCGCTTTTCTTGTCGGCATCTACATCCTTTCCATCTTTATTCTCCTTTGCACTTAATGTTGTGTAGTATGCAGGAGTGAAACCAACACTTGCAAAAAAGGAAGATGTGTCTTTATTCAAATTGGCAAATTCTACAGACAATGGAACACCGACTTCAAACAATACATCTTTCAGATTGTTTACTTCTTCGTTATAATGTCCATAGGAAATGGCTATTTTTCCTCCATAATTAAGATATATGTTGTTAGTTACCTTTGACTTTGCCGAACCATAGAGTCCAAAGGAATTAAACGCTCCCTTTACACCAAATCGAGGCATGGAATAGGTGACACCTACCTCAAAACCTTTTTTAATTGGTTGCACCTTTTTACTCTCTGCAATAATGGTGTCTTTCTGAAGTTTGAAATACTCGTAAAGGTTTATATTCTTTTTCAATCGGAAATTTACGTCACCTTTACCCAGATAGTCAACCTCATAAGGTCCAACTTGAAAGTTGTCTATCACTTCTTGGCTCTTACCCATTGTTGTGGTCAGCAGTCCACATAGAATCAAAAAAAATGTTCTCATTTTGGATGTTATTTAAATTGTTTATTCTGTTTCTACATATTGGAATATAGTATCGCCTATTTTGAACGTATCGTTGTTAGACAATACATTAGGCTTTCCTTCACCCAATTCGGCTCTTGTGTTATATATGACTCCTGTAGCTAATGGTTTAAGCATCGGTAGCTGTTTTTCGTGATCTATGTATAACTGAGCATGTTCCTTAGCCACTTTATTGCTTTTTTCCCAATTCATCTGTATCTCGCAATCTCCTGTCATTCCGATAGAAACCTTGTTGCCTCCACCTGTAGCATTCATCCATTTATGAATTGGTATTCTCTGTCCAGCTCTAACTCCATTTTGAATTACGAGGAAGTATTTTTCTGCCAACATTCTTACGGTTACTAGAGAAGCACCCAGACCACCACCATAAATGATGAAGTCAAGCAGCATGTTCATCCACGGCCAACTAACGTTTGTTAGACTCGAAAAGTATAATACGACAAATCCGATAACAGATGAACAACCACCACCTATCAATGCACTTTTCAAAGGTATCGTTGATTTGAATGTAAGGGCGAGTGACACTGCGACAGAGAACAGAATGTAAGCAGGGAAAGAACAATACCAAGGTATATATGTAGCATTGATAAGGGTAAGTAATACACATAGAACGTCTGCTCCTATAGCAAAAGCTATCATTCCTATCACACCTGTCAGAAGTGACAGCCCGATGATTTTCAAATTAATCTTCCAGTCCTTCTTTCTATATTCATCGTTATATCTAAAGATGAGCGATAAGAAGAAACCTAATAGAAGACCGATGGTAAGAAAAGCAGAAGTCTTGCTTTCACACTCCAATGACAGATTTGGCAAGTTGTCGCTTGGTGTATAGAACATGGCAACAAGACTCTTTGATATTCCCTCAAAACTTCCACGTCCTCCAAGCTCAAAAAATATCCAACTTACAAAACCTGCACATATACCAGCGATGGTCTGATGACAATCCTTCAGAGATTTCCATGTAAACAACTCTTTCCATTCAACATGTTCCTGTATGCCAGTTTTACAATTCTGTCCATACTCTGCACACTTGTAACCATTCTGCTGCCAACAATGTACATGCATAATATGCTTGCATTTCATGACAACGTTTTGCCCTTCTGTTATTGGTTGCTTGCAATAATGGCAAATTCTGCTCGAAATATTCTTTTCTGGTACATATTTTTTATAATACTTGGCTTCAAAGGCTTTTGATCTAAGCAAAGGTATCAATACTTTTATGATGAGGAAGAAGAAGCCAATAGTAAGAAGTGCAACTACAACTGCAACCAAATATTTGTAAATTGAGTCTGATGTTGATGCCACATGCTCAGGCCAAGGTCTTTCTGCCGAACCGATAGAAAATTCTCCTGTACCAATAACATCACCTTTCCATTCAGCCGAATATGAAGTTTTCCCAAAGTAGGTTTTAGAAGAAAGAACACGATATGTAAATGAGTAATCATACATCTTGTCATTTACAATTTCTTGAAAATCATTCAGAACCTGAGCCATGTCATTAGCTGGCTTGTAGTCGCCAATACGACCTTTGACTTTGGGGTTACATATTGCCATCAGTACATTTTCAATATCCGCATCCTTACCCTGCTCTGTATAGTAAAACGCATAAACAGTTGGTACAAGATGCTTGATGTCTTGCTGGTACTCATTTACTTCCAAGAATGCTATGTTCTCTTCAAATGAAGGACTTTTGTTTCCCTCTGTAAAAACAAACAGGATGTTTTTATCCATATTCTTTGTAGCACGTCTTGATATTGTAGCATTTCTTGTATAGTTGGTTTCTCCTTTAACCGAACCTTCTTTCTCTGAGCTTGTTGTGCTGAACTCCGCTAATTTGGAATACAAAGCTCCATACAAATATTTATGTTCAGAAGTCTTAGAGAAATATGGTTCAAATGACTTGAGATTTTCTGGAGTTACAAGTTTGCTTGACGTAACCTCGTCACCGAAGAAAGAGAGGTACACACATCCTTTTGGCGAGATATTGACCAATTGAGAAATGGCTTTGTAAATCTGCGCTTTTCCTTCTTGCGGAATGCTCAAATCAACCAGTACTGAAAATGTATATTCTGCAGGAATTCGTTGTCCTGATGTGATAGCATTGATTTTACAAGAAGATGAAGGTATCAATGAACCAGCTTCCTTTATCACCAAATAGTTTTGAAGTTGATTCGTTGAAATATTCTGTACTCTTTTCCCCTCTGCATTCAAAATATTGAAATACAATGTAAGTGAATCCTTACCTACACCATATTCGTATTTTTTATCGCAGAATTTTACCTGTTTGATATCCTGCCCCGACATAGACAAGATAACAGACATTGCCATACATAAGGCAATCAGTTTACGGATTATCTTTTTCTTCGTGTCCATATTTTTAAGTCTTCTAATTTTTCTTCACCATAGGAAGCTTCATTCACAGAAATTTCACCCTTAACAACAGGAATAGATGTCAAGATATCATCAGATGTGGAATAGAACAAAATGAATCTTATGTTGCTAAAATCATTTGATATGAGTCTTTTAATAGTCGGAATACTGCAATGCGCCCCATTAATGTAGCAACCTATAAGTTCATCATCTTGTACAACTTTATTTTGCGACACAGACTTTAGCACAAATTCTTTTTTGCCTTCATTCTCACAAGTAAATCCATGTACCCATGCTAACAGTCCATCTTCTTGTATAGTCTGTAGTTGGCAGATGTCGATGATAGCACCATTTGATAATTCTATGCCATAATGACTGTCAATGCGAGTTGAAGCTGTCTTCATGATATTTCGATGGTCTTCTTGCTTAAAAGATGTTCTATCGCTCTTGACAGCCCATTTATACAATTCTTCTAAAGAGTACATCTTTTGCAAATCAGCTTTGGTGTTGATGCTTAAGTCATGCTTGAATGTGAATATACCAAATTCCTGATTCGGTGTAAGTATGTCAATCACAATTGCAACTAAGAATTTAGGATGAGTTGGATGTTTAAGTTGCATTTGTACACTACTATCAGCATTACTGAAAAATACTCCGAGACCGGGATGAGAATGCACCCAACATGTCATATCATATTGTAGATTTGTCTCTCTCCTTAATCGTCTCAGCTTTTCTGCCACCTTCAATTTGATTTTACCTCCAAAATTCAGTTCATACTCTTTAAAAATAGCATCATCACCAGGTTTTACAATTTCTTCCAAGGATACATAATATTCGTCTCTCTCTTCGTCATAAACCCATCGTCCAAGTACCATACATCCGTCTTCATTTGGATTTTCTGGATTTTTGAGGTCTTCTGCATATAGGTTGTATATATCCTTGATACAAGTGTTTTTTAGATATATGCGCCTTACAGCAGAGTCTGAGCAGAAATCAGCACAGTCTATAGGTAGGTATACATTATTATGCTGTACATCCTCCAGACTTTGCTTCTTCAATATAGAAATGGTCTTTCGCCTTACTACAATGTCAGTGCTTCCGTTTTGTGTCGATTTGCTTGGTGGAATGACTGTTTCCTTCTTTTTTCTGGCGTTTCTTTTAATTATCATTATAAAAACAAATACTATAATGGCAATTATCAATATTGTGAGAACTGTATTAATTGCTATTGACTTTCCTGAAAATAAATGTTGGGATAATCCTGCCGAAAGGCTTTCATCAAAAATTTCATTTCGATAGTTGTCCAACAAGTCTTTTCTTTCGGCAATTTTTTCTTCAAGAACATTACGCAATTTCGTTTCATATTCTGAACGATTTGGTAGTTCATTGGAATTGAAATTTGAGGCGACGAAATTACCTATATATGAATCTATTGAATTTTCGTTCTGTACGATTATGGCTTGCTTGTCATCCAAATATTCCCGAAGTTGATATTTCTGTATGTATTCCTCCCTCTTTTCGTTATTCTCTACATAGTTATTAAGAAAGACAATATGTTTGTCTATTTCGTCTTTAATTGCTTGAACAAAAGTTGATGAATAAAAAGAGTCTTTCTCTACTTGGTCTTTAAACAAAGCCATCAGTTGGTCAGAAGAAACTTTCTTTCCATGTAGTATAGTTCTTTCTACTTTGCTTTCAGCAGCATTAGTAGCAACAATTGGAGAAGTCTCAACTTTTGGTTCTTCTTCTCGCTTTTCGTTATCTTGTACAGGATGTGTCTTTTCCCATTCCGCAGAAGTATCACCAGTTCGCCATAAGGTCTTGGTACCTTCCGATGTCACGGCTTTCACGAACTTGCTGCAACTTTTCTTTATGGCAAGCGAACCACCTGCTGATATAGTCCCGACATAAGTACCATCTACATTGATGCTAACATGGTTCTTGCCGTCATCATTATACACGGCTTTTAGGTAAATTGTAGATTCCGATGTCACATCATAGTCTATTCGTTGTGAATAAGCTGACGAAAACGTCAGAGAAATTAACAATATGCCTATAGCCTTTTTATTAAATATCCTCATGATTTGTCATATTAAATTGATGCTTTTTTTGACTTTCCATTTATTTTTATATTGCCTTTACTGCGAACCGCATCAGAGACTTTTCGTTTGGCTCCTGCCTCGATTCTGTTTTGCTGTGTTCTAATTGCATTTCGGGCTTGTCGTTTGGCTTCTGCTTCTGCTTTGTCGGCAATGTTTTGCTGCATATCCATCATTCGCATTTGATTTTTCTTGTTTCTGATACCTTGAAAAATCTGATTGCCGATGAATGCCAGTATTGCCAAAATGATACCGCCAATAATCATCCAAAGATTACGCTTTTTCTCTTTTTCTGATGCTATTTGTTGAGCATTGGCAATGGAGTCATTTTGAGCCTTTATAGCCTGTGCTTCCTGTTGAGCCTTTAATTCTTCTGCTTGCTGTTGGGCTTTTTGTTCTTCTGTGCTTTTGTCTTCCAACAATCGTTTTTTGGACTCATACTGCTCCATAACATCATAAATTTTAGAGACAAGGGCATTGTCTGTTATCTCCCGACGTTTTTGGCGCAAATAGCTTATTTCATCCAATAGATTGTCTGAAAAAGGAAGACCATCAGCTTGCGCAAGCAATTCTTTTGCCAGATTTATACTTTCAAGTACTTTAACCGCAATTGTATTATCAGTTTCTATTTCGGCTGTTGAAGTTATCGTTTGTTGAACGGTTTGGGTAGATGCCATTAGCCTATTTGTTCTAGCTCCCACTCTAAGCGGAATTATCAAGTCTCGGCTTTTGGAGAAAAGTTCATACTTGCCCTTCTTTGTTTTGTAAGCCAAATAGATAGGTATAAGCACTCTTGCATCTGCCTTTACCATGAAAGATAATTTGGGCTCTGCCTGTATGAGATAATAGCCGTCTGAAGATTTTTTGAAATGAGCATCGGATGGTGTCATAAAAGCCTCTGGAACCATATTGGAGAATGAGACATCACCACTGTAGTTTCCTGTTCTGTCAAAGAACAGCACCGCAACTTTACTCAAATCCTTATACTTGGAATTTAGTCTGCCCAACTTTTTCTGCTGACCTATGAATTTAACAGTTACTTGGTTTGTTGTATTAACAATATCATATGTCAAGATAATTCTGTCCCCATCGGTAGTATAAATTGTGTCTTTCTTTATCTTACCAACTGTATGAAGAGAATTGAGCGAGCATCCCAACAGTAAAAAAACAGCAAGCCTCATATTATTTAGATTTTATTTTACTGTAATAGGTTGAAATTCTTGACATATAGTTACCTGTTGCTCGTTTACTGTTCTTTTTAGCGCAGTTATACAACTCTTCAACGTCACCCATTATCTGCCCCTTTGTTTTCTTGCCATTATGAAGATCTATGTAATATGCTTCCATCCTATTATATACCTCTCCAATCGGCAATGAACAATATCTGCACTTGTGTTTCGTCTGCCACTTTGGTTTAGTCGCTTTTCTGTCATTCTTGCATGAAGCAACTGTCAAGCTATTCAAATTTACAGCGTTCAATTTCTCCAAGATTCCTGCAAATTGCTTATAACCTTTGTCTGTTGACATGTAATGACGACTACTGAGAACCTGTCGTGTTTGCCTTTTCAAATCATCTATTGATTTGCTGTATATACGTTTCAGTGTCTTTAATGAAGTTCCTTTATGATTTCTGTTGGAGCAGAATATCTGTCGCCCAATTTCATTTATAAGGCTGTCTGTAGAGTTTGACAGTCTTACAAAATCCTCATCAGGTTTCAACTCAACATCAATATTCAGTTCTATAACCTCCTTTTGAGCTAAAGATACCTTACTTTTTTTCACAAAGAGAAATTTCTCATTATTGGTACGAGCAATATATATTGGCAATCTGCATTTTCTACTTTCCTCGTTTTCTTGGAAACTAATGATATTCTTGTTTTCAGAAGGAAGCAACCGGCATGGTTCCGACAATCTCTCACAAGAATCTGTCACTCTTTTTCCTTTTGCTCCAGGGAAAAGTTTGTCATAAACAAGGTTACATGTTTTCTTCAGAGTCTTCTCATTGTAAGGAACATCGAAAAGATACAGTATCTTGTCTTCAGAAATATTCTCTAAATTTATGCTAATTTTATATTGGTTGTCTTCGTCTGTTTTTTGCAATTCCACAAAAATATTACAAAAGGATAATTGAATCGTTTCCTTTTCATGTCCATTATTATCTAACTTAACGTTTTTTGTCTCATCTGCATATGCACAGTGGCCAAAACTTATTATAGCCAACAAAAATAAGAATATTGCCTTTTTCATATCGTTCTTGACTTGATAATTGGTTTTACTTTTTCGGTTTTTGTGCTTTCCGCCACTTTAGCAGCTGGTTCAGGCATTTCTTGATTGAAGTGTACCCAATTATTTGGTTCACCTTCTTCACGAACCCATTCTGCCACATTCTGGTCTTCTGGATAAGGATAGGTGTTTTGAGCATGATACATTTGATACTTCAAGTATCTCTCAACTCGAAGCACCAAATCCTTCAACGATGCCAATACACCCATTTCCTTGATGGTCAGACATACATGTCCCTTAAAACTTCCAGAATATCGGATGTTTGGATGCCATACATCTGTTCTGAATGTAAATATCGGATTGCCGTCCGCTGATGGGTAGTTGTTGGGAAGCACGATGCTCATCTTGTGCAGATAACCGAACTTCGGTTCTCTCGGCACGGTATCTCCAATAACTCCGACAATAGATTTGCAACGATACCAAATCTCATATTCCGTAGGAAGTCCCATAGCATTCTTTCTGCGAACTATATAAGAAATTGATGGTCGCAGAGGATTTAAGCTAGCAGCCTTACGCTTACTGCACAAAGTGTCCAACTCTTTCCACTCTTTCCAAAGTCTAGCATCCCTTCCAGACAACTCTTTTTGGTTAAAATTGTTAATTGTATTGTTCATATTACGACGTCTTTATCCTGCTATTGGTACAGAAATTAAATGAAGATGATCACCTGGTTGAATGTTATAGTCAATAAGAGCTTGTTCGCGACCATCTTCATCTTCGAATTCTAAGATTTCGGGGTCTTCTCCTTCATCCCTTATCTGTCCGAGTAAGTACTGGATTGGATTACCACCATTATCAATCTTTGGCAATTCAAACACAGACACAATACTTGATATTTGATCTCGAATTGTTTTGTTTGGATCTGTAACTTTCACTTCTACTTCCTCAAACTCTGTACCGTCAATAGTAAGATTGATGATAAATTCATCTTCCTCGTAAATTTCTTCTGTTGTCATAATGAATTATTTTTACTATAAATTATTAAGTATTTATTGTATATGTTTTACTTTACCAAATCCAAGCACCTCGTTCTTGATTATAGTTTTCAGAACGATAGTCTTCAAATTTGTTTTTGAACACCAATAGTTGATATACATCTTCAGGTATTACCTGGGGTTCTTTCAAGCCATACCGATAGAGTGCTAATTCATATTTCTTGTTCTCCACGTCAATTCGGATGATAAAGTCAGTCTTAGTGTCAGGGTGTGCTCCGTAGAATTTATCGAATACCTCTCGTATTTTTTCATCTTCAAACCAAAAGTAAGCAACGTACTCTGTCTTTTTTTTATGCCATTTTATAGCCAGTTTCTTGGGCTTGCCGGCCTCGTGACATTTTAGAAGATTGTCATCGTGCAGTTTATCGTGCGTTCCGTCAAACAAAGCTTCTTCTATAAATTCAAATTCAGGAACAGTTTCATCTTTTTTGTATTTCTGCCATTTTCCCTCGTCGGCATTGAATCTTTCATAAACAGGAAGATATCGATAACAAAATTGTTGCATGTATTTATTATAAAGGTTTCGAGGGGGTAAACCTATTCTTTCTATATTTTCTTTTATGTGTAAATCATCATTAATATATGAATCGCAAAGATAATCTATATTTATATAGGATTTCATATCTGAAGTATCAACACGAATCGTTTCTGCGCATAGCCAAGCAGCCAAAAATGATTTTCGATTTTCATGTATCCAAATAGCAACCCCACCATAGGGTGCCATGCCGACTATTATATGTTTTATAATCTGTTTGTTCTTATTTGTATTATCATATGTTAGTAGCTTAGATATTTTATCGCTTGGTAAATTTATATTTAATGAATAGACTTTACGCTCTACCACAGACAACCATACAATATCTATTGTTTTAGGTATAGGGTAACTTTCATACTCTAATAAATGTGTACTAAGAGGTTTTCCCCATTCTCCTTTGTATGGATATCGTTTTGGTAGTTCCAATGCCTTTTCTGTATCAATAAATAACAGACAGAACAGAGTATCAGCAGGATATAGAATAGGAGCATTTCCAGATAGGAAATACTGTGTCTCTATTTTAGATATATCTTTCATTTATTTGTTCTTTAACTTCTGCATATTCCAAAAAATTAGTCAATCCATGTTTTCCAAAAGCACTGATTTGCTTGGAGTCTAAGTCTATTTCTATAATGCTGCCCAAGGCTCCTTGGTGGAGTTTTGTTAAAGATGCATTCAGAATTTCTCCTTTGATTACAAAAGCAAAGACACGTTTTTGAGCTTCTAAACGGTTTTTCTCAATATTTTTTTTACTATTCCACAAAGCTATTATTTGTTTCTTAAGAGTTGCATTTCCTGTAACGGCAAGCCTTAATGGGCTGAGTCCCGCGGCATTAAAGGTGATAGCATATCTATTGGATGTTACGATAGCATTGTTGCTGGCTAATCCACCTCCTAATGAATGACCTATAAATAACAAAATAGCTTTGGAACCTATGGCTTTGTCAAGTATTTGAGCATTCTGAACAGATTTTGTATATTGAGCGGATAGACCTATTAAGCCTTGAGAAATATTTGTGTCGAACCAGTCTTTGATAGAAGTCATATTAGTACCACAAGTGCAATATGCATATATGCGGCCTCTGGTAGAATCGTCTTTTAGGAATAATTGAGAGTAGAATCCGTTCGTAAGATCTACAAGACGATTTGTTAGATTTAAATTATTCAATTGTTTATGTGAGGCAATAGACCATCCTTTTTTTTCGGTTTTTAATTTATATTCAAGAAGTGATTGTTCTTCTTTTTCTTTTTCTTCTTCCTTTTTTATGAAATCTCCAATAACACTTGGAATAGATTTCTCTATGGGAGATTGCATATTATAGGTATATTGACATAATTCCATTGCGTCGAAGATATCATCTAGAACTGGACGATTTTTATCAATGGGGCTTGAATAATAGAACGGAATATTTAAATTATTTGTAGAATTATCGGGGATTGATACTTCACTTACTTGGTCGAAAAAACCAATATAATCAACCCCGCAATATGAGATCCTTTCATTGTTAATTCCGCTTTTATAAAGTAACTTTTCTATTTGCTGGGGACGCTTTTCTTGTTGTGTTTCTCCAAATGTACTGAAAAGATGTGAAATGGCATCTCCTATATTAATGCAATACAAATATATATGAACCATTAAATCTTCAATGTCATTATATAGTAAATATGCCGATATCTTTTGTTTTCCCACTCTAAGAATACGATTTATTATATTTTCTATTGCGTGTTTATCTTCATAAGTACTGACTGATGCAGATAATTCTTCTTCACGTACTTGGTAATCAGGTGTTATTTTTTTTGCTTTGTCGTTATATTCATGTGTATATATCCATTTCCCACTTTTATGGACTTGGGTTGTTTGATTATGACTTAATGCCTTTGAACGAAATTTAGTCCGCAATACATGTTGAGCAGATGGATTTATACTACTTTCGAAATATACATGTAAAAGTAAAGATACTTTTCTTGTATCTTGTTTTTCGATATTCTGTTTGTCTATTGTTTTAGCTTGTACTTCTACTTTCCCCATTTCATTTTTTCAACTTATAGATTATTATAATCTATGCCATCTTTTGTGAAAATTGTTATCATTTTCTACATATACTATATATTCATGCTCATTTCATATGATCTTTTATTACTATTTCATTCTTGAATATACCTATATCTTTAAATCTTAAATCATATTGTGTACCACCTCCCTTACCCCATGTCTTAACTTCGTTGGCAGAACCTTTATGCATACGTGTACCTTTTGGTATTTCCACCTCACATATGTATTGGGGTTCATCAGGAAGAGCAAATTTATTTTTTATTTCTTTGGGAGTAAGTCCTTTCACATCTTCTTTTCGCATAACCCATTGTCCTTTCATGCCTGATTGATGTTTACTATATACTCTTACAAATGTTGTATCTTCTGTTAATTCAATAGATTGTACTTTCCCCCCTAATTTATATGGAGGATTATTATAATTTTTTTTCTTTTTCCATAGTTTATTGACAACTGTAGCTGGGATTTCTCCACGCACTTTTTCTCCGGCTCTAATAGATTTTGATATTTTTGCAGTTTTTGCCGTGTTGACACCTATTTTTACAAACTTAATGCCATTAGCAACGTCACCAATTAGAGGTATAGCTGACACAATAGATAAACCTGCATCAGTCCAATTACCTCTTGCTGCAGATATAGCTGCATTAAGTAAATCAGGGATTGCCCCTATACCAGGAAAAAAACCTGCAACAGATAATCCTAATTGCAAACCATCAAGAATTGAGTCTGCATCTGGCATTTCTATATCTTTAACAGATATGTCCCAAGTTTCAAATGTTTCTACCGGTGTTTTATTCATGTTTGCACTACCTGTATCAACCTGACCATCGTCAATGATGATTATTATACCTCCCCATTTACACCTGCAGTATGAAGATTTAAGCAGAGCTGGATTATTTTTAATAATATAATCCGATTTACCATTCATCCAATAGTCATCTGTTCCTGGTACGCATGGCATTGGTGTTAGTTTACCATGTGCTGCCGCTGTTGCTGCTGCTGTTGCTGGAAAAGCCAAAGAACGGCATTTCCCAAACGGAGCAATATGATACATTGAAATATGGTCAGATATATTTGCCATTGGTTTATCTGTAAGATATACTGTTCTATCTGGGTAAACAGTCAGTTTGGACGTCTTGTCTCCAAAAGGACATCTTAAAGTTGCTTGGGATGTGACATACGAGTCACTTTGACCGTTTTCTTTAGCTTTTTTGTAATTATTTTCTCGTTCTTGACTGGAATCGTTGTTCCGTTTATCATTATTGCCTGTTTCCCTTTTATTTGAACTATTTTCTTGTTTTGATTTATCTTGGGATTTATTTTCAAGTGATGACTTGTCTTTAGACTCTGATTTTGATTTATAGCCCGACAGTTTCCCTAAATTATCGTTTAGGCTCTTTAAGCAGTTTTGTATAGATTCTCTGTCTCCTGATTTTATGGCATCGCGAACATTTTTTACGGATTTGACAACTTTTGTAACGTCTGTGCAAGCCTGCAATGTTGTATTGACAGATTGTATGAGTTTATTGTCTTGCAGACTGCTTAAGTTGTTTAATAATGGAAGGCCTTTGTTATCATCTTTACGGAAGTTTTTGTAAATATTGTTTAGTGAATCTGCGATTTTATCAGTTGCGTCAAGAATGCCCTGCACACCGTTGCGGATTTTATTTATAGCAATTTCTGGATTTCTGTAGCTTCCATCAAACAAATCTATAGATTTTTTAAAATCTGCAACTCCGCTGAGAATATTGGGTACATTATTTTTTATCACGCTTGAAGCGTTGAATACATTCTCCCCAAAATATGTTTTAGCAATGGCCTCTAAAACATTTTTCTGTTCGCCACTTGATAATCTATTAAAACCATCATTTACGCTCTTAGCAAAGGCATCGTAACTTTTATTTAGGTTTGCAGTTGCATTGGCCAATGAATCTAAAGATAGATGCCCAGTCGATAAAGCCGCCAAAGTCGTTTTTGATGCATCGTATACGTTTAGTGCATTATTTGCTATATTGGTTATATCAGATAGCGGTTTATATAAATTATTGTTTACAATACCTGTTATACAGTTGTTTGTAGTAGCAAGGATTTTTGAATCAGCAGTAAGTCTGTTGATGATAGCTGAAAAGCTGTTCCCTGTCATGTCATCTATAGACTTGGAAATATTTTTAGTGGCTTTCAGTATCGTATCAATACCATTTTTTATCTTAGCTGCATCCTTGATAGGGTTTCCACTGAAATCTTTAAATGAAGAAGAAATGTCTTTGAAACTTGAAATGTCTTTGAAAAGACCTGGCAATTCATTTTTTATAGTACTTCCTGCATTTAATATATTTTCATTGAATAAAGAGATCTTAAAATTTTCAGATATGCTTTCTTGGATGGATTCTGGCAACTTTTCGTACAGTTGACTGACGTTGTCTGCGAATTTATCCCATCTTTTATTGAAATTTTCGAATCCCTTTTGTAAAGATTCTACTGATATGTCTCCTGAAAAATCGTTAACTGTGACCGATACGAAGTCTTTGGCTTGTTCATAAGTGTCTATGGCTGTATTTATGTCTTTTACAGATTCGTATAACAGTCCTACAACATGTTCGTTTACACTTTCCATAGCCGTTATTACGGAATCCTTGAACTGATTAAGCGCCTTTGCGCTTTCCGACATTGCGCTGACTACAGTTTTGAAAGTTTCTAAACCAAACATATTGTAATTCTTTTATTGTTTGTATAAGTTTGCTTGTGTTATACAACCCATATATAGATATTCACCCTTTTTTGTACTGCACTTATAATCTATGCATAAAGATTATATAAACCGGCATTTACTTTTATTTTACATTTTACAGAATTTCCCAGCAGGTTCAATTTATTTTTGAAAATATTTTATCATCTTCATGAGCAGCATCGCCTACAGTCATATTGAGTATATTGAATGTAATTTCTTTCTCTCCTAAAGATGAAAGGCGTTTACAGCTTGTCTTATTTTACTCATGCAATCGCAGCGTAATCCTTCATACAGTGTTTTATTCTTGTAAACTATAACGATATTAGAACCGCGATAGATTTTAATATCAATATTGATTTTCGATTCAAAGGAATTAATATCCATCATAATGTTTCTCTCTTTTGCTGCCAATTCTATCAATTTTGACAATAATCTGTCGACAATTTTTATTATTAAACCTATACTGTATTGTTTTTTGATACTAAAATCAGTTTACTTTTACCACATTTGCCTTAATATCTATTCTATTACCGGCATTCATTGCCATTTCATCTGACGCTTTCTGATGGTGTGTGGTGGAATATTGAAGAAGTTTGTTATATGCTTCTTCTCTGATATTTTCTGCCGTCACTTGTAACTTGTGTGCTACCTGTTCATCTTTATTGCCAAGAACTTTGATGAATTGGTTTGATTCTACGGTCAATGAATCATTGCGGTCGATTGATGTAGAACGATCATTGCCAGCATGTTCACGGATATCATTGTCGGCAGTACGCTGCATATCATGCGATGCTGCAATGAAAATGTCATTCTCTGCAGATGCGTTTATATCATGTCCTGCATGCATGATGATGTCGTTCTTTGCATATAGTTCTATATTTCCTGTTGACTCAAGTTTAATGAGTTTCTCATCAGTCGAGAATGTAAGAATATAATTTTCCTTATTGTTGTCATATATTCTTATGTACCCATCGTTGCCTTCGTCGTGGATTTCTATGGTATGTCCGTTGCGTGTACGAATTGCCTTGATCTGGTTGCTGCTGTTATTGTTTGGCAACCATTTTCTGTCCGGATCTCCAATGCCATTATAGAGAGTTCCCTTGATATATGGTCTTTCTGCATTTCCTCCCTCAAAATCTACCATGACTTCTTCGTCGATTTCTGGGATAAAACTGAATCCTTTTTCTCCTCCTGCATAAGGTTGTGCCATGCGCAGCCACGGTGTCATCATATTGTCATCCAACTGAGCTTGCCAGTCAAATTGTACACGGATGCGACCAAGGTTATTTGGGTCTTCATTGTCCTTTACCTTTGCACGGCATGACTGTGCGATAGGATAAATGTCGCTATCAGAATAAGGAGGATAGTCACATGCAGACGGTATGCCGACAAAATGATTGCTATAAGTTTCATCAGCAGAGAAATAATGTGTCAGTTCTGTAATCAGCATTTCGTCCTGCTCCACATCGCTTTTCTCCAAAGCCGAAGTATCGGGCATATAATTGTCAACAATAACCAACTTGCTGCCTATTTTAAGTTTTGAGCAATATGTTGTCCCCGAATATGTAAGCATACTCGCCTTTTCCCCTCTCGCCTGTGTTTTGGTTGATACATACAATATGGTTTCACGTCCGTCAGAATCGGAAAAACCTCCTGAATGTAAATTCTGAAGTGTAGGTTTTACAAAGCAAGATTGTGAAGCTTGAAACACTTGCTCACTCAGCGTATTGTATTCACGCTGCATTTCCTCTATGCCTTCCTTCTCGTTTGCATCGTAGGAGTTGTATGATGAAGCGACATGTTTAAATGCAACATGCCGCATTTTTAAGTCAACATTATAGGAAGGAACATCTTGGCTGGGATAGGCGAGTTTTACACTTTCGCCTTCAGGCAAATTACCGAAAACCATTTTCTTTCCATCATTGTATAGCCATTCTCCGTACCGCTTTGCCAAACGTTGCAGGAATTGGTAATTAGACTCGTTGTATTGAACACAATATGGAATAGTGTCAGTAAAACGAGCATCAACATCTGTTTTAAGATGCTCAGAATAATCTTCAACGACATCATTTACAATATCATTCAATGTCAGATTTTCAAAGGATTTGCAAGTCGGATTGTCATTGAGCAATGCATCCCAACTGCATGCCTCTACACTTACTGAGAACTCACTGTGGTTTCTGCTACCTGACGCAGCTATAATTACACCTGCAAACTCTATGTCTGCCACAGAATTAGTGTCAGCCTTTAACGATTCTTTTTCGATGCTTTCCGTCTCTAATGAAATCAATAATTCTTTGCCGATAATTTTACCACAGACATTGAAAGAAACTTCATTGATTCTTTCATCGGGTTCTTTGTGGAGAGAAAAAGATAGGGTATTAGGCGAAAGAAGAGACTGATTTAACATAAAATTGTCAAGTCTCCATCTTGCTCCATCAAGTTCTATACAAAAGCCAGATGATTTTATGCCATCAATAGCAACAGAAATATTCTTTATAGATGTTGACATATTATTAACTTAAAAATCAGAATAAACATCTACTTGTGAACTCAATGAAGCCCAAGAGTTTGTAAAGATTGCCCTATCCATCAATCCTGTTCCTATACGAAGAACCTCCGCACTGATGGTTACATCTGTGTACATCAACTTGCTGTCATTGTCGTTGAAGTAATCTTTAAGCCTAATGCAATAAGCATTTTTAAATTCGATCGTTTTGTATCTTCTCCGGTTATCATTGGAGAACACACAAAATTTGAATGTGCCAGAATACACGGCGATCTTGTTGAACATCCACTTGTAAAAGAACTGGTCATCATCACAAGTGGCAGGCATAACAAAACGGATGGTGCCACCCATGGTACGTGTAGTAGGCTTTCCCGTATCGTCAATAGCCTGTGAAAACTCATATTCACATTCTACAATATCATATTCTCCACCTCCCTGTATTCTCACTTGTCCATGTAGTGCCATATCTTAATATCTTTAGAAATATGATTGAAGGAAACATTGGAGTTTCCTCCAATCATCTGTTGTGATTTCTGTTTTCAGAATTACTTGTCAATAGTCCAACTATTATTATGGATAGCGTTTCCGACTTGAATCTCTTTTGCAGAGATTACAAACTCCTCAAACTGTTTGGTCTCGTTGCTGTCGTCGTATGTCTCGGCGTACTGCACAACATAACCGTTCTTGAAAGAAAGACGTTTCATCTCGCCACCGTCTTTGTCAGGGAATGATATTACGCCATTCTTGCTCATGTAAGTGTCGCACATCCGAGAATCTCTGTGTTACCATCGTTCTTTGATTTCACCTTAACGGTGATTTTACCACCGCGTGTACGGCCTGTAGGCTGACCTTCGATGTCGGTCTGCTGGTTGAGCTCGTAACGAACGTATGCCACTTCGCGCTCCTGAATGCCATCAGCATTGATGGTCACTGTTCTTGTTTCTGCCATCTTCTAATGAATTTTAAATTAATGAATATTGATTATTACACACTA
>ERZ773139.905-NODE-905-length-36846-cov-8.310755_pt1 | contig 36846 bp, 32 predicted proteins | sample MGYA00580854_ERZ773139 | MGnify/ENA primary metagenome ERZ773139 (study PRJEB29015, sample SAMEA2737809) | human gut metagenome | biome: human gut; feature: human-associated habitat; material: faeces | place: China | collected 2012 ...
GTGGTCGTTCTTGCCCATGAAAATCGACGCACGCGGTGCGCCGCCGGTGCTGATGAGCGCGGCAAACGCCGAGACGATCATGATAATCGGCAGGCATACGCCGACACCGGTCAGCGCAAGAGAGCCGTCCCCAGGCATGTGCCCGATATAAATGCGGTCGACAATGTTATAGAGCATGTTGACCAGCTGCGCGATGACCGTCGGCACGGAGAGCTTGAGAAGCAATTTCCCGACCGGCTCGGTGCCTAAAAATGTTTTGTCCTGATTCATATTGATCATACCTTCCTGTTTTCTGCGCCGGGATTATTCCATGCCAGTGGCGGCGCGCTCGAGATTCTGCGAGATGGTTTCCATACAGCGGGCAAAGCACGAAAGCTCCTCGGGGCTCAGCCCCTGCGCAAGCGTCTGGGCAAAACGCTCCTGCATCTGCCGTCCGCGCGCGATGATGCTCGATGCCTTCTCGGTCGGTTCCAGATGAAGCTTGCGCCGGTCGCCGGGGACGCTTTTGCGCTCGAGAAACCCCAGCGTGACGAGCGTATCGACGTGCAGCGAGACAATGCCGGGCTTGAGCCGCCGCATGGTGCAGATGTCCTTTGCGGTGCGGTTTTCCGGGTTGTTCGCGAGAAACAGCAGAATCTCAGCCGCCGTCTGCGGGATTGCAAACTCGCGGCTGAGCGGCTGCATGGCGGCGCTGTAGGCGTCCATGAAACGCTTGGCATGGACGTGGAGCTTTGCCGCGGTCAGAAAATTCTCCATGCAAACTGCCTCCAAAACTAGAATGTTCAATTTTGAACAATTCAATTATAATCAAAAATGTAGCGCTGTCAAGATGTGTGCGCAAAAAAATCCGCCCGGGTTTTTCCAGACGGATTTGCGTTATTTTTTTGCGTTGATGACAAGAAGAATGCCTGCGCCGCAGGAAATATGCGCCGTATCCTCCCATTCGTTGCTGACACCGATGGGGAAGCTGTTTGTGACCAGCGCGCCGTGCAGCGGATATTTGACGCCGGTGATGCAGACGTTTTCCACACGGTCCGTCAGCGCCAGTACGGAAAGAGAATAGCCCTCGCAGGGGGGAAGGGCAATTGCGCCGTTGGAGATCAGATGCAGCCGCGCCTCGCGCCCATAAAGCGACGCCTTCGCGCCATGTCGGCAGGCAAAAGACAGACTCTGGATATTTCCCAGCAGATGGTCCAGCCTGCCGCCCAGCGCGCAGTAGAGCCGGATCTCCGCAAAGCCCTCGGATACAGCCCAGCGCACCGCTGCCATCGTGTCGGTGTCGTCCTTTTCTACCGGCAGGTCCAGCACCGGCACATCTGCCGGCAGCGCGCCGCGGTAGGAATCAAAATCGCCGACGAGCAGATCCGGACGGATGCCGGCATTTCGCGCGTAGACGTAGCCCCGGTCGCAGGCGATGATGAAATCGGCGGCTTCGATGCCGCAGAGCGTGTCCTCCTGCCCGCCGGAAATGATGGCGCAAAGCTGTTTCATAGTGCCTCCAAAAGAAGAAGGACCGCCCGAAGGCGGTCCCAGGGTGCGTTTATTGTACCATAACCAGGTGCAAAATCAAGCTTCGTCCGAGAGAATTTCGCCCTCAATAGAGATCGTCACCACGCGCAGGGGCAGCTCTTTTCCGCTTTCGGCAATTGCCTTCTTTGCTGCGAATTCCAGCCCGCCGCAGCAGGGGACCTCCATGCGAAGCAGCGTCACGGAGGAAATGTCGTTCTGCGCAAAAATCGCGCCGAGCTTCTGGCTGTAGTCGACGGCATCGAGCTTCGGGCAGCCGATCAGTGTAATTTTTCCGCGCATGAAATTCTCGTGAATCGAAGCGTAGGCATAGGCGGTGCAGTCGGCGGCAAGCAGCAGCTCGCAGCCTGCAAAATACGGCGCGTTCACGGGCGCAAGCTTGATCTGGCAGGGCCACTGCGCCAGCCGCGACGGGCGCTTCTGCGCGGGCTCCGGCGCGTCCTGCGCTTGCTGCATCTGCCGGATTCTTGCGCCGGGGCAGCCGCCGTGTGCCGCCTTGCGCGCCTTTGCTGCCTGAACTGCAGCTTCGTTATAGGGCGCGGCTTCACGCTCGACGAAGGTAATTGCGTTCATCGGACATGCCGGCAGGCAGTCGCCGAGCCCGTCGCAGTAGTCGTCGCGCATCAGTGCTGCTTTTCCGTTTACGATGGCGATGGCGCCCTCATGGCAGGCGGTTGCGCACGCGCCGCAGCCGTTGCAGAGAGTTTCGTCGATCTGGATGATTCTTCGTTTCATCAAAACCACTCCGTTTCCTTTGTTCTGGCGTCAGTATAGCAGAGACAGGCAAGCAAGTCCGTTGCAGTTCCAACAAACCGCACGGAAAAATTTGCAAAAACCCGGCGCGCCGGATGGACACGCCGGGAAGAAGCTGTGTGCAGGACCAATCAGTCCTCGCGGAAGATGATGCCGTTTTCGTCGGCTTTTTCAATGACGGCAAGCGCGTGGTAGTTGACGCCCATGTTGCGCAGCCGGTCGCCGCCGCCCTGGAACCCCTTTTCAATCGCAATGCCGACACCGACAAGCTCTGCGCCCGCCTGCTCAACCAGCTCGCAAAGACCGCGGACCGCTTCGCCGTTTGCCATGAAGTCGTCGAGAATCAGCACATGGTTGTCGCTGGTCAGCCATTCCTTGGAGAGAATCTGCGTGACCTTTTTCTTATAGGTGTAGGAATAGATCTCGCTCTGGTAAAGACCGCCTTCGATGTTGTCGCTCTTTGCCTTCTTGGCAAAGACCATCGGAAGACCATACCGGTAGGCACAGATCGCAGCGAGCGCGATGCCGCTTGCCTCGGCAGTGAGAATGAGATCGACCTTCGACAGATCGAACAGCTTTGCAAACTCGTCGGCAATGTCTGCCATCAGTTTGCAGTCGATCCGGTGGTTCAGAAACCCGTCGACTTTCACGATATTGCCGGGCAAAACCTTGCCTTCCTTTAAGATCCGCTCCTTAAGCTCCTGCATAACAAACCTCCTGAAATCATAAAAATGGCGGCAAGAGACGCTGCTCCTGCTGCCAATTCACAAAGCCGCGGGAAAGCTGCGCCCACCTGCGGCAATCGTCCAATAGTCGCAGCTCCGGCGCTGCGGTAGAAACATCCGGGCCATGTATCCGGACCTATATTGGCAACAAACCTTATGAAATGCAAAGACCGCCGGGGGCGGACAGTGCGAACTTGTTTGTACACTGATGCTATCATTTCTGACCGCTTTCGTCAAGAGGCGAAACGGGAAAAAACAAGACAAAAATTCGGCAAAAACGAAATAGCTATGCGGCGAAATGACGTATCACGGAAAAAAGTGGAGCCGGAAAGGGCTCCACTGCGCGGCGTTATTTATAGCACTCGGGACGAAGAATGCCGATGTAGGGAAGATTGCGGTAATAGTTGGCATAGTCCAGCCCGTAGCCGACGACGAACTCGTCCGGAATCTCAAAGCCGCAGATGTCGGTCTTGAGGCTCTTGTCGTGGCAGGTCGCCTTGTCGAGGAAGGAGATGGTCGTGATGGACGCGGGATTGCGCGCGCCGAAGAGCTGGCGCAGGTACTGCATCGTGAGGCCGGAGTCGATGATGTCTTCGACGATGACGACGTGGCGGCCGGTGATGTTGTTGTCGAGGTCCTTGATGAGGCGGACGACGCCGGTGGACTTGGCCGACGCGCCGTAGCTGGAGACGGCGATGAAATCCATGTCGATCGCGCAGTTCATGCAGCGGCACAGATCAATGTAGAAAAACGACGCGCCCTTGAGCACGCACACCAGCACGGGGCGCTTGTCGCCAAGCTGGGCGGTCAGATCAGCGCCGAGCTGCTCGACGCGGGCGGCGATGGCTTTCTCGGTAAAAAGGACGCGTTCAATGTCCTGTTCGGGCGTTCTGATGAGCATAATTTCCTCCAAATCAGCCGGCGGACCGGCGTTGTCAACGTTCCCATTATAATGGAAGACAGGAAATAAGTAAAATAGATAACCCTAATCGGCCCTATAAATTTATCTTATCGGAAACATTACGAAACACACATTTACAAAGCACCGAAAATGGCATATAATCGGCCAGGAATGAAAAATAAAACAGAAATTGCGTGAAAAAACGGATAAGGAGTACTGCATTATGAGCAACTGTGCGATCGTAGGCATCAACTGGGGCGACGAGGGCAAGGGCCGGATGGTCGACCTCATCGCAAGCGACTATGATATCGTCTGCCGGTATCAGGGCGGCAACAACGCGGGCCACACCATCGTCAACGAATACGGCAAATTTGCCCTGCATCTCATCCCCTCCGGCATCTGCCTGCCGGGCGTCGTGAACGTCCTTGGCAACGGCGTCGTCATCGACCTCGAGAGCCTGTGCGGCGAGATCGAGACCCTGCAGAAGGCCGGCGTCAGCGTCACGCCGGAAAACTTCAAGATCTCCGAACGCGCGACCATCGTCTTCCCGTACCACCGCGCGCTCGACGGGCTGGAGGAAGCGCGTCTGAAGGACAAGAAATACGGCTCCACCCTGCGCGGCATCGCACCGGTCTATTCCGACAAGTATCAGAAGAAGACCATCATGATGGGCGAGCTGCTGTACCCGAAGTACCTCGAAAAGCGGCTGGCCAGCATCCTCGAGTGGAAGAACCTGACCATCCAGAACGTCTACGGCGCGGAAGCCTACAAGCTTGAGGACATGCTCGCCTGGTGCCAGGAGTTCGGCTCGAAGCTCGCGCCCTATATCTGCGACACCAGCAAGTACCTCTATGAGGCGGAAAAGGCCGGCAAGAACATCATGTTTGAGGCCCAGCTGGGCGCGCTGCGCGATATCGACTTCGGCATCTTCCCCTATACCTCCTCCTCTTCCTCCAACGCGGGCTACGCCTGCGTCGGCGCGGGCATCCCGGGCAGTCATGTCGACCGGACCGTCGGCATCGTCAAGGCCTACTCCACCTGCGTGGGCGAGGGCCCGTTCACCGCGGAATGGTTCGGCGAAGAGGCCGAGCAGCTGCGTGTGGCAGGCGTGGAATACGGCGCGGCCACCGGCCGTCCGCGCCGTGTCGGCCCGATCGACCTGGTCGCCACCCGCTACGGCTGCCGCATCCAGGGCGCGACCGAGGTCGCGCTCACGAAGCTCGACGTGCTGTCCTACATGAAGGAGATCCCCGTCTGCACGCAGTACGAAGTAAACGGCGAGAAGACCGATGATTTCCCCTTCACCGCCGTCATCGATGAGGCCAAGCCCGTCCTCACCACCGTCCCCGGCTGGGGCTGCGATATCTCCGGCGTCCGCAAGTATGAGGATCTGCCGCAGGCCGCGCGTGACTATGTCGAGTATATCGAAAAGGCCATCGGCGTGCGCATCAGCTACGTCTCCGTCGGCGCGGGCCGCGACGAGATCATCTACCGCTGAGAAGAAAGGACACTGCCATGAAACCGACGTATGAAAGCCCGCTTGCCTCGCGCTACGCGTCGAAGACCATGCTGCACCTGTTTTCCCCGGATATGCGCTACGAGACGTGGCGCAGGCTCTGGGTGGCGCTGGCCCGGGCGGAGCATACGCTTGGCCTGCCGGTCACGCAGCAGCAGGTGGACGAGCTGGCCGCGCACGTCAGCCCCATCGACTATGACGCCGTTGCGAAGCGGGAGAAGGAAGTCCGCCACGACGTGATGGCGCACATCTACGCCTACGGCCTCGACGCGCCCGGCGCGAAGGGCATCATCCATCTGGGCGCGACGAGCTGCTACGTCACGGACAACGCAGATCTCATCATCTACCGCGAGGCGCTGCGGTACCTCGAAAAAGAGCTGAAGGCCGCCATGCGGAACCTCTGCGACTTTGCCGACCGCTATGCCGCCATGCCGGCGCTGGCCTATACGCATTACCAGCCCGCCCAGCTGACGACCATCGGCAAGCGCGCGTCCCTCTGGCTGCAGGATCTGCTGCTCGATCTGGAGGAGCTGCAGGATACGCTGCGGGCCTTCCGCTTCCTCGGCTGCCGCGGCACGACCGGCACGGAGGCGAGCTTCGTCGAGCTGTTTGACGGCGATACGGCGAAGATCGACGAGATGAACCGGCAGATCGCGGCCGAGTTCGGCTTTGACCGCTGCTACCCGGTCTGCGGGCAGACCTATCCGCGCAAGCTCGACAGCCGGATCCTGAACGTCCTGTCCTCCATCTGCCAGAGCGCGTGCCGCATGGCGACGGATATCCGCCTGCTGCAGCACGACCGGCAGGTCGAAGAGCCGTTCGAGGACAAGCAGATCGGCTCGTCCGCCATGCCGTATAAGCGCAACCCCATGCGCTGCGAGCGCATCTGCTCGCTGGCAAGATACGTCATCGCCGACGCGCAGAACGCGCCCATGACCGCCATGACCCAGTGGCTCGAGCGCACGCTCGACGATTCGGCCAACCGCCGCATCAGCCTGCCGGAGGCGTTCCTTGCCACCGACGGCGTGCTGCGGCTCGTGCAGAACGTCACGAAGGGGCTGCACGTCAACGAGAAGATCGTGGAGAAGCTCGTGTGGGATTATCTTCCGTTCATTGCGACGGAGAATCTGATGATGGCCGCCGTCAAGCGCGGCGGCGACCGCCAGCAGCTGCACGAGATCATCCGCGAGGCCTCCATGGCGGAGACCGCGAAGATGAAAAACGGCGAGACCTGGGATCTGGTCGCCCAGCTGGCCGCCCGGCCGGAATTCGGCATGCGCGCGGAGGAGATCCGCGCCGAGCTCACCCCCAGCCGCTACATCGGCCGCTGCCCGGAGCAGGTCGCCGCGCTCACGGCCGCCTGCCGCGCCCTGATCGGCAGCGACGCGCAGAGCGCGGAGGAGATCACGCTCTGAGCCGGGTTTTGAAACAGACAAAAAGAGCCGCCGGGCCTCCGGCGGCTCTTCTGCATCCCGGCTGCGCGGTTGCGCGCGGGCGAAGAATCTGCTACAATAGACTTCAACCTATAGATAAAGAGGCGATCTGCTTTGAAAAAGTTCAGAATGCTGGCGGCGCTGGCGCTGTGCGCGGTGCTGCTGGTCTCCCTTGTTCCGGCGGCGCGGGCCGCGCAGGACGGCGGGCAGCTGCAGTTTGACGAAAACGGGGAGTTCCGCATCCTCATCGTGGCCGATACGCAGGATATCGACAGGCCGCAGAAGGAGACGATCGCGCTGCTCGAGGCGGAGCTGGACGCGGCGCAGCCGGATCTTGTCGTCTTCCTCGGCGACCAGATCCACGGCCCGTCGACCGGCAGGAGCGTGGAACGCACGCAGAAGGCGCTGGACGCGATCTTGCAGCCGGTCGCCGCGCGGGAGCTGCCGTTTGCCGTCGTCTTCGGCAATCATGACGACGAGGGCGGCGTGGACAAGCAGACGCAGCTGGAATATTACCGGAGCTACCCCGGCTGCCTGGCTGAGGCCGGCAGCGTGACGGGCGTTGGAAACTACAACCTGCTCGTCTACGGCTCCGACGGCGCATCGCCGGCCGTGAACCTCTGGTTCTTCGACTCCGGCACCTACGCGCCGGAGGGGCAGGGCAAGTACGACTGGGTCCGGCAGGACCAGCTCGACTGGTATCTGCAGACCGAAGCCGCCCTGGCGGAGAAAAACGGCGGGACGCCCGTCCCGGCCTACGCCTTCCAGCATATCATCGTCCCGGAGATCTATGACGCGATGGACATCGTCCCGGCGAGCGAGAAGAAAAACGGCGCGGTCGAGGGCTACGGCTGCCGCAAGGGGACGTATTATTCTGCCGCGTCCGTGATCGAGGCCGGGACGCTCGGCGAAGCGCCGTGCCCGCCGGACCAGAACGGGGGCGAATTCGACGCGTGGAAGCAGGGCGGCGATATCGTCGCGGGCTTCTTCGGCCACGACCATGTGAACGACTTCATCATCCCCTACGAGGGCATCGATCTGGTCAACACGAACGGCACCGGCTTTTATATCTACGGCGCCGGGGAATTGCACGGCGCGCGGCTCGTGACCCTGCATGAGGCAGACCCCACGGCCTATGAGACGCAGATGCTCTACTATAAGGACCTGATCGGCACGAAGCTGCCGTTCGGCTTCGCGGGCACCTGGGGCGCGTATGTGCAGCGAATCGTGCTGCTGGCGGTGGGCGCGCTGGTGCTCGTCGGCGCTGGCGTGACGGTTCTTGTGGTCCGGCTGGTGAAAAAGAGCCGGAATAAAAGGAAAGCAACATAATAAGACCAAAACCCGGGACGCGCCGCGCCCCGGGTTTTGCTTATGATGGATATGCACAAAATCAATGAAGAAAAATTGTTCGAGGCGTACAAAAATCAATTGACAATTCCCAAAAACATGCTATAACTAATGCTCGTGACAAAAATACGTGCAAAGGAGATCCGCACCATGACGCATGATTTGACGACCGGCAAGCCGCTGCGGGATATCTGGCAGTTCGCGATCCCGGTGCTGTTTGGACTTTTGCTGCAGCAGGTGTATTCGCTGGTCGATACGGCGATCGTCGGCCACGCGCTGGGCGTGATGGCCCTGGGCGGCGTCGGCGCGACGGGCTCGGTCAACTTCCTGGTCATCGGCTTCTGCGGCGGGCTGTGCACCGGCATGGCCATCCCGCTGGCGCAGGCCTTCGGCGCGGGCGACTACCGGCAGCTGCGCCGGTATGTGGCGGGCTGCGTATGGCTGGGCATCGCGATGTCCGCGCTGCTTCTGGCGCTGACGCTGCCGACGACGCAGGCGCTGCTGAAGCTCATGGGCACGCCGGAGGAGCAGATGGGCTACGCCTATGACTATATCTTCATCATCTTTATCGGCATCCCGGCGACGATCCTCTATAATATGGGCGCCTGCGTGCTGCGTTCGCTCGGCGACAGCAAGTCTCCGGTGTGGTTCCTGGCCATCGCGTCCGTCATCAATATCGTGCTCGACCTGCTGACGGTCTGCGTGCTGGGCATGGGCGTGGCCGGCGCGGCGATCGCGACGGTCGTCTCGCAGCTGGGCTCCGGCGTGCTCTGCGTGTGGTATATGCGGAAGCATTTCGCGGTTTTGCGCATGGAGAAGGACGACTGGCGGCTGCGGAAGGCCGAGGCCCTGCGGCTGCTGGGCATGGGCGTGCCCGTCGGGCTGCAGTTTTCCATCACGGCCATCGGCTCCGTCATGCTGCAGAGCGCGGTCAACTCGCTCGGCGCGGTCTGCGTGTCAGGCGTGGCGGTGGCCTCAAAGATCTACATGCTGCTCTGCTGCCCGTTCGACGCGCTGGCCATGGCCGCGACCAATTTTACCGGCCAGAACCTCGGCGCGGGCAAATATGACCGCATCCGGCAGGGTACCTACGCCTGTTTGCTGCTCGGCATCATCTACTGCGCGATATATATCGTGATCGCGCGTTTTGGCACGCAGTATCTGGTGCTGCTGTTTATGAACGCCGACGAGGCGCAGAGCGTGCTGGACTATACGCAGCGCATAAGCTACGCCTATGCCTACGGCACGCCGCTGCTGCTGGGCGTCAACGTCTTCCGCCTTTCGATCCAGGGCATGGGCTACAGCCGGCTGTCGCTCATCTCGGGTCTTCTGGAGATGATCGCGCGCACGGCGGTGGGCATCTGGGGGGTGCCGCAGTTCGGCTTTGCGGCGGCCTGCCTGGCAAGTCCGCTGGCGTGGGCGCTGGCCGACTGTTTCCTGATCCCGGCCTATTATGGCTGTCTGAACGCCCGCCGCCGCCAGGCGGCCCGCGTCCGCAAAGAGCTGCCGACCGAATAAGCAGCGAAAGACCGGCTGTCCATCCAGGACAGCCGGTCTGTTTCGCATTCTGCACAAATCCGCGTCCAGCGGCTTGCATACCAGGCTGATCCATGATAAGGTAAAAGCAAAGGAGGCGGTACCATGAAGATCTCGACCAAGGGGCGCTATGCGCTGCGGCTGCTGCTGGATATCGCGCAGAACCAGCAGGACGGTTTCGTCTCGCTCAAGGAGATCGCGGAACGGCAGGAGGTCTCCAAAAAGTATCTCGAGCAGATCATCCCGCTTCTGAGCCGGGCAGAGCTGCTGCAGACTTCGCGCGGCTATCAGGGCGGCTACCGCCTGTGCCGCGCACCGGAGGACTATACGGTCTATGAGATCCTGTCCGTGGCCGAGGGCGGGCTTGCGCCCGTCGCCTGTCTGGACCAGCCGGAAAACACCTGCCCCCGCGCGCCGGAATGCCTGACACTCCCGGTCTGGGAGGGGCTGGAGAAGACGATCCGCGACTATCTGCGATCGATCACACTGCAGACGATCCTGGACGGGAAACACATCTGAAACAGCGCAAAAGGCCGCCGGGCGTGCCCCGGCGGCCGTATTTTATTGCTTCGTGATGCGCAGCTTGGAGAGCATGAGGTTGCCGAACTCGGCCTGACCGTTTACGGTGCAGACCTCGCCGAACAGGAACAGGCCGAGGCCCGGGCTGTGCAGCTCGGCGGGCAGGATGCCCTTGAGCCCGGCGCAGCCGAAGATGAGCGCGTCCGGATCGTCATAGAATGCCTGCATCCGGGGAAGGACGGTGTCGGGCTTTGCCAGCCGCAGCGTCATCTGCGGGCAAAGATCCCGGCCGGAGACGAGCTTTCCGCCCTCGCACGACAGATGCGCGTTGACGCCGAGCGGGTCGGTCAGCGTGACGTGCTCAAAGTCCGTCTCGCCGAAGCCGAGCGCGGCGTGCTGTTCCCGGTACCACGCGAGCGCGTCGCAGCCGTTGATGGTGTCGATCACGCGCGGGTCGGAGAACGTCAGCGTGCAGCGTTCCAGCAGCGTCGTGTGCAGGTTTTCCGTCACGGCCTCAAACTGATACCGCTCGTCCTCCAGCAGCAAAACGGCGGCTTCCCCGCCGCCGGGGATCAGATGGCTCCGGCCCGTGACCGGGTCGATGGCGGCCGCGCCGCCCGCCATGGGGCAGGGGAGGCGGCGGTGCAGCTCGCGCAGGAAGGCGTTTTCCCCGCCCGCGTTGCCGAAGAGGACGATCGCCGCCTGCGGCGCACTTGCCGGGAGCTGCGCGAGGATATCGGCGTAGCTGCCTGTCAGCGCCGTGCCGCGCACATCGCGGGCAAAGCGCTGCGTGTCGGGTACTACCGGGTCCCAGCAGCCGGTCATGCCATAAGAGGCCGCGCCGAACGCGCCGGGCAGAAGCTCCTGCACGGGCGTCACAAAGATCAGATCCATAAGATCCCTCCTGCGTGAACATTTTTCTTTATCCTAGCACGATTTGCCTGCCAGCGCAAGACACAGGCGTTGCGCGCAGCCGGACGAATATGCTATAATAAACCTTACAACACAATGATGAAGGGAGAACCCCATGAAATTTTCTGAAATGCCGTATGCGCGGCCCGATCTGGACGAATTGAAGCAGCAGCTGCAGGCGCTGACCGACCAGCTGAGATCTGCGCCGGATTACGCTTCCGCGCACGAGGCCTTCCTCGCCCAGCAGAAGCTGTCGACGCACATCGACACCCTCGCCACGCTCTCGAGCGTCCGCAACTCCATCGACACCCGCGACAAGTTCTATGACGCCGAGGAGCAGTTCTGGAACGAGGCTGGTCCGGAGCTGCGCGCCTATGACGACGCATGGACCGCGGCAATGCTCGAAAGCCTGTTCCGCAAGGACTTTGCAGCGGAATACGGCGATCTGATGTTCGTCAACGCCGAGATCGGCCGCAAGGCCTTCTCCCCCGCGATCGTCGAGGAGCTGAAGCAGGAAAACCAGCTCGTGCAGGACTATCAGAAGCTCATCGCCGGCGCGCAGATCGACTTTGAAGGCAGCACCTACACCATCTCGCAGCTCTCCCCGTTCAAAAACAGCCCGGACGACGCTGTGCGTCTGGCGGCCTGGAAGGCCGAGGGCGGCTGGTACAAGGCGCATCAGCCGGAGCTGGACGAGATCTATGACAAGCTCGTGAGGCTCCGCGACGCGATGGGCCGCAAGCTCGGCTACGACGGCTTTACCCAGCTCGGCTACTACCGTATGGGCAGAAACTGCTACACGAAGGAAGACGTCGAGAAGTTCCGCGCTGCCGTGGTCAAATATGTCGTGCCGGTCGCAAGCTCCATCTATCGGGAGCAGGCCGCGCGCCTCGGCAAGTCCTATCCCATGAACTTCGCCGATAACGCCCTCATGTTCCGCAGCGGCAACCCCAAGCCCTGCGGCACACCGGCTGAGATCCTGGCGCAGGGCAAGCACTTCTATGAGGAGCTGTCGCCCGAGACCGGCGAATTTTTCAACACCATGCTGGATAACGAGCTGCTGGACGTGCTCTCGACGCCGGGCAAGCGCGCGGGCGGCTACTGCACCAGCCTGGGCGACTACCATGTGCCGTTCATCTTCGCCAATTTCAACGGCACGCAGCACGACGTCGAGGTCGTGACGCATGAGGCTGGCCACGCCTTCGCCGCCTGGCTCAACCGCGACCGTATCCCGCAGTCGTATATCTGGCCGAGCCTGGAGGCCTGCGAGGTGCACTCGATGTCCATGGAGTTCTTCGCCTGGCCGTGGGCCGAGGGCTTCTTTGGCGAAGACACCCGCAAGTTCCGCTACAGCCATCTGGCGGGCGCGCTGACCTTCATCCCCTACGGCACGATGGTCGACCATTTCCAGCATATCGTCTATGAAAAGCCGGAGATGACCCCGGCGGAGCGCCACGCGGTCTGGAAGGAGCTTCTGGGCGTGTATATGCCGTGGGTGAAGCTCGGTGACGGCATCCCGTTCTACGGCGACGGCGAGGGCTGGCAGCGGCAGCTGCATATCTATGTGAATCCGTTCTACTATATCGATTACTGCCTCGCGCAGACCGTCAGTCTCCAGTTCTGGGCGCTGCTCCAGAAGGACAAGGACAACGCGTGGCAGCACTATATGGCCTACACGAAGCAGGGCGGCAGCTGCGTCTTTACGAAGCTGCTCGAAAACGCCGGGCTGGAAAGCCCGTTCGGCGAAGCCTGCCTGCGCGGCGTGTGCGAGACGGCCAAGGCGTGGCTCGACAGCTATGACTTGACTGGGCTCGCGTAACGCAAAGACGCTTCTGCGGGCGGAATTGGGCGTTCCAATTCCGCCCTTGGCCTGTCTTTAGAAAGCGAGGCGAAAACCCTTGAAAAACACGAAAAACAGCGCGAACAGGCGTGTGCTCGGGCAGCTGCTGCACGGCAGCTGGCGGTATTTTATCGCCTGCATCGCCGCGAGCCTGCTCTTTACGGCGTTTGAGCTCGTCATCCCGCAGATCATCCGCGTGAGCGTGGACTCGCTGATCGGGTCCGGCCCGGTGAAGGTCGCGGCGGCCCGGCCCGTCGTGCAGGCGCTGGGCGGGGTGGACTACCTCCGGCAGAATCTGTGGATCCCGGCGGCCATGATGGCCGGCTTCGGTTTGCTGTCTGCCATGATGCGCTACTGCGTGAACCTCTACAGCGCCAAGGCGGGCGAGACGCTCGTCAAGACGAGCCGGGATCTTCTGTACCACCACATCCAGCACCTGCCGTGGAAATGGCACATGGAAAACCCCACGGGCGATATCATCCAGCGCTGCACGTCGGACGTCGAGCGCATCAAGACCTTCTTTGAAGAGCAGTTCGTCTCCGTCTTCCGGATGCTCGCCATGATCGTATTCGCGCTCGTGTGCATGGCGCTGATGAACTGGAAGCTGGCGCTGGTCCCGGCAGTTCTGTTTCCGGTGATCATCATCTATTCGCTGCTGTTCCATAACTCCATCCGTGAACGCTTCACCGCCTGCGACGAGTCGGAGGGCGTGCTGTCGACCATCGCGCAGGAGAATCTGACCGGCGTGCGCGTCGTGCGCGCCTTCGGCCGGGAGGAATATGAGCGGCAGCGCTTTGAAGCGCAGAACGAGGACTATACGACCCTCTGGGTCCGGCTCTGCCGGACGCTTTCGGACTTCTGGGCCGTCGGCGACGCCACGGCCTGTATCCAGACCATGCTCGTCGTGGTGTTGGGAAGTCTTCTGTGCGTGCGCGGCGAGATGACGGAGGGCGAGTTCGTGTCCTTCGCCATCTATAACACGATGAGCATCTCTCCGGTCCGTCGTCTTGGCCGCGTGATCTCGGAGATGAGCAAGATGGGTGTATCGGTCTCCCGCATCGCGGAGGTGCTGGACGCCCCGTGCGAGCAGGATAAGCCCGGCGCCGCGCCCCAGCCGATGGACGGCGATATCGTCTTCGACCACGTCTCGTTCCGCTATGAGACGGGGCCGGACGTCCTCTCCGACGTCAGCTTCACCATCCCGGCCGGCAAAAGCTTCGGCATCCTGGGCGGCACGGGCTCGGGCAAGAGCAGCCTTCTGCTGCTGCTCTGCCGTCTCTATGCGCCCTCAGAGGGGCGCGTGACGGTCGGCGGCGCGGATCTGGCAGATCTGCCCGCGGCGTGGGTGCGCGACCATGTCGGTGTCGTGCTGCAGGAGCCGTTTTTGTTCTCCCGCACGATCGAGGAGAACATCGGCATCTGCGGCGCGGACCACGCGGCCGTGTGCAAAGCCGCCGAGACGGCCTGCATCGCCGCCGATATCGAGCAGTTCGCAGACGGCTACCAGACCATGGTCGGCGAGCGCGGCGTGACGCTCTCCGGCGGGCAGAAGCAGCGCGTGGCCATCGCGCGCATGCTGACGAAAAAGACGCCCATTATGGTCTTCGACGATTCGCTCTCCGCCGTCGACACCCAGACGGATGAGAAGATCCGCACGGCGCTCGGCCGCGATCTTGCCGGCACGACCACGATCATCATCTCCCACCGCATTACGACGCTGATGGACTGCGACAACGTTCTGGTCCTCGAGCACGGCAAGCTCCTGCAGTACGGCCCGCCGCAGACGCTTCTGCAGGCGGACGGCCTGTTCCGCCAGATCTACGACATGCAGATGTCCATCGGAGAGGAGGAGCCGGCATGAAGCGAGAAGAAAAGAAGAGTCTGCCGTTCTTCGGCATCCCGAAGCTGGCCCCGTATCTGAAGCCCTACCGGATGCTGTTTTTCTGGATGGTGACCATGGGCGGGATCGGCAGCGCCATGGACGCGGTCATCCCCCTGTTCCAGCAGCACGCCATCGACCATTTTATCGCCGAAAAGACCATGGACGGCATCGGCGGCTTCCTGGCCCTCTACATTCTGGTCATGCTCGTCCAGACGGCCACGAACTACATCTCTGCCTACGGCGCGTGCAAGGTCGAGCTCTACATCGGCCGGGATCTCAAGCGCGAGGCCTTCAACCACCTGCAGACGCTCTCGTTCTCCTATTTCAACCAGAACAGCGTCGGTTACATCCACGCCCGCGTCATGTCGGATACCGACCGCATCGCAAGCACGCTGGCCTGGGGACTCATGGAGGGCGTGTGGTATATCGCGTATCTGCTGTTCGCCGTCGTCATGATGTTCGTGCTCAACTGGCATCTGGCGCTGTGCGTGATGGTGATCGTGCCGGTCCTCGTCGTCTCGGGCGCGTATTTCCAGAAGAAGCTCGTCTTCTTCCACCGCCGGGTGCGCGAGCAGAACTCGCGCATCACCGGCGCGTTCAACGAGGGCATCACCGGCGCGAAGACCACCAAAACGCTCGTGATCGAGGATAAGGTCGAGCGCGAGTTTGACGGCCTCACCGGCGAGATGAAGCGCATGAGCGTGCGCGCCATGCACTTCCGCAGCGTCTTCATGTCGACGACGGCCTTCGCCGCCTCCGTCGCGCTGGCGATCGTCCTCTGGCGCGGCGGCATCATCACGAAAAACGGCGTGATGCTCATCGGTACGCTCTCCGTGTTCATGAACTACGCGCAGGGCATGATGGAGCCGGTGCAGTGGCTCGTGCAGGTCATCTCGTCGCTCGTCAACGTGCAGGTCAACGTCGAGCGCTTCACCAAGCTCATGGAGACCGAGTCCGATGTGCGCGACACGCCGGAAGTCACGGAGAAATACGGCGACGCCTTCCACCCGAAGAAGGAAAACTGGGAGCCGCTCTACGGCGATATCGAGTTCCAGGACGTCACCTTCCGCTATCCCGACGGCAGCGAGAACGTGCTGGAGCACTTCAGCCTCAAGGTCCCGCAGGGCACGAACGTCGCCATCGTCGGCGAGACCGGCGCGGGCAAATCCACGCTCGTGAACCTCGTCTGCCGCTTCTTTGAGCCGACGGAGGGCCGCGTGCTCATCGACGGCCGCGACGCGCGCGCGCGCAGCCAGCTCTGGCTGCACTCCAACATCGGCTACGTGCTGCAGACGCCGCACCTGTTCTCCGGCACGGTCCTGGAAAACCTGCGCTACGGCCGTCCCGACGCGACAATGGATGAGATCGAGGCCGCGGTCAAGGCCGTCTCGGCCGACCAGATCATCGCAAGACTGCCGGACGGCTATGATTCCGACATCGGCGAGGGCGGCAACACCCTTTCCACCGGCGAAAAGCAGCTGCTGTCCTTTGCCCGCGCGCTGCTGGCCGACCCGCGCATCTTCGTGCTGGACGAGGCGACGAGCTCCGTCGACACCGTGACCGAGCAGCTCATCCAGAACGCCATCGAGAAGGTCATGACCGGCCGCACCTCCTTCATCATCGCCCACCGCCTGTCGACCATCCGCCGTGCAGATGTGATCCTGGTCGTGCATGACGGCAAGATCATCGAAAGCGGCACCCACCGCTCCCTCATGTCCGCCCGCGGCCCCTACTACCGCCTCTACACCCGCCAATACCGCGAAGAACAGACAAAATCGATGATGGACTAATACAAACCGCCCGGCAGGATCTCCTGCCGGGCGGCTTGCATAGATAAGGAAGAAAACTGGTTGGAAAAGTGGGGCCTCAGCCCTTGACAGCGCCGGCGGTGACGCCGCTAATGATGTAGCGCTGGAAGATCGTGAAGATCAGCAGCTGCGGGATGATCAGGATGACGCAGCCCGCGGTCATGAGCGCGTAGTTGGTCGAGAAGGTGCCCTTGAAATACGCGGCCGCGATGGAGAGCGTGCGCACGTCGGGTGAGTTCAGCATGATCTTGGCCAGCGGGAAGTCGTTCCAGCAGGCGAGGAAGGTCATGATGAGCGCGGTGGAGATGACCGGCTTTGCCACCGGCACGAGGATCCGGAACAGCAGCTGCCAGATGCTGCAGCCGTCGATGATCGCGGCCTCCTCCAGCGAGTCCGGGATCGAGCGGAAGCCGGAGACCATGATCATCATGTTCATCGGCGCGGTCCAGCCGATGTGGGTCAGGATGGTCGACCAGAGCGTGTCATACAGCCCGACCTTGACCATGACCAGATAGATCGGCAGGATCATCACGCACGTCGGCATGATGACGCCGCAGACGAAGTAGGAATACACACCGTTCTGCACCTTCCCGCTGCCGAAGCGCATCCGCCCCAGTGCGAAGGCCGCAAAGATGGACAGCAGCATCGATACCGGTACGGAGATCAGGATGACGATGCCGGTGTTTTTCACCATCGAGTAGAACGGGATGGTCTTGTAGGCGTTGACGTAGTTTTCCCAGTGCAGGGTACCCGGCAGGGCGAGCGGGTTCGTCAGAATATCGGTGTTGGACTTCAAAGACAGATAGATCAGCCACAAGACCGGCACCGCCGCCAGAAAGACCAGCAGGAACAGCCCGATGTTTCCAAGAATTTTTCCGCAGGTGTTTTTCGTTTTCTGCCGCTGCGAATCGGCTGTGAGGGTTTGATACATATGGGATTCCCTCCTTTAATCGGCGTTGCGCCGCGAAAGCCGCATGGACAGCAGCGAGATGAGCGCCGCGAAAACAAATTCCGCCACCGCGATCGTCATGCCGTAGCCATAGAGCATACCGTCGAACGTTGTTGTGTAGAGATACGAGACGATCGTCTCCGACGCGTGCGCCGGGCCGCCGCCGGTGAGGATATAGACGACCTCATAGATCTTCAGCGCGGCCGTCAGCACGAAGATGCAGATGGAGGTGACATTCTCGCGCAGCATGGGCAGGATGATGCGGAAGATCTGCGAGGTGCCGGTACAGCCGTCGAGCGAGCTGGTCTCCAGCACGTCGGCGGGGATGGACTTGAGTCCGGCCTGCCAGAGCGACATATAAAAGCCCATCGAACTCCAGGCGCAGACCATGGAGAAGGAAATGGGGCTCAGAATGCCGTTCGCGCCGATCCACGCGGGCCCCTTGACGCCGATGAGGGCGAGCAGACTGTTGATCAGGCCGTTGTTGGGCTTGAGAATGAACGACCAGAGCAGACCGCACAGGACGCCCGGGATGACGTAGGAGGCAAAGATGATGACCTTATAGACCGTATTGCGTTTGCGCTGCTTGTTGAGCCAGAGCGCATATAAGAAGGAGAGCGGAATGACGAAAAGAAAAAGGGAAACGGCGCAGATCAGCGAATTGCGGACCGACAGCCAGAAATACCGGTCATGGATCAGCCGGGTATAGTTTGCAAAGTTGTTCCATTCCAGCGCACCGATGCCGCGGTAGCCGGTAAAGCTGTAGACGAGGCACATGATGAGCGGATAGATGATGAACGCCGTGTAAAACAGCAGCAGCGGCGCGGCGAACAGCCAGAATTTTTGCTTGGTATAGATCTTGTGCGTAACGATCACCTCTTGATGCGGTTCAAAAACAGCCGGCGGCCAGTACCCAAGCTTGGCTACCGCCGCCGGCCATACCTATGGTTTTCTCTGCATGTTATGGTACAGGATGTCCGGGCAAAATGCACCCGGTTTTTTTATCCAATGCTCGCCTGCCAGTCGGCGACGAACTGCATGGCGCCGTCGATATCGGTCGCGCCGGTGATGATGGCGGTCACGGCGTTGCGGTAAGGCGCCTTGACGGAAGCGTCGAACCAGGCCTGGCAGAGGTCGGGCACGCTGTAGGCGTCGGAGGCGATGGCGTCAAAGATGGTGACCATGAACGGATCGAGCGTGCTGCGGTCGACGTAGGACAGGTCGGTCGCGGGGATGGTGCCTGCGCTCCAAAGAGCCTCGGTGCCCTCACCGGAGGTCAGGAAGTTCAGCCAGAGCTTGACAGCCTCGAGCTTGGCCGGGTCATTTTCCACGCAGGAGCCGACATAGCAGTTCCAGCCGTAGGTACGCAGGCCGACGGTCTGATCGTGGATGGAATCGGAGAACTGCGGGCCAAAGTTGAAGACGAACTTGTCCGCGTGCTCGGAAGCGTCGAGCTCGGAGACGAAGGAGGTAGCGAAGCAGTACATGGCGGCGTCGCCGTTGATGAAGGCCGCCTTGGCCTCTGCATCGGAGGTGTAGGAGACGGCGTCACCGTATGCGCCGGTCTCGGCGATCTCCTGGATGCGGGCGAGGGTCTTGCGGAAGGGTTCGCAGGTGTAGAAGTCCTCTTCCTTCGCGCTCAGCTTTTCACACAGCGCCTTGTCCACGCCATACTGGCAGAACAGCGCATGGTAGCCCCAGATCGCCCAGATATCGGTCGCGCCGTGGCTGATGGCGCGCTCGCCGTTTTCGGTCAGAACATTGCAGACGTTGATGAACTCGTCAAAGGTCGTGGGGACCTCAAGGCCGTACTTGCCGAGGATCTCGGTGTTGTATGCCCAGCCCTGGACCTCCGCCATGTAGGGGATCGCCCAGTAGCCGTCGACCGCCTCGTTGGCAAAGTCGAGCGCGTCGGTTTTGTAGTTGCTGCCGATCTCAGCGACGATGTCGTCCAGCTGCATGATGACGCCTGTGCCGGCCCACTGCTTGACCCAGCCGTAGGAGGTGTTCATCAGGTCGGGCAGGTTGTTGGCGGAAGCGCCCATCTGGAACTTGGCGTTATAATCGTCGGAGTTGCCGCCGATGGGGACGAGATCGAGCGTGATGTTCGGGTATTTTTCCATAAAGGCCCTGGCTGCGGCGATGATGCCCTTCTGCTCGGCAGCGCCGTCTTCAAGGTCGTTGCAGGGCAGCCAGTAGGTCAGGGTGATGGGGGCTTCGGCGTCAGTCTCGGCAGCCGGAGCTTCTTCTGCGGCGGGGGTGGCTTCGGTAGTTTCGGCGGGAGCAGCGTCGGCCGCGGGCGCCGGATCTGCTGTGGATGCGCAGGCAGCAAGGCTGAGGAGCAGCATAGCCGCCAGCAGCAGCGCGATCATCTTTTTCATTTCAGTTCTCCTTTTCGTTTTGTTTGAAACCGACAAAGGGAGGAGGCAAAATGTCTCCACCGGAGTGCAATCGGTTGCATTACCTGCAATATAGCATATCTTCGTCAATCCGTCAACCCGTTTCCGAGTGGAACGGGGATTTTTGGCGTTATCCACAAAAAATGCGGTAAATAACTGTGAATAAGCGAAAACAGCCGGATTGACAATCGGCAGGTTCTATGGTTTAATAACAGAGATGTAAAAATTAAGGTATCAACTGGTGCTGCAACAGATTGCAGCACCGCGAGAGGCAGAACGTGCTATGGAGCAGAAAGTTACCATCTATACCCTGGCGGAGAAGCTGAATATGTCTGTTTCCGCCGTCAGCCGCGCCTTCAACCCCAATTCCAAGCTCAGCGCAGAGAAGCGGAAGATCATTCTGGAGGCTGCGGAGCAGTATGGTTATGTGCAGAATAAGATGGCGTCCCGCCTGTCGCAGCAGCCGATCCGCATCGGCGTGCTGATGCGCGGCCGGATCGAGGCCTATTATCTCAAAATGCTGGACGGGATCAAGGCCGCTTACGCCGATTTCCAGAACTACAAAGTCACCTGCGATATCCGGACGCTCAGCCGTGACGATTTCAGCGCCGACAACGCCTGCGCAGTCCTGGAGGAGTTCCGGTCTGCGGGCTATGACGGCGTGATCCTGCACGGCATTTACCATGAGGGCATCGTCGCCAAGGTCAATGAGCTGGCGGAGGCTGGGATCAAGGTCGTCACGCTGCACAATGACCTGCCGGCCAGCTCCCGCCTGTTCACATCGACGACGAACACCGAGTACACCGGGCGCATGGTCGCCCAGCTGTTCGATATCTTCCTGCCGCCGGACCGGCGGAATATCATTGCATTCTCCGGCAGCATGCAGTCGCTCATCCACCAGGGGCTGATCTTCTCGTTTTCCCGCTGCGCGATGACGCTGGGGCTGCAGCTGCTGCAGCACTATGACACGCTTGACACGCCGCAGATCGCCGAACGGCTGGTGCAGGAGGCGTTTGAGACGCATGAACGCATCGATGCGATCTATATTTCCTCCTCCAACTCCATCCCGATCTGCAGATATGTCGATGAACACGGCCTGAGCGATCAGGTCACCATCATTGCCTCCGATATTTTTGACGAGCTGAACGAGTATCTGCGCCGCGGCGTCGTCAACGCCACGATCTTTCAGGACCCGTTTGCGCAGGGCTACGCCGCGTTTGAAAAGCTGTATTACAATCTCGCGGAGAACCGTCCCGTCCCCACCTTCGTCACTGCGCGGCCGCAGATCGTGCTGAAAAGCAATTTGCCATTATATCAAAAATAAGCTGCTTCTTTTTGTCGGTTGCACCAAATTTTCAGAAATTTGGTGCAACCGATTGCATTCTTCGGGAGCCTATGCTATAGTCAGATACACCCGAAAGAAAGGACGGCGCTTGTTTTTTATGCTGCATCGTGTCTGGGAGAGCCGTATGGAGCCCTTCCACGTCTTTGGAAACCTCTATTTTGTAGGCACAGAGCCCGCCTCGGCGCACCTGATCGATACGGGCGCGGGGCTCATCCTGCTGGACAGCGGCTACCCGGAGACCTTGTATCTGGTCCTGGATTCGATCCGCCGTCTGGGCTTCCGGCTGGAGGATCTGGCGCTGATTTTGCACTCGCACGGGCATATCGACCACATCGGCGGCACACGCGCGCTGGTCGAGCTGACCGGCGCGAAGACGGCCATTGGTGCGGCCGATGCCGATACCGTGCGCGGCAGGCGCCCGCTGACCTTCGCCAAAGAGCTCGGCATGACGTTTGACGGCTTTTTTGAGCCGGACCGGCTGCTGCAGGACGGAGACGTGATCGCGCTCGGCAGCACCCGCATCACCTGCCTGCACACCCCCGGGCATACGGAGGGCACCATGTCCTATTTCTTTGACGTCACGGACGAAAACGGCCGCACGCTGCGTGTCGGGACACACGGCGGTGTCGGCATGAACAGCATGGCGCGCAGCTATCTGCTTGCTTACGGTCTGCCGCTGCGGCTGCGGGAGGAGTTCCGCGCCGGGCTGCACCGTCTGCAGGGCGAATATGTGGATATTTTCATCGGCAACCATCAGGACCAGTGCGATACCATCGGCAAATCCGAGCGGATCCGGGCAGGGGAGGCGGACGCCTTCGTCGACCCGTCCGCATGGCCGCTGTATCTGGCAGACTGCGAGCAGAAGCTCGACCGAATGCTGGCCGAAGAAGCAGAATCATTTCGAACAGGAGAGTAAGGATATGAAAAAATTACGTTGGGGCGTCATCGGCGCGGGCGGCATTGCGGACCGCAGAACGATCCCGGGGATGATGCTGGCGAAGAACGCGGAGCTGATCGCCGTCATGGACATCAACGCTGAGCAGGTCGAGAAGATCCGCCAGAAATACGGCGCCAAGCGCGGCTACACGAAGGAAGAGGACCTGCTGGCCGATCTGGAGGTCGACGCGGTCTATATCGCCACGCCCATCGTCCTGCACGCGAAGCAGGCGAAGCTGGCCGCCGACTACGGCAAGGACATCCTGATCGAAAAGCCGCTGGCCATGACGTCCGACGAGGGCCAGGAGGTCATCGAGTACTGTGAAAGCAAGGGCGTGAAGATCGCGGCCGGCTTCATGATGCGCTTCGGCTCGCATGTCATGAGCATGAAAAAGGCCATCGCCGGGGGAAAGATCGGCACGGTCGTGTCCGGCTATTCGCAGTTCACGCTCTGGCTCCCGTATGAGCCCGGCAACTGGCGGCAGTGCAAGGCCAAGGCGGGCGGCGGCGCGATGATGGACCTGTCGGTGCACACGATCGACCTGATGGAGTACATCACCGGCATGCGCGTGACCGAGGTCGCGTCCATGAACGAGAAGATCGCCTTCCCGGAGCCGCAGTATGACGTGGAGGACACGTCCACCATCCTCATGCGGATGGAAAACGGCGCGCAGTGCGTCGTGCAGTCGAACTTCAACATCCCGGACGAGGCGTCGAAGTGGCGCGTGGAGTTCTTCGGGACGAAGGGCCGTCTGCTGGGCGACACGATGATCGGCCAGATCGACGGCGGCAAGCTGAACGCCGTGTTCATTGACAAAAACGTGGCCTATTCGGCCGAGCAGACCCACGCGGACGATGCGGGCATCGAGATCCCGGGCGATTTCGGCAACATGTACACCCGCGAGATCGAGAGCTTCTCGGACTCCATCCTGAATGACAAGCCGCTCGTCGTCCCCGCATCCGACGCGGTCCACGTCCAGCGCATCATGGAAAAAGCCTACGCCAGCGGCGAAACGCTGGAAATTCTGAAGATCTGAGAGGGGAGGACCATATATGACTCGTCTGGAACAGTTGAAAGAAAAGCTGGCGGCCCGGCAGCCGGTCAGCGGCACGACCTGCGGACTGGTGCTCGACCCGATCCTGCTGTCGAAAATGGATCATCCCTATATGGATTTTATGCTGTTTGACGCTGAACACGGCCGCTATGACGCGCAGAATCTGGTGCCGATGCTGCATATGTGCCGGATGATGGGCCTGCCGTCCATCGTACGGATCCAGGACGCGTTCTATCATCTGGCGGCAAAACCGCTCGATATGGGCGCGGACGGCATCATGGTGCCGCGCACCGAGACCGTGGAGCAGCTGAAAGCCGTCATTGACGGCCTTTGCTTCCATCCCGTCGGCCGGAAGGGCAACGGCGGCAACCTGCAGTTCTACCCCGGCGAGAGCATCGAGCACTTCAACAGCACCCGCATCCTCATGCCGCAGATCGAATCGCCGCGCGGCATCGCCAACCTGCCCGCCATGCTCGACGCCTATGCCGACCATATCTCCGCCGTCATGATCGGCCCGTATGATATGTCCGTCATGGTCGGCACGCCGTTGGATATCTATTCCGACGTCATGACCGCCTCCATCCAGCAGGTCTTTGACATTGCCCGCAGTTACCACAAATCTTGCGGCATCTTCTGCAACACACCGGACGACGCCGAGCGCTTCCACAAGATGGGCGCAAACGTCTACTGGACCGGCGCAGACGTGCAGTTTCTGCAGATGGGCATCGATGAGACGTTCACGCGCCTGGCGCAGATCGGATGAGGGGGACGGACATGCATAAGATCGTCTTACTGGATAAGCCGCGGGAGAATCCCGGCGAGCTGGACTGGTCGCCCCTGCAGGCGCTGGGCGAGACTGCGTTCTATGCCCATACCGAGCCGGAGGAAGCTGCCGCGCGCATCGGGGACGCTGAGATCGTCCTGCTCAACAAGACTGTGCTGACTGCCGAGACGCTTCGGCAGTGCAAAAATTTGAAGCTCATCAGCGTCATCGCCACGGGCTACAATACCGTGGATGTAGACTGCTGCCGCGAGCTTGGCATTACGGTCTGCAACGTGCCGAGCTACGGCAGCGAGGCCATCAGCCAGAATGCCATCGCCCTGCTGCTGGAGCTGACGAACCGCGTGGCCCACCACGACGCCGAGGTCCGCAAGGGCCGCAGCGGCGGGCCGGGTGACTGGTGCTTCTGGGACTACTCCGTTATGGAACTCGAGGGCAAGACTGCCGGGATCATCGGTCTCGGCCGCATCGGGAGGATCACCGCCCGCATCCTTCGTGCGTTCGGTATGAAGATCCTGGCGCACGACATGTACCAGGATCCGGCCTGGGAAAATGAGAGCTGCCGCTATACCGACCTCGATACGCTCTACGCACAGTCCGACGTAATCTTCCTGCATTGCCCGCTGTTCGCGGAAAACCGGCATATGATCTGCCGCGCGTCGATCGAAAAGATGAAGGACGGTGTGCTCCTCATCAACAACAGCCGCGGCGGGCTGGTCGTCGATCAGGATCTGGCCGACGCGCTGAACAGCGGCAAGATCGCGGGCGCCGGGCTCGACGCCATCGAGACCGAGCCCATCGCCATGGACAACCCGCTGCTCTCAGCCAAAAACTGCGTCATCACCCCGCACATCAGCTGGGCGGCGCTCGAATGCCGCCGGCGGCTGCAGCAGACGGCGATCGAGAACGTCCGCGCGTACCTTGCGGGTGCCTGCATCAACGTGGTGTGCTGAGACCTGAAAATCGCGAAAAACCCCCGGCAGAGTTTGAAGTGACCCCGAAAAGTTAGACAAATATTTATAGAGAAAATTGTTCAAGCAGCTGAAAGGGCTTGTCGTCTGTGAATTGCAGGCGGCAAGCCCTTCAGCTTTGCCTTGATCCTGCGGTTGTTGTAGTAATCCAGATATTCAATGAGTTCCAGCTTGAAGTGTTCCATGGACTGAAATTCTTGCAGATATAGCAGCTCGCTTTTGAGCAGCCCAAAGAAATTTTCTATCACTGCGTTGTCCAGACAATTTCCCTTTCGGCTCATGCTCTGCCGGATGCCTTTCTCCCGGAGCATCCGCTGATACTGTTTGTGCTGGTACTGCCAGCCTTGGTCGGAATGGAGAATGAGGTTTGTTCCGTCTGGAATTTTCTCAAACGCCTCGTCCAGCATGGTGGTTACCATGTTCAGCGCCGGACGTTCTGAGATCGTGTAGCTCACCAGATCGCTGCTGTGCAAATCGAGAATTGGGGACAGATACAGTTTCTCGCCAAACAGGCTGAACTCCGTCACATCCGTGACCCATTTTTGATTCGGCTTGTCCGCATGGAAATCCCGATTCAGCAGATTCGGTGCATTTTTGCCCACTTCTCCCTTGTAGGAGCGGTATTTCTTCATCCTGACACGGCAAACCAAGCCCAGCTCCTTCATCAGCCGATGGAAGCGTTGTTTGCCTTGACGCTGGTGTCACCCTCTTTGATGTTCTTGTCAACAGTAGGGACGTCGGTCTTAGCGTTCACGGTGACATTATGGACGACCTGAAGGATGTAGCGGGTATAGGCGTCAGAACTCGGCGCGGAATCATCCTTGTCCTTGACGAGGTAGTAGCCGGGGGCCAGAGAAGAGATGCTGTAATTCTTGCCAGACTCATTCCAAGTAGAAGTTCCAGCAACAGTAGCGTTGAGGTTTGCACCAGCCAGCTTGGCAAACTGCTGCGTTTTTCCAGCATCGCTTCCATACGTTGCGAGCACATCAGCAACCTGTGCGGCGGTCGTGCAGTCTTTAAAATCATTGCCAAGCGTCGCGTCAGCTTTCAGCGCTGTCAGCAGAGCATCGCCGTTTACGCCGCTGCCCCATTCGATGTTGGAGAGAATGGTCTTGCTGTCCTTTTCAGCCAGATCGCCCTTGAAGATCTGGTATGCTTCATAAATATGGCCTGCTACGACATTATCGCCGGAAATCGTGATCGTGTATGTGTCGTCTGCCGCGAATACCGTCGCGCTCATCGCCAGCAGCAGGGTCAGCGCCAGCACGAGGGCGAGCGCGCGTTTTACTGTTTTCATGGTCTTGTTCTTCCTTTCGCTTTTTGCTTTTTCGTTTTTATCCAGTTATAAGCGGGGAGCGTCAGCAGCACCAGCGCTGCGCCCGCGAGCTGAAGCCATAGTGCGCCGCCGCCTGTGCCCGGCAGCGCGTATCCGGCGGCGTTGACCGCCGTGATCGCGGCGTCGGCCGTCATGCGATCGATGGTGCAGGTATCGCCCTGCGACAGCACGGTCTCTGAGTTCTTGAACGTCACGGCGAAGCCGTCATGCTCCGTCTCGGTGATCGTGACCTTCGCGCCGTAGGGGATCTTCAGCGTGCCGGATTCGCCGCCCGCAAGCTTGCGCGTCTCGGTGACCGTCTGGCCGTTGATCTCATACGAGACGGTGAAGGGGAACTTCTGCGTGCTCTGGCTGTTGACGAGCTCCTTTTTGAGCGTCAGCGTCAGATCCTCATGCCGGTTCCGGACCTGCAGAATGCCGTCGTTTGCCACGATGGCGTCGGTGATCGTGCCGTCCGCCAGCGTGATGGTCCCGTCCGCGCCGACGCGGAAGGAGATGGACGGCGAAAGCTTCTGATAGCCGCCCGGCGCCTTCGTCTCCGTCAGCGTGTACGACCCGGGCAGCAGCCCTGCCAGCCGCAGAACGCCGCCGTCGTCGACCGCCAGCTCCTTCGTCGTCTCCGGTGCCGCCGCCTCCTCCACCGGCACCAGCAGCCACTTCTGCGCCGGGGAACCGTTGTCCGTCCAGACCTGGATCCGCTGGCCCTCGGCGATGGTCGCGCCGTTCAGGTCAAGCACAGCTTTGCTTTGCGCCAGAACAGCGACGCGCGGTTTGATTTTGAACGTGCCGTCTCCGTTGGCAATCAGGTACCATTTCTGCGCGTCTTCCGTTGTCGGATGACCTGCATTTGACCAGAAGTGGATCAGTGTGCCGTTTGTCAGCCCGCGGCCATCCAGATCGAGCCAGAACTGACTTTGCTCGCAATAGAAACTGTACGAACCGTCTGCCTGCCGGTAAACACGGAATTTCTGCAGACCGTTGTCGGCTTTTTTCTGCAGTGTTGCGTCATGCTTTTCCGCCGATGCGTCTTGCCCGATGACGAAGCTCGGATCCTCCGCCAGCGCGATGTAATACAGCGCCCCGGACTGGATCTGATTCGCCCCGCTCGACGGGACGGTGTAGAGGATCTGGCCGCTCGTGCTGTCTGTGTCCTTCATGGCGTAGACCAGGGCATCGGCGGCGTTTTTCAGCTCGAAGACAGCGCCCTTGAGCGGTTTCCCGTCCTGATCGAGCTTCTGCAGCGTCAGACCGACCTTTTTCATCGTGTTGGTGAAGACCACCGTGCCGGGGACGTCCTTGATGATCGTGCCCTGCGCGGTCCTGCCGCCGCTCAGAACGCCGTCAACGGTGTTCGTCACGGTGTAGCCGCCCGGGTCAAGCTCCGTGATCTCATAGCGCAGGCCGATGGGCAGGTATTTGATCCGGATGGTCTCGCCCGCCTTCAGACTGAACTGACTGCCGTTGTGGAGGACGAAGTCTGTCTCCGTGCTGCCGTCGTTTTTCGTGCGGGTATAGGCGTAATCGTCCCAGATCCGGCTGCCGTTTGCATCGGTGAACTTGATGTCGAAGGTGAATTCCTTGTCCTTGTCCGGGTCGTCCTCGCCGATGACCTGCTTGCTGATCTCAAGATCGCCGGTCTTCTGCTCGATGTTGACGCCGGAGACCGAGGGCAGCGTAAAGTTCATGTAGCACGTCGAGCCGGACGCGCCGCGCTCGGTGTAGAAGAAGGTGAGCGTGTGCTGCTCGTCTTCCGTGCGGTCTGTGCGGATATAATCCCACAGGTTCACGTATTCACCGACGGACGAGTGGACGCCGCCGATGTCGCAGACGAGCTTGTGGTCCAGAAAGACCCACATGTCGTCGTCGCCGAAGAACGTATAGTCCAGCGGCCCCACATAGTCCGGCGTCAGCGTGAATTCAACGGCGTACTGCATCCCGAAGTAGGCGTTGTGCGCCCAGCCGTCGTCGCTCGTCGAAAAGATGCCCATGTTTTCTGTTTTGGATGCAAAGGAAAGGCCATCCGCATTTAAGTAGCCCTTGTATCTGATCGTTCCAGCGCCGATGTGCGGGTCCTTGTTATATGTTGCGTCCAATGGCCAGAAGTCATTGGTATAGATCGCCTTCCCGGTCGTATTAGCACCGTTTGCCTTACCGTTGTAAATAGTACCTGCTACCGGCGACGGATTGAAAAGCTTTTCCAAATTGCTGACCGAGCCACCGCCCGCAACGCTGGCGGAAGAAAGCGTGTATGTATCACCGACCCGATTGAACGTCAGGCTGCTGCCGGAATAGGTTTTCTTGCCGTTCGCGTTGCCGTCATTGAAAAGCTTCGGCACGAGGAGCCATTCGTTATATACGATATGGCCGCTTTCGTCCAGACTGTCCACCAGACCAAAGGTACAGCCAAAATCATCATCAACACCGCTGTACTTATTCAGATAGCGCTCGGAAAATTTATAATCCGCCATACCGGAGCCGGTATTGGCATTGCCGAAGGCGATGGTATCTCTTGTGTCACCCCACTTCGTGTGCGCATTGGAGGCAGGATAATTGTCCCGCTGATTGATGCCGGCAAAACCGGTTTTCCAAGCGTTGCCGTCTCGTTCGCCATTGGTGATATCGTAGTCATAAAAGACGGCGGACGAAGTGAAGAAATCGTTCATGGCGCTATAGACCAGCCGGAGCGTCGTCTGCCCGCCGGGGCGGATATAAATATAGGTGCCGGGGTTTTCGGCAGCGACTTCCGCACGGTTGGTAAACTGGACGGTGTCAAGGTTTTGATAGACAGTCCAGTCGTTCTGGTCGGTGCTGTTGGGGTCGCCGCCTTCCTTCAGGACCCAGAGCTCCCTGCACTTATAATGCTCGTTGTCGGTCAGCTTGTCGATGTATTTCAGACCCGGCGAGCTGATATACGCAAAGGTATTGTCGCTGTACACCTGTGTCAGCGTGTTGGTCGTTGCGACCGTGTAATAGTACGATCTGTCACCGGCGTTCACACCGTTGGGCGTTTGCTTGTCTGATTTTGCCAGATAAATGCTCTTTTTCTTATTGGTCGTGTTGTTCCCGGGAAGGACGCCGCCGCTGGTATCAAAAACAGTCAGGGGATAGTCGCCGCTTTTGTCAAACCGCGGGATCTCCGCATAATACTGTACCGTAAACTGCGGATTTGCAGAGGAAGCCAGCACCGCGATCGTCCCGCTCTGGACGCTGACGGTGAAGACCGGCGCAGCTTTCTCGGCCGAGATCGTCGCGCTGTCCAGCTCCTGCAGGCCCTCGTCTCCGGCCTGCATCACGGCCAGCGTCACGCCCGTCTCCGCCTCCGGCGCAGCCTCATCCAGCGCATCCAGCTGGCCCAGCAGCGGCTGCAGCACCGCGTCCGTGACCGCGATCTCGGCCGTCATGCGGTAAGCCGCCGTGTCGAGCGCCTCGCCGCTTTGCACCAGCGCGAGCTGCCGGACGATCCACTGCTCCGTGCCGTCCGACGCTTCGCCGTCGGAAAGCCCCGAGAAGACGGCTGCGTCCGCCGTCTGCACGTCAAGCTCCGTGCCCTCCGGCAGCGGCTGCGCGCTCTCGACCGTCAGCGTCAGCTGCAGCTGCGCGTCCGCGTAGGAAAAGCGCTGCGTGCTCGCCGCCTCATAACAGGCGTCCGTGTGTGTGCTCCGGCAGCTCGCAGACGAGCGTGCCGTCCGCGCTGTAGCAGTCTTCCGTATGCGTGTGTTCTTCCAGACCACAGAGCGGCGCCTTCTCCGCCGCCGGTTCGTAACAGGCGTCGGTGTGCGTATGTTCTTCCAGCGCGCAGATCAGCGTGCCGGTCTCATCGTAGCAATCCGCGGTGTGCGTATGCGCCTCGTGCCCGCAGAGCGGCGTTTTTTCCGCCGCCGTCTGATAGCAGGATTCTACGTGCGTATGTTCTTCCAGCGCGCAGATCAGCGCGCCGGCCTCGTCCAGCGCGTGCTGCTTGCGGACCACGCAGCCGCCAACGTTTCCTTCAATCGTGGTGAGCGACGCGCCGTCCGCCGAGACCTCCGCCACAAGGGCGACATGGTCGGCATAGCCGTCGCTGCCCGTGTCAAAGAAGACCAGATCGCCGGGCAGCGGCGCAGCGGTGCCCGCGGCGGCATAGCGCCCGAGCGCCTGCAGCTGCTCTACCCAGCGGATGCAGCCCGCCTGCGCCGGGATGCTGTCCTCCGGCACGCCCGCGTAATGCAGGCAGAACGAGGCGAACATCGCGCACCACTCGCCGTACGGGCTGCCGTACCACGCGCCGTAGCGCGTATAGCCGTGCATCCCGCCAGCTTCATCTACGATATAATTGCGCGTGCTGGCGGCATAGCCGAGCTGGCTTTCTGCCACCGCTACGACGTCCGCGCGCCATTGCCCGCTGAGCGTCTGCGGGATCGTCTGCTCCCAGACGGACGCGGACTCCAGATCGGCCTGCGCGTCGGCGTAGCAGCTGAGACTGTGCGTATGCTCCGGCTTTTCGCAGATCAGCCGCGTCTCATAGCACGCGTCGGTGTGGACGTGGGCCGGAATCTCCGGCTCGTCCTCCGCCTCGCCCTCCTCGAGCGGGCAGATCAGCTCATACTGCGTCTGGTAGCAGTCCTCCGTGTGCGTGTGTTCCTCGCTCTCCTCCTGCCCGCAGACAAGGACAAGACGGGCCGCGTAGCAGTCCTCAGTGTGGACGTGCGGCGTCGGCTGCTCCACAGGCAGCTGCTCGTCCTGGCCGCAGATGAGGATCGTCTCATAGCAGCTCCCGTCGTGCGTGTGCGCCTCCTGCCCGCAGAAGGTCTGCTGCGTCATGGTCAGGGCGGGGCGTGTCAGGGCATAAGCGGTCGCGGCGGCGACAGCGCAGCAGAGCCCCGCGACCCATATGCGCCGTTTGCGCCGCCTTGTCTGCGCAGCCGCGCGGCTGCGCGTCTGTTCCTGCAGGTCATCCTGCATCTGTGTCACCTCCCATCACCGTACCGGGCCGAAGTCCGACAGCGGCCAGATTCGGAAAACGACCCTTCCCACGACCTGATCCGCCGCCACGCAGCCCACAGCCGTGCTGCGCGAGTCGATCGAGACGTCCCGGTTGTCACCCATCAGGAAATACCGCTCGTCCGGCACCTGATAGGGTAGCGTGATCGTCGTCTCGCCATACGCATGCGCCGTCAGATAGGGCTCGTCGAGGACGTTTCCGTTGATGGAAACGATTCCATCCGCGTCGATGTCGACCCAATCCGCGGGACCTGCGATATACCGCTTGATCAGAAGCTTGTTGCCGTAATAAAATGCCGTGATATCGCCCGGCGCGAACGTCTCCGTTTTGATCGCCACGACCAGCTGTCCGTCGGACAGCGTCGGCGCCATCGAGCTGCCGTAGATCCGCAGCACCGGCATCCAGAGCGTGGCGACCAGCACAGCCAGCGCTGCCACCACGAGCAGGATCGCCGCCGTGCTCCGCAGCGTCCGGCCATACCGCCGCTTGTAGCGCAGGCGGCTGCGCTCGCGCGCGATCTGCTCCGTGGTCGGCAGATCCGCGGCCGTTGTGTGTTTTTTCATCGGTTCGCCATCCCTTTGAACATCTCCTGCAGCTCCGCGTGCGCCTGGATCAGCTGTCCGGCCTGCAGCTGGAATCGTTTCCAATGCTCGGCAGCCTGACGCTCCGCGGTATCCACGATCTCCCTCGCCTGCCGCTCGGCGTCCACAAGGATCTGCTCCTTCTGCGCCTGCGTCTCGGCAGCGGAGGTCCGGACGGCCTGCAGATACTGATCGGCCGCCGCCTGCGCGGCGTCAAACACACCGTTCAGCGAGAGCGCGGCCTCGGCGATGGAGCCGGCGCTTGCGAGGCGCAGCTGCCGGTCCTGCAGCTGCGCCTGGGCCTGGGCCAGCTGCTGCTCGGCCTGCTCCTTCTGCTGCTGCAGCGTATAGATGATATCGATCAGATCTGCGCGGCTCAGCCGCCGCAATTCCTGGTCCGTCATGGTATCGCACCATCCTTTTTTGTTCGCCCGTCTGCCCGCAGGGCGGGGGAGGGGGCGGAAACGCTATAAAAATGTCCCGCTCCGCCGCGGCGGTGCGGGCAATATTGTCATCTGCCTGAACCGGCGGGAACAATTTCATTTCGGATACTTATAGTAGCGCAAAGCACGGAATCTGCCAATTATAATCCTGAAAAAATTGAACTTTTTTCACGAAAAAACACTGGAAAATACCATTATACTAGAAACGATGGAAGTATACTTACAATTTTAGAAGATAGAGTAAAAACACAGGATATTCCGGAAATCGCAGTTTTACAAGACCTCCCTTTTCAACCACCATCTTCCATACGACCAAGCCGCGATCCATACCCCCCCGGCCGTCGCGCGCGACGTCCGGGGGTGGGTACATTATATAGAATATGAGAGACGGGAATACTCCGCCGACTGCGTCGGCTACGTGTCCCTACGCATTTTCTTTTGACTACGCCAAAAGCTGCGATGCTTCGCATCGCGGCCATCTGACGATGGCAAAATGCTTGTGATTGAACCCGATGGGTTCGGTTCGATGCACGAGGCGCAAAAAAATCCAGACATCATAAAGATGTCTGGATTTTTTGGTGACCCGTACGGGAATCGAACCCATATTACCGCCGTGAAAGGGCGGTGTCTTAACCTTTTGACCAACGGGCCTGGTAGCGGCAATCTGACTCGAACAGATGACACTCCGGGTATGAACCGAATGCTCTACCAACTGAGCTATGCCGCCATAAATGTGCCGTATCTCACGGGCACGATGTATTATAAAGGATATTCAGAGATTTGTCAACTGCATCTTTGCGCTTTTTCTTAAATTTTTTCCGTGTTTCCGGGCGCGGACTGCGCATACTAGCTGCGGGAGGGAAGAGAATGGATCTGCGGCATTTTTTCCTGCTCCTGCTTGCCGGCGGGAGCGTGTATGTGTGCATCGAGCTTCTCTGGCGCGGGCGGTCGCACGGGAGCATGTTTCTTTGCGGCGGGCTGTGCACGGTGCTGATCGGGATGCTCAACGAGTGGGCGCCGGGGCTGGCGCTGACGGCGCAGATGCTGCTCGGCGCCTGCGTGATCACGGCGTCGGAGCTGCTGTTCGGCTTCCTGTTCAACCGGAGCTATGCCGTCTGGGACTACCGGGGGCTGCCGCACAACTTCCACGGGCAGATCTGCCCGCAGTATTTCTGCGGCTGGCTCGGCATCGCGCTGCTGGCGGTCTTTCTGGACGACGGTGTGCGGTATCTGGCCTTCGGCGAGGCGATCGGGCCGTATTGCTTATTCTAATTCCCCCAAAACCCCGTCGCGGCAGAGCTCGGTGATGCGCACGGCGCGGATCTCGTTATGCAGGTCCGCGGCCTGTACATAGACTTTGACGTAATTCATGGCATGACCGGCATAGAGCCCGTCTTCCTCCTGCTCGAACAGGACCTGCTGCGTCGTGCCGAGCAGGGCGGTATGATACTGCGTCTCAAGCTCGGCGGCGACGGCCGCGGCCTCGGCGGCGCGGCGCTCCTTGACGGCGTTCGGGATCTGGCCGGGCATGGCGGCGGCGGGCGTCCCCTTGCGGCGGGAGTAGGGAAAGATGTGGAACATCGAAAGGCCGCAGGTCCGCAAAAAGTCCAGCGACTGGCCGAATTCCTCCTCCGTTTCGCCGGGGAAGCCGACAATGAGGTCGGTCGTGACGGCGCAGCCGGGGAAATACTGCCGCAGCAGCCGGACGCTTTCGAGATACCGCGCGGTATCGTACCGGCGGTGCATCCGCTGCAGGACGGTATCCGAGCCGGACTGCAGACTCAGGTGGAACTGCGGGCAGAGATTGGGGTAGACGCAGAGTGTCTTGCAGAAGTCCTCGTCGATGGTGCGCGGCTCCAGCGAGCCCAGGCGGATCCGGACCGCGGGGACCGCCGCGCAGAGCGCCGCCAGCAGCTGCCGCAGGCAGCTGCCGTCCTTCCACTCCCAGCCCCAGGAGGAGATCTCGATGCCGTTGATGACGATCTCGCGGTAGCCCTCGGCGGCAAGGCCCTTCGCCTGCTCCACCGCGGCCTGCAGCGGCATGGAGCGCACCCGGCCGCGGGCATAGGGGATGATGCAGTAGGTGCAGAAATTGTTGCACCCGTCCTCGACCTTTAAAAGTGCCCGCGTCCGCGCGGCAAGCCCGCCCGCGGGCAGGATCTCAAACGCGCGCGGCTGGCCCGCGTCGTCCACGCGCTCCCATTTCTGGCGCGTGGCAGCGGCTTCGATCATGTGGCGGACGAAGGCCTCGCGGCCGTCGGTGCCGATGAGCACGTCGACGTCCAGCTTGCGGATCTCGTCCGGGCTGCTCTGGGCGTAGCAGCCGCACACGCCGACGGCGGCGGCCGGATTCAGCTTGCGCACGCGCCGGATGGCGTTGCGGGATTTCTTGTCAGAAACGGCTGTGACGGTGCAGGTATTGATGATATAGCCGTCGCAGATCTCGTCAAAGCTGCCGAGGGTATGCCCGCTCTGCACCAGCAGCTGCTCCATCGCCTGCGTCTCGTATTGGTTGACCTTGCAGCCCAGCGTGTAACATGCAAATTTCATAGGTAAAACCACCAAAAGTATTGATTATGCACAAAAAAGGTTTGTATTTTTTGTGGATAGTATAAAATATCTTTTTCGTTTATACTAAATAATAGCAGAACTGATACTGGTTCCTGCTTCTGTTTTTTTTGAACGATCGATCCGTTGTCCACTGACGCTTTGCCGCTTTATTATACCTGATGCTGCCCCGGTTGTACAGCCCATTGCAGGAGGATTTTCCGTGAGAGAATATACCGTTCAGTTTCACTCCGTGAACGAACTGGCCCAGTTCGCCACGATCGCCAACCGTCAGCCGTTTCCTGTCCATTTTGACTATCAGGGATCCCGGCTCGACGCAAAATCCATCCTCAGCCTGTGCGCCCTGCCGCTCGAAGCGCCGGTGCGGGTCGTCCTGCCGGAGCAGGTCTCCTGTGAGCGCTTCCTCGCCGACATCCAGAGCTTCCTCTGTGACCCGGCCGCGGAATAACGAAACCAGTGATATTGCACCCTCCCGTTTCATACGCTTGTACAAATGAAACGGAAGGGTGATTTTTTATGAAAAAGAGGCTGGTCTGTATCGGTCTGGCGCTGGCGCTCCTGGCGGGGCTGTCGCTGACGGCCGCGGCGGAGGATCTGGAGCTGCCCGCGCCGTCGTGCATCCTGATGGAGAAGCAGACCGGACAGGTCCTGTATGAATCCAACGCCCATGAGAAGCTCCGCCCGGCCAGCGTGACGAAGGTGATGACGCTGCTGCTGGTGATGGAGGCGCTGGAGAGCGGCTCCATCGGCTGGGACGATACCGTCACCACCTCCGCCGCGGCCGCCGCCAAGGGCGGCAGCCAGATCTATCTCGAGGAAAACGAGCAGCTGCCGCTGACAGAGATGCTCAAGTCGGTCGTCGTCTCCTCCGCGAACGACTGTGCCTGCGCGCTGGCCGAGCACGTGGCCGGGAGCGAGGCGGCCTTCGTCTCGCGCATGAATGACCGCGCGGCGGAGCTCGGCATGACCGACACGCATTTCGTCAACTGCACCGGGCTCGATGACGGGCCGGACGCGGACACGCACCTCACCACCGCATACGATATCGCCCTCATGTCCCGCGCGCTGCTGCAGCACGACGAGATCAAGCAGTACACCACGATCTGGATGGACACCGTGCGGAACGGCCAGTTCGGCCTGTCCAACACGAACAAGCTCGTCCGCTTCTATGACGGCACGACGGGGCTCAAGACCGGCTATACCTCGCAGGCGGGCTACTGCCTGTCCGCCTCCGCCGAGCGCGGAGGGATGGAGCTGATCGCGGTCGTCATGCACTGCAAAAGCTCGGTCGACCGCTTTGAATCGGCCAAAGCCCTGCTCAACTACGGCTTTTCCAACTACGCGCTCGTCATGCCCGAGCCGGAAGACGGCATCCCGCCCGTCCCGGTCGTGCTGGGCACGCAGGAATTCGTGACCCCCGTGCCGCAGAGCGACGCGCCGCTCCTGCTGGAAAAGGCGCGCGCAGCGCAGATCCGGACGTCCGTGGAGACGGACGCGTCGGTCCGCGCGCCGGTCGCGGCCGGGCAGCCGCTCGGCCGCATGACCGTCACCGCCGGAGACGAGACTGTCGCCGAGATCCCCCTCGTCGCCCCGGCGGAGATCCCCGCGCGCACCTTCCCGGACCTCTGGGCGGAGCTGCTGGGGAAGATCTGCTTCTCGCAGTAAGACCGGACCGAAGGCTTTTCCGAAAGCCTTCGGATTCTTTTTGCGTTTTTTCCCAAAGTGTAGTATAGTAGATAGCGTCAGCTGACAAGAGCCCACATGGTTTTCCCGGGCCTGGACAACCGCTGGCTTCGTTATCC
>ERZ773139.916-NODE-916-length-36624-cov-15.028467_pt1 | contig 36624 bp, 57 predicted proteins | sample MGYA00580854_ERZ773139 | MGnify/ENA primary metagenome ERZ773139 (study PRJEB29015, sample SAMEA2737809) | human gut metagenome | biome: human gut; feature: human-associated habitat; material: faeces | place: China | collected 2012 ...
CCTCCCGCTGAAGCTCCGCGATTGCGACGGCTCCCCCGCCCGCGCCGTGGCGTGGGTAGAATAATTACAAGTCGATCCCGTTACCAGCCCTTAGCCGGAAAGTCAAACCCGGAAAATAGTTAATTATTGGCAAGACGGTTTTTCAAATGAAACTGTAAACACTTTACGAACGAGACAGATTCACAGAGATTTTAGGTTAAAACGGGCTTGAAATCAGGCAGGGAAAATCAATGCTTGCCTGATTCATGAAGTAACTGCCGTCTGCGCGTATGGATTGCACCGTTCCGCGATTCACGGTATCGTGCAGCCGATGCGCGGCTTCGCGTGCCCTTTTGTGGTTTAGCTGGTTATCGTCCGATTCCGTGAAGTGCAAAGGGATGTCCTGCGTACAGGGCATCGAATGCGGCGCTCAAAATCGCCAGAAACGGAAAAATCCCTGTGCCGCGTTCAATACGCAGCACAGTGCTGGAAATGTTAATATGCGTTGCTTGAGGCAACGGGCAGAAAGCCGTATGATGAATCCATGAAAAGGAGGGATTTTACTATGCTGAATGAAAATCTGAAACAGTTGAGAAAATCAAAAGGCTTGACGCAGGAAGAGTTTGCGCTGCAACTTGGTGTGGTTCGTCAAACGATTTCAAAATGGGAAAAAGGACTTTCTGTTCCTGACTCGGAGATGCTGATAGAAATATCAGAACGATTCGACGTGCCGGTTTCCACTTTGCTGGGGGATACAATCGAGCCAGCCGAGAAAGAGGACTTGATCAAAATCATGTCGGACAAGCTCGCCCTTATCAATGAGCAGTTGGCAAATGCTGCTGAAAGAAAACGTAGAATCACCCGAAGCCTTTCTTTTGCCGGTATTGCTGTTGCTGCTTGTTATCTGGCCTGGCAGGCTATTATCATGATCCATGCCTATGTACAGCCGTTTTCCCCAGAAAACGCAAGTGCCTCCGTGATTGGCGGTGCGGATGGACCGACCTCTATTTTCGTTTATAACTCCGGAATCAGCGTAACAGGCATGATAATCATAGCCGTGATTCTGATTGTTTCTATTTGCGGGATATGCTTAACAAGAAGAAAATAAATTTCGTTTTGCTCCGACAGACTTCAATAGCGGTTGCCTGACCAAAACCGCAAAAACACCATGCGTTGCATCGTGCTTTTATTTGGTATCCGGCTACCTCTTTCCCCGGCCTCTGCACACATGGTCGCTGCGCGTCGCGGCGAAGCCGCTTCCTTCAGCTCCCTGTGCTTGAGCAGCTCCGATTCGCTCCTCCGCCCACTGGGCGCGCTCATCGTCGCTGTGTCGCCAGCCAAGCGCAAGCGCAAGCCTGAGTTAGACTCAGGAAACAGTAATCACTGTATATGAAACAAAAGAGACTGACGGGTGTCAGTCTCTTTTGTTTGGTATCCGGCGGCTACCCGTTTTTTATTCAGTTCCTCGCAGTTTCTCACACGCAGAAAGAGGCTATTTGTCTATGTTTTCCGTTTGTGCTCATTTTAAGGTTTTAAATAAAAGGTTGCCGGAAAGTTGCCAGCTACGCAAGGAAATATTTTTCAACTTTAAAATCCTTAGCGTCTGCGTCGTTGATAAAGTCCCTTGCTATGCTGAAATAGAATTCGGGATCTTCGCCCTTCCCCACGCTCTCCGCCGTCTTGTAGTAGTCGTTGTAGGCCATATTCATGCAGAGGTAGTATTTGCATACGTCGTTGTTGATGCCCTTCGCGGCAAGGAATGCTTTGACGGTATCATAATCCCACTTCTGGCCGTAAGGACGCATGGAGCGTACTTTGTCCCGCGCTTCCTCTGGGGTTATGGCGTAAGCTATGGCCGCAAGCTGGTGTATTGTTTCGTGGTACAGGTCGGGCATGCGGTCTTTAATTATGCCCATAGCGTCATCCAGTACGGCGGTAACTTCGTCTATGTTCCGGCCTTTGCGCGAGATGCAGTCTATCATTTCTAAAAACTTACTCATTTTCAGTCTGTCATGAAGCGGTACAGCGTTTCAATGTCGCTACGGTCAAAGGTAAAATCTCCAACCAGAGGCAGAGGAAGCCGCTGTTTGCTCTCAAACTGCGGAACGACAGCTTTATACAGAGCGTCAATGTCTATATTGTCCTGCTCGTCCACAATGCCCATCATGGATATTGCGGGGGAATGCAGCAGCTTCAACAGTTTTTCGTCCGGGGCTGACAGCATAAGTGAAGCCCCCGCGCCGAAAGCTATCTTCTTCCAGCCTTCCAGCTTCGGCACGAGCTCGGTATCGGCATACCGGGCAAGGCCGGTCTTGAAACGTTGCAGCGTAATCATGTTTCCTCCTTACTGAGATAGGGGCAGTTGCCCGCCCCTTTAGGTCGTAGCCGTGCCGGTGCTTACCGTGACAGTCGCGTTACCCCAGCCGGGGCATACGGAGCTGTTGGGTATGACCATCTTGGTCATGGCAAGCAGGGCTTGAATGTTCTGCTGCATACATCCGATTGTCGCGGTGTTTACGCCGTTGTACACGAGCTGTTCTTTCTCGAAAGCGTTGAACGCATCGCGCAAGCCGTTGGCCTTGTCGTTGATGGCGTTGTAAACCTCAACGAGCTTCTTGTCTACGTCCGCCTGTGCTTTGAGAATGGCGTTCTCCTGCACAAGCGACAGTTCATAGCGGGATACGGGCTTTTCGTCGCTGTTGCCGTTCCTGCCGTTCCTACCGAGGCCAAAGTCGGTAAGGCCGCCGTTGAACAGCCAGCCAGCCGAACCGATTATGCCGGTTACGAGGCCAGCGGTGCCTACTCCCTGAGATGCGTATTCTGCCATAGTGTTTTTCCTCCGAAATGTAATCAGGCGCGCTCCTGTTGCTTATATTGTCGCGCATAAAGCCGATTCCTACGAGGGCATATGGCAGTGTTTTATCAGTTGTTTTTCGGCGGCCTTGCACCGCCTGCGTATCTGGTCATATTCAAGGGGTATTTCAAATTTAAGCTGGTACTCGCCCGTCAGAGCGTCGTATGGCACCCCGTCTAAAAGGCGGCGGGTTATCAGCCAGCGGTCTTTTTCGTTATGTATCCATTCGTGTATGAGTGCTTCCCACTCTGACCGGGGGCGGGAATTGAGCAGGGTCTTGTCCATATAATAAGAGGCCGCTTCTCCAAAAGCCTACACCTCCTTTATACAAGATTTGCCCCCGACGTTTGCCGGGGGCTATTGAAAGGGAATCCCGGACGTGGGATGATATTATGCTGTTTTGTCGGTAGGTTCGGTATCTTCTATTGCGTTGCCTTTGTTGTGGAGCTTCTGGAGGGCGCCTCTGAGCGCCTCGGGCAGCGGCAGGCCGAGCGTGCCGGCGTTCTCCAGTATGGACAGGCCCTCGTTGGCTATGTAAAACATACACACCGCGCTGCGCACCGCCCCATTGGTGGCGGGCACAAGCCTGTCAAGTAGGGCGGCCAGTGCCACCAATATTAGTATAAAGATTTTCTTCAGCAGTCCCTTGAATCCTACTGCGCTGCTGAGGGTCCTGGCCACTGCTGCGTCGGCTACGCCGGTGATGTAGTCTAACACCATCACCGCCACCAGTACCATTATCAGAGGATCCCAGGCTCCGAAGAGCCACGCAAGTGCGCCGCCTATAGCGGCGGCGATAGTTTTAATCCATTCAGATATGTTCATCTCTTTTTCCTCCTTATTTTTTTAGTGCGCCTACATAGATTTTGCCGTCCACGGATACGGTAGCCTGCAATATATCCGGCAGTTCGGCGGCGGTGTAGTCCTGCGCAAACCTCCGTATGGCCGCAATGGTGTTTTTACCGGCTATGCCGTCAGGGTCGCCGGCGTTGTAGCCCAGGGCGTTAAGGGCGGTTTGTAATGCCTTGATATCTTCGCCCCGCATCATAGGGCTGGTCAGCTCGATTTTCTTTGCCACAGCAGGTGTTTCCTCCTTTGGTGCATCGTCTTTCGCGTCACCGGAGATTATGTCCCAGCGCCCGTACTCGTTCCAGTAGGCGGGGCCGGAAGCGTTTATCCCCCGGAGCACAACGCCATCGTCTCTGCCCTTGCTCTCTATGACCTTATCATTGCCCACGTATACGCCTACATGGTAGATGTATTTGTACGTCCCGCCGCCGTCCTTATTCTTGTCCCGATACCTAAATACCAGGTCGCCGGGCTGAAGCTCGTCCCGGTGTATGCGTTTGCTCTTGGCGTACATGGTACGGGAGTTTACGCGCCCGGAAAGCCCCTTGGCCATGAGAAAGCCGCAGATAAGGCCGGAACAGTCAAAAGCATACAGAGGGCTTTTCGTCGCCTTTTGCATATACCGTATGGCCCGCTCCGCGTTGGTGCTCGATGTCTCCTTATTCCGTATCCATTTTTCGGGGTCGCTCATATTGGTAAGGCACTGCCCCCTTGCGCCCCAGACGTATGCGTCCCCGATGTGCTCACCGAGGTAGGATAAAAACTGTTGTACCAGTGTCATTTGCGTTTACCCGCCACAAAGAGGCCGAAGCCTATCAGGGAGAGGGAGACGGCATAGGCTATGATAGACACGTCGCCGGTCTTGGGGATCACCACGGGATTTTTTGCAATGGGCTGTTCGGCGGGCTGTGCGGCGTTAAAATAATAAGTCTTGCTGACAGTCCTGTTTTTCTGCATGGCGTTGTAGAGTTCTTCTGCCGTGGTGGCGTTGTCGTAGGCCTTGTCCTTGACGGTTATACGGAGGGCGGCGGGCTGGTCGGTAACTATGCCGCTCAGGTAATATGTGCCAGCCTCTAATCTCAGGTCGTTTGCGTCCAGCTTTACCCCGTCCAGTTCGACTATAAGCTCCATGTCGGTCAGGTCGAAAAACCGGGGTATGCCCAAGTCAACCTTGAGCAAAAACAGCTCGTTGTTGACGTAGGTCTTGGATACCGCCTTGCCGGTCTGGTAGTCCAGCGCGGTTATATCCAGAGTTACAGGGTCTGCGGCGTAGGCTATGGTGCAGAGGCACAGCATGAGCATTACCGCGAGGATACAAGTGAGTTTTTTCATTTTGATTTTTTCCTTTCTTTGTTTTTGTTTTTTTAATTATGAAAAAAGAGCCGTGCGGCTCCTTATTCCGTGTATTCGCTCCATTTGGAGCTTCCGGCTTTGGGCTTATAGACGGTGGACTTGATGTGCTGCTCGGTGCAGCGCCACGTTTTACCGTTGTAGGTAACTATGGTTCCGGCCTCGATCACCGTGCCGTCCTCGATGTCGCCCCATGCGGGATAGGTCACGGTCTGCACCGCCCAATATGTGCCGAGGTTTGCGGCAGGGGGCTTGTTGCGGCTGTATTTGAGGGCGACATAGCCCTCAACGGTATCCCCGGCAATATAGCGGGTCTCAGCGTCCCACGGTGCGCCCTGCGTGGGGGTCGGGGTAAGCCCTGCCCGCGCCGCCGTCAGCACATCTGCAAGGTCGGTCTCTATCTCCGCTTTACGCGCGGCGACAAGCGCCATAAGCTCACTCCGCGTCATTCACATTCACCCCCAGCTCCGCAAGCGCGTCTATATAGTCCTGTGTGGTGGCCTGCGCCTCATGCTCCGTCCAGCTCTGGACTATCGCTTCGCCGCTATCCTCCCAGCTCTCGGTATAATAAAAGCCCTCCTTTGAGGGCATGGGGGAACGGGTCACGGGCTTATAGCCCAGCTCCTTTATTGCCGCATCGTCATTGGTGGAGAGGTGCGCCCCTGCGGGGTGCGTCACACCGTTGATTATAAGCGGCGATTGCAACTCAACCGGCAGGCGTAAATATTCGGGATACTCACCCGCCAGTTTGGCATAGTTTGTGTTTAGCATTGTTTTCTCCTTTGGTAATTAACTTACGCTTGTGTCTGTACTCTGTCCGTGGTTATAAACCGAAATAGTACAATTCTTGTCAACGTAATATGTATAAGACTTTTTGCCGTATGTTGTATGAGTTATAACGTTTGTACCATTAACAATGATATATGCAGTATCACTATCGGGATTAGGGCTTTTGTAACAATATAGAGTGATTGATGATCCTCCCTTAACATTGTATGTACCCGTGCCGCCTATTGACGGTGCGCAATTTGCGGTACTACCTTGCTCTGACCCATCTGATACGGTAACGGTATAGTAAACATCTGGTTGTGGTTGTGATTGTTCTTGATAAACAGCATAAAGCGTTGTGTCCTTGTTAATTTTAATGCTGTCGCCACTTCTATATTCCGCCGTAGCCGCAGTCGGCGTGAGCGCCCACCCTATAAAGGTATATCCACTTTTAAATGGGCTGTAGTTCGGTATCACAAATGTAGCATAGCCAGTGCTGTCCGCAACTCCTTCCTGTGCTGCAAAGCTGCCGCTGCCGCCTTGTGCGTCGTAGCTCAGTATAAGTTTTTCTCCCAAAGTTGTTATCTGCATCAATGCAAGAGCGTAGTTTATAACAACAGTGTAATCCGAGTTTAGCACAAGCGTATACTTTGCAGGGTACGGATAGCTTTTAATAGCAACATACTTATCGTCTAACATAATACTGGCGTTATAATTCTCTTGCTTTGATGTCATGGAACAATAAAGCTGTGTACCTTGCTCGAATTCATAAGTCCCGTCTGTTAAAGATGTTTCTTGTGTTGAGTTCTCGACAGTCGAAACTCTCCCAAAATACCAATTTAAACTGGAGAAACCGCTGATTGTCACAGTACACATCTTTTTTTTGTTACCCATCAGCCTCCTTCGTAGCATAGCTATCATGCGCTTACAACCTCCTGCACCGCCCACACACCGTTGTATACGTCAAATTCGTAAGTCTTGTTTGCTTCTATTGCGGGGGCCTCGCCCAAATAGTTCGCCCCGCTCACAAACGACACCGCAACCGAGGCCGCCGTGCTGAATGTGCCGTGCGCCCAGCCGGAGGCGGGCGGGGTAAACACGTATGTACCCACGGGAGAGGATACGTTATATATGGTGTTTGTCGTCAGCGCCGCGCCGCTGGCGGGGAGGGAGGAAGCCATAACAGGCGGGGTCAGATAGTCCACGCCGCCCTCGGCCTGCGCCACTTTGCCGCCTGCGCCCTTGAGCAGGCCGGTTATGTTGGTCGTGATGTCGGATAGGTCGCCACCACCCGTGGCCGTGCCGGTTATCTGTGCGCCGCTTGCGTCGTGGGCCGTGGCCCCGGTCAGGAGTGTGTCCGGGGTCACGGTGTCGCTCGTCAAGTCTATAAGGGTCGTGCCATCGTAAATCACCTTATTATTTGCCATGTGTCCCTCCCTACCCGATGGTGACGGTAGTACCCCCCGCCGCGTTTTCGGTCTCGGTGTAGGGTATGGCCTTTACCGTCACCTGGGATAAGCAGTTGTATCCTTCGTCAGGGCTTATGACCTGCTGGGAGCTGGTGGGGGTAGCTTCCTTGGCCTGCGGGGTCATGCCCTCGCTGCCGGACATGCTGCCCTCCACGCCGAGTATGGTGATGCCCTCGCGGATATTCTGGGCGATTATCTTCGCCTGTTCGGTCGCTGATATCTTTGCCTTGCCGCTGCCATCATGGAAGCCGGTGGGTATGGCTTTTTCTTCCGCTTTGGTGGTTATTTCCAGCGTTACCGCGCCCTTGTTGGGCATGGTACCAGACTTCTTTTCTCCTTGTCCATAATAGGTTTTGCCGGAGAGAACCTCCGCCACGGCTGCGGTAGCGTCCTGCGTGTTTGCGTCATAATCGTTCGTGCCGGTGATTTTCGTGCCAGTCTTGTCGTGGGCCGTAAGGCCGGTCGCCAGCTTGTCGGCGGATACGGTATCCCCAGTAAGGTCGATAAGTACGGTTTCGCCGTAGATCACTTTGTTGGTTGCCATTTTTATACCTCTTTCCCAATGATAAATGTTGTTCCGCCCGCGTCGTTGCTGACGCTGTACTGCGGTATTTCCTTCACTTGCACGTCCTGTTCGAGATATTTCCCTGCCGTTTTAAGCGTTTGTGCGCTTTCCACTTTCGGGGTGACGGTGATCTCCCCGTCATATGTGGGTAAGTCCTTCCACGCTGAGCCATTCGCCGTCCGAGTGAGTACCTGCCCCGGCGTTCCGCCCGCCGGCAATCCCCCTCCACCGGAACCGCCGCCGCTCTGCGCTGCCTCGTTTATGGCCGCTACAAGGGTATTCTTGTCCGCGGTGGTCAGCTCGTCCATGTCGCCGATTTTCGCAAGGAGTTGTTCGTATTGCGTCAGGGATATATCCGGCAGTTCACCATCCGTAGCCCCGAAGGGCAGCACGTCAAACTGCACCGGGCCAGCCGTTACGCGGCTGTCGCCCTTTATGCCGGATAGTTTCAGTTCCCAGCGTCCTGCAGTGAGGTTTATTCCCTGCTCTGCAGTGATTTCGCCACTTGCGAGCTCCGCGGTTATGGTCTTATCTCCGCATACAAAATAGGCCGTGATAACGCGGCCCTTCCAGTCGGCGTCAAACGCAAATTTTGCAGTCAAATAGTTTATGCTGTCCGCCACTACAATAGGTGTGCGCAGCATAAGCCGTTGCCCGCGTATAATGCCTGTAAGCATGGGATCCCTCCTACAGTTTGTATTCTATGACATAAGTGCCGGATATTTTATTCACCTTTACCCGGTCGCCCGCCGTCAGCGAGAGCGCGGCGTTGTATTTGTAACTTTTCTGTGTAGCAGCGGTTTCACCGTCAAATTTCAATGTGGCCTTGCCGCCGGATACTGCCACCACGGTGGCAAATTTCGCCGCTGACGGCCTGCGTTTTTGCAAAAAAAGCGCTTCCTGCTCCTGATATATCACACAAACACCACCTTTTTTGCCTGATGCTCCATGAGGGCGCCAGGGCGTATCTCTATTTTCCAGTCGGTTTCTTCGTATACGCCTACCAGCTCCCCGTTATACAGTGCGATAACATCTCCTACGCCATGGGCCGGGTTTACGGCCGTGTAAAATTTGATTTTTTGCGTTGCAAACATGGATTTCACAGCAAGATTATCCGCGTATTTTTGCAGCGCCGTCTGGCTTGCTATATTATCCAGTTCAACCGGCGTCGCCAATATGCGCCGCCCCCTGCGTACCGTGGACAAAGCGGAGATCATGCTGTCATTTATGCCCGTTGCGGTCATGGGGTTGTCATAGTCAGGGTTAGATACGTTGACGACGAAAACGTTGGGGGCCTCGTATATGTCCATTTCCTCTGTGTATTCCGGGGCGATGATGCTGTATTCGTCGTCCCTGTACTCCCGGTCTATATTGGAGCTGGACGGGGCCTCGTATTTTTCGAGGTGGGCCACGCCGTCAAAGTCAAACCAAATATCTGAAAAGTTTATCTCGGACAGCAGCGCATTGATGATGGTGAGATATTCCGTGCCTATTTCCCAATCCTCCCTGTCCGTGGCGAGGGTGTCGGTGCAGTCGTCCGCCTGTATGCGCGGTATTCCGGCGTCACGGATAAGGCTCTGTATCGCAGTCATGTATGGCGTTCCCGCCGCAATATAATATCGGGTTTCGGTTTTGGTCTGTTTGAGCCTCAGCGCGCGGTCGTATGCCTCTATGGTGTCCTCATCCTTGCCGTATTTAGTGTGTTTTGTGGTCAGTGTGCCTATCATGTATACGCCGAGAGGATACTCTACGCCGTCCTTGATGTAATACGGCCTTATTTCATCGTTTAGATAATCCACATTGTCGTTATGCTCGAACACGCCGTACATGGAGGTTTTTATTTCGCCATCGGCAGCCATGGTGACGGTGGGATAGCTATCTCCCACCGCCGCCAGATTGTGCTCTGTAACAGCCCCGTTGTGTATCACCTCAAAGCGGCTGGCTACTATACTCAGTGTATCAGTCATACTCTATTCTCTCCATGTTGTCCGTTTGCTGTATGCTGCATGAGTAGGCGCTGAAAAACTGATCTACGCTCAGTTCGAAGCCCATCAGCGGGCCGGTGCACAGGCAGCCGTGCTGATCTCTGTATATCACGGTCTTGCCCAGCAGTCCCTCAAAAGCCGCTGCCTGCGCCGCATCGTTAAAAGCAGCGTTAAAACTGTATATTTTGGTTATTTGCCGCGAGGTCTCAGCCACGGGATACCGCCGCCCGGCGTAAAACTGATACGCTACATCCTGATACGCCGACACGCCCAGCGGGCTATTCTGCGCGGTAGAATACTCAAGCTTAAGCCATTGTATATCGCCCAGTGCCGCTATCTCCGGCGCGTCTACCGAAAGCGTAACCGTGACCTCATTGGACATGGAGTAACTGTCTCCAGTAACGCCGCGCACCTTATACTTGTGTGTCCCTATGGCCATTTGGTCGGAGTATGTGTGTGCCGTGGTTTTTGCTATTGGTATGTCATCGCGGTAGATATAGTAAGTTTTGTGATCCGTTTCCGTCCACGCAAGGGCCGCTTTTTCGCCGCCCGCGGCAAAAAGTGTTATTGGCGCGCCGGGGGTGTTGGCAACGGTAAATTCAGCCGTTCCCCAATCGCTCCAAAGGCCGTATTCGTTCTGTATCCGCACCGCGGCTATGTGCGCGCCATCAGCCAGATATTCTTTAACCTTATACTGCCCGTCAGTGCTGTAAGCGGTGCGGAGTACCGCATCGTCTACCTTCACCTGATAAGCAAGCTGCCCTTCGCCTGTCCACGTTATCACCGGCCGCGGGCTTGAGGTAGCATATACCGTTGGAGCCGGTGGTTTGCCCTGGGCCGTAAATGACGCTTCTTCGCTCCATGCGCTAACTTGATTGTATGCGTTCGTGCAGCGCACGCGCCATTTTACGATTCCTGCGGCAAAAGTGTTTGGAGGTATATTTACATTAGTGTTTGCCGATTCTGCGGAGGCCAACGCAGTCCAATCAGCGTGAGATGCGTCCTTATATTGCAGTTCGTATTTTTTTTGTGCTAACCCCTCACGGCTTGCGTATGTCCACTCAAAATTTATCGTATCCCAGCTTCCGGCGTATGTGTTTTTCGGTTTTACTGTCGTTACGGTTATTTTGTCGTTTGGCTTTAATCCCCTTATGCTGTAGCTGCCGTCGGGGTTCTGTTCATCTTCTAATTGCGTCGATTGTAGGATTGCAAAAGCGGGGATAACCTCGTACGGGTTCGTTATGTGGTTGTAGCCGGCGGAGCCGTTGCGGTAGACGTTCCGTGCGGCGTTGTCCTTGGGGGAGTACCGTGAGGAAAGCCACCAGTCAGTACTCCGGCCGTCGCGGGTCTTAATCCTGCTGTCATCGCTCGTGTATAGCTGGAGCGCCTTGCCCTCCGCAACTCCGTTGTGATTGCCAAAGCCCGCCATGGTGTAAGTTATGGCGAACATTTTGCGGGTTATGCTACCGCTGCCCTCGAGAGTAAAGGTAACATCTATCATTTTTTCGCGCAGCGTTTGCGGGAAACTGTTGAATATCGTATTTTTTATAAGATTATCCAGTGTTCCGTCCGGGTATAGGGCCGAGCTTCCAAACTTCGATCCTCCGTACCCTCTTTTGTATACCAGCACCGCGCCTCCGGATACGAGGTTATTTTTATCCGCTATCTCGCACAGCCTGTTTTCTTCGGTGCCTACCGGGATAAGTATTGTTGCCCCGAGCGGCAAGTCTGCTAATGTCGCCATAAATTACCCTCCGTACCCCATTCGCACGCTGCGGCGGTAGTTGTTCGCCATGTCTACCAGCTTTTGTATATCGCTTATCTGCGACATATCAACTCTGATATTAAAGGTGTCGCCGCCCACGCCGCGGCTCTCCTGATTGTTCAGTACTCTGCTCCCCTTCGGCAAGTCTATCAGTTCCGGGCCGTTTTCGCCTACCCATGTCAGGCCGCCGCGCCAGTTGTCGGTGCCAGCGGCGTTGCGGCCCGCCCTGCCGCTTTTATAGGCAGAATTGCTGTTTTCGTATATGAGGCGCTGCCTCATGTCCCCCAGCGTCACGTCGCCGCTCAAAATGTCGATCAGACTCGTTATCGCCTGGCGAAAACCGCCCTTAAGATTTGTGGTTAGGGTATCTATTTTACGGCTCATGTTTTCCATGTTTTTTTGCGATACCGCATCTATGACATAGCCCATTTCCTCGGCCGCTTCATACCATTGTTTGATTCCTTCTTTTCCCTCATTAAGGATTGGGTTAAGCTTAATGCCGGATTCGCCAAACAGTTTCATTGCAAGATTATTGCGCTCTATGCCCTCCTCCATATCTGCGAGGGAGAATATAACGCGCTGATATATCTCATCCATATCTCGCATATTGCCGTGTGCATCTTTGATTGGCACTTTGAGTTTTCGAAAAGTTTCCGCGAGCTCTTCGTCTCCCTCTATTGCGGCCTGTACGTTTTTGCCGAGGTCCTTCGTGGTGTCCACTATGGTATCCAGCGAGACACTCACCATACCACCCGCGTATTCCAGTTTTTGCAGTTGCTCGGTGGATATGTTGCTTATATCACTCAGTTCCTGCAATTTCTTGTTATATTCAAGGGTCTCTTTGCCAAGGTTGATAAACGCCCCCGCCACCGTACCCAGCGTACCGGCAACCCCGAGCATGGTCAAATCAACGTCGCCCAAAGTGTCGTCGAGTTCGCCGAGCCCCTTAGGTAGTTGTATGCCCGTTACATCTCCAAGTCCCTCAAGCAAGCCGTTGAGCAGCTCCGTTGTCTGGCCCGTTCCCTCCTCTGCGTCTTTAGCATCCTCCAGCGCCTCGGTGTTGTTTTCGAGGGCGTGCTGGGATTTTATGAGAGCAGCCTCCGTTTCCGTGACTGACTTTCTCATGGCTTGTGTGCGGCTATCGGTCTCGCCGTATGCATTGGCGAGGTCTGCAAGGCGGGCACGTTGGAGGTCGAGTTTATCGTTAAGGCCCTTGGTTACGTCCGCAAGGTTTTCGTTCGTCGCTGCCAGCGCCTCTACGCTGTCCTCATCGTCCTCGTATTGCGCCGCCAGTTTTTTAGCCTCCGCCCGTGTCTGGCTCAAGCCGCGTTCTATTTCCTTGAGTGCGTCCTTGTACTCCTTGTCTCCCGCGCTCTCCCATTTAGTACTGATGGTCGGCATTACTGCGCACCTCCCAAAAAATAAGCGGACAGGCTAAAGGGTTCTTCTTTCTTTGCCGGTCCGTTTTTGATTTCGCTATTTTTTTTTGCTATGGCTATCACCTTGCGCGGCGTCGCCGATTTCCAGAAATCCCTTTCGTTTTGATGCAAATACACTACCCATATAGTCAAATACCACGCAAAATCTATAGGCCCGGGTTCTGCGTGGCGTTCAAGTTTTTTTCCTCGTCCTCGCTTCTCTCTTTTTGTATCAGCGCGGAGCTCACCAGACAGGTTATTATATCGCTCAGTTCCCGCGTCGCGGCGGGCAAGGTGGGCAGTTTGCGGCCCACCTCCCTCACTTCATAACGTTTAGTTGATCCGATGCTGTCAAGATAATCATTGATCATGGCAGTCAGAAATACTATATTGGCCTGAAGGGTTCGCCGTTTTTCCAGCGCGCGCCCGAAGTTGCCGTCAAAATACTCCTGTACATCCGCCAGCACGTTCATGTTGCAGCAGAGGGTCATTTCCATGCCGTCAAACGTATACGGCGCAGTTTTTAGCCTAATGTCCATTCGACGCTCCTTTAAATGGTCGCGCCAAAGCAAAGGCTAATCCATGATTTTGCATCTGCTTCGCTGTCAAGCGTGGCCACTTCGAACAGGTTGTTGTTCTCGCTATCATCGCCGAGGAATTCGCCGGTCGTAGTAGGCGTCTGGAATGTGATGGTGTTGTCCTTCGTTTTAAACGCTCTGCTTGGGGGGCCGAAAAGCACCTTGTATACAAATACGGCGGTGAACTTATTAGCGCCGTCTATCATGTCCGGAGCATAAAAGCCCATGCCTACGTATTTGGCAATATCCTTAGTGGTGCTAAGCAGGCTCTTTGCGTTATTGCTCCCGTTCAGTGTGCGTGTTTTTTCGTTCGCTCCGTACATCAGTTTCTGCGCTGCGTCAGGTATATATTTTACGCCTATGCTGACGGTACCGCCGGTTGCGAGTTTTATGTATTCTGCAAGTCTGCTTTCTGAGTACAGGCGTCCCTCTGCAAAAGTGAGTTCAAGCTGCGCCGTCATGGCCTCACCCATGGATATTGGTGTTTCATAGGTTACCGTTCCGTCGTTATTTTTGTATTCGCCAATTTTTATACCTCTCAGGTCTATCGCAGGCATTTATTTCAGTCCTTTCTCTTTTAAAAAGTTTAGAATTTTAAGTTCCAGCCGAGGCTGGAATATCTCAATCGCTTTTTGTTCCGCTTCAGTCCAAAACCGGCTACCCACAAGGTTCGAGCGCCCGTAATTGAGTACGAATGCTATATATGCGTTTCCGGCATATTTTTTTCGTTTGCTGCCAGGCGGGCCTGGATTACTGCCCGTTGCGGTCACCTCTATATACGGGCTGCCATCGCGTTTTTTCTTTTTGAATGTTTTTATAGACCGCCGGAGCGTGCCGGTGCGAATATGGTTGTGCCTTTCGATGTTTTTTTCAATTTCTTCCTTCGTGATGTCTGCGGCCTCTTGGGCCAGTTCTACGTTGAAATCCTCTACGCCATCTATTACGCTTCTGAGTGCAAGGCTAACTTCGTCGAGCCCTTCTATTTCAAATTTAGCCATATATCCCTCCTACGCCCACCGCGGTCATGGCAATGTGGTACAGTCCCGTGTCCGCTTCGTATATTTCCGCGTCCACAGTGCAACTCCAGCCTGCCGCAGCGAGCCTGCCCTTGATATCCTTTATAGCCAGCTCGAACGGGGAAGTGTCGGTGTAGTAATCCACAGAGTACATCACGCCCGTTTCTTTTTCTGCGCTCTCTGCGTATAGCGTCCCGATCTGGCCCATGCACTGATACGTGATATAGCTGCGCTGGTCGCCCATATAGGGCGGGTGGCATACGGTGTATCCATCCTTGAGTATCTCCGCTATGGTCATGCCGTCACCACCCTCTGAGCCTTAATCTCCAAAAATTCCCGGCGGTCGCCTATGTTGTCTATGCTGATGATCTCGTAAGGCTCCGGATCCCGTTCATGCCATATGCGGCATTTTACGGTTACGAGGGGCGAGTAGCGCATGGTTATGGTCACGGGCTGCCGCAAGTGCAGTTCCTCTGCCTGATACACCTCCGCACCGTGGACATTCACCCACTTGCACCATACCGGGCCGGGAAAAATGTCAGCAAAAACCTCTTCGCTGAATCCCGCCTTTATGCCGTATTCCGGCGCTTTTATGGTGATTTTTGTGCGCATTTCTCCTGCATAAGCTCTCATCAAAACCACCATCCCTTATATTGGTTGAGCATCGCGCGAACCGCTATGTCTATCTCGGTCGTAGAACCCTGTATCACAGCCTCCCGGTTGGTGTACCAATGGCCTATGAGCAGGAGCATGGCCTGTCGCACAAGGTAGGGTATCTCCTCGTATCCCGCGGTGTAAGTTATGACCGCGCCGGGCTTATTTACCGCAACAGTGCCTCTGCGTATATCAGCGGTATACTCCGCCGCTTCGCCGTTTACCGTAACGCTGTCCACGCTCATCACAGGGCCACGCGGGAGTGTCACAGTGCCGCTCACCTCCGGGTAAGCGGTTATGGACTGCTCCGCAAATGACTTCCCGCAATAGTTTTCGCAATACTCGCGGGCCGCGCTTATGAGAGGAGCTATTATATCCTTGTCCTCGCTGGTATCGCCGGGGTTATTCCGCAGATGCAGTTTTACCTCTTCGAGGCTTAGCGGTTCCACTGCTGGGGGTTGTCTTGTTATTACCATTGTCGGCCTCCATGGCTATGGCGTAGCAGCCCCTGATGAGCTGCCGCGCCGTTGCCTCGTCTATGTCAATGATGGAGCCGGGCGGGGTTACTCCCTCCGGCCCGGCTGCCAAGGTCAACATTTTGATTTTCATCAGCTCGCCTTCATCTTCAGGCGGCTGAACGCCTCGCCTACTACGGGTGCGCCGTCGCCATAGTACTCGACAACGTAGCCTATCTCGTTGTTGACGGCGTACAGTTCGTTAAGCACCTGTATGTAGAGGCCGTCGCTGTCGCATACCCAATAGCCGGTTTTAAAGTCGCCGTATACTGCCACGTACTTGCCCGCGGCTACGGCGTTAGGCGCGTACTCGGACATATACACGGGAGCGCCCAGCAGCATATCAGGCTGTCCTGCCTGCACGGAGGGCTGCCATATATACTGGCCGTCGCTGTCCTTGAGCTTTGCGATCATCTTGCAGAGGTCGCGGTGCATTACCCAGGAGGCCCCGCGCATATACTGGCCCTTCACGCCGTATTTGCACTCTATCAGGTCGTCGGTGGCCACGGCGGTGGCGGAAGTGGCGGTAACGTCGCGCCCGGTGGCTATGCCGCTGTCAGAGGCGGTAAAGATGCCCAAAGGCTGGTTAGTGCCCGTTCCGCTCATAAAGGCGTTTTCCTGCGCCGCCTCGATCTTGTACAATATGCGGTCAAGCACGGTCTGATCAGGGCTGGGCGCGTGGCGCATGAGGGTCTTGGATATCTTAATCAGTTTGGCAAGGCGCTGGGGCTTAAATTCGCGGCGGCCGAAGGCGATAGTCGCCTCTTCGGGGGCTGCCGCCACCTCGGTTGTCCATGCCACATCAGACGCATCGGTAGTCAGGCTGGGATACCCAAGGCTCTGTGCCTGACCTATGGGGCCCACAACGTTGCATATCTGGCGCATAAACATGTCATTTTTGAGCCCGGCTATGAGCTGGTTGACAAACTCCACGGGCGCGGTCAGATAACCGGCGGTAGCGTTTGTGCCAAGGGTCATGGTGGTGTTTTTGTACCTGTTTATGGACTCGGGATCGCCCTGCAGTGCACGGGCAAATACTTTAATGTGCTCGTCCTTCTTGTCGCCCAGCTTGTCGATTACTTCACCGGCGGCGCGTTCCCGCTCGAGCTGCTTCTGTTCGCGGATTATGTTGGCGTTGAGCGCGTCAAACTCCTTTTCGAGCCGGTTATAGGTCTCGGTGGATTCCGCATCCATCACGCCGTCTTCAAATTTGTTCATTATTTCGCGCATCTGGGTTGCGACATTTGCGCGATCCTGCATCATTTCGTAGAGCTTTTTCATCGGTTACTTATACCTCCAAAATTTTTAGTTTAGTCGCTCTGAATCTCTTGCGCTGCTCCTGCAGTGCGGTGTTTATATCTGCTGCGGGCTGGATTGCTCCCCCGTTGTCAGGCTCCCTGTTTTCCGGCGGTTCCTTCGGCGCGTGCTTGTACAGCGCAAACCACTTTTCACTGTTTACACAAGCCGCGATCTTTTTATTCTCGATCAGTTCATCCACAAATCCCATGTCGAGCGCCTCGGCACCGCTCATCCATGTTTCTGCTGTCATAAGGGCGGTTATCTCGTCCTTCTCCTTGCCGGTGCGGGCGGCGTATATGTCCGCTATCTGGTCGTTGATACGGTCGAGCTCGTCGGCGGTCCTGCGTAAGTCCTCCGCCCCGCCGCCGGCGTATGTCCATGCATTATGTATCATCAACGTGGCGTTTTCGGGCATTTTGATGGTATCGCCCGCCATGGCAACCACTGATGCGGCGGAGGCGGCGAGGCCGTCTATATGCACGTTTTTTGCCGCCGGGTGGCGGTTGAGAATGTTGTACAGGCTAAATCCCGCAAAAATATCTCCGCCGGGGCTGTTTATATACACATCAAGGGTGGATATATCCCCCAGCGCCGTCAATTCTTTTTGAAATTGCGCAGGGGTTATTTCGTCGCCCCACCATGACGTATCGCTGATCTCTCCGTACAAAAAAAGCTCACCGGCGTTGCCGAGAGCTTTAAACTCCCAAAATTTATTCATTTTTCAGGGGTGCTCCTTTCGCTTGCGCGCTTTTAGGCGCGTTGAGTTTTGCGTTTTCCAGCGGCAGCATGTTGCCGTTGATAAAATATATCCTCCCCAGCCCATCGGGTATGGGGTTCATATCCTCGAGCTCCCGTATGTCGTCCGCGTTCATCACGCCATTCTGCCGCATTGTGTTGTAATAGCTCGTTCGGGTGGCGGTATCGCCGCGTAGCAGACTGTTTGTATTAAACTTAAAATAATACTTCGCCTGCTCCGCCTCGCTCAACAGGTCACGGTAAAGGGCCTGCTCTATACGCACGGATAGGGGATTTATACAGTCACGTACAAACTCGGCGCTCTGCTGCTCGATGTTTGAGAAGGTGGCCTTTTCCAGATCCATGCACATATGTGGAGGCACTCCGAATATGCGGCATATCTCAGTGACGGCCCACTTGCGGCTATCAAGGAGTTGTGTCTTTGACATGTCCCTGTCCCACGGCTGCGCCGTGGAGCCGTTTTCCAGAAACATCCATTTCCCGGCGTTTTCTACGCCGCCGTAGTTGCTCTGGAAGTCCTTTTTGAAGCGCTCGTATGCCGTATCGGAGAGTTGCCCCGGATAGGTTATATAGCCGCCGGGGGAAGTACCGGAAAAGCCCCTTTGCGCGTATTGTGTCATGCTGTTATTCAGTCCCAGCACGCTTGCGGCTATGGTCATCGGGTCTTCCGGCGTGCGGTCGCCAAATCTAAAACCGGGAATAAAGACAAAATCGCCCTCCCGGAGCGTTTCTGTTATGCCGTCATAGGTGACGTATATATACTGTTCCCCGTTTTCCCGGTTGGTGTACACTTCCGAGCAGCAGGAGGTGGGCAGATTTTTGAGGTGTCGCACAAAGCCGTATCTGTCCCGCACTATGCGGAGATACCCGCCGCGAGTGAGCAGCATGTTTGCCACAAGCATCTGCATAAGCTCATACGCCGTGGTTGTGCGGTTGGGCAGCACATACAACAGCTTATACAGGGGATGATCCCGTGCCTTTTGTTTGCCCTCCCCGGCATTTTTGTACATGTGCAGGGGCAACGCCGCCATGGTCTTGCTTATCAGGTCAACACACCTGAATACCGCCGCGACCTGCAGCGCCCCCTCTGCGCTTATGGCGTAACCCTGCCCTGCAAGGTACATCTGCCATGCGCTATCATCTGATACGGAGGGCAGTGTTTTAACGTCCGCCGCCCGTATTTCGTATGTTTTGCCAAAAAGTTTAAATCTTTTCACTGTTTACCTCACACTATTCTCAGGCCGCGGTGCTCGTATACGCTGCGCTTGGGTTCCAGTTTTACCGCCGCCGCCATCGCATCTATCAGGGCGCACATCGGGTCTATTCGCTCTATGCTCCTGTTTTTCATGGGTTTTATGTTCTCGTTGCCGTCCTGGGCTACTACTACATTGCCAAACGCCCAGCGCCCGCAGGGGTTCCTCTCGTGGGTCATTTCGCCCTCGCGTAGGAGTCGCTCAATTTCCTTCATTGCTGGGGACATGCCGCTCATGGTCTGGGGTATGGTGATTATCTTCTGTGCCGCAACCTCCTGCTGCATGAGGGGGCGCAGGGAATCTATGCGCCACTCGTCCGCTGCAATATATTTAACGTCATAGTCAAGCATGAGCTTGTCCAGATAGTTGGCAATATAGGCGTAGTCCACACAGTTGCCGGGGGTCGCGTGCATATGCCCCGCCTGCACCCATTTACTAAAAGGCACATGATCCCGGTGCTCCCGTTCCCGCATGTTTTCCTCGGGAATCCACGCGTCCACAAAAAAGCGCCACTCCGTTTCCTCCGGCGGCGGCGGGAAAAGTACCGCAACGGCGGTCAGGTCGGTAGTGCTGGATAGATCTATACCCACATAGCAGGGCCGCCCCAGCATATCGGATTTATGCCAGCCCCCTTCAGTATCATCCCATAGGGTGATAGGCAGCCAGCCGGTGCGTTTAAGTGAGATCCATTGATTGAGCCGGAGCCACCGGAAGAGTTTCTCTGCCGCCGGGCTGTTTCGGGCCTTTATCGCCTCGCTGCGCACATTCTCAATTTTGATGGATACGCCCAGCGAGGGATTGGCTAAATACCAATTTGCCTCATCGTATATGTCCGCGTCCTCAGGGACGGTATAGATTTTGGCGTAAAACGCCGGATCTGTCAGTTCGCCGCTCAGTACTTTTGTCGCTATTTCGTGCTGTTCCCAGCCCACACTTTTGCGGTCGGGGTCGTCGCCTGCGGTGGTGATGCACCATATGAGCTGCTCATTTCGCGCAGCGCCCGTACCAAATGTCAGCACGTCCCACAAGTCCCGCTTGGGGTGGGCGTGTAGTTCGTCTATGATGACCACGGATGGGTTAAGGCCGTGTTTGGTCGCCGCCTCTGCCGACAGCACTTTAAAGCGGCTGTGTGTGCGGAGATTCAGCATTTCCTTCGTGCTGTCTTTGATTTTGATTATCTTGGATAGCACTTTGCTTTGCTCCACCATGCTCTTTGCGGCGTTAAAAGCTATTGATGCCTGGTTCCTGTCTGCGGCGCCGCAGTATATCTCGCCGCCCGGTGCGTCCATGACCAGATGGTATAGGCTCAATGCTGCTATCAGTTCCGTCTTGCCGTTTTTCTTTGCAATCTCCAGATATGCCATGCGGTATTGCCGCACACCCTCGGCGGTCACGGTGCCGTATACCGAGTTTATAACCTCTATCTGCCACGGGAGCAATACAAAAGGTCTGCCGTAAAAATCGCCGGTATGTTTGAGTGCCTGTACAAACTCGATAACCTCAAGCGCCTTGCCCGTATTAACCACCGTACTTATTCAGGTACGCTGCCATCGGGTCGCTTTCTGCGGCCTTTTTGGCTGCCGCCACTCCCATCCGGGCACGGCCTACCGGCGACAAGCACAGTTGCTCGGCGTATTTTATGATACTCTGCCCTTCCCGGCGCATGATAGCAATATATGGGTTTTCGGTCGGCCTGCCGTCTGCTGCCCTGTATATAAGCGGGCCGGTTTGATACTCCGCCTCGGCCTTTTGGTATATCGCCACGCTCTCGCAGTAGGCTGTAAGGGCGGATATGTCCAGATCGTTAATTATTGGGGTATCGAGCTGGCGGTAGAGCTTTACTACCCTTTTCCATTCCTTCTTCGCCTCCGGGGACAGGCTTTTGGGTGGTTTTAATTTGTCGGAGCAGCCGGTAGGTTCGCCATTCTCCCGGTTTTCCATCGTGTCTTTGGTGTGCCGGTTTTTGCCGTTATCGACGAGCTTTAGCGGCCTCGGCTTTCTTCCTGTCGGCATAGGCCCCTCCTTTCTCAAATTCTGTATTTGCCTATGATTTTTTTGTGCCCCTTGACGCTGTTACAATGTATGCAAGCGGGCTGATGGTTTGCAGTATCCCAAAAGCGCGGGTCGCCCGGCCCGTCAGGCGGGTCTATGTGATCCACGCACCGCGCTACAATAGTGCAGCCATCATCCAGCCGCAGGGCGCAGAACTGATGCTCCGGTGCCGACAAATACCAGCGGGAGTATTTGCTCCATCGGGTATCATATCCGCGCTGCCGGGAGCTGCCCCGCCGCTCGTCCTGGGCGTGTATCTGCTCCTGCTGCCGCAGTTCGCCCGCCGTCCGGTGCTCATCGCAGTATCGTCCGGCGGTCAGCGCATTACATCCAGGGTACTGGCAAAAATGTAGGGCTCGGCTTGCCATATTGCCGCTCATCTCCCTCAAAATGCTCAAGGGCCGCTCTTCGCAGCCCTTTTGATGGTATTATTATAGCACATAAAGAGTGTGGGAAAGTGTTGAGTTTTATTTATCTCGTTACAGACAACACGGTTAAGGCCCTGGGCCGGGCGTATGGTATATAATGGTGGCGCAGCTCCCCGACATCATCGGGGCGCGCTGAATGATATAAGAGGGCTATATCAGCCCTCTTATACGGTATTCTCTTTACGCTGCGATTCTGCCTATCAGTCTGTCTACCCCCTGTCTCTCAAGGGTCTTCGCCCAATCAATCGAGACGTGCATTTGCTGTGCTATCCGTTCCCAATATCCCCCTTTTGCCACTCCGTATTTAACGTACCGCAGTCTTATTGCCTCATATTCCAGCGGCGGCAAGCACATCACTTCAAATTCTATCATTCCCACCCAATAGTCGAGATTTTGTAATTCGTCTTCCAGCCGTTTTTTCTTCTTTCGCAGTCTTTTTAATTCCCGCGAAGCTTTTATCACCGTGGCCGGAGTGCTGTCCGGCAGCTCGGTACCGTGCGGCAGGCCCGTAATCTGCTGCGGGTGAAGGTCGTATTGCGCTTCGATCTCCTCGTCAACGCTAATTAACAACCGCTCTTTTTCCGTCCTCGTGCGCTCTGCATTACCCCAATACATCAGCAGTCGCCGCACGGCTGCCCGCTCATCTCGCCTTTCCCGCGTTGCTTTTTTCGGATTCAATTTTTCGCCTCCTTTTTGGATTAAAAACCGTCGTTTTTGATGTAATTTTACAAATCTTTTCGATGACCAATTTGCCGACGCCGTTTATTTGTAGTTTTGTTGTTTTGGGGCGCCCCATTGCCGTTCATTTTCGAAGCTTCTCAAAAATCGAAAAATTTTTCTTTCGATGGGCCGCCCCGGTACCACGGAGGGTTGTTTTAGCTTTTTGATGCCCCCCTCCCCTCTATTTCGGCCTGTTTCCTCCGGCACAGGTCGCCGTGTTCCCCCACCGGCGGAGTTGTCCCCGAACCCTCCAACGCTTTTCCCTATCATTCATTTCAACACTTCTTTCCGTGCTTATATGGCCGCCCACGATTATAGGTCATCTTTTGTCGCACAATCTCGTCCACGTCCAGTCCCTCATGACCAAACCAGTCCAGTATGCGGATAAGGCAGTCCGCCATCTCGGTGGCTATGCCCTCGGGTTTGCCGTCCTCGTTTGCCCATACCATGGGGCGCCCGGCACGGTATTCCTCTATCGCCTCTGAAAGCTCGCTATGGCAAAGGGCGACAATCTCCAGTAGGTTGCGAGGCTCGTCCCACCAGCCGTGGGCAACGGCGTTTTCGTGTATTTCCTTCGCCAGCTTGTACAGCGGCTCTTCGTTGTTGTGGATCGTTATCATTTTTCTTCCTCCCATATCAGCGGTTTTCCCTCCGCGTCTACCATTACGCACACGCCGCCTTGGTATGTTTTCAAATATTGTATCCCTGTGAGGTTATCGACATATATCGTATACAATGCACCCGTTTCCAGCGTTCGCAGTCTGTAAGTACCAGCTTCGGCCTTTCTGCACCCACACAGGGCGAGGGTCAGTAGGGTTAATATTGTTATTGCTATTACTCGTTTCATTTTTCCTCCTTTAGCGGTTCCTTTATAAGCCCTTCGATTTGGTCTATCACCCTTTTACACTCATTCACCATTTCATGGGTCGTCCACTTCTTAGTAAGCGATTTACACGGCATATATCCGCTGTAATCCATGCAGTGGGCATAATCCCATCCTATATACCACCCTTTATTATTCGCTACCGCAAGTTCCGCGTCTGAGTATGTTACCCCGCCGTGGCAGTCTATTGCATTTTCTATATATTTTTGTTCTTCCCGCATCATGCTCAACAGGTCGGACACATCAACGTATGCACACGGGTGCGTACCGAAACTGACAACATAATAATTTCGTCCGTGGTAAATGTCGTGAGCTAAAACCTGCGGCTCACATCTGCTTTGCTGGTATACCATTTCATATATATTTCCCATTATTCTTCCTCCTTCGGCGGTTCTGGCAATGGCATCCAGTGAGTAACGCCCTCTGTAATTACCTCGTCAAGCTCTACGTCCACAAATTCCTCTTCACAGACAAATGCCATTGTAATGGCATTAACATAATCAATTTTGCTCGCTACTTTCATGGTGCAGCAAACTAAAACATAGTCCGTACCATCCGGCTTAGGCAGCCGCTCTTTAACGCTAATCCAGTTCATTAGTTTCCTCCTTATCCATTTTCGCTATTTTATAGTCCTTGCACTTAACCCCACGGCGGTAACAAGACGAAATCGAACACTTTACAACGCCCAAGTATTCACATGCGGCCTTTTCCGATTCAAATATTAAATCCTCACCATCCTTTTCCAGCACATACCCCGTCTTATTCATTTCGTGCAGCCGTTCTATATTCTGTGGCTTTCTTTTGTGAATGTCTCTAATGTTTTCCGTATAAGACACAAAGCAACAGTTAGCCCTACTGTAAACCTTGTTGCCGGGGTTAATTATATCCTTATCAAGGCAATATCCTGTTTTGTTGAGCCAGTTATTGTACCCCGCTAAATGTGTTATGTCGCTTGCGAAAAGATTAAAATTCAACCATCTATCACATACTTCACAATCAGCGTAGCTTTTCCCTCTGTCTCTCTCATGTTGCTTTTTATCATAGCATCTGCGTAGCATCCCATATCAAAGGTTGTAAACTCTTTTATCAGGGTTTTCTACATTGCAGACACCACCATACCTATTCACATTTACCATTGTTTTCTCCCATCATATAAGCTCCGCAGTTGGGGCAGTATTTATAAATGCCGTCAATGGACTGGTCAAGAGACCACCACGCACAAAACGGACACCTAATCTGACCGAGTGTGTTAAACGTTTGCGGGGTGTATTCCCATCGCCCATGCACCACCGGGGCAACATCAGCGGCAGGGATATCCTTCAAGTCGATTTCCTTGATGTACCTGTGCAATACAACTCCGCTCAATTCAGGGTCGTGGTGCTTTACTTCAATAACCTTTTCCAGCGCCGCTTCTCGTTCTATATATTCTTTAGTCATTGTCAGTACCTCCTCCCGCCCCATAAGAAATCTTGAACGTCTTTCGTTAGCCGTTTTTGGCTCGATTGGTATGTTTGACTTGTAATTTCTCTCTGTTCTTTTTTGCCTTGATATAAATCAATCATAATCTCCCTTTCCTTCATTTTTTGTTGAGCTTCTTGTTCATCAAATCCGCATGAGAGCAAGTAGTTATAATAATCGTTATCGCTTTTGGCCATTGTAGCCCTCCAACGCCTTTTCAGCTTCTTCACGGGTTAGGAATACGGTTTTGCCGAAATTACTAAATAACATCACCATATGATCGGTTGTAATGATACATTTAGTTGAAACACTTTCAACCACGCAAGGCTTTATTTTTATTTCACTTTTAAGGGTAGCATCATTAAAATAACGTTGGAAACGATACACAGTAGCCCCTATCTTACACGGCAATACCACCAGCCGTCCGTCTTTCTCTGCCCGGAGTAATTCACGCAGATGCTCAGTAGGCTCCCCATGCACCACAGGGACAACATCGACGGCAGGTGCAGTTGCTATCAGTTCCCTTGCCCTACCCGGTGGACCAACATGCTCCGCATCATATCGGGCAATCAACGCCCCACGCTCTATGTACTCTTTAGTCATTGCCAGCCCTCCTGTTCGCTTTGCTTAAATATCGTTTTGCCCAGCGTATCCAGCGGTTTGATATGCAAAATACGTTCTTGTGGTATAGTCTGTCCTGCACATTTGACGCCTTACCTTTCGTGCGTTTATACAGTGCTCTCATTGTTGCCCTCCAACTTCCTGCCGCAATGCCAGCAGAATTTAATCATTTTCCGGCTTATTGGCTGTGCAAATTCGTCATCAATGATTGTGTATTCAGCCTTACACCAAGCGCAGCCCTCGTCATGTTTGTCATCCAGTGCAAGCGTATCAATACTGCGGAGGGCAGCCGGCATGCTCAGGTAATCCTCAATCACCGCCGCGGCGCAGGGCCAGCCGTAGCAGACCGCGCAATAGTAGCCCTCGGCCATGGCGCCGCTCATAAACTCGTTTTGATTTGGGGTCGGATTATTGGCGCCAGTTTTGAGCTCGACGTATATGCCATGGTAGCCGCCCCGGGCGGCAGGGATAAATACGTCCGGTACTCCGGAATGTATCCCCTGCCCTATCAGCCGCGCTGCGGTGCGCTTATCGCGTAAGCCGCCGTTGGGTATGTGGTGGTAGAGCGTCAGGGCCGGGTACTGCGTCCGCATCATCCGCGCCCAGTTGGTCAGGGCGGTCTGGTGCTCGTCCTCTTTGCCTATTACCGGCTGGGTAGGTCGCCATACGGGTATACCCGCCCGGTTGAGCTTCATGTGGTAGTCGGTTAACATGTCATTCCTCCTTTCGTCCAAATCTTATTTTTGTTACTGCCATAGGGAACTCCTCAATTTCGCTCGCCCATAGTGCCGTCCCCTCGCCGTTGCATCGCTCCCAGCAGAGTGGGAATCCGCCGATGCCATCAAACAGGCTGCCGAGCGTGGCGGGCCGCTCATATTGCGCTGATATCCTCCGCAGCAGCCAAAACCAGAACGGTAACGCTATTGAGTTGCCCAGGGCTTTATATCTGTCGTCGTCGCTGGATCGATGCTTTTTCCCGCTGCCGTCTATCCACTTGCCTATGTTAGTCCATCCATCGGGGTATCCCTGCAATCGCTCCCATTCCAGCGGCGTCAACCGGCGCGCCACCATGTTTTGCACAGGGTATGTCTCTGTGTCCTCCCGGTATGCACAGTTTGCTTTTGCTCGGAGTGTGTGGCTCACGTCCTCGCACATCACCGCATGGCTCACTTTGCTTTCTCCGGCTCTGATGGCGTTTTTTATTTTGCTCTCAGCCCAGTTTTCTTCCTTTGCGCTCTTGGGCTGATATAAAATCGCCTGTTTGTCGTGTATTGCCGCAAAAATCGTCTGATCGTTTCCTGTGCCCAGCGTTCCGCTTTTCTCCGTCTGAACTAACGCGCCTTTTCCTCCGCCGTCACAGCCCCCCCTGATGCGGACTGCATACGATGTTGGGGCCTCTGTCGGCGCAGGGGCTTCCGTCCGCTCTTGCGGTAAGGCCCCTTGCGACTGCTGGATTAAAACCGCTTTCAGCGGCTCCAGCAATTTCTTCCCGCGCCGTTCCGCCCTCCGCAGTATCCCCGCGCAAGCCTTTGCGCTCAAATAATATTTCGGGTGCGGTGTGTCCTCCAAAATCGCAGACAAGCGCGATACGTTTTCTTCGCTGGGGCACTCCCCAAAACTGTGCGTCGTGTACTCGCCAGGCAATGCTCCATCCTCCACCCATGAGGCACCCGCTTGTGGGCCATTTTGCAGGCGTAGGAATAGAGGGGGCCTCCGGCTCGACGATCCTGACCGCTTCTTCGAGCACTGCCGCAAAGTCTTTTCCTCCGTTGCTGGAGAATGCGCCCGGCACATTTTCCCAGACCATATATCGAGGTCGAATTTTACCTGTTCGTTCACTGGCTTTCCGCAACTCCTTTACGCATCGTATTTGCTCCATGTATAGGCCGCTCCGCTCACCGGCAAGCCCGGCCCGCTTCCCCGCTACGGAAAGGTCTTGACAAGGGCTGCCGCCTGTTACGCAGTCCACCGGTTCTACTTCAAACCAGTTGATTTTTGTTATGTCGCCCAGGTGCTTCATTGCCGCTCTCCTTCCAATCGTCCTAAAATCCGACGCATTTACAAGGCCCCGGCAAAAGCCTTGCGCGTTGCGCCGCTTAACACCGCCGCTTGGGCGGGATTTTGACATACTTGAAATAGGCAAAGCCGAACTCTGTCGCGCCGCTCTCGACGAGGATATAATCTTTCGGAGAGCGCGGCGGTTTGGCCGGCGTGTAGTTGCGTTTTATTGGTTTTGTCTGCTCCCTGCCGCAGGGGGCAAGGTTGCGGGTCGCCATGTAATGGTGCCCGCCCTGCTCCGGCGTCCAGTGACTAAACAAGTAATTGGCCAGCCCCGTATAGTCCGGGCCGTGATCTATGCCGTCATAGCGGATGTGCGCCCGGAGGTGCTCGCAGCGATTGACGCTGCCCAGCGTCCATTGTTTGCGTATGGCCTCCTCCGGCACTCCGTCCGTCAGCATATGGGCGTGTATGCGGTGGGTATTTTTGCCGCGCCCCATGTAGATAACGATTTTCGCCTCCGGGTAGGCATAGAGCAGCCGGCGGCGGAAATTGACGCAGAGGCGGCGGAATTCCTTAAAATCGTGTACCTCGTGCTCGTCGTCCTGGGTGAGTGTGCTGTATAGTGAGGCCGGGGTAAAATTTTCGTTGACGAGCCGGGTATGGGCCCGGCGGGCTACCTCAGAGTTAAACCGCGCCCTTTCCTCGTCCGTCTTAAACCTCGGCTTCCGCGGGCGGTAGGGTTTTTGCGTCCTGTCGCCCACGGAGTATATGATCCGCTCCAGCACCACGCCAGAATATATATCACGCCGTACCCGCTGCATGGCGGCCTCCTTTTTTAATAATCAGGTCTTGGCCCTTTGCCGGGGGCGGTGGTTTGCGGTGCGGGCGTTTCCCCGTTGGCCGCACCTGCCGCCACCCTATCAATGGAGGACCGGGTGATTGCCGCACCCGGCAAAAGGTCAAGTCCTGCCCGTGTTACCGGGCAGGTTTTAATTTGTGTATGTCCTCTTTTTCTTTGACGCGGCGCGGTATAAATATCTGCTCCATTACTTTGTCGCTGTGATCGTTCATTAGCTCGTCCGCCTCAAGGATATGCAGCTCCCGCCCGTCGATGCAGAGGCGGCATGAGCCCTTGTACTGGGCATATGTCCGTCTGGCTTTCGCAAAGTCGTTGGTCTCAATAATGGTCTGCGTCCCGGCGGGCGTGCGGATCAGGACGGTGTAGGTGGGCAGCGTTTCCTTTTTCTTTTTCGGCATTTTTCAGTCCTCCCCTAAATCCCCTATGAGGTCAACGCCTATTTTCGCCAGCTCGTCGGCGGAGTACTGGTGCTGAATGTGGTTCATAAAATAACTTCCAGCGATTTTTTTGACGTTGGTTTTCGCCGCCGCGAGGTAGCCCTCAAATTTCTCGCTGTTAAACAGGGTGCAGGGGCGCATATACTCCTGCATTCTTGTCCCCTTCCATGCTGCCCAGCGGCTGTCTATTACCCGGCGGCAGTCCTCCGGCGTATGGCCCTCCCCAATACGGGCGTTGATATAGCTGCGGTTTTTCGGCGTTTTTTGATATTTCGTCCCGGCGATGGTGTTGAGGTAGTCTATTACCGCGTCGGCGGCGGTCGTGTCGGTGATCGCATTGCGGGCGGTAACCTCTCCGGTCTCCCGGTCTATCGTTACTATCAGGGCGGGCCTGCCATTGATGCTGACAGTGGCCCGGCCTTTTGTGTCCATGTGCTCCCCTATGCTGCGCAGGAGCATGTCGTATATCTCCCGGCTTTCCATGGGTTATATCTCCTTTTTCTCCTTTTTGGTCTCGCTGCGCTCTATGGCTATGCCGATAGCGGCGGAGCCGGTGCTCTTTACGGTGGCCTTAACTCCGTCCGTGGTGGTGATGACCGCTTTATCTACAAATCCGCCGTACACCCGCTCGGCAAGCTGCTGCAATATCTCCCGCGTCTGCTCGTCCACGGCCATGCGCTTCTGGTGCGGATTGCCGGTAAAAAGCTCCTCGATCACGTCATTTGCTTTTTGCAAGGCTTCAATGCGGTCGCTCTCTCCCCGAAGGGCAGCCTTATGAGTGTCACGGTCGCGTCTGGCCTCCTTGCAGTCACATATGAGGGTAGCTATCGTGTCCTCGTCCGGGTCGTCGATGTTTGGGTGTGGGGCTAAATAGCTCTTGATATTGAGCAGTTGCCCGCAGTAGCGGCAAATGCCGAATGTCTTTTCGGTTGTTTCCATTTTGTTTGTCCTCCCTTTGATATGTTTTTTCGCAGTCTTTTTACGAGCAATAGCTTTGCAGCTCCGTCAATCTGTAACTGCCGTCATTATCCGGTGTGTCGTCAATCTGTACCGATTGGAGGATTATAAAAGCGGGGACAACCCCGTACGTGAACGACAGGCCGTAGTTGTTGTAGGCGGAGCCGTCCGCGTAGACGCGCCACGCGTAGTCGGAAGAGTCCTGCGAGGAAAGCCACCAGAGGGCTGCCGAGCCGTCAAAGGTCTTTTTGCGGCTATTTCTCCCCGTGAATATAGGCCACGTTAAGCCTTCTGTTACTCCGTGGTTGTCGCCGCCGCCTACCATGGTCAATGTGGGGGCGAACACCTTGCGGGTTATATCCTCCGCGCCGCTGCCGTTATATAACGGGATCGTGCTTGGGATAATCAGTTCTTTAAGCTCGTCGGGGTAGCTGTTGTATATTTCTGTCATGCGTTTGTCCAGGTCTGAACCCACGTACTCCGTACTGTCGCCGAACCGGCACAGGCTGTGTACCTCCTCGCGGGCAAGCCCTGCTGTGCCTACGTCAAAATTATTGAGGCAACCGAGGGTGTAGTCAGCCAGCTCGTAGGTTCCATCCTCGCGGCGCTCGGGAATTTTGATGTTGCTTCCAAATGGTAGTTCTCCTAATTTCATTTTTTATGTCCTCCCTATGATATGTTTTTAACTCATTTGCTCCACTTGTCTGGCGTTGAGCTTGCCGCGCTCGATCAGTTTGTATATTTCGTGCCTGTCGATGCCCAGCCGCTCCCTCGTCTCCTGCGTTGTCAGCCATTCGCCGTCCACTTCGACGATCCACTTCCTGTATATGCGCGGCGGATCGCTTTTCCCGTCCGGTAAAAACAGCGGGCAGGTGCGGATGACGTAGGACTGTATAATTGTTGTGTAGTTTTTGCCGTGGTAATAGTCGCTGCCCTTCAGCGTTGTCTCCCTTGCCTCCCAGCCCTCAACGGGTTCGGGATCGGCGCGGCGTGACCAGCTGCAGCCCATGCCTGGGGCGTTGGTCGCCCTCCGGCAACGCCAGCACAGGGTTTGTCCGGTTATGCACGCTTCCATGTCTATCTCCTTTTGCGGGGTGCGAAGGCAAAGCCCGTCATTATGCCGATCACAAACATCGGCACTCCCCAGCTAAAAAATGCTCCCCACATATCAATCCCTCCCTGTCGCAATGTGTAAGTTAATGTTTTGATTGTTGGCGTCAACGCATATCAACGTTGCGTCCATGAGTTTGCCGATGGTTTCGTCGCACGCTCCGGGCTGTATGTCTATCCTGTTATAGCTGCCCAGCAGTTCCCCGCCTGGGGCATGGTAGAGTTTTACCCGCTGGCTCTTGAGCAGTGCCAGCATGGGGAGGATATCCTTTACTTGCATATGTAGTCACTCCTCCACTTACGGTATCTCAGCTTTTCCTCGTCCCAATCCGGGTATTTGGCCATGAGGTACGCCCTGAGCGCTTTTCTGATCTCCGGCCTGCGCTCCGAATTGTCGTAATCCCTGTGGCATTCAGGGCACAAGGTGACAATATTCTCCTCTATGCCCTTGCCGTTGTGGGAGCGAGGTATAAAATGCGCGTCCGGGTTGCCCGGTCTGCCGCACAGGACGCAGCAATGATGATCCCTCTCCCATACCCACCGTTTGACTTTGAGAGGTATTTCGCATGCTTTTGTGTGTTTGCTTTTCATGGCTTTTTATGAGCAATAGCTTTGCAGCTCCGTCAATCTGTAACTGCCGTCATTATCCGGTGTGTCGTCAATCTGTACCGATTGGAGGATTATAAAAGCGGGGACAACACCACCCGAGCGCGAGGGGTAGTAGCTGAAGGCGGAGCCGTCCGTGTAGACGCGCCACGCGTAGTCGGAAGAGTCCTGCGAGGAAAGCCACCAGCCGACCGCCGGGCCGTTAAAGGTCTTTTTGCGGCTATTCTGGCCAGTGAATATAGGCCATGTTAAGCCCTCGTCCACTCCTTCATTGTCGCCGCAGCCTACCATGGTCAACGTGGGAGCAAACACCTTGCGGGTTATATCCTCGGCGCCGCTGCCGTTATACAGCGGGATCGTGCTTGGGATAATCAGTTCTTTAAGCTCGTCGGGGTAGCTGTCGTATATTTCGGTCATGCGTTTGTCCAGGTCGGAACCGGCATACTCCGTGCTATCTCCGAACCAGCACAAGCTGTGTATGTCTTTGCGGATAAACGCAGTCACGCCTGCGCCGAAAAAGCCCAGGGTGTAGTCCGCCAGCTTATAGCTGCCATCTTCTTGTCGCTCGGGGATTTTGATGTTGCTTCTGAATGGTAGTTCTCCTAATTTCATTGTTTTGCGTCCTCCTTATGATCTGATACCCTCCGGCGGCGCGGGCTATCGGCAAACCCGTCCGCGGGAGACGCACCGGGCCTAAATCCTGTTTATACTCGCCCGGTCGAGTTGCTAACGTGCTGTTGTGGAATTGTTATGTCATTCGCATCACCTCCGGCGAAAGGAGACAGCAGAGGGCGGTGAGCAGAAGCAGCGTTTTGTCGGACATATCAGGTGGTCTGTGTATATCAAAAAGGAGATTTTAAACTCTGCCCATCGGACACCGGCCCAAGATGCCGCCCTCTGCTCTCCCCTTTCGTGCGGGGAGCTACTGCACTTTGTATTTACAATCGTCGTACTTATGGCGGCGGGTAGCCTTTACCCTGGGCTGATCCGCCGTCTTATCCTCTACCATGGAGGCCATGCTCCGCACCAGTATGAGGGGGGCGTGGCCGTCGGCGGCGGTCGCCATGAGGCGCCCATCCCTGCACATGGCGCGTATGGTGCCGGGGTCTACGTTGATGATCTCGGATGCCCGCTTGGTGGTGACAAACTCGCCGTGCATCTTCACCATGCGCTCCTCAAGGGCTTCAACGCTGTTTATACGTTCGTCCACGGCGGCGGTTATCATGTCCCGCAGGAGCTTGTCAAAGTTATCCATGGTGGTTTCCTTTCTGTGGTATAATCACCTCGGAAGGAGGTGAAGGTAATGCTTTGTCCGTTTTCGCATAACGTTTGTGTTGTGCAATGTCCGCTATACGATTCTCAATATAATGATTGTTCAATAGTGAGGATCGCTGTGGCTCTTAATCGGATTGCTGATGTTCTGGAATCTCGCAATACGAGGCAGTAAGGTAACATTTGCAATGTGCTAAGATGCACTCCACTTCGGGGAGAGTGGCGCCAGATTCCGCTAATATGGCCGCCACTTTCTTTTCTGTTGCTTCCAGTTGTTCAAGGTTCATCATGCCGCTGTCCTCCTATGCGGTTTGTTCGTTTGTCCTTACGTTCTGCGTAAGTTGGTTTGCAAAAAAAATGTCCGTCGCTTCTTGTCTGCTGTCACATACGCATTCGGCAATTTTGACCATCACATCATACGGTATTTTACTCGGTATCGATAGGTATTTCGCCAGAGTATTTCGGTCTATCCCCAGTGTATTCGCCAATGATGATATCGTATAATTCTTTTCAGTCATTTTCCCCCTAAGTTTGGGGACATTGATTTCGTACAACCTTTCCGCCTCCGTTTCTTACGTATTGCGTAAGTTTATAATAGCCCCGTCGCGCCCAAAAGTCAATACGTGGCGCGAAAGTTTTTTTGCATTTTGAGTAATTTTTATTGCATTTCAAAATAAAGAAGTGTATTATAGGCTTACGAGGAGGATAGTAAAATGGTTTTGGAAGAAAGAATGAGGAATCGCAGGAAAGAATTGGATTTAACCCTCGCCGATATTGCAAAGGCAGTTGGTGTCTCAGAGGCCACCGTGCAGCGATGGGAAAGCGGTAAGATTAAGAATTTGAGGTATGAACGTATTCCCGCCCTTGCAGTTGCTTTGCATACTACGCCGGCCTATCTAATGGGCTGGGAAGATATCCCAGAGGAAACCACCTCCAGTAAAGCTATGCTAAAGGCGGTCGTTGACAGTATGACCGAAGAACAAGCCGCTCTGTTTCTGGCGACTTGGCAAGCAGCAAAAATGCCAAAGTGATTTCCTCTATCGTCATTCCATCTATGATTTCCTTTAATTCTTCTTTTTTCGTCATTTGTTTCCACCTCCAAACATTTGTTCTGTTTTTTTTGATAATAGCATACTCACAATAAGCAAAAAAGGGGGAATTTGTATGAAAGTACCATAAACGGGACTGTGCTCAACGATGTTGCACAAATCGTGCCTCAGATTCGCCTTTAACCGGCAGAGGGAGCGGGAGCCGTTCACCTCTGCCTCGGCCAGAACGGCGGAGAAGCTTCGTGGGAGCCGCCCCGGTCTGAATTAAGCATATCTCGTTCCCTTGGTTTTTTAAAGCCACAAATAGTATCCTTTCAGGGTAAAAATTGTTTAAATGGGGGGTAAAATAATGGACTTTGAGCGATTACAGGAGCTTGTGCGGCAATCCGGTAAGACGCAGCAGGAGATCGCGGACGAATGCGGGCTGTCGCTCGCTACTGTCAAAAAGGTGCTTCACGGGCAAACATCAAATCCCGGCGTAGATACGCTGATAAGGATATTAAATACCATTGGCAAAAGTCTGCGGGATATAGATTCTGACTTTGTGAGAGTTCCGCAAGGATATAGTAAAGAGGATTTATACGAAGAACTTATCGCCACTAACAAGGAGCGTATAAACGATCTGGTAGCCGAAGGGCGGCGTAAAAACATTCAGTTGCCCCTGTTGTCAGGTGTTTCCGTGTTATTGATGGTGGTTTTAAGCGGAATATTTATCATAGATAGCAGATATCCGAGCATGGGGCTGATACGCCCCGAAACTAAGCATTTATCGACAATAGCAGGGGGTATAATGCTGGTTTTCGCGATATTCGCAGGCTTTCTCATATACATCAGCATAAAAGAATGGAAAAGGTTAAAATAGGAGGGTTTGGTCAATGGGTATGATACATCAGTGCTCTCAGTGTGGGAAAAAGGGGTTGTTCTTGCCGCTCAACAACCTTGGGCACTGTGAGGAATGTATAAAAAAGAATAAGGCGGAACGAGCAAGACGCGAGGGGGCAATGATCGTTTCGCCCTCTTCGGAAGAGGAGCGTGTGAATGTTGAACCAGAAAAAATGGACGTGACCGAAAGTGTGGATGGTGCCGAAGGTCACAACCATGATGTGTCTGAAAAGAGTTGGCTAACCACTCTGCTTTTATGTATATTTTTAGGCGGTTTAGGAATACACAGGTTCTATGTCGATAAGCCGCTCACAGCTCTTCTCTGGTTACTCACGGCAGGCTGTTTCGGCCTTGGAACCCTTGCGGACTTGTGCAGTATAGCCAGTGGCACTTTCACGGACGGTGATGGCGCCGTAATTCTTTCTGATAAGCAGCGCGACAGAATATACGGCCCAAGCGTGCAGTCCGCGCTTTCCATCGATGCCGTTGACCAAATTCGCAAACTCGGCGATTTGCGAGATAGCGGTATTCTGAGCAACGAGGAATTTGAAGAGAAAAAGGCTATTCTGCTTGACAAAATAAAATAATCCCCCGGCTGTCGGCGCAGCGCAAGGGGGGATCAGAGGTGGATGCTTCTCCGCCTCCGATTTTAGCATAACGGGAGGTTTTTGTAAATGGCAAGACAAAGCGACGGGAGGTATAGGGCTAAAGTAACCGTCGGCAAGGATATGAACGGCGGCAGCGTGATAAAATATGTGTCCGGGCGCACAAAGAAGGATTTGGAGGCCGCGAAGGAGGCGGTCAGGCAGGAGTTCATCACCGGGCGCACCGCGCAGAAGGACGCGCTTTTCGGCCCATACGCCATACAGTGGTATAACGTCTACAAAAAGCCGAACATAAAGGAATCGGCACAGAGCGGATATAAGACGGCACTCAACAAGCACATACTGCCTGTTCTGGGTGACAAGCGGCTCACCGCAATATCCACTATGGATTTGCAGGAGCTGCTTAACTCCAAGGGCGATACGTGCGTAACCATAATCGAAAATGTACACCATGTGTTAGAATCCATCTTTAAGCGGGCATACTCCGAGGGGATAATCCAGCGGGACGTGACTGTGGGGCTGGTCAAGCCCACGAAAGAAAAGTCAAGCCGCCGGGCGCTGACGGAAGCAGAGGAAGAAGCGGCAAAGAAGCTGATGCAGGAGGAAAACGGCCTGCTGGTGGCATTGCTATACTATACCGGAATGAGGCTTGGCGAAGCCCTCGGCCTGCAATGGGAATGTGTAGATTTCAGGAAGAAGGTTATACACGTCCGGCAGCAGGTCAATTTAAGGAAGGGCACGATAACCCCGCCCAAGACGAAGGAGAGCATACGGGATATACCCTTGCCGGACGAGCTGGCGGAAATGCTCGTGCGAGGATTCCCGCAGGCGTTTGTGTTCCCCGCCCCCGATGGAACATACTATCGCAATTCCTCTTCAAATAGGCTATGGCGTTCGCTGATGGAGCGCATGGCAGAGTTGGGGCCCGGCATAGAAACGAGAGAGGACGGCGCCTCTATCCTCACGCCGCACTACTTCCGGCATAATTACGCCTCCATACTCTATAATGCCGGCGTTGACGTGCTTTCCGCGCAGAAATTCCTCGGCCATGCCAACGTAAAGGTAACGCTTGAAATTTATTCACACCTTTCAAAGGAAAAAGAGGACGCAAGCGCGGGCGCAGTTATAGACGCTTTCAAAAAAAGGTTGCCAGAAAGTTGCCAGGGCAAAACCACAAAATGAGCACAAGCAATCAAAAAAGCCCTAAATACCTAAGAAAAACGCCCGTGCAACACAGGCGTTTTTGATGTTTGGTATCCGGCGGCTACCTATTTTCCCGGGCCGTCACCAGCCAAGTATCTTCGGCGTATAAGGGCTTAACTTCTGTGTTCGGTATGAGAACAGGTGGATCCCCTTAGCTTAACCACCGGAATGGTAAGGTATTAAGTTTCCTTGAGTACCTTGAAAACTGCATAATTCGTAAACTCACTTTGATCAAGCCCTCGACCTATTAGTATCGGTCAGCTGCATGCATTGCTGCACTTCCACCTCCGACCTATCAACCTGGTAGTCTTCCAGGGGTCTTACCCATTTCTGGTGGGAGATCTTATCTTGAGGTCGGCTTCACGCTTAGATGCCTTCAGCGTTTATCCGATCCGCACTTGGCTACCC
>ERZ773139.923-NODE-923-length-36497-cov-10.242221_pt1 | contig 36497 bp, 29 predicted proteins | sample MGYA00580854_ERZ773139 | MGnify/ENA primary metagenome ERZ773139 (study PRJEB29015, sample SAMEA2737809) | human gut metagenome | biome: human gut; feature: human-associated habitat; material: faeces | place: China | collected 2012 ...
TGTCTGTTCATCGCTTCAAGCCGCATTTTATAGGCAAAGGCTTTTTCACTCGGAAGAATAGTTGACCTCTGCAAGTTACTCTCCACCATTACAATAATGGCTTCATCACGGCTTAAATCCTTAACCTCGCATTTCAGCGTTTCCAATCCTGCAAGCTCACACGCCTTTTTCCGCCTGTGTCCGCTGATAAGCTCATACCGTCCGTCCTCTTTGAGCCGAACAGTCGCAGGAGTCATTACACCATTTCGTTTAATACTATCGACAAGCTGCTCCATATCCTCGTCAATGAAAACCTTAAACGGATGGTCTGGGAACTCGTCAATTTCTGAAATGGGAATATCCCTTATCTTGCTGAGCTTCGCTTCTTCACGGCTCTGGTCTGTTTCAAACAGGTCATCGTAAGCGGTCAGCTCGATTTTTGTTTCTTTGCTTCTCGCCAATGTCCGCCACCTCCTTTCCGAACTGCTCATAAGCTGCGGCAACCTTTCCGCTTTTGTCATAAGCGAAAATGCTTTTTCCCTCTGCCGTAGCTTCAACTGCACGGATGGAGTGCGGTATCTGGGAATCAAAGACTTTGATGTTCTGACCGTATGCACTCTTTACCAATGCAGTCACTTCCTTAGAAATGTTGGTGCGTGGCATTACCATCGTCATTAAGATACCGTCAATCCGCAGGTGGGGATTGATTTGCCGCCTGACTTTTGACACGGAGCGTAGCAACAGCTCCAGACCTTTCGCTGAAAGATAATGCGGCTGCGTGGGGATAATCACGCTGTCAGCCGCCGCTAATGCGTTGATTGTCAACATTCCCAAACTCGGCATACAGTCGATAAGCACATAATCATAATTCTTTTTGACCTCGTTCATACAGGTCTTTAGAACACGCTCACGGCTGATAGCGTTAATAAGCCTTACTTCCAGACCAGATAGCTCAATGTTAGAGGGTAACAAGTCAACGCCCTCACCGTGGTGCAGGATACCTTTCTGAACATCTATGGGATTATCGTCGACGATGTCCTGCATAATGGTGGCAAGGGATATGGGTAAATCGTCTGGTCGTGGATAGCCAAGTGACATTGTGAGGTTAGCCTGTGCATCCGCATCGACAAGCAGGACTTTTTTGCCTTGCTGTGCCAAGCTCACGCCCAGATTGACCGCCGTTGTGGTCTTGCCGACACCACCTTTCTGATTGGTCAGAGCAATTACTTTGCAATTTGACATTTGTGCGTCCTCCTTTCGCATAAATTTAGCCGCTTTGTCAAGGCGGCTATGTAAATCGGTGGAGAACGCAAAAAAGCCGCTTACTCTAAAATAAGAATAAGCGGCTCAACCTTTGGGTTAAACATATTCAATTCTCAACCTCTTAACAGGTGCGTTTATGACCTTGAAGATAAGTTCGTCAACGCAGTCCGTATATCTGCCTTGCTGTATGAGCTGATTTTTCAGCTCCACAAGGCTATGTAATAAGGTCGTCTTTTCGTGGCTATCCAGATATATATGATATGTCTGCTCTTTCATAAACAGCACCTCCGTTTCTGGCTTCATTATATAGGGAAGTCCTAAATTATTCAAAGGTGCAAATTTGAGCAAAAAATAAGCGTACCACTATTTCTAATGATACGCCTATTATAAAATCTTATTTCATCAGTCGCCTGCAATTTAAGACGAATGTGGACACTACATAGATAAGTAATACTGTGAAAACCGCTATTTTTCGTTTGTGTTCCCACACCCGATATCAACTACCACCGAAACATCAAAATAGTTTTTGAGGTGCTTATTACGGGAATTTTTGCCCTCTGCTGTAAACATAAAATGTTTCGCAAAGTGCCTAAAATAAAGGATTTCTACGAGTTTTTCTTTTGGAGCAACACGATAGTCTCCACATGACGGGGGAGGGGGAACGGATTGCCGCGCACCTTTTGGTGGTCTCGCCTGCCGGCTTGGTCGGTGCTTCTGCTTCGCAGAGGTGTCCACCGGACACCCGCACCGCAATGACGGAAGAGGAAAAAACGCCGCGGCATATTTCAGTTATCACCCTTAAGCGCCGTTATGCCGTCTGCAATTTCGGCAAACACCTCGCCGCAGCTTTTGGTTTGCTCGGCGGTGTTTTCAGAAAAAACTATCACGGTGTATTCCGGCTTTTCGGTAGGAAAAAAGCCGCAAAACCAGCCCTCGCAGATCTCTGTTCCGTTTTGAAATTTTCCCGTTTGCGCGGTTGCGGTTTTTCCCGCGGCGCTTACGGTTTCAGGCCGTGCGGACGCACCCGTTCCCTCCTCGATAACGGCGGCAAGGTATTCCCGTAATACGGCTGCGGTGCTTTCGCTCATAATTCTTATTCTGCCGCCCTTTTCGTAAGGCTCTGTTTTTCCGTCCTTAAGGGTTCCCTTTACTACCGAGGGTATGCTGTACGACCCGTCGTAAGCGGCGGCGCAGTAAAGGTTAAGCATAGCCACGGGGCTTGTTAACAGCTCGCCCTGACCTATGCTGAAATTTGCAAGATACGCGATATTTGAAAGCGACTCCTTTTGAGGAAGACTGCCCGCCGAAACGCTTAGGCCCTCGCATATATCGAACGCCTTGCCGAAGTTAAGCGAGGACGCGGCGTTATATATTTTATCGCCCCCGATATAAAAGGCATAATTATAAAAGAAGGTGTTGCAGGAATTTGCAAGACCGCTTTTAAGGTTCATCAGCCCGTGACCGCTGCGCTTGTGGCATTTGAAAAAACGGTCGATTATTTCGCAGCTGCCCGTACAGGTGTAGGTAAAGCCGCCCTTACCCGATTCTATACCCGCCGCCGCCACGCAAAGCTTAAAAACCGAGCCGACATTATACGCCGCCAAAGCGCGGTTTAAAAGGGGAGAGCCGGCGGCGTTTAAATACTCCGATACATTCGTTACGTCAAAATAAGGGGTGCTTACCGCCGCCAGTATTTCGGAGCTTTCGGCTTTTGCCACAACAACTGCGCCCTTTTTTATACTGCCTGCGGCGGTTTCGGCTATTTGCTGAATATTAACGTCGATAGTGGAAACTATGCCGCCTGCCGTAACCGAGGTATCGTTTTCAACTACCGTTTCCGCTCCCTTAAGTATATCGCCCCTGCCGTTTTTGGTGTAAACAAACGCCGCCTGACTATCTGAATACAAAAGCTTATCGTAAGCCTTTTCAAGCCCCGAAACCCCATGGGAGTCCGCGTCGGTATACCCTACAAGGTGAACGGCTGGGGTAGAAGCCGAATTATGAACATACACCTTCGTGCAGGAAATACCGTCGCAATCTATAATTTCGGGCACCTCGCAAAGCACCGGCTTGCCCGATTTAAGACGGCTCAGCACGCTTTCAAGCTCCTCGCCCGATAAAACGCTGCTGATAGCGGTTACGGCGCGCGGCACGGGTGATACCGCCGCTATTATTTTACTTTCGGCGTTGGTGATGGGCGCCATATTTCTGTCGTATATTGTGCCGCGAAGCCTTGCGGCGGTAAGCCTGTACGAGCTTTGCTTTGCCAAAACGGCGGAGTAATCAGCCGTGGCTGCGGCGGCAACGCGAAGTATGCTTATAAAAAACAGCACCGCCGCTATAAAAAAGCAGCCCGCCGAACGCCTTGCAAACACCTTTTCAAAATATGTTTCATTCAAATATACCGCCCCCTGTTAAAATTATTAACAGGGGGCGGCGGCTTTAAACCTTTTTTAAAGAAAAATTATTAAGCTTTTCATTAACAAAAGAAGAAAGCAGCATTACCGCAAAGGTATTAACGCAAAGCATAATGCCGTTAAAAAACGCCGAAAGCCGCCACGCGGTATCCGCACTGCAAACAGCGCCTATTATACAGGCGGCCGGGTATATAAAAACAAACAGCCTTTTGCCCTTATTGCCGAAAACATAAGAACAGCACACCGTGCCGTAATAGCCCCAGCCTATAACGCTTGAAAGCCCGAAAAGGCACATCATAAGCGCCAAAAGCGCGCCCGAAAGGTCGCCGTAAATAACGGAAAAGGCCTCGTTTACAAGCTCGGTAGAGGCGGTGGCGCCGTAATTTATATAAATGCCCGAGCAAAGCACCGTAAGCGCAGTCAGGGTACAGATAACAACCGTATCGGTAAAAACCTCGAAAATGCCGTAAAGGCTTTGCTTTACGCCGTCGGTATTATCCGAAGCAGAATGTGCCATTGCAGATGTGCCGAGTCCCGCCTCGTTTGAAAAAACGCCGCGCGAGGCGCCGTTTACAAGCGCCGCCGTAAACGAGCCTATAACGCCGCCCGTTACCGCCTTAGGGCAAAACGCGCCCTTTATTATCATACCGAAGGCGTGCGGCAGCTCCGATAAATTTTTGCCTATGACTCCGAAGGTCATAGCAATATAAAGCGCCGCCATTAAGGGGACTATTTTTTCGGTAAAGGCGCCTATTCTTGTGTTTCCGCCCGCAAGCACCGCCGCCGTTACTGCCGCAAAAACAATGCCGCCCGTTACCTTAACGGCGGTGCCGCCCCCTACCGACGCTATCGCGGCGTTGGTTTGGGTTAAATTTCCGCTTGTGAAAACGGCGAAAATTCCGCAAACGGCAAAAATTGCCGCCAAGGGCTTAAACGCGATAGGAAGCCCATTTTTTATGTAATACATAGGGCCGCCCACAAAGACTCCGTCCTTTTTTTCGCGGTAATTAAGCGATAATACTATTTCCGCCACCTTTATTATCATACCAGCAAAGGCGCTTACCCACATCCAAAAAACGGCGCCTGCGCCGCCTAAGGAAAGCGCGCCCGCAACGCCCGCTATGTTGCCGGTTCCCACCGTTGCCGAAAGTGCGGTGCAAGCCGCCTGAAAGGGGCTTACCTCGCCTTTTTTTCTTTTTTTGAATATGCTGCCGAGGGCATAGGCAACAGAGGAGGGCAGGTATTTGAACTGAAAAAAATTGCTTTTAACCGTAAAATAAATTCCCGAAAACACAAGAAATACAAACGGCAGCATACCCGATATAAGCGTTTCCGCGAAGCAAAAAAAGTCCCTCATAACACACTTTCCTTTCAAGTAAAGCATATTATAAGGGAACCTGATTTATGCTTAGGCGATACAATCGGGGTACAATGCTTTTTTGACTGCCCCTCAGTCGCCTGCGGTGACAGCTCCCCTGACAAGGGGAGCCGATTAGGACTTAGATATTGAATAAACCGTTTCTATCTTTATATCGGGCGCGGCGGTGCAGCTGAGCTCTTTTATACTGCCCTCGCCGTTATCTACAATAATATCAACCAGTTTATTTTCTATTTCGCGGCGGATAATATTTCTCAGTTCTCTTGCTCCGCGCTTGCCGTTTCCGCACTTTTCGGCAAGATATGTGCAAACGCTGTTATCAAACCTAAAGTCGATAAGCCTTTCCGAAAGCGAAGCCTTAAGCTCACCGAGCATAAGCTCGGCAATTTTTGCAAGCGATTCGGCGTTAAGCGGCGAAAATACCACAATTTCGTCCACACGCGCTATAAATTCGGGGCGTAAAAAGCCCTCAAGCGCTTTAAGCGCCTTTTCCTTAGAGGCGTCAGCCTGAGTTTTGCCGAAGCCAAGCAGGTTTTCTGTGCGTTCGCTGCCCGCGTTTGATGTCATAACGATTATGGTGTTTTCAAAGTTTACCGTTCTGCCCTGCGCGTCGGTGATTCTGCCGTCGTCAAGTATTTGAAGCAGCACGTTAAGCACGTCGGGGTGGGCTTTTTCTATTTCGTCAAACAGCACCACAGAGTAAGGCTTTCTGCGCACCTTTTCGGTCAGCTGACCTGCTTCGTCGTAGCCTACGTATCCGGGCGGCGCGCCTATGATTCTTGATACCGAGTGCTTTTCCATTAATTCGGACATATCAAGGCGGATAAGCGTTTCGGGCGTATCGAAAAGCTGCTCTGAAAGCACCTTTACAAGCTCGGTTTTACCAACGCCCGTAGGTCCTACGAATATAAACGATGCGGGGCGGTGCAGATTGCTTGTATGCACTCTTGAGCGCTTGACCGCGGCGGCAACCAAATGCGTAGCCTCCGCCTGACCGATGATTTTCTTATTAAGCGCGTCTTCAAGGCCTGCAAGCTTTTTAAGGTCGCTTTCCTGCACCTTTGAAGCCGGTATACCCGTCCACAGCTCTATTACCTTTGCAATATCCGCATCGGTAACGGTGTTGTGTGAGGCAGGCTCGTAAAGTCCCGAAGCGATATTTTTATACTTTTCAAGTTCGGATTTTACCATTGCCTGTTTTTCATAATCGGGGTTTTCAACGTTGTTTTCAAGCTCTTCAAGCTCTACCGAGTAATCCGCTATTTTTTTGTTTGCGATATAAAGCTCGTCTATCGCCTTATTTTTAAGACTTGCGCAGGCGCACGCCTCGTCAAGCAGATCTATGGCTTTATCGGGCAGATAGCGGTCGGTAACGTAGCGCTCGGAAAGCAGAACCGCCTTTTTAACGATATCGTCGGTAATAACCACGTTGTGAAAGCCCTCATAATAGCCTTTAACGCCCATCAGGATATTTTCGGCGTCTGAAAGGGAGGGCTCTTCAACCGTTACGGGCTGAAAGCGGCGTTCAAGCGCCGCGTCCTTTTCAATATATTTGCGGTATTCCTTAAAGGTGGTGGCGCCTATAACCTGTATCTCGCCGCGGGAAAGGGCGGGCTTTAATATATTTGCGGCGTTCATTGAGCCTTCGGCAGAGTCGCCCGCGCCTACAAGGTTGTGAATTTCATCTATAAAAAGTATTATATTTCCTGCCGCCTTAACCTCGTCCACAAGCCCCTTAACGCGGCTTTCAAACTGACCGCGGAACTGCGTGCCTGCAACAAGGCCTGTGAGGTCAAGCAGGTAGATTTCTTTATCAAGCAGTCTTGCGGGCGCTTCGCCGTTTGCTATTTTTTGAGCCAATCCCTCTGCAATGGCGGTTTTGCCCACGCCCGGCTCGCCTATTAAGCAGGGGTTGTTTTTGGTGCGGCGCGAAAGAATTTGTATTGTGCGGTAAAGCTCTTTATCCCTGCCTATTATAACATCGGTCTGACCGTTTTTTGCCTTTTCGGTAAGGTTGGTGCAATACTGCTCCATAAAACGGCGGCGTTTTTTCTTAGGTCTTTTATCAGCCGCGGCGTTTTCCTTTCCGTCTTTACTTTCTTTACTTTCGGTTTTTTCGCCCCCGAAAAGCTTACCCAAAAACGGGAATGCGGGCGCGGTGCCCAAATCAAAGGTTTCGTCGTTCAGCTCGGCGTCGTCGTTTTCGTTTTCTTCGTTAAGCGACATAAGATCCATAAACTGGTCGCTCATCTGCTCTATATCCTCGTCCGATATATTCATACGCTTAAGCATATCGTCGACGGGTTTTATGCCGAGCTCCTTAGCGCACACAAGGCAAAGACCCTGCGGCTCTGAGCCGGGTGTGGACGCGTCGGCAAGAAAAACCACTGCCGGACGTTTTTTGCATCTTGAACAAAGCTTCATTTTGTATCTCCGTTTAATTAAAAGAATTTAGCGGTAAGGTGCGTGAAAAACCACGAGCCGCGAACCGCCTCGCCGGTGAAAATCAAAAAGCCGTTTTCGGTTACGGATACTATAAGGGAAACAACCGTGCAAAACAGCGCGGCTATTATTATGCCCTTGGGTATTCCCACAATACCTCCGAGCACCCGATTAAGCGAGCCTACAATACTGAAAGAAAACAGCCTGTTTATAAATTTGGCGAGTATTTTCACAATAAATATCAGTATTATCATTAAAAACACCGAGTAAATAAGCGAAAGCAGCTTAACAGCCATAGGCTTAACGGCGGTTTGGGATACCGCCGTTACCGCATTTTCGGTATTATCGCCTATATGCTCGGAAACGGTTTTATCAAGGCTATCCTTTGAAACGCCCAATTTTTCGGAATGATTTTTTATAACCGAGGGAAGTGCGTTCCATACCGCGTCGGACGTGGCGGTCACCGACTTATCCGTAACCGCGCTCATTGATTTTACTATCTGCGGTTCTATTATTTTATCATAAGTTATATTACCCAGTGGTGTACTTATTGTTAACGTTATAAAAACAGCCGCAATAAAGCCCGCTAACTCTATTGCCACCTTTACAAAGCCGCGCTTTGCGGAAATTAAAGCCACCGCGAGTATAATTAAAACCACGATAAGATCAAGAACTATGCTCATATGTATTACTCTCCTTCTGCCTCAAGCTTTATAATTTCAATTTTATTATCGGTTATTACCGCTGCCGTGTTCGAGCCCAATACGGCAAGCCGCACTGCGCCGAAGCCGCATTCCGCCTTTCTTAAAACGCCGCCGCTGTCCGATAAAAGATACACCGCGGTATCGCTTATACAATAAATATGTCCGCCGAATACCTGTATATCACTTATTATGCCCTTAAATTCAAATTCGCTTTTTACCTGACCTTTTTTTGTGAAAAGAACCACGCGGTTATCGGTTCGGTCGCTTTCCCTGTTAAATACCGCGGCGATACCGCCGCTGCCCGACCTTAAAAACGCCGGTGAAAAGTCGCTTTTATATTCGGTTTTTTTAAAGCCGCTCCACTCTGTAAAGATATATCCGTTCTCGGTAAGCGCGGAAAAGCCGGAATTGTGAAAGCCGTCAAGCGTGTATACAAGCGAGCCGTCTATAACGTCGGTATACTTAGGGGAGGCGGAATCAAATTCAAGCACGCTTATTTTTGAAGTAAACTTTCCCGAAGCGGCGGAAAAAAGCGAGACTGCGATTTTTTTGCCGTTCGGCGATACGGCGACGTTATTGACCGTATCGGTTGCAGAGGACCATTCGTATATCCTTTTATTGCGCTTATCGTACACCGTTACTACCGAAGCGTATTTATCAGACCGTGTAACTACCGCATATACGCCCGAATCCGAAATACCGGCGGTTATGATTTCGTTATCGCTTTTAACAGTTCCTTTTTTTGAACGCAAATTGTAAACCGCCGCTTCGTTTCCGCCCTGAGAGAATATAAGCGCCCGCGTTTTCGAGGTTTTAAGCACGGGGTTTTCATAGCCGTGCATATAAGAGTATATTTCCTTGCCGCCGCCCGAATATGCGCAAAGGCGCGTATCCGAAAGCACGTAATAATACCCCCCGCGCGAAACGGTGTTCAGGGTATCGCTGCTTTCAAGCGTTACGGGGTAACCGCCCGCGCCTATAAGCGCGGTTAAATTGCCTATATTTTCCGCTATGCCTACGGGCAGCACCAGATGAAGCACCGTAACCGCAATAATTATTACCGCCGCCGCAGAAAGGGCAATGCGCGTTTTTCTTCTGCGTTCAAGCTTTTTGCCTTTAACGACCTTAAGCGGGCTTTCGTTTTTTGCAGGTTCGGCTTTTGCCCTTTTCGCCCGTGCGGGCGACGGCTGCATTTCAATATCCTGCGATATATTTTCGGCGGTTTTTTTTGCCCTTTTCGGTTTAGGCGCGCCGCGCAGCCTGTTTACGTGTTTTTTCTTATAATCGGGCATTAAGATCCCCCTTATTATATAATACCTTTTCCAAAAAAAGCCCCTGCGGCGGCGCGGTCTCGCCCAAAAGCGAGCGCTTTTTTTCCTTAAATACGGTGTTTGCTATATCCGCTCTTACGCGCCCGTCCGAAACGGCGACTGCCGTTCCCGTTATAATTCTTACCATATTGTAAAGAAAGCCGTTTGCGCTTATCCTTAAAACAACCGTATCGCCCTGCCGCGTTACGTTACACTCGGTTACGGTGCGAACGGTGTCCTCGGTGCTTCTGGCAGAGGAAGAAAACGCCGCAAAATCGTGCGTTCCTATAATGCCGGTGCAAAACTCATTCATTTTATCTATGTTAAGCGGTCTTTCGATCCGCCAGGTGTAGCGGCATAAAAACGGGTTTTTAAATTTACTGTTTAAAATATAATAAGCATAGGTTTTGCCCCTTGCGTTATACCTTGCGTGAAAATCGCGCGGCACCTCTGTACAGTCCTTAACCGCTATGTCGCTCGGAAGAAGGGCGGAAAGTCCCCTTAAAAACGCGCTTTCGGGCAGGCTGTCCGCACAGTCGATATGACAGCAGAATTCCCTTGCATGAACGCCCGCGTCCGTGCGGCTGCAGCCCGTAACGTTCGTGCGCTCGCCCGTAAGCTTTAAAAGCGCGTTTTGCAGCGTTTCCTGCACGGTAATTCCGTTCGGCTGTACCTGCCAGCCGCAGTAAGCCGTGCCGTCGTATGAAATTGTAAGCAGCATACGCTTCAAGGCAAAGCCCCCGTTTTAAAAAATAATATTAAGCGTTATTATTCCGCCGCAGATAGCCAAAGCGCAGGCAAAAACCGCATAATCGCGCGGCGCGGTGCGCAGCTGCTTCATACGCGTTCTGCCCTCGCCCCCATTATAGCAGCGGCACTCCATAGCCTCGGCAAGCTCGTAAGCGCGCCGTACCGAAGATATAAGCAGCGGTATCAGTATCGGTATAAGCGCCTTTACCCGCTCTGAAAGCCTGCCGTTTTCAAGGTCAGCACCCCTTGCCTTTTGCGCGTTCATTATTTTTTCGGCTTCCTCTGTAAGGGTGGGGATAAACCTGAGCGCTATCGTCATCATCATAGCAAGGGTGTGAACCGCGCTTTTAAGACCTACATACTTAAGCGGTGAAAGCAGGCTTTCAATCGCGTCGGTAAGGTCGTTGGGCGTGGTGGTGTAGGTAAGCGCCGAGCTTATAAGAATAAGCAGAATTATGCGCACCGCCATAAACACCGCCCTGTAAACGCCTTCGGTATTAACGGTTAATTTCCAAACCGAGAAAAGCACCCTGCCGCCGTCGCCGTAAAACAGGTTTATAACGGCGGTAAACAAAAGCACGGGCAAAATGGCTTTCATATTTTTAAGGTAAAGCCTTAACGGCACCCTTGATATAAGCATAACCGCCGCCATAGCCGCCGCCGCGAACCCCAAAGAGAAAGCGTTTTTTGCCAAAAATATAAACACTATAAGCAGTATTAAGATTACTATTTTAAAGCGCGGGTCGGTTTTATGCAGCAGTGAATTGCTTTCATAATACTGCCCGAAGGTAATATCTCTAAGCACCCTTGCCACCCGCCTTTATCCGCTTTAGAACCTCAACCGCGCGCGAAACGGTGAAAACATCGTCCGGCACGTCTGCTCCCATTGCCTTTAATTCGTAAAACACGCGCGTTACAATAGGCACGTTAAGCCCTATTTCGCGCAGCATATCTCCGTTTTTAAACACTTCGTCTGCCGTGCCGAACATTTTAAGCTCGCCGCGGCTCATAACAAGCAGCTTATCTGCCGCAGCCGCCATATCCTCCATACTGTGGGAAATAACTATCACCGTGGCGTTTACGGCGTTTCTGTAATCGTTTATTATTTTCATAACGTTTTCGCGCCCCGCGGGGTCAAGCCCTGCCGTAGGCTCGTCGAAAACAATAACTTCGGGGCGCATTGCCATAACGCCCGCAATGGCAACGCGGCGCTTTTCGCCGCCCGAAAGGTCGAAGGGCGATTTTTCAAGATACTCCTCCTTAACCCCTATAAGGCGGCAGGTTTCAAGCACCCTGTTTTCAAGCTCGGCGCCCGAAAGACCCATATTTTTGGGCCCGAAGGCTATATCCTTAAAAACGGTTTCTTCAAAAAGCTGATATTCGGGGTATTGAAAAACAAGCCCCACCTTAGCGCGGACCTGCCGTATTTCCTTCGGGTTATCCCAAATATTCACGCCGTTTAACAGTATTTCGCCCGATGTAGGCTTTAAAAGCCCGTTCAGGTGCTGTACTAGCGTTGATTTACCCGATCCCGTGTGACCGATAATACCTATTATTTCGCCCTTTTCGGCGGTAAACGAAACGTTTTTAACCGCGTCGTTTACAAACGGTGTATTTCCGTCGTAGGTGTGGGTAAGATTTTTTACCTCTAAAACTGACAAACCTATTTTCCCTCCGAATGAAGCGCCGCAAATATCTGCTCGGCTGCTTCTTTTATGGAAATTGCGTGGGTATCCACATTAAAGCCGTTTTTCTTTAAATTATACAAAAGCTCGGCGGTTTGCGGCACGTCAAGCCCGACTCTTTTAAGGCTTTCAACGTCCGAAAAAATCACCTTGGGCTTATCGTCGGCTATTATTTTGCCGTCGTTCATCACTATTACGCGGTCGGCGTTCTGCGCCTCCTCCATATAGTGGGTTATAAGCACCACCGTTATGCCCTTTTCGCGGTTTAAGCGATGCAGGGTGGAAATTATCTCCGCTCTGCCTTTCGGATCAAGCATTGCGGTAGGCTCGTCAAGCACTAAGCACTCAGGCTCCATTGCAATAATGCCCGCAATGGCTATTCTTTGCTTTTGCCCGCCCGAAAGGCGGTGGGGGGTGGATTTTTTAAACTGCAGCATATCCGTAGCCTTAAGCGCTTCGTCCACCCGTTTTTCTATTTCCTTAGGCTCTATACCTAAATTTTCGGGACCGAAAGCCACGTCCTCCTCAACTATCGAGGCGATTATCTGGTTATCGGGGTTTTGAAAGACCATACCGACCTTTCTTTTAACCTCTATCTCGGTTTTTTCGTCCTTGGTGTTAAGCCCGTCTACAAATACGTCGCCGCTTGTGGGCTTATTAAGCCCGTTAAGCATTTTTGCAAGCGTAGACTTGCCCGAACCGTTATGTCCCAAAATTACCGTAAAGCTGCCCCGTTCGATATTAAGGGAAAGATTTTTTACGGCGGCAAAGGTATTGTCCTCGTCCGAATATTCGTAGGTTACGTTTTTTACTTCGATTATACTGTTCATTCTCTTGTCCAAATAGTAGTATTTCCGGCAGGCAGACTGATACCCTTATCTGTTATATAAAGACCTATTTCGTCCGTATATACCCTGCCGCCTTTGTTTTTCGAAACATAGCGGCTTACCATATAGTTAAGTATGGTGGGGGAAAGACCGCCCGTGTATGAATTAAGGAAGAAGAATACCGCGTTATCGGATAGCAGCCTGCCCGTTTCGCTTAAAAGCTCGGTAAGCTGCTGCTCAAGCTTCCACACCTCGCCGTTCGGTCCCCTGCCGTAAGATGGGGGATCCATAATAATCGCGTCGTACTTATTGCCGCGGCGTATTTCCCTTTTAACAAATTTTAAGCAATCGTCCACAAGCCAGCGAACGGGCGCCTTTTCAAGGCCGCTTGCCGCGGCGTTTTCCTTTGCCCACTGCACCATTCCCTTTGAGGCGTCCACGTGGGTAACCTTAGCCCCTGCCTTTAAGCAGGCTAAGCTTGCCGCTCCCGTATAAGCAAAAAGATTAAGCACCGAAAGGGGACGGTTTTCGGCTTTAATAAGCCTTTCTGCAAGGCTCCAGTTAACCGCCTGTTCGGGGAAAAGCCCCGTGTGCTTAAAGCCCATAGGCTTTAAGCGGAAGGTGAGTCCGCCGTACCCTATGCTCCAAACATCGGGTACTTTTTTTAGCGTTTCCCAATATCCGCCGCCGCTGCCCGAACGGTGGTAAACGGCGTGGGCGTTTTTCCAAAGCGGATTTTTTCTGTCGCCCGACCATATTATCTGCGGATCGGGACGGATAAGAATTATATTCCCCCAGCGTTCAAGCCTTTCGCCCGAATCCGCGTCTATAAGCTCGTAATCGTCAAATCCCGTGACGGTTCTCATTTACGCCTTACCCTCGATAACCTTTGCAACCTGTTTTGCAAGCCTTTTAATTTCAACTATATCCTCGCCCTCAAGCATAACGCGTATAAGCGGCTCTGTGCCCGAAGCGCGCACAAGTATTCTGCCGCGCTTGCCGAGTGTCCGTTTAACATCTTCTATCGCCGCGGTAATATCCTTGTCGTCGGTAAGCTTTGCCTTTAATTCGGGGGACGCCTTTATATTAACAAGCGTCTGCGGCAGAACGGTCATAACAGACGCGGTTTCCGAAGCGGATTTTCCCGTTGCCGACATAATAGACGCGAGCATTGCGCCCGAAAGCTGACCGTCGCCCGTTGTGGCGTAGTTTTTGAAAATGATATGCCCCGACTGCTCGCCGCCTATTTTATAATCGTGCTTTAACATTTCCTCAAGCACATAGCGGTCGCCGACCTTGGTTTCCGCCACGTTAATTTCGTTTGCCTCGGCAAAGCGCTTAAAGCCTAAGTTTGTCATAACGGTTACAACCGCCGTATCGTCGTTTAATATTCCCTTATTTTTCATATCAAGCGCGAATATCGCTATCATACGGTCGCCGTCTATAAGCTTGCCGTTTTCGTCTACGGCAAGGCAGCGGTCGGAGTCGCCGTCGAACGCCAGTCCCAAATCAACCTCGTGACCGTTTACATAGTCTATAAGGTCCTCCATATGGGTAGAACCGCAATGCTCGTTTATGTTAACGCCATTCGGGCTGTCGTGCATCATATGAACGTTGGCGCCGAGCTTTTTAAAGAATTTTTCCGCAGTGTATGAGGCGCAGCCGTTTGCGCAGTCTATGGCTATTTTCATTCCCGTAAGGTCGGCGCGCACCGATCTTACAAGGTGGTCTATATAAAGATCCACATAATCGTAACGCGCAAACACACTGCCTATATCTCCGCCCGTGGGGAACTCAACAGGACTCATATCGTCAAGCACAAGCGCCTCTATTTCCTCTTCAAGCGCGTCGGGCAGCTTAAAGCCGTTGCCGTCGAATATCTTAATGCCGTTATATTCGCACGGGTTGTGCGAGGCGGATATCATAATACCGGCGTCTGCCTCTCTGTCCTTTACAAGGTAGGCGATAGCGGGCGTAGGCACAAAGCCCACAAGCACAACGTCCGCCCCGACAGAGCAAAGACCTGCCGCAAGCGCCATTTCAAGCATATTTGAGGATACGCGCGTATCCTTGCCTATAAGCACCTTAGGCTTTTCGGTGGTCTTTTCCGTTAATACATATGCCGCCGCTCTGCCTATGTTCATAGCAGTTTCGCAGGTAAGCTCGCTGTTTGCAATTCCTCTTGCGCCGTCTGTTCCGAATAATCTTCCCATTTTCAGTTCTCCTTAAAAATATAAATATTAAAATATTGATTGCTGTACCGTGCCGCCGTCCGGTCGGGTAAGGCCCAAATGGTCGTAAGCCTGCGGCGTTACGCACCGCCCGCGCGCGGTTCTTGTTAAAAAGCCTATCTGCATTAAATAAGGCTCGTAAACGTCTTCAATGGTAACCGATTCCTCGCCTACCGCTGCTGCCAGCGTATCAAGACCAACAGGTCCGCCCGAATAGTTGGTTATAATGGTGCTTAACATTTTGCGGTCGAAATCGTCAAGCCCTAACTCGTCTATTTCAAACCGTGCAAGCGCCGCCCTTGCAACGCTTTCGGTAATATCGCCGCCGTATTCCACCTGCGCTATATCGCGCACGCGCTTTAAAAGGCGGTTTGCAATACGCGGCGTTCCGCGTGAGCGCGAGGCTATTTCAAGCGCGCCGTCCGGCTCTATTTCAATACCCAATATCCCTGCCGAGCGCGTTATTATCTGCGCTAATTCTTCGGGCGTGTAAAGCTCAAGCCTTAACAGCACCCCGAAGCGATCGCGCAGCGGCGCAGTTAACTGCCCCGAACGCGTGGTTGCGCCCACAAGGGTAAAGTGCGGAACGTCAAGCCTTATGGAACGCGCCGCAGGACCCTTGCCTATAATAATGTCAAGCGAAAAATCCTCCATTGCGGGGTAAAGTATTTCCTCAACATTGCGCGGCAAACGGTGAATTTCGTCTATAAAAAGCACGTCCCCCTCGTTAAGCGAGGTAAGTATTGCAACAAGGTCGCCCTGCTTTTCGATTGCGGGGCCCGATGTAACGCGCAGATTTACCCCCATTTCCTTTGCAATTATTGCCGAAAGGGTGGTTTTACCAAGCCCCGGCGGCCCGTAAAGCAGAACATGGTCGAGCGATTCGTGCCTGCCGAGCGCCGCCTTTATATATATGCTTAAATTTTCCTTTGCCTTGCTTTGACCCACGTATTCGCTTAGGGTTTTGGGTCTCAGCGTAAGCTCCGCGTCGTCCTCCTTATAATCGTATTCGGGGGCGACTATGCGGTTTTCAAAATCCATTTCCTGCTCTATCAAGGGCTATATCCTCCTTGCAAGGCTTTTAAGCGCCTGCTTTATAAGCTCGTCGGTAGAAAGCGTGCCGTCAAGCCGGCCCACGGCAAGAGACGCCTCGCTTTGGGAATACCCAAGCGAAACAAGCGCCGCCACCGCCTCGGCCGTGTTGGTGTGCGCCGTTGCGTTGCCTATCACCTTAACGTCCTCTGCCGCGCCGATAGATACCGCGCCTACCTTATCCTTTAATTCAAGCACGATCCTTTGAGCTAACTTTATTCCGACGCCCGCCGCCGCGGTAAGCGCCTTTGCGTCTCCGCTTGCTATAAAAACTGTAAGCTTTTCGGCTGTGAATTCCGAAAGTATTGCAATACCGAGCTTAGGACCCACCCCGTTTACCGAGGTTATAAGCCGGAACGCCTCAAGCTCGTCCGAATCGGAAAAGCCGTAAAGGTCGAGCGAATCCTCCCTTACCGCCAAAAAGGTGTGCAGAAAAACCTCGTTCCCCTTTTGCGGAAGGCGGTAAAGCGTATTTTTTGTAACCGTACAGCGAAGCCCCACGCCGCCGCACTCAACCACGGCCGAGGTATTATCCGTAAAAATAAGCCTGCCCCTTAAAGAAGCTATCATTTATATGCCCCCTTTATAAAGCCTTGAATATGCCGAGCCCGAATAATTTGCGTGGCAGACCGCAAGAGCAAGCGCGTCTGCCGTGTCGTCGGGTTTCGGCACCCTTTCAAGCCCCAAAAAGCCCTTTACCATTTCCATAACCTGCCGTTTTTCCGCCTTGCCGTAGCCGGTTATGGACTGCTTTACCTGAAGCGGCGTGTATTCGGCAATTTTAACGCCGCCGCTGTATGCGGCAAGCAGTATGACACCGCGCGCCTCGGCAACGTCTATCGCGGTGGTGGTGTTGGTGTTGAAATAAAGCTTTTCTATTGACATTTCATCGGGACTGTATTTTTTTATCAGCTCGTTCATATCGTTATATATATCCGAAAGCCGCCTTTCGAACGGTATTCCCGCAGGGGTTGTTATCGCGCCGTAGCCCGCCACCGAAAAGCGATTTTTATTATAGTCTATAACGCCGTAGCCGATAGTGGCATAACCGGGATCTATACCTAAAATCCGCACCGAAATTCCTCCAAGGCACACTTATACATTATAAAAAAGATTATACCATACTGCTTTAAATACTTCAATAATTTATTTTTAAAAGAGGGGGAAAGAACAAAGGAACAGCCATACGGCAGTCCCTTTGTTTTCGGAAAAGCTGTCATTGCGAGCGCCGTAAGGTGCGCGGCAATCCGTTCTCCATTTTACGGAAAATACGGATTTTTTAGCAGTCGACATTCGGAATAACAAAAATTAAAGTTCTGTATGCGTATTTAATCTGCTCTTGTAATATATGCTAACTACAACCTGACGCATTTTTCCGCAATTATCACATTTAAATTTTTTGTATGACATTTTAAAATCCATTGTACTCATTAAATCATATTTCTTTTTAAAACATTCTTTGCAAAGTAGCTCTTTCATATGTTTTTACACCTCTAAAAATAATTTTAAGCGAATGTCACTTAAAAGTCAATAAGTGATTTTCGCTTGCGCATAATGATATTGAGGTGATGATATGAACAATTATAACCGAATTAAAGAAATTCGTGAAGACAGGGATTTAAAGCAAAAAGACATTGCAAACATACTTGGAGTTCATCAAACAACATATTCAAGCTACGAATTGGGAAAGCTTGACATACCGCCTATTTCTTTAATTAGGCTTGCAGAATATTATGGAACAAGCGTTGATTACCTGCTTGGAATTACAGATGAAATAAAACCGTATCCCAAAAGTAAAAAAGTTTTTCTGTAAAAGAATACGGATTCTTTCGCGCCAAGCGCTCAGAATGACAGGCCTTTTATTTGTGCTTATAAAATAAAGCAATATTTTTAATATTATTTTGCGCTCGTGCCGCGCGGGCACCCTATTTCTGTACGGACAGAAATAGGGAAAAGAACCGCCGGAAACCCTTTCAATTGGGTTTCCGGACCTTCCCGAATGACCAAAGGGACAAACTTCCCTTTGGAAACCCTTACTGTATAGAGATGCGGTATGTGCCGAAAAAAAGCATAAGCAGAAAAAGTCAAATATCCTGTCATTGCGAGGGGCTTTAGCCCCGTGGCAATCCGTTTCCTCTTTTGAAACCCCTACGCAAGCTGAAATTGTAATAAGGTTTGTACTGAACTTACGAAATAAAAAAGCTTTAATACCCGTAAAGCATTACGGAGATATTAAAGCTTTTAAATTTGCATTAAGCTATATGTGCCATATAGCTTAATACACTGTAAGACTATACGGACGGGGATTCACAAGGGGAATCCCCTTGTGCCACATAGCAAGCAGATATGGGTGCTGTGGCTGACGGCTGTGTAATGTCCTGCTTGCCGCAGGGGGGTTATAGGGGACCCAACCCCACGGGTCCCCTTGTGTTCTTTCCACCCTTTCTGTCACGACAGAAAGGGTGTGCCTGCGCGGCACAAGCGCAAGAGGATTTTATTATTTTAAAAGGGGAAAAACGGATTGCCGCGGGGCTAAAGCCCCTCGCAATGACAAGGCAACAGCTTACCGCACACACCTTGCGGCATTCGTGGCAACTAAATGGTGTGTCATTCTGAACGCGAAGCGTGAAAGAATCCGTAATCCCCCTAAAAAGAAGAACGGATTGCCACGGGGCTAAAGCCCCTCGCAATGACAGGACGGCAGTTAATTGCACATTTACGGTGGTTGCAATGACAGGATCGTATCAATCGTTTTAATTTGCAAACTGCGAATTATAAAGCTTTGCATAAAAGCCGTTCTTTTCAAGCAGCTCCTCGTGCGTGCCCTGCTCAGCCACCCTGCCGCCGTTCATAACAAGTATGCAGTCGGCGTCGCGTATGGTTGAAAGCCTGTGCGCCACAACAAAGGACGTGCGGTTTTCCATAAGCCTTGTAAACGCGTCCTGCACCTTAAGCTCGGTGCGGGTATCTATCGAAGAGGTTGCTTCGTCCAATATCAGCATAGGCGGCTTTAAAAGCATTACTCTTGCAATGCATAAAAGCTGGCGCTCACCCTCTGAAAGCCCCTCGCCGTCGCTTATAACGGTATCGTACCCGTTTTTAAGCCTTTTTATAAAGCCGTGCGCGCGCGCCGCCTTTGCCGCCGCAATAATTTCTTCGTCAGTAGCGTCCGCCTTGCCGAACGCAATATTTTCCTTTACGGTTGCGTTTTTGATCCACGTGTCCTGTAACACCATACCGAAATGGGTTCTAAGGCTTTTGCGCGTAATATCGTTTATATCGGTGCCGTCCGCCGTGATACTGCCGCCGTCTACTCTGTAAAACCTTAAAAGCAGATTTATAAGGGTTGTTTTGCCGCAGCCCGTGTGTCCCACCACGGCTATTTTTCTGCCTGCATATGCGGTAAAATCAAAGTTTTTAATAAGCGTTTTCGATTTATCGTAGGAAAAGGTTACGTTATTAAAGCTTACCTCGCCCTTGGGGTTTGAAAGCTCTTTTTTGCCCTCGTCCGATTCTTCGGGCTGCTCGTCAATAAGCTCAAAAAGCCTTGCGGCGCAGGCAAGCGCGTTTTGAAGCTCTGTTACAACGCCCGAAATTTCGTTAAAAGGCTTTGTATACTGGTTTGAATATGCAAGAAAGCTTACAAAGCCGCCCACGGTTATTTTGCCCATAACCGCAAAAACGCCGCCTATAAGACCAACAACCGCGTAAATAAGGTTGTTTATAAACCGCGTTGTGGGGTTTGTGAGGGAAGAAAAGAAAACCGATCTTAAAGAATATACGCGCAGGCGCTCGTTAATTTCGTCAAACCGCTTTACCGAGGTATCCTCATACGAAAACGCCTTAACGGTTTTGCCGTTTTGTATCATTTCGTTTATATATGCCGTCTGTTCGCCGCGCGTTTCGGACTGCTTTTTAAACATATCATAGGTTTTTTTGGCTATAAACCGCGCGGTAAACAGCGATATGGGGGTTAAAACCACCACCGCAAGCGCTATTAAGGGGGAAATCGTAAGCATAAATATAAGGGTTACGGCAATTGTTACAACGCCCGTAAAAAGCTGTGAAAAGCCTAAAATAAGACCGTCTGAAAACTGGTCCGCGTCTGCAGTAACGCGGCTTACTATATCGCCGTAGGGGTGGGAATCTATATAAGAAACGGGGAGCGACTGTATATGCGAGAACGCCCTGTTTCTTATATCGCGCACTGTGTTATAGGCTATGCGGTTGTTTATTGCGTTCATAAGCCACTGAAGCACGCCGCCTGCCGCCGCGCAGATAAAAATACCTGTAAGCTGTGCTTTAACCGCGGCAAAATCCACCGCGCCCTTTGCCGTTATGCCGTCTATCGCCCTGCCTGCAAGCACGGGGATATAAAGAGACAGTATAACGCTTAAAACCGAAAACAAAAGCGACACCGCAATAAGCGGCTTAAAGCGGCCTATCGCCCTTATCACACGTTTTAAAACAGAGGAGTTTTTCATATTACATCGCCTCGCTTTCAAGCTGTGAATCGTAAATTTCTTTATAAACAAGGCAGTTTTCAAGCAGATCCTTATTTGTGCCTATGCCTACTATTTCGCCCTCGTCAAGCACCGCTATAACGTCGGCGTTTCTTATAGCCGAAACGCGCTGTGAAACGGTTATGACCGTGGGTGAAAAATCGGTTTCGCGAAGCGCCCTGTTAAGCGCCGCGCCCGTAGCGTAATCAAGCGCGCTTGCAGCGTCGTCCAGTATTAAAATTTCGGGCTTTCTTACAAGCGCGCGCGCAATGGTCATTCTTTGGCGCTGACCGCCCGAAAGGTTTTTACCGTCCTGCTCAAGCATAAAATCAAGCTTGCCCGGCTTATCCTCTATCATATCGCGAGCCTGAGCATAGGTAAGCGCCTGCCATATCTCCTCGTCGGTTGCGGTTTCTTTGCCTATTTTAATGTTATCCCTTACAGTACCCTTAAACAGCGCCTTTTTCTGCGAAACCACGCCTATTTTGCCGCGCAGAGCCTTTAAATCGTAATCCTTTACGTTAACGCCGTCTACAAGCACCTCGCCGCCGCATACATCGTAAAACCGCGGCAAAAGGTTTACAAGCGAGCTTTTGCCCGAACCCGTTGAGCCTATTATGCCTATATGGCTGCCGCGCATTATTTTAAGGCTTATATTATTAAGCGCCTTTTCCGCCCCTCCGTAAGAAAGCGATGCGTTTTTAAACTCGGCGGCAGCAGGAGCTTCCTTATTGCCCGACGTTTCCGAACCCGATACCGTTTCGGGCTTGATTTCAAGCACCGACTCAATGCGGTTGCCGCAGGCTATCGCCTTTGTTATGCTTATAATAAGGTTGGCAAGCTTTATAAGCTCGATTAGGATCTGCGACATATAGTTGTAAAGCGCAACAACGTCTCCGCCCGATAGATTGCCGCTGTTAACTCTTATTGCGCCCACGTATATCAAGGCGATTATGCCGAAGTTTATAAGCGCAAAGGTTGCAGGATTCATAAACGAGGATATTCTGCCGACCTTTATCTGCATATCGGTAAGCAGCTGATTTTGCTTTTCAAATTCGCTTATTTCGTCCTCTTCCTTGCAAAAGGCGCGTATTACGCGGGTGCCGAGCAGATTTTCGCGCGTTTTGGCAACAACGCCGTCAAGCCGCTGCTGAACCCTTTTATAAAGCGGTATGCAGGCAAGCATTATTGCAAACACCACCGCCGCCAAAACAGGCACCGTAACCGCAAAGACCGCGGCGGATCCCGCGTCTACGCTAAACGCCATTATAACCGCGCCGAACACCACGAACGGCGAGCGCAGAGCTAACCTAAGCGTCAGGTTCGTGCCGGTTTGAACCTGATTTATATCCCCTGTCATACGGGTTATAAGGGTAGAGGCGCCGAGCTCGTCCGTCTGCGAAAACGAAAGGCGGTTTATATGCTCAAAAAGGGTCTTTCTTATATCGGTTGCAAAGCCCACCGACGCCTTTGCCGCAAAATACTGGGCGGCAAGCGTACAGGCAAGCCCCAGCACGCCGAAAAGCCCCATTAAAGCGCACATTTTAACTATATAAGGCTTATTGCCCGTGCCTATTCCGATGTCTATAATATTAGCCACCAAAAGCGGAATGGTAAGCTCGAAGGCAACCTCAACCAGCTTGAAAACGGGTGATAATATACTTTCCTTTTTATAGGCTTTTAAAAGTTTTAACAGCTTTAACATATCGCACTTCCTTTTTTATCCTCTAAATAATACCACTAACGGCACCTGTTATCAAGTAATATAAAATATAATTGCAAATTTTTATTATTAGTATTATAATATAGAATGAAATAATAGCATAAGGAGAAAAAAATTGTCCTTTCCACTTGAAAACATAAGAAATTTTTGTATTGTAGCGCATATAGACCACGGCAAATCCACCCTTGCAGACAGGCTTTTGGAGCTTACGCAATCGGTTGCAAAGCGCGATATGGAAGAGCAGATACTCGACAGTATGGACTTAGAGCGCGAGCGCGGAATTACCATAAAGGCGCACGCGGTAACTCTTTATTACACCGCAAAGGACGGCAAGGAGTACGAGCTTAATTTAATAGACACCCCCGGCCACGTAGACTTTAACTACGAGGTTTCGCGTTCGCTTGCGGCGTGCGAGGGCGCCGTGCTTATAGTGGACGCCTCGCAGGGAATAGAGGCGCAAACCCTTGCAAACACCTATTTGGCTGTTGACCACGGGCTGGAGCTTTTGCCGGTTATAAACAAAATAGACCTGCCCTCTGCCGAGCCCGAACGCGTTAAAAAGGAAATCGAGGACGTTATAGGAATCCCTGCCGAGGACGCGCCTATGATATCCGCCAAAACGGGGCTTAACGTGGAAGAGGTGCTTGAGCGCATTATAACCGACATTCCCGCGCCCAAGGGGGATAAAAACGCGCCGCTTACCGCGCTTGTATTCGATTCGTATTATGATCCGTACAAGGGCGTTGTGGTTTTCTTCCGCGTTATGAGCGGCAAGCTTAAAACCGGCGATAAAATAAGAATGATGGCGACAAACGCCGATTTTGAAACGGTGGAAATAGGCAGAAAGCGCGCCACCTCAATGGAGCCGTGCGACGTGCTTGAAGCAGGCGATGTAGGCTACCTTACCGCGTCTATCAAAACCGTGAACGAGGCGCGCGTGGGCGACACCGTAACCCTTTCCGATAATCCCGCGGAAAAACCGCTTGAGGGCTACCGCAGGGTAAACCCCGTTGTTTTCTGCGGAATTTATCCGGCGGACGGCGCTAAGTACCCCGACCTTCGCGAGGCGCTTGAAAAGCTGAGCCTTAACGACGCGTCGCTCCTTTTCGAGCCCGAAAGCTCAAAGGCGCTGGGCTTCGGCTTCCGCTGCGGATTTTTAGGGCTTTTACATATGGAAATAATCGAGGAACGGCTTGAGCGCGAATATAACCTTGACCTTGTAACCACCGCGCCGAGCGTTGAATACAAGTTCCTTTTAACAAACGGCGAGACCGTAACGGTGGATAACCCCACAAATTACCCCGACCCCGCGGTTATAGCCGAGGCGTTAGAGCCGGTTGCGGACGTGCATATTTACAGTCCGAGCGAATATGTGGGCAGCATTATGCAGCTGTGCGAGGAACGCCGCGGCGTTTATACCGATATGAAATATATGGGCGACCGCGTGGATATACATTATATATTGCCGACAGGCGAGATAGTATACGACTTTTTCGACGCGCTTAAATCCCGTACAAAGGGCTACGCCAGCTACGATTACGAGGCAAAGGGCTACGAAAAATCAAAGCTTGTTAAGCTTGACGTTATGCTTGCGGGCGACGTGGTAGACGCGCTTTCGTTTATAGTTCATTCCGATAACGCCTATGCGCGCGCGCGCAGAATTGCGGAAAAGCTTAAGGATTACATTCCGCGCCAGCTTTTCGAGGTGCCGATACAGGTTGCGGTTTCGGGCAAGATAATTGCAAGGGAAACCGTTAAGGCGCTTAGAAAGGACGTGCTTGCAAAATGCTACGGCGGCGATATATCGCGTAAGAAAAAGCTGCTTGAAAAGCAAAAAGAGGGCAAAAAGCGTATGCGCCGCTTAGGCTCGGTAGAGGTTCCGCAAGAGGCGTTTATGGCTGTTTTAAAGCTTGACGAATAGGTGAAATTATGACAAGAGAACAAAGACGCAAGGCAATAATTAAAAGAAGAATATTTTTGTGCTGCTGCGCGGCAATACTTATAGCCCTTGCCGCGCTTATCGCGTTTACGGCAAAGGCGGTGCTCGGCAAGAAGGAAGAAAAGCCGAAGGACAGCTCTTCTTCGGGCGCGCCCGTATCCTCTGAAGACGTAAGCTCGGACGATACCCCAAGCTACCCTGACACGGGAATAGGCGGGCTTGACGCAAAATTTGAAATTTTAACCCTTGTGAACGATAAAACCCCCCTGCCCGATAATTATGATTACGAGGGGAATTTAACAACCATACCCACAAAATATATAAACGGTATGCTTAACCAAATAGATAAAGACGTTTGGACCTATATGCAGGCTATGATAGACGCGCAGAGAGCCACCGAGCAGGACCCGAAAAACTGGCTTTATGTCCGCTCGCCCTACCGCTCTTACAATACGCAGAAAATGCTTTATGAAAATCAGGTCAAGCGCGAGCTTAACGCGGGGCTTTCGCAGGCGGAGGCCGAGGACAAGGCGGCTACCGTTGTAACGCGCCCCGGCAGAAGCGAGCACAACACCGGCTTTTCGGCGGATTTCAACATTGCCGAGGACAGCTTTGAAAGCACGCCTATGTTTACCTGGATGCAGGAAAACGCGGCGGAATACGGCTTTGTTCTTCGCTTTCCCAAGGATAAGCAGGATATTACGGGCATTATTTACGAATCGTGGCATTACCGCTTTGTGGGTATAAACAATGCAAAGGAAATGAAGCGCCTTAATATGTGCCTTGAGGAATATGTTGAATATTTAAAAAACAAGTAAAACCTCCGTGGGAAAGGAGTGATTTTTAAAATGGCAGCGCTGCTTTATTCTGAAATAAACATACTTTGTGTTGTTTTAATGCTTGTTATTGCAGTAAGAGCCTCGCTTTTAGGCCTTGATAAATCGGTAAAATTTAAGGTCTTTATTACCTCGGTGCTTTTGGCGGCGGCGGCAAATGCACTTGACTTTTTGTGGAATATAGGCATTACGGGAACCTGGAATATACCGCCCTTTTTAATGTGGCTTATTGATTTTTGGTATTTTATATCCTTCGGCTGTTCGGCGTTTTGCTGGTTTTTATATACCGAAAGCGAGCACCGCAGGATAAAGTACAAAAGCATAAAGGATTTTCTGTTTTATTCATTCCCGATCGTTTTGCTTGCCGTGCTGCTTATAATATCTTATTTTAACGGCTGCCTTTTCTATTTCGACAAAAACGGGGTTTACCACCGCGGACCGCTCTTTTATATGCAGCAGGTTCTTTCCTATTGGTATATTCTTGTTTCCTCGGTCAAATGCTTTGCGCGGTCGTTTGAAAAAAGGTATTATTCCCGAAAAAACGAATTTCTGCTGCTTTCAGCATTTGTTATTCCGCCGCTTATATGCGGTATAATTCAAATAATGTTTCAAAATCTTCCCGTTTTATCGGTGGGGATAGTGATATCGTTTTTAATGGCATATATAAGTCTGCTTGAGGGGCTTATAGTGTCCGACCCGCTGACAAGGATACCTAACCGCCACGAGCTTTTAGAAAGGCTTGCAAGCTTTATAAAATCGCTTAAGCGCGGCGAAGAGCTGTATTTTATGTTTATTGACGTGGACAGCTTTAAAGAAATTAACGATACGTTCGGTCATAACGAGGGCGACCGCATTTTAACCGAGATCGCCGCGGCGTTTCAAAAATATGCAATTAAAACGAACGCCTGCTGCGGCCGTTACGGCGGCGACGAATTTGTTATAGCGCAAATTATCACCAAAAACACCGATAAAGCCGCGCTGAAACGTGAATTCGACGCCTGTATGGACGAAAGAGACCTGCTTGCCGGCGGCAAATATCCCGTTACCTTAAGCATAGGCAGTGAAAAATATTTAGGTGAAAACGACAGTATCCCCGACCTTATAGCGCGCGCCGATAACGATATGTATAAAATTAAAGAGGCGCGGAAAAAGGAAAACAATTTACAATTCGAAATTATAAAATAATCTTCAAATTATATACTGGATTTACCACAGAACCTTGAATATCCTAAAAAATAATATATTGCGCTTGCGGGTGTTTAAATATGCCCGTACTCCTCGTCATTGCGAAGCCACTTCGCTCCTTCGCAATGACAAGCGCATTTATAACATACAAAAAAGCTTTAACACACTGTAAATCAAAACGGCTGTGTTAAAGCTTTTGTTACATAATTCCGAATTCCGCATTATTTTCCGCTGTCGCCGTAGTTTGAAAGAACGCGGGCGGACGGGTCGTTTACGTTACAGCCCTCCCATTCCTTGTTGGGCATCCAGAAATCCTTTACCATTTCCGCCTGACCGGGGTATTTTTCTTCAAATATTTCGCGGTACAAAAGCGACTCCTTGGTAAAAGGCGCGGCAAAATCGTATTTTTTGCATTTTTCTTCAAATTCCCTATCGGTATACCTTGTCTCGGCGTATTCCTTTAAATAGTCTACCATAGAGTGGCCTACCGCGTCGGAAAACGCCGCCTTTTCGCGCATAAGTATATCGTAGGGCAGGTAATCCCCCTCAAACGCGTGGCGCAAAAGGTATTTGCCCTTGTTGTACTTGTTCATCTTCATTTCGGGGTCTACGCTCATAACGTATTTTACAAAATCAAGATCGCCGAACGGCACGCGCGCCTCAAGCGAGTTTACCGAAATGCAGCGGTCGGCACGCAGAACGTCGTACATATGCAGCTCGCGCACACGCTTTTGCGATTCCTTTTGGAATTCCCCGGCGTTCGGCGCAAAATCGGTATACTTATAGCCGAAAAGCTCGTCTGATATTTCACCCGTAAGCAAAACCCTTATATCGGTGGTTTCGTGTATCGCCTTGCATATAAGGTACATACCTATGCTTGCGCGTACGGTGGTAATATCGTAGGTGCCTAAGAGCGCTATAACGTCGGGCAGCGCCTTTAAAACGTCTTGCTTTGTTATAATTATCTCGCGGTGGTCGGAGCCGATATAATCCGCAACCTCTTTTGCGTATTTAAGGTCGATAGCGTCGGTGCTCATACCGATGGCAAAGGTTTTAATCGGCTTTTTTAAAAGCTTGGCGGAAACCGCACACACAAGCGAGGAATCAAGCCCGCCGCTTAAAAGAAAGCCGAGCGGTGCGTCGGCGTCAAGCCGTTTTTCAATGCCTGCCACTAACTTATCGTGTATGTTTTTGCATACCGTTTCAAGGTCGTCGTGACAAACCTTATCCACCGCCGCTATATCGTTATAGCAGATAAATTTTCCGTCCTTATAATAGTGTCCGGGCGGGAAGGGCATAATTTTGCTTACAAGCCCCACAAGGTTTTTAGGCTCGGAAGCGAATATCGGCTTTTTATCCTCGTCAAGTCCGTAATATAAGGGACGAATACCGATAGGGTCGCGCGCGGCGATAAGCCCGCCCTTTTCGCCGTCGTAAATTATAAGCGCAAATTCGGCGTCAAGCATTTTGAACATATCGGTGCCGTAAAGCTCGTACAGCGGCAGTAATATTTCGCAGTCGGACTCGCTTTCAAAGGTATAGCCGCGCTTTATAAGGTCTTCCTTTATGGGGCGGAAGCCGTAAATTTCGCCGTTGCACACAAGCTTATTATTCTTATAGGTAAAAGGCTGCATACCCTTATCGGTAAGCCCCATTATCGCAAGACGGTGAAATCCCAAAAAGCCGTTATTGTTAAGCTCCTCGATTTTTGACATATCCGGACCGCGCGAAACGGTCATATCAAAGCCTAACTTAAACTCCTCTTTAGGAATTCGGCTTCCTATATAGCCCATAACAGAACACATAAATTTTTCCTCATTTCTTGTCTTTATAAAAGCCAATGCCTCCCTCATAAGAGGGAGGTGGCACGGCGGACAGCTCTGCAAAGCAGAAACACCGACCGAATAAAATCTTTTTTAATACTGCTCTACATCCTGCAGTGCGTCGTAGCCTTCTTCGCCGGTACGAACCTTTACAACGTTTTCAACGTCGTAAACAAATATCTTGCCGTCGCCTATGTGACCGGTGTAAAGCACCTTTTTGGCGGTTGCTATAACCTGTGATACAGGAACCTTTGCTACCACTATATCAACCTGAATTTTAGGTAACAGCGAGGTTTCAACCAAAGCGCCGCGGTAATATTCGGGCTGCCCCTTCTGCACGCCGCAGCCCATAACGTGGCTTACGGTCATACCTGTAATGCCGATGCCCACCATTGCGTTTTTAAGGCTTTCAAGGCGCGACTCCTTGCAGACAATTTCAACCTTCGTGATCTTCTGTCCGTCCGCCTTTGAGGGTACGTCTGCCGCAACCTTGGGCATTTCCTTTACTTCAACCGCCTCGGCAACAGGAGTATCGCCGGTAACCGCGGGAACCTCCTCGCCCTCGTCTATATATTCGGGCAGCATTGCAATACCTGCATATGCGCTTGTAAGACCGTGCTCTTTAACGTCAAGACCTTCCATTTCCTCTTCACGTGAAACACGAAGACCGAAGATCTTTTTTATAATAAGGAACGAAATTGTTATTGTAACGGCAGTCCATGCAGCGGTTGAGAACATACCGAGCAATTGAAGACCCAATTGCTTAAAGCCGCCGCCGTAGAAAAGACCTTCGCCTGCGATTTGGTTAGCGCCGAAGTTTACGCCGTCGCCTATGCCGCGGGCAAACGCGGGGGCGGATTTAGTAGCGAAAAGACCTACCGAGATAGTACCCCAGATACCATTGCAGAAGTGAACCGCAACAGCGCCTACCGGATCGTCTACGTGAAGCTTATAATCAAGGAACCAAACGCCGAACACCACTATAAGTCCCGAAACCGCGCCTATTACTATTGCGCCGAACGCGTCGCACACATCGCACGGAGCGGTAATCGCAACAAGACCTGCAAGGGAAGCGTTTAAGCACATTGAAACATCGGGCTTGCCGTATTTCACCCAAGTGAATATCATAGCAACAACCGTTGCAACAGAGGGTGCGATTGTGGTTGTAACAAATATCGAACCCATTTCTTCAATAGAGGTTGCCGCCGCGCCGTTAAAGCCGTACCAGCCGAGCCAAAGAATGAACACGCCGAGGCAGCCTATCGGCAGGTTGTGACCGGGGAAAGCGTTAACCTTTGTAATTTTTCCCGCTTTATCCTTTGTGAATTTACCTATACGCGGACCTACCATAGCCGCGCCTATCAAAGCGCATATACCGCCTACCATATGTATGCAGTTTGAACCGGCAAAATCGTGGAAGCCGAGCTTTGAAAGCCAGCCGCCGCCCCATGTCCAGTGAGCCTCGACAGGGTAAATAACCGCCGATATAACCGCCGAATAAACGCAGTAGGAAAGGAATTTCGTTCTTTCAGCCATAGAGCCCGAAACTATTGTTGCGGTTGTGGCGCAGAACACAAGGTTGAACACGAAGTTAGACCAGTCGAAATTTGCGTAATCCGTAAAAATGTCAAACCCCGGTTTGCCAATAATTCCCACAAGGTCTTCGCCTAAGAAAAGCCCGAAGCCTATAAGAATAAACATTACCGTACCGATGCAAAAATCCATAAGGTTTTTCATCAGTATGTTTCCGGCGTTCTTTGCTCTGGTAAAGCCCGTCTCTACCATTGCAAAGCCCGCCTGCATCCAGAATACCAACGCAGCGCCGATCAAGAACCACACGCCGTATACTTCGCTGTGTATTGCGTCATATATTGCTTGACTCATAAAAAATCATCCCTTAAAATTTTTAAATTTTTCTTTTTATTTTACGCTGAAAAGCAGATCGCCGTATGAAGGATAAGGCCAAATTTCGGCAGGCATTACGGTTTCAAGCTCGTCTACCGTAATTCTAAGCTCGCTCATAGCGCCGAACACCGCGTCCTTATAATACATTGAAAGCTCCTGCGTTTCGCTTATTTCCTTAGCCTTTAATACCGCCTGCTCTAACTTCTCGGTCTTTTTATACGCCGCGGCGTTAAGCTTGCTTATTTTGGTTAAAAGCTCTTTTTCGTAGGTTGCGTCCACATCGCCGCACGCCGCCTTTGCCAAAACGGCGTCTGACAGCTCGTGCGAATACTTGCTTACCGCAGGCAAAATATCCTTTTTCGCCATATCTATCATAGTAAGCGCTTCAATGTTTATTATCTTGCAGTAGTTCTCTGAAAGAATTTCGTATCTTGCCCGCATCTCGGTTTCGGAATAAACCTTGTGCGAAATAAACAGCTTTAGGTTCTTTTCGTGCAGGGAATAGGGCAAGCACTCAGGCGTGGTGCGAAGATTTAACAGTCCGCGCTTTTCGGCCTCGGCAAGCCATGCGTCGTCGTAACCGTTGCCGTTAAAGATTATGCGCTTGTGGTCGGTGACCGTCTTTTTAATAAGCTCGTGCAGGGTCTCTTCAAAATTGGCTGCGCCCTCAAGCTCGTCTGCAAACTGCTTTAATTCCTCTGCAACCGCGGTGTTAAGCACAACGTTTGTGCAGGAAACAGAGGAAGAGGAGCCGAGCATTCTGAACTCGAACTTATTGCCCGTAAACGCAAAGGGCGAGGTTCTGTTGCGGTCGGTAGAGTCCTTCGGGAACTTAGGCAGCGTATGTACGCCGATTTTAAGAATTTCCTTTTCCTTGCCGCCGTAGGGCTCGTCTTTTTCAATTGCCCTTAAAACCTCGGTAAGCTCGGTGCCAAGGAACATTGAAACTACCGCGGGCGGCGCTTCGTTGGCGCCTAAGCGGTGATCGTTTCCGGCAGAGGCAACGGATACTCTTAACATATCCTGATATTCGTCTACCGCCTTGATAACCGCGCAAAGGAAGGTTAAAAACTGCGCGTTTTCATACGGTGTGTCGCCGGGGTTTAAAAGGTTAACGCCCGTATCGGTTGTAAGCGACCAGTTGTTGTGCTTGCCGCTTCCGTTAACGCCGGCAAACGGCTTTTCGTGAAGCAGGCATACCATATGGTGCTTTTTAGCAACCTTCTGCATAATTTCCATTGTAAGCTGGTTGTGATCCGCCGCAATATTGGTGGTGGTGAATATAGGCGCCAGCTCGTGCTGCGCGGGGGCAACCTCGTTATGCTCGGTCTTTGCAAGAATGCCTAATTTCCAAAGCTCGTCGTTAAGGTCGTTCATAAACGCCTGAACGCGCGGCTTTATAATTCCGAAATAGTGATCCTCAAGCTCCTGCCCCTTAGGCGGCTTTGCGCCGAAAAGGGTACGTCCGGTATAAATAAGATCCTTACGCCTGTTGTAAACGTCCTCGTCTATAAGGAAATATTCCTGTTCGGGTCCTACCGTGGTTTTAACCGACTTAACGTCCGTTTTTCCGAAAAGCTTTAAAACCCTTAACGCCTGCTTGTTTATTGCCTGCATACTGCGAAGTAAAGGCGTTTTTTTATCAAGCGCCTCGCCGCCGTAGGAGCAGAACGCGGTAGGAATACAAAGCACGCCGTCCTTAATAAAGGCATATGAGGTCGGGTCCCACGCGGTGTAGCCCCTTGCCTCGAACGTGGCGCGAAGACCGCCCGACGGGAACGAGGAGGCGTCCGGCTCGCCCTGAATCAGCTCCTTGCCCGAAAACTCCATTATTACCTTGCCGTCGGACGTGGGGGAAATAAAGCTGTCGTGCTTTTCGGCTGAAAGGCCCGAAAGCGGCTGGAACCAGTGAGTAAAATGTGTGGCTCCCTTTTCAATCGCCCAGTCCTTCATAGCGTTTGCAACCACCGTTGCGGCGTTCGTGTCAAGGGAACGCCCATCCTTAATGGTGCGCTGCAGCGCCTTGTAGGTTTCTTTCGGAAGACGCTCGCGCATTACGCTGTCGTTAAATACATTGCTTGCAAAAATTTCACTTATGCTCATAACAGTAACCTCTTTTCGGGCAAAACAAAAGCGGCAGGGGCGAAGATAAGGGAATTATCCCCTGTGCGACGCCCTTGCCGCTTAATATTGCCTTTAGTATTAAAATCAAAAAAACGGCAGGGCAGCAGTTAAAACCGCCGGCGCCTTTGCCGTTTCATTGCGCTTATTATACTTCACCGCTTTTTCGTTGTCAAGAATTTTTTTCATTAAATTACTTTTTTCGGCATCTCGTAGGTTTAACTTAATTTTATTTTGTGATTTTGCAAAATCGCCTAATAAAATTAAGTAAGGTTGCTCAAAACGGCTTTTTTACCGCCGAAAGGCAAATTTTTCAAAATTGCGCACTTGACAAGGAAAGATAAAATTATTATAATATATATGAATTAAAAAAAGTAACATTGAGCAATGACGTTCGGTGGCGCCGGGGGACTTTTGTCCCCCTTTAGGCGTCGACGAACGTTTTAATTTTTTACTGTATTTAAGGGAGGAACGGGAATGTACTCATACGATGAGGTTATGACCTTTGTAGAAGAGGAAGACGTTAAATTTATAAGGCTTGCCTTTTGCGATGTTCACGGCAGGCAGAAAAATGTATCGATAATGCCGTCGGAGCTTAAAAGGGCGTTTAACGAGGGTATATCCTTCGACGCGTCGGCGGTTACGGGCTTTGGCGACGTTGTCAGATCGGACCTGTTTCTGCACCCCGATCCGTCCACGCTTTCGGTTTTGCCGTGGCGCCCATCTAACGGCAGGGTAGTAAGAATGTTTTGCGATATAAAATACCCCGACGGCACAAGGTTTGAAAAGGACGGAAGATATATATTAAAGCAAGCGGTAGAAAAGGCAAAGGAAATGGGTATTTCCTGCTTTTTCGGCGCAGAGTTTGAATTTTATCTTTTTAATCTCGACGATAACGGCAGCCCGACGGGCGAGACCTTTGACAAGGCGGGTTATATGGATATAGCGCCCGACGATAAGGGCGAAAACGTGCGGCGCGAGATATGCTTTAATTTGCTTGAAATGGGAATATCGCCCGAAAGCTCCCACCACGAGGAGGGACCCGGACAAAACGAGATAGATTTTAAATACAGCGGCGCTCTTTCCGCGGCGGATAACGCCGTAACCTTTAAATCGGTAGTGCAAACGATAGCGCGCCGAAACGGGCTTTATGCCGATTTTTCGCCTAAGCCCTTAATGCACGAAAGCGGAAACGGGCTGCATATAAACGTATCCGTTAAATCGGAGAGCGGCAAGGATTTAAGCGATAGCTTTATGGCGGGCATTTTAGAGCATATAACCGAAATGACCGTGTTTTTAAATCCGGTTAAGGAATCCTATAAGCGCTTAGGCGAGAAAAAAGCCCCGAAATACGTTACATGGTCGCATGAGAACCGTTCCCAGCTAATACGCATACCCGCGGTTAAAAACGCGGCGAATAAACGCATAGAGCTGCGCTCGCCCGATCCGTGCGCCAATCCCTATATAGCCTATGCGCTTATAATTTACGCAGGGCTTGACGGGATAAAGCGCGGTCTTACCCCGGCCGCCCCCTTAAACGTAAATCTTTTCACCGCCGACGGAGAGGTGACCGACGGGCTTGTAAGCCTGCCCGATACCGTGGAAAAGGCAAAAAGCATAGCTGCACACAGCGAGTTTATTAAAGGAGCTTTGCCCGCGGGCTTTACCGAAAGCATTTGATTAAAGGAGGAAACGGCGTATGTACCGTGATAAATCGGCGCTCAGCGCGCTTATCGTTTCTTCTTCAAAGCAGGCGGCGGATTATCTGCGCGGTATTTTAGAGGGCTTAAGGTTTCACCCGATAGCCGAGGTCGTAAGCATTGCAGAGGCAAAGCGCCGCGAGCTTGAGACACCCTTCGATCTATGTCTTATCAACACCCCGCTGCCCGATGACTTCGGTATAGAATTTGCCGAGGAGCTGTGCGAAAACAGCGCGGTGGGCGTGGTGCTGTTTGTTAAAGCCGAGCTTGCCGAGCAGGTAAGCTACAAGGTAGAGGATTACGGGGTTTTAACCTTTCCGCGCCCCGGCACAAGGCAGAGCATACAAAGCGCCGTAAAGCTTGCCGCCGCCACGCATAACCGCCTTGCGGCGTTTGAAAGGCGCGCGGTTAAATTAGAGGCTAAAATGAAGGAAATACGGCTTATAAACCGTGCAAAATGGCTGCTTATAAACCGTTATAATATGAGCGAAGAGGAAGCACACAAATACATAGAAAAAACCGCTATGGATAACTGCGCAACGCGCGGCGAAATAGCGGAGAATATAATAAGAACATACGAGAGTTAGAAAGAGGCAGGGAAAATGGAAAGTTCGTATAAGAAAACAAAGTATATTTTCGTAACGGGGGGCGTTGTATCGGGGCTTGGCAAGGGTATTACCGCTGCCAGTCTCGGCAGGCTGTTAAAGGCGCGCGGGCTTAAGGTTGCGGCGCAAAAGCTTGACCCTTATATTAACGTAGACCCCGGAACTATGAGCCCCTATCAGCACGGCGAGGTTTACGTTACCGAGGACGGCGCCGAAACCGACCTTGACCTCGGACATTACGAAAGATTTATAGACGAGGACTTAAACAAATACTCTAACCTTACAACGGGAAAGGTTTATTGGAACGTTTTAAATAAAGAGCGCCGCGGCGAGTATTTAGGCGAGACCGTGCAGGTAATACCGCATATTACAAATGAAATTAAGGAATTTATTTATTCCGTCGGCAGAAAAACCAACGCCGATATAGTAATAACCGAAATAGGCGGAACCACGGGCGATATTGAAAGCCAGCCGTTTTTAGAGGCTATACGTCAGGTGGGGCTTGAGGTAGGCAGAGAAAACTCGCTTTACATTCACGTAACCCTGGTGCCTTTCCTGCGCGGGTCGGACGAGCATAAAACCAAACCCACCCAGCACTCGGTTAAGGAATTGCAGGGTATGGGAATTAACCCGAATATAATCGTGCTTCGCTGCGACGAGCCGCTTGAAGAAAATATATTCAAAAAAATCGCCCTTTTCTGCAATGTAAAGCCCGATTGTGTTATTGAAAATATGACTATTCCCGTGCTTTACGAGGCGCCTATAATGCTTGAAAAAAATCATTTTTCGGATATAGTGTGCCGCGAGCTCGGAATATACACGGGCGAGCCCGACCTTACCGACTGGAACGAAATGCTTGACCGTATTAAGAACCGCAACAAAAAGGTAACTATCGGTCTTGTGGGCAAATACGTTCAGCTGCACGACGCATATTTATCCGTAGCCGAGGCGCTGCGCCACGCCGGCTATGTTTACGGCGCAAGGGTGCAGATAAAATGGATAGACTCTGAAACCGTAAACGATAAAAACGCCGCCGAAACCCTTGCCGGCTGCGACGGAATTTTGGTGCCGGGGGGCTTTGGCAACCGCGGAATAGAGGGTATGATAGCTACCGCGCGGTATGCGAGAACCTCAAACGTGCCGTATCTCGGAATCTGTCTCGGTATGCAGATAGCGGTTATTGAGTTTGCAAGAAGCGTTTTGGGGCTGGCGGACGCAAACTCAGGCGAGTTTGACGAAAACTCCAACCACAAGGTTATAGATTTTATGCCCGACCAAAACAGCGAAATTAACAAGGGCGGCACAATGCGCCTTGGCGCTTACCCCTGCAAAATAGCGGCGGGCACCAAAATGGCAGAGTGCTACAAGGCGGAGGAAATTAAGGAGCGCCACCGTCACCGTTACGAGTTTAACAACGATTACCGCGATGAAATGACCGCAAAGGGACTGGTTATAAGCGGCACCTCGCCCGATAATCATATTGTGGAGACCGTTGAAATTCCCGAAAACGATTTTTATGTGGGCGTGCAGTTCCACCCCGAATTCAAATCCCGCCCGAATAAGGCGCACCCGCTGTTTAAGGGGCTTGTAAAGGCGGGGCTTGACAGGCAAATAAAAAATTCGTAATTATAGAATAATTTTTAAATTATCCTTATAACAGCCTGTAAACTGCTCTGCATTATAGCGGAGCAGTTTTTCGCATATTTTAAGATCCTTTTCGGTGTATGCCTTTTTGACGTTATTTATCGGCACATACCGTATTTCTATATAGTAAAGGTTTCCAAAGGGAAGTTTGTCCCTTTGGTCATTCGGGAAGGTCCGGAAACCCAACCCATAGGGTGTCCGGCGGTTCTTTCCCCTATTTCTGTACGGACAGAAATAGGGTGCCCGAGCGGCACGAGCGCAAGAGGATTTTATTATTTTAAAGGGGAAAAAACGGATTGCCGCAGTCGCTTTGCGTCTCGCCTGTCGGCTCGGTCGGTGCTTCTGCCTTGCAGAGGTGTCCACCGGACACCCGCACCTTCGCAATGACAAGGCAACAGCTTACTGCACACACCTTGCGGCATTCGTGGCAACTAAA
>ERZ773139.925-NODE-925-length-36479-cov-53.518696_pt1 | contig 36479 bp, 31 predicted proteins | sample MGYA00580854_ERZ773139 | MGnify/ENA primary metagenome ERZ773139 (study PRJEB29015, sample SAMEA2737809) | human gut metagenome | biome: human gut; feature: human-associated habitat; material: faeces | place: China | collected 2012 ...
GTTGATGCTTCAGACGCTCGATCTCAATCTGTGCTGCTTCCAGCTCCGTGCGTGGCCTTTGATCTCTCTTCCGCTTTCCACGCCGGTCTTCAAGTCCGGCCGCGCCCAGTTCTTCATATTTCAGCGTCCATGTCCGTACCTGCTGGTAGCTCACCTGATGCTTTTGCGCCATCTCACCGTAATTTTTTCCCGATGCCAGGCAATCCTTGACGATTGCTAAGCGTTCTTCTTTTGTCGTGTCCCGGCCCTGGTTCATGTAACTCCCGCCTCCTGCGTGTTTTACAGAGTCAAAATTTCCATGAACATTATACACCTTAATCCAATTTCGGAGAATCCGTCTGTCCCGAATTCCGTATTTTTTGCAGATTTCCTGTAAACTGCCTTCACCATGCAGATAGTCGATGACCGCTGAAGTTTTTGTCTCTATCGTATATACTTTTTGCCCTTGATGCTTGAACCCTTCATCGCCCTCGTTTTCATATACACTAATCCACATTTTTACTGTCGCAAAATCTACGCCTGCACTCCGAGCTGCTTCTTGTACGCTGATTTTATTTTCCAAACAATCCAAAACCAACTTGACCTTTTTTTCCGCTGATATCTTTTGCTTTTGTGGCATAACAATGCTCCCCCTATGATGACAGTGTTTTTCTTTTTCACTGTCTCTCTTAAGGGGAGCATATCAGTTCGCACGAGGCTTAACATGGGTTTCTTCAAATCATCGATTAACTCTATCGTAGCACAAATATCTACTGTCAATGGTAAACATTCGTCGCAGAATCATTCTCTCTGGAGTCGCAAGGAGCCATCACGGTGAATACTCAAACTCCATTGCCGTTATTTTGCCGTTTACCACCGTGATATAAGCCCATACATCATAGCAGAAATTATTATTGTAGTATGCCCCCAGATCTCTCCACGAAAAGACATTTGGGCTTTTACTGTTATCGTAGAGATAATCTATGCAAATGGCATAATCAGTCACCTGAGCCGATTCAGTAAATGGTATGACCGTTTCAGTCATGACATAATATGTGTTGTCAGATTCTCTGAACACTAAAACTTCACCATTGTATACGCTTCTGGTGTACAAGCAGTATTCTCCATTTTCATATGCAACCCTGTCTACTGTCACATGCCACGATGCAAATACCGGTTCATCTTCATCCATGATGGTTTTGCTTTCAACCAACAATTCACCATGATAATCGTTTTCTATAATCCATTGCGAATCCTTTGGTATACTTAGTGTCAGTACAGCACGGTCTTCACCATTCGCAAAACAATTATTTGCTTCCCAGCTAAACTGACCATGATAAATGCCATCCTCAAGCACTTGCTCATCACCCGGGTTTTCTGTTTCTGTAGTTACTCTTCCGAACCCGTTCATCCATTTATTGTGACTCAATCCATATGATTCGCCATTTCTGCTAACATAATAGACTTTTGCAGCATTAATCAGTCTGTTAGGATCTTTGCTGCCATACTTGGCCTTCGCTAATGTCAATGAATCTTCAATAGACCAGTTTTCCGCAGTATTAAAGCTATAGTGAGAACCTAGTTCATCTATCGCTTTGCGAGTAATCGACCCAGAAGGACCAACAAGGAAAGACTCTGAAATCAAATGCATCATATCAAGATTATAACCACGGTCAATGGTTTCAGAGTTTACGAATACTACTGCAGCGCCTTTTCGGATAAATGCATCAGCCATACTTGTCTCCTTGCCTGATAGGCAGGTGGCAATATAAACAAAAGCATTGTCAAATGCATTATCAGGAAAAGACTTTTCAAAAAACGCAGGACGAAGACCTATGTATTTTCCGTTGTAAACAAATGCAGTTTCTTTGGTCAATGCATATCTTTCCTCTAGCTCGGTATTCCATAGAATGTTTGTGCAAAGAAAATATCCGCTTTTCTTCGTATACCCGCCATGACCGTGCCACAGAATCACACTATAGTTGTTAAGCGACAGTATTCTATCAAGTGTCACTTCACCGTCATCTAAATTTGCGTCATAACCGAAATGCCAATCAGCATCATATGTTTCAAGAGCTGATGCAACGTCATCCAACGCATCCAAATCATGGTCAAGCCCGTTATTATAGGCTATTTCACGATTCTCTCCGTCAAAGGGGGCAAGAGTTATTATTTCCAAATCACCATTGCCCGAATCCATTCCATCTATTTGAGGGCAATAAACATAATCCAATCCTGTCGCAGTCTGCATGTATACGCCGTATTCATCTTTGGAACAGTCAGTAAGCGTTTCTATTGATACTGCTTCTGAGAAAACTGTATTAATAGCATCTTGGGCATTCTCTTCACTGATAGTTCCGTTATTCGATTCTAAACTAGAAACAGTTGCTATCGCTTCCGCTACCGAATGATTAATTTGAATCTTTTCAGCTGAAGAGTTGCTGCCGGTCGTAGGGTTGGGTGTATAATTACTATTCACCGAGTCTACTCGCGGACAAGCTACAGCAGTAAGTAAAATAACAAGAATCAAAATGCTCGAAAGGACTCTTTTCATGATTATCGCCTCCTTAATAACTGAATTATAACACATTAAATGAGTTATTCATAGTGCAAATCAAAACAGCCTTTCTTTCATGGCATACGAAAAGCCCTGGGGACCGCTCCCTCGGGGCTTGTTCAGGTTATTCTCCTACAATGATATTGTACCATATAGGATCGGTGCAAACAACTGAATTGATATGCACTTTTGTGCATTCGTGTGCATACTTTCCGTTTTGCCGCGAAAAAAGTTCATTGCAAGCCTCTTCTTCGCAGTACGTCCTCTGTCGCCGACAGCGCTTTGCCGTGAAGAATATGGAGCCAGCGCAGCCCAAAGTGCATCTCATTACAGATTTCGTCCCATGAAGCGTGGTGCAGATAGCGGTAACGAAGAAGCGTCTGCTGATCGAAATCCTCGACCTCGTCTATAACCTCTCGGATCTCGGCCTTCTTTTTGATAAGGCTGTCGATCTCGGCGTTTATCCACGCTTCCATATCCTGAATTCGCTCCAGCGCCTTGAGAAACGGCGGTTCGATCGCTTTATTCGGGTTGTAGCTCCGCTCAAATCCGGGAGATCCTACGCCTGCGGCCAACGATCTGAGTTCTTCCAGCTCTCTTTTATCGCTCTTTATTCTGACGTCCAGCCTGTATGCCTGACACAGGAACTCTTTTGCCGTCATGTTTTTATCCTCCGAAAAAATGTTTCCCTCGGATCGACTCTGATTGACTTATTTTGGCTTCTCTTGTCAAATATTGGCTTTGACTGCGGCTATAAGGGCGGCCTGCGTCGCGTCCTTTCTTCTTATCGCCGCGAGTATCTGTTCGTCGACGGTGCCGAGTGTGACGATATGCCGCACCACGACGGTTCCGGCTTTCTGTCCCTGTCTCCACAGCCTCGCCACGGTCTGCTGATACAGCTCAAGCGACCACGTCAGCCCAAACCAGATTAGAGTGCTGCCGCCGCTCTGCAGGTTGAGACCATGACCGGCGGAAGCGGGGTGGATAAGCGCGACGGGCAGCTCGCCTGCGTTCCATCTGCGGATGCTGACCTCCGTATCAAGCCTGGAAAACGGCACATGAAGCCTGTGCAGTCTCCGTTCTATCCGTTCGAGATCGTGTTTGAACCAGTAGGCCACGAGAAGCGGTCTGCCGTTCATGCTCTCGATAATATCCTCGAGAGCGTCGAGCTTGCGTTCGTGGATCTCAAACGTATCGCCGAAATCGGTGTAAACGGCGCCGTTGGCAAGCTGGCAGAGCTTGCCGCAGAGGACTCCGGCATTCGAGGCGGTTACTGTGCCGCCCGTGATGTCAAGTGTGAACTCCTTCTTCATGCGCTCATAGATGAACTCCTCCTGTTCGGACATTACGACAGGGTAGGCTGTGCTTATAAGCTCGGGCATATCGAGGTGCTCCGCCGCCTTCATGGATATGGTGATATCCGAGATGAGCCCGTATATCCGTTCCTCGGCTCCGGGAAGCGGCCTGTAGGAATAGACGACGACGCCGTTCATCTTGTCGGCTGTAAAGAAAGCCGCCCTGTATTTCGATATGAACCGTCCGAGCCTTTTTCCCATATCGAGGAGTTTGTACTCAGCCCACAGATCCATAAGGCCGTTGCCGGCGGGGGTGCCGGTGAGTCCCACTATCCGCTTCACGAAGGGGCGGACCTTCATAAGGGCGCGGAAGCGCTTCGACTGATGGTTCTTGAAGGAGGACAGCTCGTCCACCACGACCGTGTCGAAGTCGAAGGGCACGTCCTCCACGAGCCACTGCACGTTCTCGCGGTTTATGACGTAGATATCCGCCTCCGCTTTCAAAGCCTCGAGACGCTCTTTTTCCGTGCCCACGGCTACGCTGCAGCGCAGGTCCCTGAGGTGGTCCCATTTGCCTATCTCACCGATCCACACCTGCCTCGCCACTCGAAGGGGAGCTATCACCAGGACGCGGTGAGCCTTGAAGCTGTCGAACAGCAGGTCGTTCAGCGCAGTCAACGTGATGACCGTTTTGCCCAGGCTCATATCCAGCAGAACGGCCGCCACGGGATGCTCCTCGATATAGCGTATGGCGTATTTCTGATAATCGTGGGGTATGAACTTCATAAGGCATCACCTCCTATCTCACTGATAATTGCGGGGATCTGCTCAACAGCATCAAGCACGTAGACCTTGAAGTCGAGCCCCCTCAGCGTTTTAAGTCTTGCTTCCTGCAATGGACGCGGCTTCCTTCCGGGAGCTTTCACCTCGACAAAGGCTATCCTGCCCATGGGAAGGAGCACCATGCGGTCGGGCATGCCGTCGAACCCCGGTGAAACGAGCTTCGGCGCGATACCCCCGACAGCCTTGACAGCTTTCACCAGCTTCTGCTCGACGGTTTTCTCCCTTACGGGGGTTTTGTCCGTTTTGTCCTGAATGGTCTTTTTTCTCATGTGTTTTGAAAACCTCCTGTTTTACTGGCTTTTTGGACTTTTGTCCTTTTGTCCCTTTTGTCCCTAAGGCATTTGGGATTAAGCGGATTTACAGATAAATAAATAATAAGTTTTATTTTGTTTATCTATTGTTCGGGACAAAAAGGACAAAAGTATTTTCCGCTTGTTTCATAAGGCTTTTTTATCGTCCCCGCCTTCGGGACAAAACTGTGACAAAAGGACAAAACCCTGAACGCACGGGTTAACGGCGTACCTCGGAAGGGGCGGTCTGCCCGAAGCGGGAGCTCTGTCCGGCAGCCGTTCTACGTACCCGTAATCGTCGAGAAAGTCGAGAACGGGCTGTATTTCCGCCGCGGTCTTAAACGATCTGCAGAAACGCATGGCCGTTCTTCTGTCAAACTCGGCGAGTCTGCGCTCCTTCAGCATGGCGAGTATTCGGCCCGCTTTTCTGAACATTGCGTCCTCCGGCAGAACGGAATACGCCGCCTGAGCGTGGTTCAGGAAATAGCGTCCGAGAAGAATCGCTTTTTCCATTGTCGGGCCGTCTACGACGAGAGGCTCGTCCGCGTCGAGAAACTCGTGGCTGCGATAGGCGCCGGCGCGGCAGAGAAGCCCCGATATGCGGAGCGTATTGCCGACGAGCTTTCCCGCCCAATCCGCAAGCTCCGCGTATTCCGAGACGAGCTTCGGCTCTATCTCCTCCGCAAACGCCGTCAGCTGTTTTTCCGCGTCGTCCGAGAGCGTAATTATCTCCGGCTTGTCGGGGTATTCGTCCTCAAGCAGATTGATAGCGAGCCGCTCGTATCGGCGGCAAACGTCGTCCGTCACGGGCTTTGACTGAAAGCGTCTGCTGCCGACGAAGGATACCGGCATACAGTAGAGAAAGCGGGCGGTCAGACCGCGTCCCCTGAACGTGGCGTTGTTCAGCACCTCGGCTATGACGTTCGGCTGCGCCATGAGGAGAACCGTCAAGGCGGGATCCATTATGCTTTCGCTCTCCCTGCCTATGCGGTCGACGCGGATGGGGTCGCCCGAGTAGCCCTTCAGCATTACGTCGATGTTGACGTTCTTCGTATAGATGCCGGCGAGGGTGTCGAATATGCCGCCCTCGCTGGAGATCAGAGCCGCTCTGCCGCGATTGGCCGACAGTACGGAAACGAGCTTTTCCGTCGTTATATCGTCGACGTACAGCTGCAGCGGGAGAACCTCTTCAAACTCCGATACCTCCCGCGCGATCTTCTCCATTTCCTCCGCTTCGGCTTTGCCTTTTGCGACCTGATCCTCGACGGCTTTCTGCCTGCGTTCAAGCACCCGCCTGCGCATCCTGCTGCTCTCGACGAGAGCCGAGTTTCGCTGATTGTATTGGTATTCATAGTCGTTGACGGGCTTCAGCATCATGTGCTGCACCGCCGACTTTCTTTCCGACGGCGGAGCTATGGCGAGGACGTATGTGTTGAGAGGCTCGAACCAGTCCTTCTTGCCCTGCACGCGGTACTTGCCCTGCAGACATACCGACAGTATGGATATTGCGACGGCTCCCGCCATATCGACGGGCGTCTGCGTGCTCTCCGCCACGGCGGCGGCGTAGTCCGCTATATCCTTAGGCAACGCCTCTATCGGGAATCTCGCCATCGAGTACCGGCTGAAAGGGATAGGCTCCTCCCAGCGGACGCCGTCTTTACCGTTGTATTTATCCGGCGGGATGTAGTCGGGCTGACTCGCTATCCGCTTATAGTACTTGCCCGCGCTGCGCCATATGATCTCAAGCTCCGCGTCATCGAGGGGCGGTACGCATCTTTCAGACTGACGGTAGAAGCATTTTTTCGACTCGGCGGTATTGCCGTACCTTTTCATCGAGCGCACGGCCCATTTGAACATGGTGGCGTTCCTGCTCCCTTCGCGTATCTCCCTATCCATCTGCGCGAAGCCGTCCTCGTCGAAGAACATGGAAAGGTTGACGATACCGGGCTGATAGTAAACCTCCGCGTCGGGATTGCCGTAGAAGAACCTCGCCGCGTCCTGCGCCTTGGTATCAAAATAGGGATAGACCTCCTGCACGCGCTTCACGAGTCGTTTGTACTCCGCCGGTCCCGTTATCCTTTCGATAAAGAAAACGACGTGGTATTTCGGTCTCGGAGACCTGCCCTCCTTGGGCTTCATATGGTTCCGGCTCGTGTAGATCAGCATGGCGACGTCAGTGAATTCGCCGATGATATCGTCCTTCGTCACCCATTCATTAGGGTCGTCCGAATGAGTGTTGTCGCAGTCAACGACGAGAACGTCGGCGTATTTGAAATTGGTCTCGCTTCGGTAGCAGTTTTTGAAGCAGATGAAGGTGTGGTCGTTCGCCACGGCCTTTCTGAACGACTCCGCGTCGGTAACGGCACAGGCGTCGGGATATACGCAGTTCGTTCTGTTTCCACGGCTCTTTGCCGCCCACACGGTGAGAGAGAATTTCTCATTCATCCGACCGCCTCCTTAAGATCCTCCGTGAAGCGCCGCACCTTCATATTCCGCTTATTCGCCCTGTCGATCTCCGCCCGCATTCCGTTCGATATCGTGTCTCCGAACACCCACAGCTCCTCGCATCTGCCGAGCAGAACCATGTCCATGAACAAGGCGAGCTCGCGCTCCGTTTCCTCGTTCATGAAAAGCGGAAACAGAAGATGCGGAGCTATCGGTATGACTCCCATATCCACGGCGAAGCGGCTGTAGCGTATAGCCTTTTTCGTATTGCCCGCGACGTCGCCCGAAAAGGGGCTGCAGACGTAGACGAGCGGACGATACCGAGCCGCTTTCGCCGCCCGTTTCTCCTCGCGTTCGATAACAGAAAGAGCCGTAAACGCCGTGGGATCGGGGTAGCCCTCTGAATTGTATCTGTTCATATCGCTTAATCCTTTCTGTAGAATTCCGCAGTATAGCCGTCGGCGCGGAGCAGAAGCCCGTCAGCCCATGGCGGCGTTCTTCCCATCTGTTCGCAAAGCGCCTCAAGCGACATATTGGGATCGGCTTCGATTATCAGCTCGTCGTGAACGTGGGCGACAATATCGCAGCAGCGGAGCGTCCGCATGGCGAAGCAGAGGATGTCGCGGGCTATGCCCTGCACTATGTTCTCAACGAACTTGGGACCGTAGCTTTCGAGACGTCCCCATTTCTTAGCGCCGTCAACGCCTTCGTATGTGACCGACTCGCCTCCGAAGCTGTTCTCGCCTATGCGGGGCTTGACGTAGGCAAGCTTTCTTCCCGACGGCAGGGTGATGAACAGCATGCCGCTCCGGCGCTCGAATTTTAGCCCGTGAAGCGTTGAAACGGCGCGTTTCCTAACGGCTTCCTTCACGGCTCGGTCGACGTCCCGCCAAAGCTTTACTATCATCGGGTTCGATTCCCGCCACGCCTCGACGAGCGGCTTGAGTTCTCCCTCGGAAAGCCCCATTTCAAGAGCGCCCATCGCTTTTAGAGCGCCGACCGATCCGCCGTAACCGAGCGCCAGCTCCGCGATTTTGCCCTTCTGCCGGAGATGACCGTTCACGCCGTTCTTTACGACGGGTACTTTGAACATCTGCGACGCCGAAGCGCAGTAGATATCGTCTCCGTTTTTGAATACCTCCATGCGCCAGCTCTCGTCGGCGAACCATGCTATCACCCTCGCTTCGATGGCTGAAAAATCGGCGACGTAGAACAGCTTGCCTTTTCGCGGGACGAACGCCGTGCGTATCAGCTGCGAGAGCGTGTCGGGAATATCCTCGTACAGCATTTCAAGCGTGGAATAATCGCCCGAACGGACGAGCGCCCTCGCTTCCGCAAGGTCGGGAAGATGGTTCTGAGGCAGGTTCTGAAGCTGTATTATCCTTCCCGCGAATCTCCCCGTGCGGTTCGCTCCGTAGAAGCGGAACATTCCTCTCGCTCTGCCGTCGGCGCAGACGGCGTTTTCCATAGCCGTGTATTTCTTGACCGACGATCGGGCAAGCTGCAGCCGCAGCGCGAGAGCGGGACGTATCCCTTCGGGGCAGTCCGCAAGCATGGCGGCTACCTCTTTCCTGTCGAGGGAGTCGGCCTTTACTCCATTCATTCCGAGCCATTGCTTCAGCTGCTGTACGGAGTTGGGATTGTCGAGCTCCGTCAGTTCCTTCATAGCCGCCGTCAGCTTTTCCCTCGATCTTGCGTCTATTCGGATCGCCTGTCTTACGAGTTCCATATCGACGGCGACGCCCCGGTCGTTGATCTCCTCGGAAATGCGGTACTCCTCCCAAATATCCGACGATACGGGGAATCCGGCGAGTTTTGACTGTACGCTCATCTCCGCCTCGACGTCGCGGACGTTGTACGCTTTGAAGCGTTCCCATTTATCCTGCGCGTGGACGGGCAGATTCCGCGTCCTTCCGCCGTTCGCATCCGTAGGTTTGCACGGGGAGCAGAAATACCTGATAAGCTCTTTTCCTTCCGTCAGCTTTCGCTTATCCAGCCCAAGCGCGGCTCCGACACCCTCCAAGGACTGCGGCAGGCCGAGCGTAGCAGCCCATACCATGGAGCAGCGCCATGAGGATGGGTTGAGAAAGCGGGAGCATTCCGTCGAGAGCGGGTGACCGTCGCGGAACGGATCGAGGCTTATTCCGAGGTCTGACAGATAACGGGATAAGCACACTCTCTCAAAGGAAGCATTGTACGCCCATTTCGTAATGGAATCGTCGGTAAGAGCGTCGAGTATCTCATCGGGTATCTTTTCTCCGGCGGTCAGATCGACGGACTCGGCGTCTCCGCCGTCGACGGAGTATCCGAATAGAAGTATCTCGAAATCGGCGGCTTCGGCGTATTTATAGACTCCGCACTTTTTTAGATCCGCAGAGCTGTATGTTTCCAAATCGATCGATAACGTTTTCATATCGGCCTCTTAAACGGAGGACGGCGGTTTCCCGCCGCCCGCCCGATCGCTGTCCCAGCCTCAGCTGAGAAAATCGTCGTCATCGTCCGCAAAGTCGTCCTCGGCTCTCGCCTTGCCGCCGAGAGGTTCGCCGTCGCGGATCTTTTAAAGATTGTTGAGTCCGCAGGCGATACCCCTGTTGCCGTTGTTGTTGAAGGCGTAGAAGTTTATGCTCGCCCTGCCGTACACTCCGCTGTATACCTCGGAGGTGTCGATGATGGGCTGCCTGTCTGCGTCCACGATGCCGGGAGCCGTGCCGGAATTCGCGTTGACGAAGTATGCGTTCCTGTACGCCTCGTCGTCGGGTCTTTCGAGATCGCCGTCGCGGAGAGGGGTCTTGAGCGCGGAGAGCGGAGGCACGGACTTGCCGTTTCCCTTCAGCTTGCTTTCGCCCTCCTCATATGCGGCCTTGATCGCGGCCTTTATCTTCTCGACCGTCCTGACGTCGCTCTTGGGGATAATGAGGCTGACGGAATACTTGGGCGTACCGCCGTTGATCGCCTTGGGATTCCATACGTTTGCGTAAGACCATCTGGTCTGCGGACCGGTGATGACCTTGGTGGGATTGTTGACGTTTGACATATTAATTTTCCTCCTTGAAATCGTTGTCAGCCGTGTTCATCGGCTTTCTTTTGTCTGATTCCGGCACTAAGACCGGCTTGCCCTGAGGCTTTACGATGAGACCCGAAAGCAGTTCGTTGAATTTCTCCTTTCCGAGGAGCTTCTGCATTTCTGTTATTCCGAGTATCTTGCGGGCGTAGGGGTCGAATCCCGCTCCGCTTACAACGCTTGCGGCGAGTTCATCGTTTGAATGCTTCCTCGCTGAGCGTCCCTCGACTACCTTATAGCCGGGGTACCTCACTCCTCGCAGCGTCTGAGAAAGAGCGTATTCCTTCACATCCGTTACCCACGAAGCGAGCTCGTCCGCTCGGTCGAGGATGGCGGCGATCTCCGTTTCGTCGAGAGTATCCGCCGGAGCGAAATCGTACCGCGCCATCTTGAGGTTCTCCTCGGTGCCGTTTCTGCAGACCGCCTTCGCTCTGCAGAAACGGCACCATTCCCCGCAGGCATACTCGCCGCCGCCCTCATACGCGAGCTTCGCCCTTTCCTTGAGTTCGCCGTCAGCCCATTCGAGCAGCGCGGCTTTATTCATTCCGCCGACGCTGATATTGCCGAGCCTCGGCTGGAAGATGGTCAGCCTGATCTCGTCGATATCGTAGATGCAGTCGAAGATCTCCAGAGCGCCGAGCGCATACAGCATCATCTGCGGATTGTTCTCCGCGGACACCTCCACGCCTTTGCCGTGCTTGTAATCGACGACGTTCATAGCCCCCGTCGGCGATCACGATGCAGTCGGCAGTGCCGAAGCCGTTCTCGACGTACCGGGAAAAATCCACTCTCTGCTCGACGAGCACGACGGGATCGGGGCAGGTCTCCTTCGTGGATGCGAGGAGTTCTAAGACGTAGGCGGCGTAGTTATCCGCGCATTCCTCCATCTCGGCGTTGTAGCTGTCGAGGTTTCCCGTGGGATCGGCGGCATCCATTCCAAGCAGCGTCCTCAGCTTGTACTCGCAGAGAGTGTGAGCGTCCGTTCCCTCCTGCGCGTACTCGGAGGGATCGATACCCGAGAGCTTGTCCGCTCCGTGCGCGAGTATCAGCGCCCTGACCTCCGCCGTGAATCCCGCCCGCGATTTCTCGGCAAGCATGGTGCGGACGTCGGCAAGCGATGCCGGCTTGTTCTCAGAAGCGGTTTCAGCCGAAGGGGACTCCAGATGGGGTTCATTGGCGGTTTCCTTATCGCCCCTTGCTATCTCAAGGAGCGCCTCGGAAGCCTTTACCAGCTTGAGGCTGCTCTCTCTGAGCTCCGCAAGCGCCGACGTAAACTGACTTCGGGTCGTCATTTGTTCCGCCTCCTTCCGCGATCTCGCTGATAGCAACCTCGTCCACGCTGTCTCCCGGCACGAGCACGGTAAGCTTTACGGGGCTTCCGAGCAGGAACCGGAGCAGCTTTTCCCTGACGGTCATGAGCTTTACGGAGAGCAGACCGCCGTTGACCTTTTTCTTTGAGACTGTGATCTTAAGATTGTGTCTCATTTCGATTCATCCTTTCCGAAAGGCTGTGGTTTCGCGTTCCCGCCTGCGCCTCTCTCACCATACGGACAAAAATCGGCCTCTTGTACAGGGTGTTCGGAAAAATATATTTTTGTTTTCCTTTTAGCCTGCGTGAGCGAAAGCTGTATGGCGTTGGCGGCGGTATCTTCTATCGCCGCGATCTCCCTTACCGTTCTGCCCTGAAGATATAGCATGAACCGCTTCTTCTGCGTGGGCGTGAGAGTATGGCAGGCTTGGCGCAGTGCGCGGATATACCGCTCGTCCTCGAACTCATCCTCAAAGGGAGAGTCGTATACGGCGTAATCCAAGCCCTCGTATTCAAGAGCGTCTATGGACCAGCAGCGCTTGCGCGCCATTTTCTCTGCGGTTTCCTCCTCGCGTCTCGACTCAAGGATCACGTTCCCGATCTCGTCCGATACCTCGACTTCCGCCGTGTCGCCGTTGACAAATTTGTAGTTGACGATCATGTTAAAAACCTCCGTTTCGTTTCCGGAACGGAGGCCGTATCAATGACATGGGGAACCGCGCCGAACGAAGATTGCTCCGTTCCGGTCGCGGCCTTCCGCTCAATAGTCGGCCGTTAGTTATTCTGCTGTATGCGGCGATCCGTTGAGCCGCCGGAGATCAGCCGGCGCGTTTCGCTGCGGTAAAAGGATACGATATTTCAAAGCGGTATGCAGGCGCCCCGCGGGGGCGCCAGAATGATCGGTCAAATAATCAATATCTTGTATGTATGAATTAATTAAACACAATATGTTGATTGTGCGGCTTTGAAACCGCCTATTAACATGGCGTCCTGCGGGGGCGCCGGAAAGTTTGAAATATATTTATTGTAAAAAAGAGCGCCCGCTCGTTACGGACGCTCAAATTATTGACCTTGAGTTATTCTGTTTCCTCCTCTCCCTGCGTAAGGGGCGGGAGATCGCTCTGCTTCATTACTTCGTTGGCTCTCACCACAGTCAGATCCTTCGTATCAAAGAGCATTGCGAGAAGGATCGTCTGCTCCATGCTGTTTCGATACGGCACGCTGGCGATTCGAACGAGTTCCTCGCCTATATCCGCCCTCAAGTCCATCGCTATGCACAGAGCGACGATGTGCCGGAGAGTGGGATTTCCCGCACACCATTTTCTTGCCGTGGAACGGCTTACGCCCATCCTTGCTGCGAGTTCTTCCTGACTTATCCCCCTTTAAGTCGATTATCATCTGAACCGCTTCCTTAAAGGTGCGCGGCAGGCTGTTCTTCAGCTTCTGCCATTCAGCCGCGTCGTCGGCAAACAGCTTGTTCTCCATTACGCCTTCCTTCGATCTGGGTTCAGCGCCGAACGCATGTCTCGACTGATAGCGGTCGAGCGTCTCCTTCTTTTTATTTCTCACCGCCCTTCCAGTCTCGTACTTGGGGTCGGCATACCTTCCCGCGATAGTGAAGGATATGCAGCACTCGTCGATATGGGTCCTCGCGTATGCCGTAAGCCTGCGGTTCCCTCCGTATACGGTTTCGACGTATTTATCGTCGTCAAGGCAGTAATGCCCCTCGATGTACGAATAGCATCCCGATTTTAAGGCTCGGTAGAAATCCGGCGACCTTCTTAACAGCTCCGCAGCTTCCGAACGTGAAATAGAATAGACCGTTCCCGGTTCCCATCTGTCAGAGCAGCCGTGATCCGGACTGCGCTGACCGTCTATGTAACCGTAGACGCCTTCCGCCTCCGGATAGCCCAGCTCTATCATGCGGTATTTCGCCATGGAGCGGGATACTTTGAACGTTTAGGCGAGCCGCTCCATTACCCACGACATATTTTCGGGAGTCAGATTAAAACCGCGCTCTTCGATAAGCTCCCTCGTTCGTCCTTCCTCCATGAGTATGTACGCCGTCAGCTTTTCCGCCTGCAGCTCCATCCAGTCGACGGGACTGTTGACGGAGGAATACCGTTTTACGCTGACGCTCCTTCCGGCGGCCATATAGCTTGGATTGCCGCTCAACGCCTGCAGAATGAAAAAATGCCTGTCGAGATAGTAGTGAGCGCACTCGTGGACTATGGTGCTGTTCTCGATCTCCGGAGTCGGGCAGAGAATTTGGTTCACGACTATGGTTCCGGCTCTGACGATAACGTCCTTAGGAGTCCCACTCTCGTCCAGCGTTTTTATAGTTTTATCGGCGAAGCAGATAACGCCGCGAAGACTGCTGTCCGCTTCAAATCTTTCCCGCCTGACGTTAAGTCGCACCTTTCTTGCGAGAGCCCTGCCGTCGACGGCGGTCGGCCTTTTTAACGCGTCGGAATAATAGAAGCTCAGAATGCTTTCGGCCGTCGTCGAATAGTCGTCCATCTTCATGACAGGCAGCAGATACTGATTCGCAACGGCTTCGTTCTGGCGGTTTATAAAATCGGGATGCCCATTTTCTTCAAGAACGATAATGGGCGAGCTGCAAAAACGCCCGATCATATCGAGTACATAACGCATCCTTATACTGCAGGGATAATCCTTTTCTTCGCCGACGACTTCTCCGGTATCGGCGGGAACTCCGCGCGGACGACGGCGCGGAAAACGAGATCCACGCAGGTCTGATAGAAGCTCTGTGAAAGAGAGCTCTCGACCTTCGGTTCGCCCATACGGACTACCGTATATTTCCTAGCTCCGCGTCCGTCGATTATTCTCTCGCCGTCGTGCGGATAGCAGTCGAGCCAGAACTGAGCGGCGGCTTTGAAATCCTCGCGGAATACTTCACGGAGGATCTCAACTACGGTAAATGGGCCGGTTCTGTTTTTGAGAGAATGATCCTCTTCCGCAGAATAAAACGGGAGAGTTGTGTACCGCATGCCGTTCCCGCACGGCGTTTGAACTGTTCTTAAGCGTCTCATTGTACGATCCTCCTTGTTCCAGCGTTGGGGTGCTGCGGGTGATGGTCTAATTATACTCGTCGGGAAATCAATGTCAATAGAAAATGTTAAAATATCTTTTGCTTTTGCCTCTTGCATTGTTAAAGGTACTTGTGCTATAATACTGTACGGACGGTATCGCCCTATACGGCGATCCGCACCGCATTGAGAATGCGCGAAGCGTACTCACATCAAAAAGGAGGCGAGATCATGCCGTCAAAGAACAGCGGTCAAACCATACTGCCGATTCCGGGAAAAGGAGTCAGTTTCGGCAAGCTGATAAAGGAGAGCCGCTCTAAAGCGGGTATTACCCAGAGCGAATTCGCCGAGATGATGAAGGTGACGAGAAACACGATCATCAACTGGGAGGCGGATAAGTCGAAACCGGATCACGAGGCCATTCCGGAGATCTGCGCCTTGCTCGGTGTCAGAGTGAGCGAGCTCTACGGCATGGAGTCGGAAACAGATCTTACCGAGGTTGAGGAACGGATAGTGAGCAATTTCCGTTTGCTGTCTCCGGCGAGCAGGAAGGTCGTCGATAAAATGATCTATACCATGCTCAACGAGGAGCTCATGGAGAAGGATAAAGCGATGAAAGAGACCTTCGGACTGTTCCTCGTCCGTCCGGGCAGGGTTGCGGCCGGCGCTGGCGACTGCGTTCCCGATTCGCCGCCGACCTATACCTTCCTCCGCAAAAACACGATCAACGAAAGAGCGGACGGCATAGTCAAGGTTCGCGGCGACAGCATGGAGCCGGTCTATCACAGCGGCGACTACGTGTATTACGAAAACGCAGTTGCTGCTTTCCCCGGCGAGGACGTTATCGTCGATACGGACGACGGAGCGGTCATAAAGAGACTCGGAGCGGACAGAACTCTGTACTCCGTAAATCCAGATATCCCGTATCCGAAGAAGAACGATCAGAACTCTCTCGTTATTCGCGGCAGAGTGCTCGGAACGGTACACTCATCCGACCGTCCGGCAAAGCGGGAAGCCGACGGGCTTGAAGACCTCTTTGTCGATGAGATTAGAGAGTTCAACAGAAAATACGGTTTGAATAACGGGGATTAACGCAGTCTCCCACGAAAGGAGTTGATCTGTATGGCATACTCGAAGCCGCTGCATCCGGAGCGGAAATATGTCAAGGTCAACTCCGATTTCGATTCCACGGGCTATATGCAGCCGCGCTCTATAATCTGGGATGACGGAAGGGTCTTCACCATAGATAAGGTCACGGATTTCCGTCCGGCTTCACCTATAGAAAAAAGCCTTCCCGGAGACTGCTTTACCGTTATTATACGCGGCGAGGTCAAATATCTGTTATTTGAGAGGACCCAGGATCGATTCGCCAGCCACTTCGGACGATGGTTCGTTCAGATCTTGGCAAACGACGACCGAGCGGAACCATGAGGCGAGAGAACGGCGCCGGAAAGGAGAAAACGGCATGGATAAAGTCTATATAGCTATCGACTTGAAAAGCTTTTACGCCAGCGCTGAATGCGCCGATCGAAAGTACGACCCGCTTTCCACAAATCTCGTCGTAGCCGACCTTTCCCGTACCGAAAACGCCGTTTCGCCATCCTTGAAGAAGTACGGTATTTCGGGTAGAGCGAGGCTTTTCGAGGTCGTTCAGAGGGTCAAAGAGATAAATCGGGAGCGTTTCCGCAAAGCGGTCGGTCTCGGCGTTCTCCCCAAGGACGAGAAAGGCCGCCGTCATTTCACGTCTGCTTCTTTCGACGCAAACGCTCTCGAAAACGATCCCGCGCTTGAACTGTCGTACATTGTCGCCCCTCCGAGGATGCTTCTATACGAGAATATAAGCACTAAGGTGTTTTCGGTTTATTCGCGGTACGTAAGCCCTGAGGATATCCACGTCTACAGCATCGACGAGGTTTTCATGGACGTTACGGCATACCTCAGAACATACGCCGTCACCCCGCAGGAGCTCGCCATGCAAATGATACGCGAGGTGCTGTACGAGACGGGGATAACGGCTACGGCGGGTATCGGTACGAATATGTATCTCGCCAAGGTCGCTATGGACATAGTGGCGAAGCACGTCCCCGCAGACGAGCAGGGAGTCAGGATCGCCGAGCTCGACGAGAGGAAATACAGAGAGCTGCTCTGGTGCCATACCCCGATAACCGACTTCTGGAGAGTGGGCGGCGGCACGGCGAGAAGGCTCGAAAGACTCGGCTGTCATACCATGGGCGACGTGGCGAGGCTGAGCGTTCATGACGAGGACGCGTTCTATAAGGCGATGGGCATAAACGCGGAGCTGCTCATAGACCACGCTTGGGGATGGGAGCCGACCGATATTCCGACTATCAAGTCCTATACGCCCGAAACGATTTCTCTTTCTTCCGGGCAGGTGCTGAAGGAGCCTTACGACTATGATAAAGGCAGGCTGATCGTCCGCGAAATGACGGAACTGCTCGTCCTCGATCTTGTCAGAAAAGCCGTCGTCACGAAACAGATGGTCATGACGATTGGCTACGACAGAGAGAGCCTCATAGAGGGAACCGATAAAAAGACCTATATCGTTAAAAAGACAGGAAAGGTCTACGCGGGAAAGGTCTCGAACGACTATTACGGCAGAACGTGTCCCGTCCACGCTCACGGCACGGGCAGTATCGATCACTACAGAGTGAAGCTAAAAAACTACAAAGATAAGACGCCATGACAGGGGCCAGCAGAATGTCGGCAACACCGAGCCCTGCGCTCAATCGGCGTGAAGACGGAATGGCGCGGTACCTTATAAGGTGGCTTAAAGAGGATATAAGTACGGCCGCGAGGATAATCAGAAGGATCGTGTTATACATGGCAGTATGTTCTATCCTTTCAAGAACTATGAGCAAAGCTAATAAGGAAAGCGGGAACGGCAGAACCCCGAATGCCCGCCGCTCCCACGAGAGCCCTCAGGGCTGATTGGCAAGGATCTCCATCGCGATCTCATCGCGGGAATCCAGAATAACAACCCGACGGTTTTGGGCGGCGAGCGATCCCTCGACACCTACGCCGGAGATATGCCAGCAATTCTCGCAGCCCAACCCCTTACAGACTATCCTCTCACCGTCGACCCCCAGTTCGCAAAGGATCGCTTTCACCGCTTCTGCGCGAGCAAGACTGAGCTCGAAATCCCATGCGGTCTGCTTGTCACCCGCAGTACAGCCTGCAAGAACGATATTGACCGATGGATTACCGATTAACGTCGTGGCTATCGGTTGAAGAACCTGCATGGCGAGATCAGGATCGCGGAACTCGCTCTTGTTGGGCATAAAGCCGATGCTCTCTTCCGTTATAGAGATGGCGGGAAGAGGTTCTGCGGGGTCTTCCACCTCGACAGGAACGTCGACCGTAAACTCGATCGGCAGCTCGGAGGGTATGCTGACCGTTGAGATCGCCGGGTAGTCGTGGCCTGCTGCAGCGATGGGAAGGGACTCCACAAGCTCCCAGGTGCCGCCTCCGGCTTCGACGACGCCCTTCCAGAGGTCGATGAGCCTGTTCCTCATTTTACCCCTGACGGGTTCCTGAGGAGAAGCGGGATCGAGGAGGAACCAAACCACATGCAGACCTTCGAAGGACGGGATCTCCTGCCTCTCGACGAGCATGTCCACGACGAGCTGAGGCTCTACGGAAAGAAGATTCTTTCTGAGGTCAAGACCGCAGGTTGACAGGCCGCTGGAGAACACGGCTATAGTCTTGCTGTCATACCCTGAGAGGGAAGCCAGCGATAAGGACGCACAGCGGAGAGCGTCCAGAAGATCGAGTTCAGGATCGTCGGCTACGACGCCGTTCTTTAGCGCGGTAATAAGGTTCGCGGCGTTTGCCTTTGCGTCCGCGTCAAGACGCTCGCTCGAAGCGGACTTGTACTGCTCGTCTATATCGTATGACTTATGATATACGACCTCGGAACAGGAGTCGGCGTTGACGACGCTGATGTAACCGTAACCGCGGACAGCTGTGTAGACCGCTCCTTCGATAAGGGAGTAATCGGGAGCGGAAACGTTGCCGGTTCCCTGAACGACTATGGAGAGGGCGTTCTTGCTGCAGTCGGGCTTGGGATCGACACATCCGACAAAACCAACCACGGACATGACGAGGAAGAAAACGATGATGACGGTAATGATCTTTTTCATAATTGTGCCTCCTTGCACTTGTCTTTTTTAATTTGGGCATAAGCTACGATTGAGTTGCTGTCGAGCGCACGAACTCCGTCCACCCGACGATAATGTTATACTACAGCTACTAAAGAGCTGAAAATGCGGGAATGGGAAAGAATAGTTTTTTCATCATACCGGGAAGGATACGAGGCAAAACTTGAGTTGCTCCGGTTTTGCCTCGTTCAGCCATCTTCTGTAACTTATCACCTCCTTCGTCAAAGTTGTGATGTTCTATCTCGCAGCCGACGAGTGCCGATCTGCGGTCGTCTTCGAGTCCTTTCACCTCCTGGCCCTATAATACTGCCCTTACTAACTTGCAGACGGCTTGTCTGCCGGCACAACGTTCACACAACCTATTATCACCTCCGAACGTCGTCGAGTCGTAGCCTTTTAACTGAGTCGGCGGCGCGGTTCGCCGCCGATACAACGGTTATCCGATCGAGACGTCGCCCCCTTTCGCTGCGTCCAAGGTTGAGTTCACCTTCTCCAGAAGCGTCTGGTAATCATCCGCGGAGAGGGCGGAAGTGGACGCGGGATCATTAAGAGCTTCGATCAGCTTCTGCCTTGTGTAGAGCATATACTTGGCGAGTCTTGATCTCTGCTCGAGCGATGTCTGAGTGTACTTGACTCTCTCCTCCGAGCGAAGGGTCTCCTCATAGTTGGAGTCGGCGTTGTACTCGGAAAGTATAGCCTGCACCCTGCGGAGCTCGTCGCGCTTCAGCGCAAGCAGCTTCTCATACCTCTTCTGCATTACCTTAAGCGGGTCAAAGGTGACGTAGGAAACGAAGAACGAACCTGCGCTTGTGAGCAAGGGCACGACGACTGCGAATATGGTCTGGGCGATCTCCTTGCTTCCGATCGAGGCGGCGGTGGCAGTCTCCTCATCGACCATAAGGGAACCGGTATCAACGACGGCGGTGGGAGCCGGAGCGACAAGGTCCAGCGTCTGCAGCCTCAGTACGAGATTCACGACCGCCGCTCCGATGAAAACAGCAAGCGCGAGATACATCATGAGCTTGCTGCTCGACAGGCCCGCTTTGCTTCTGCGCAGCATGATCCCAAGGAATACCGGCACGAAATCGAAGCACAGGATGAAGCCGCCGACCTGAACGGCAAGCAGAACCGGTGAGGAGTAGGAGATCATCTTAAACAGGCTCAGGAAGATCGTCAGATCGACTCCCATGCAGAACAGCATTATGAGGTAAGGCACGAAGCTCCTGTCGAGAGGATTGTCGGGACGGTGTTTTTCGTTGAGGGTGTTGTTTACGGTGCAGTCCATGATCTCACCGTTGCTTTCCCTTTTCCAAAGACGATTAGACATGTTTGTCTCCCTTCTCGCGTTCAATCGCGTTCATGATATTGGCGTAGTCTGCTTCGAGCGATTCGATCTCGGAACGAAGCTTTGTCTCGATTCTCGCAAAGTCCTCCTTGTCAGCCTTCCGGCGGACGGAGAGCCATCTTATGATCTCCCTATGGCTCACAGCCTGCCTGCGGAGCTTCGCTTCGGCCTCCACCCCTATGGAGAGGATAAGGTCGTCAAGAACGTTTCCGTTGCCGCAGTCGATGCATTCGGACGAGATGAGCTTTTTGATCCTCTCCTCCAGAACGGCCAGCATAGCCGACTCTTCGAGTCCGGGAGATACACGATAGTCGAGCGTTCCGTATCCGCCAAAGATATCGAAGTATCTAAGGCGGAAATCGTGCGCTACCGAGCGCGAATCGTCAACGTCGTTAAACAGAGTGTTCTTCTTACTCATGGGTAACTTCCTCCTTCTCAAACGTCATTCTGTCAGCTTCTTCGAGAAGCTCCTTCCGAAGCGCCGCGTAGTCTTTGCCCGCAGTATCAAAGAGTTCGACTGCCGGTTCAACCGGGAGACTGCCTTTTGAAGCGTGCTTTTTCAATGCGGCGTCCCAGTACACTGCGATACGCGCAAGCGTATGCTCCTTTATCTTTCCGGATATCATGGACGTAACCCGGATATCCTCTACGATCTCGCTGTGCGCTTTGGCAATCTCCGTTATGCATGCCGCGTATTCGCCTTCGAGTTTTTCCAGCTTCTCCTTCAGAGGGGCGTTTGCCTTCCGAGTCTCAGCCGAACGACGTACTGCAAGCTGACTGTCGGTGAGCTTGTCCTCGCCTTTATGCCTTACGGGAACCTCCGCCTGCGCAGCTTTACGAGCTTCTTCCCAAAGCATCCTTGCGGATTCAAGGTCGCTCCCACAGATATCCGCCGAAGCCATGAGCTCGTAAAGTTTTGTCGCGGGTTCCTGATGCTCGACGGACAATCCCGCCCAGAGCTTAGAGGTGCGCTCAGAGTACTTTCTGCGTTCGATACGGATTCGAGGAGAATCCCATGCGCCGTCGTCAGTGAGCTTGGGCAGATCACGTTTTGCGTCGAAGCGTCCCCTTAACCTCATAGCTAAAGTCTCGACAGCGTTGAGATTCGCGGCATTCTTGCGGTTGAGCGCATTCAGACGCTTGCTGCGAAGTTTTTTCTGATTCATAGAAACCTCCTTGAATAATCGCTTAAATCTTTTTTTGTCAAGGTACTCGTCGACCGGGCACTCGCCCTGTCGACGAGTACAGGATATCATAACAATTGCAGAACTGTCAGCGCGGCTATCGGAAAGAATCGTTTAATTCAGATTCCTGCTGTGCCGCCGGTTTTTGCGGTACAGCAGGCGGCCTTCTCTTCTGGACTCTTTATTCCTCGTGACTGCATAATTCAACGCATTTATCGTAAGCGTCCAGCAACACCCTTCTGTCAAAGCTGAAGGAGTCGTAGCCAGCAAGGCAAGTCCTCATATAGCGGTCGCTTGGAATACATATCGGACGTTCCTCGTGCATTATGTACGCAAAAGCGTTCAGCGTCTGACACAGCCCGGTGCGGACGTTCCTGCAGCAGACCATGATATCCTTCTTGTAATAGAAAAACGGGAAGCCTTCGTATCGATCCAGAGCTTTTTCGTCGATCTCCCAGATCGCCACGGGAACGGAACTGTTCTCACATCTTTCTATGGTCAAATAAAAACCCGTCCCGCTTCCTTTGAACAAAAGATCCCAGTCCTTAAGCACCGCCGTGCCGAGGATCGATGCGTTCGGACAGCGCATCCTCATCTGCTGAACATTGAGGTTGCTGCCGTAGGCGATATAGTATCTCTTTTCTATGTTCTTTTACCTTCCTTCAGAAATTAGTATGTAGTTGTCAAGGTTCGCTTCGATCGAAGGAACCCTTCGCTCGCCTGCAACCATATTCTACAGAATACGAGGCAAAACTTCGCCGCCGCACCGGAAAAGAAAGTTATTTTCCGCTCTATCTGTGATTATATATTATTTTTATTTCTTGCTTTATTATCTTGACTGGTCCTCCATGGTACTCTCATACTCCTTGGTGACCTGCTGATAAAGCTCGTTCTCAAGGATGTTGTATCTCTGCGTTATGACCGGTCGCTGCCTCTTTTGCCGACGCTCTGCCGGAGATAACATCCCTTAGCCCCCTGCCGTAAATGTCAAAGACTGTGGCCGGATAATAAATGCTGTGTTTTATCATTTCCTTGGAAGGAGTGACCCCCTTGCAGTTGACGACACAGCTTACGCTTATAGTTCCGGTATCCATATCGAGACCCATAAACCCGCCAACAAGCCAGCAGTTTGCCCTGCACGTCAGCTCAGCCAAAGCGAGCATAGCATCCTTGTCTCTCTTGTCGGCTTTCAGCGATGCTTTTGCGCTGACTCGGTACCAGTCGTCTCCGACGTTTATCATGTAGTCGATTCGTTTGATCTCCTCTTTGAAATCAAGCTTTGTAATGATTATCCCGAATTCATTTTCAAAGGAGTAATCCCAGTCGTCTTCATCGAGGATCTTCTTGATCTCATTTACGATTTTGGCAGAATAGTCTTTCATGGCAGCTCCTCCTCTGCGACTTTGCGAGGCGTCTCGTTTTGACCGAAGCCAATCTCTGCCGCCAATTTAAGCCAATGGAATGGTTGATATTTCATTAAAAAGGTGCTCATAGAATTTGAAGCTTGTCTTCAAATTCTATGAGTACAGATTATCACGTTGAAAAATGCGTTTCAGCATTTGGTCGGAAAAAATCGTTGCCTTTAAAACTTGCCGGAAGAGCCTTAATATATAGTATCAAATTGCCACATCCCTCGATACATATACTTGCGTTTCGTCCTGTTTTGCGGTATAATTATTTTGGTGTTTAATATAGATTCAAAGTTGCCAATGGTGCGATTTGCATATTCGAAGAATTGCGATCGATAGTTGAATGGCTTTGATTCGATTTGAGTATTTGTTTGATGTATGCAGTACATCAAACAAAGTGCATAGATTAGGGAGGTTGGGTAATAATGCTGTTTGCCAAGGATATTCAGAATATTTTGATTTACCGTAATCGCAAGGTTCAAGTGACACTTGTAAACGATTCTCAGATTACTGGAGTTTTTGACGAGTATAACGTGGAAAGCTCTTGGATCAAAGTTGGAGGAGAGTTTATCGGTATAGAAGAAATAAAAGACATAGAGTTCCTCGGTAGAGTTACTGATTTTCACACAATCAATAATCAGATTGGAGTCATAGATGATTCGGTGGAATTTGGAATCAGCAACATTACTCTCCCTGATGATATAGAGAGTATCCTATTCCAAGAATTCGATTGCGACGTATCCTGCCATTTAATTGAAATAGCCGGCAAGCTTTCTGCCGTGGATGTTAGAATTGTCAGGAAGCGCCATGTGATAAATTCAGACATCCTTCAAAAGACTGATTGTCTCTATTATTATGGCAACGGAGAGTGCGTTCATGGTTTTCTAAACATTCTTGATGACAACACCATAATGGTCGACGAACATGAAATCGGTATTACCGATATAAAAAGCATTTCTGCTTTGCCGCAGATTGATGATGAAGTGGTTGTTGTAACGGCAAACGGTAATACATTTTGTGGTACCGTAAACGCTATCAACCACAACGCTATTGAGCTGTTCGAGAACAAAAAAGATGAATGTGTTACCATTAATCTAAACGATTCCCGACAGATTTGGCACTCGGGTGTTGTTTCATCCAGGAAAGGAAAAAGAGCGATCATCAACGAGAAGTATATTTGCAAATGCCCCTACTATCTGAACGATATTAACGATGTGGATCTTCTGATTCCCGACCAAAGGGTATCATTCATTTCCGGTATCAATCTAAGGGGCTATATAGCAAAGTATGTTAAAATAAGCGAACCGGAGGCAATCGAAACTATTTCTACCACGGAGGATGATCCAACTACCAATGCCTCCATCATTACTTCATCTGAAGATGGCACTATGATGGGGACAATAATAGAAGAAGATCCGACTCCTCCTAAAGAGTACTATGGCCTCATTGTTTATATTGACTTTTCTTGGGATGGTGCCTTTGGATTTATTAGCGATCATTATGTTACACCTGCTATTGGCAGAGTTAACGGTGACGTTCGATTCACTCGCAACCAAGTTGACTTTCAACTTGAAAACAATGTACGCGCAGTTGTAAAATACACATTGGAATCTGAAAATACCGAAGGGATTAAGGCCGTTAAGACGATTTGGCTGGTTGATACCATTCCCTCATCAGAGTGGACAAAGCTGGCGGAAATCAGGGTTTCGCCGGATGGTGTTATTACTAAAATCCCTCTTTTTCAATCAAAAATCGATCTCTATCATCACAGGGAAGTAGATGCTGTCTGTATTGACGGCACAATTGTTTCCGGTACTCTCAGCAACTACACCGAAGATGGAATTACCATACTTAATGGAATTGAAAGCAAAACGGATACTTCTTTAAGGTATTCAGAAATAGAAGATATCCGGATTATTGGCACAGTTACACAATACAACTATAGAAATGGTACTGGATATATCGACGGTTATTTCTTCTTTCATGTAAATGGAATGGCATATGCTATTGAAGCCAGCAAACTGCAAAGAGATGTTCAGCTTTCATTCGTACTTAAGTCTACTATTACAAGGAAGGGAAACAACCTAGATTGTTCAGATATAAGAATTGTTCCATCCGGGCGAAAGGAAGTATTTATCGTAGGATATGACGACGACTTTTATTCAGTTATCGATGAAGAACGGTATGGCAACGATATTGACTTTTTGAAGAACACTTATCGCGTTCCGTTTTTGTCATTCAATCAATATAGCGATCTGGATGTCCGTGACTATCACGCCATCATTACCTTGCAGCGAAAAAACGGCACCGATCAATGCAACAGCATCAGGACAATTGAAGGACGACCAAAACTAAAGGCGGGTGTCGTTACAAGCATCAATTATAATACCAATTCTATCACTATCGTCCCAAAGGACAAGTATGATGTATTTGCTTTGAATCAGGGTATTGATTATTTAATTACTCTTCGTAGCAATATTGGTAGAATAAATCGCCCGGACTCATTTGATTATCCCGTTCTATATTACACATTGCAGGCTGGCGGTTCAGACTCTGCTATTATTACTTGGGTCGATTTTAGGGCTGCCACGGAAAAACGTTACTTTGGCACTTTAAACTCATATGTTGCAAAAAACGAACGGCGTGAGTTTGGGTTCATTACTCCTTCGAGACAGTTGTCAAGCTCCGGCAATGGACGACGAACCGAGAATGATGACGTGATTTGTTATCCTCGTTCTTTTGTCGATCCACCAGAGCGCGATGAATTACTTAGTCGCACATATACTTACTCAGTATGCTACACCCTCGAAGAAATCAAACCGAACAGCAGATTTGCCATGCCTCCTGCTAAAAAAGTATGGTTCCTTGGGAAAAAAGAACGGTCCGGTCAACCTTCGCCACAACCACAGCCCCAACCTTCGCCTAGTCCTATTGTTATAGAAGACGGTGAAATAGACTTAACCGACTATCTTTCAGTCAATGGAGAAAAGTTTGATGGAGCGCCTTGGAAGATAGGTTTTATTAGTGTTGCTTCGACACGATGGGCTATCATTCATGAAGGGTTTATAAATAAGCACCAGGCATCCGAGGCTAATATTTCGTTGCCTGATTCATTACCTACATCTTTTGATCCAAACAATACTACGATACTCGGAGAGATTTCGACCAAGTTTAAGACGGCGAAATTCACTTACTGTGTAAGATATGTTCCTTCAGAAACAACAATCGTTGACGAGCTTTCTGGAGTCGAGCATTACTATCTCAACCCGGCTTATCCAGTCGAAGTGTTGCTATCCCTTGTCAAAGCGCAGTATGTTTATGCTTTGCCGGTAGATAATACCACAATTAAGTGCAAAACTATTAAAAACATTACGACAAACCACGCTCAAACCTCAACTCATAATATTGCAGACCTGCTTGAAGGGGAGAGTGTTTATCTTGAACTCAAAGACGGCAAAGGAGTCTACGATACCTATTTAGGGCAGAGTGATGATGCCGTGAAGTTGGCAAATGCAGGGAGTGTTCAAAAAACTGCAGTATTGAAAATGCATCGTTTTGGCATAATTACCGATTTTGCAGAAGATGATGGAACTGCAGTAATTAACGGCATTGCTTCCTTTGATTTGAATTTGTTGGACAAAGCGTCTCTAAATGTTCTTAAAAACCAAAGAACAGTACACCTTCACGTTTCTTACTGCTTAGAGAACGGTGTAATCACCGAGGTAGTAGTGATTACGAATGTTGTTGGTCGCGATAATCCTGTCATTGATGGTTTCATATGGACAAGGGGCTCTGTTACTGCTATCGATAAAGAAAAACGTGAGATTACACTTAGTAGTGGAGCGATACACTGTATTTCTGTTCGTACTGAACCTTTAGTCAGCGCTATGTTCAGAGATGGAACGATTGCTGACTGTGAGGTATTGTCAAGGGAAGTTAGGCATCCCTTTGTCTATGAGGGAAGTGAAGATACGGAGCTGGTGACTTCCGCCATTGATGTTCGATGCGTTAATGAAACTGCATCGGTTCGCTTTAATGCCGCAGCAAATCAATTCTTCGGACACAGGAATGATACTATCAAGTATCCTGTTTTCGGAATTGCCGCTTCAGATTCCAATTATGAAAACAGCATTCAAAACATCGAATGGATAACAGACGAAAGTGGCACTCAGATTAAAGCTGTGATTAAAGGTACTTCGGGTGAGACCATGCAAGCGGACGAGCCTGAAGAAGACGTTTTCGTTGCAAGGGGAATACGAGAACATCCTGTCTTTAGATTATGGTACGATACTTTTGACTTGCGAGCTATTCATGTTTTAAATGAGAACAGCAGAATTTCGCTTGATGAGGAAGGCATGCCGGCAGATATTAGTCAAGCCGAATCCGCTATCAAAATCCTATCCAAACAATGCCTTGAAAGAAGAGGAAGCGGCGCAAATAGGGTTTTGAACATGGCACTGGCTTTTCTGGCACTCAAGTATGATCAGATATCCATACCCGGATTGCGCGATCGCGACGAATGGATTAACAAAATAATACGCAACTGGTTTATAAAGATTGCTTCCGACGCAGATATTATCAACCTCTCATTTGACGAGTCAAACTACGCATTAGCTGCTCTTATTTCAAATCAAGAGCATAATGTGGATTCAAGAGAACGATATTCTTGGGCTGGCTGTCTATACAGGCTTTTTGCTTCGGCTTTTCTCGGACGAGAAGAAATAATTGAAATTTATAATCTCCATGGAAAACTGCCCAGAGAAAAGTCATGGGATGAGTTGTTGGTCAGCAAAGAGATTGTTGATGACGAGCATATGCGGGAATTTGTGTCCCAGTTGCTCCTTTTAGACAATGCTAGTCTCGATGATGTAGCTATAGCTGTTGAAAAGAACATGCAGCTAAGCAATGGCCTTAAAAACTACATTGAAAAGCACGGACTAACTACCGGCAGTAATCTCGATACGGTTCATATGCTTCAGGAAAAATATAGAGGCTATCGTTATGCATTTGTAAGTCGCATACACGAACTGCTTAACTCTTCCGGTAATGATTTCGTAAAGAAGCTATTACTTTGGCTTAACGAAATGCAGCCGTCGTTCTCCTTCATGATTTGTGCAACTGATGTTAAAAGATTTGACAAATTAAGGGCTTTGTGCAACAGAATAAGCAGATACAGAATGCTTCTTGGCTTCAGCCAGCAAAGCAGAGAGCTTAATGACATCGAACGTGATCTGTTATCGCTAACAGAAACAATTAAAACGCATCCTTGCCATGATAGTTTTGAGTTGTTTGTTGCTCCTTCAGACAATAGAACTCGATATGGTATTCTTGATTGCTTACTTGCAGAAACAAGACAACAGATTAGAGCCCTATTGCAGTTTTCAAAACCCTCTATTGAAGTCGCTCCAATAGAGCAAGAGATTTCTGTGACTGAAAGAACATTGCAGCTATTCATTAGCAACAATTACCGCAACCGCGAAAGCTGTCAGCCTGCACGTGATCTTAGAGTGGAATTGGAATCATTAACAGAAGGAGTGTCTATTGAGAATTGTTCTCTCGAAAGCAATATTCTAGACAGCGGTGAGAGCATTGAAACTGAAACTCTTTTACACCTTGTTACTTCAAGCAAGCCAATACAGAATATCAAGATTTCTGTTCATTGGATTGCAAGTTATTCGTATGATATTGTTGATGATACTGGTAGAAGAACTATAGAAGGTACAAACGAAGATGTCTTTGATGTACAGATTACTGATTCATCATTCTGTAAGAATCAAGATGCAGCTAATCCATATCAGAAACCTGCACAAGGTGATCCGCTTGATGCTGGAGACGAAATGTTTGTTGGTCGAAAGGATGTCCTTGCCAGAATAAGGAACACGATAATGACGAAAGACAATCAAGGAAGACAATGCTTTATTCCCGGATCAACTGTGATTCTTTACGGTGAAAGGAAAGCAGGAAAAACAAGCCTTGTTAATGTTCTGCTTGATGAATTAGTCCGCGTCGAAAATGCAATAGTCATCAGCTTCACAGATTTAGCGAGAGTGATAGGAGAAATAAAAGATTTAAACTCTTTCATTGCACAGCATTATTATTGCATTCTTGCCGCTTTTGAAAGTGCTGTAAATCGCTACCACCCGCATCTCTGGGACGAGATGGAGGAGGCAGGTATTAAGCATATCTCTACAAATGATTTGATATTCATGAGCGACGATCGAATCATTAGAGCCTTTAGAGCATTCTTCACTCAATTCCGCGAATGGGATAAAGGGAAACATGCTATCGTTATTATCTCCGATGAGTACTCCAGAATACCCGTTAGAATATTAGAGCTCAAAGAATTGGACCCCATTGAGTTTACACGAAAGCAGTTGAAGGAGATACCTTCATTTGTAAGAGTGTTTTCAAAGGAATATGGTTTCGTTCAGATTTTCATTGGGCATGAGTCTATGATCAGCTCGTTAAGAGAACTTGGTACATGGAACCATACAGCGGAGTTCGCTGAAAGAATTAAGCTTGCAGAGTTAGCGGATGATGAAGCAAAAGAGCTTATCGTTTTGCCCATGAAGCGAATATTTGGCTATGATCCCTATAGCCTTGAGATTTGCAAGGATGCTATCCGGGAGATATGCGACTTAACTGGGAATAAGCCTGTGTACTTAATGCGCCTTTGCAGCTATGTTTATGAGGAATTCAGAAATAGTAGTTATCGACATATTACAAAAAAACTTGTAGAGACGGCTGCGGATAGATTGGTGTCCGATTTAGAAGTCAGCTTATTTGATATACTTCTTGCAGAAGACAACGACGACACATGCATTCCAGAAGATCGAGATACTTATCGATTCCTTGAAAGCGCTGCACGATGTGCGATTAACGCAGGAAGACGTAGTGCGTCTGCCGATGATGTGGATCTAGCAATTAGAACAAAGTATGGCGACGGCTTCAATTGCTCAGAAGTACGAGATTTGTTAGATAGACGTGGTGTTATCTCATTTAAAAACTCGGTCATAGCTATAAAGCCTCGACTTTTCGTCGAATACATCCGGAAGAGAAGGATGTAACAACAAAATAACCAATTTATTACCATAAACAGACAATAATGCATAGGGAGGAATTGACTTATGACAAACGCAGGGTTATATATAAAGCGAGATTGGTACGAAAAAAAGCTTTGGAACACTATCTTCGGAGTACCTGCTAATATTGATGGTGATTGCAGATCCTTGCATGGAGTCAACAATGCAGGTAAAACAACATTGATTGAAAAACTTGCCGAGAGATTCAATCAAACTGAACATCCTTATGTTTACTATTACTATACAACTGTCGCGGGCAAGGAATCCAGATGGGATTTTTGGCAAGATCTTTTTGTTAAGATGCAGAAGGATTTTACATGCGAATGCATGGAAAAGGCTCCAAATCCTTTACAGAATGAACGTGAGCTGGTTCTTAGTGCCTTCAAATGGTTTTCAGAGAGAGATCTTAGCGAGATTGAACAAAGCGCCATTTCCAAAAGGCTTTATGAATGTGTATTCTCGAATCTCCGTCTTATGGGATTCAAAATAATACTTGTTATCGATGAATTCGACATGTGCGATGTAATGTGCAAAAAGGGGGATGGCCAGTTCTTTATTGAGTTGTTTGGCCTTTCAAAAAAAGCTGGGAAAGGTCAGCACCATTCTGTGATCCTAGTTTCCAGACGTCATGTCAAGACAATCGAGCACGATATGGCAAAGGGCTCTCATCTTGCAGATGCATATGAGGATATCCTACTGCAGGGTTTTAACAATAGCGAAATGCAAAGGTATTTTGACTCCTATGCAGTTTTAGAGTGCGGCGTTTTAAATGATGATTCAAAACGCGATGTGATTTACTATTGTGGTCGAAACCCTGGACTGCTAGTAACGATGAGGGAAGCAATAGGCGATTATTTTGATCAATATGGAATAATCGATGTGCATAAGGCTGCTAAAAAGAAAATGGGACAACTAACAAGCAGCTACGACCGCATGATTACCCTTATGCAAGAAGAACCCATTGTAATAAGCAAACATGGTCTTTCATATGATCAGGGCATTCGCTCCGATTTATATGGTTCAACTATATGGTGCTTTGATGTGTTCGTGGAAAACTTTATAGGTCCTATAACTTTTGAAGAGAGCACGCACAAATCATATATGGATCATCTTCGCGATTGCGGTTTTGCATTGACGTACGATAAAGATGACAAGCAAGCAGATGATTCGTTCCGCTTTGCAAGTCTTTTATCCATGGCCGGATTATGCAATAATGACAGCGAAGAGGTCTACGAGCCATTATGCCTGTATCTCGTTGAGCATATAAGAAATAGGCATCTTGAAAGTGAGCGATATAGGCTTGCATGGCTTCTGGATACAGCAGAATGTCGACTGCGTTCTGCTATTAGAAATCAACTTGGACAGCGTTTTGGTGACAAATGGGAAGAATCTTTGGTAACAGAAATGCAGTATTATTCTTTTATAACAGATAAGGGAAGATACTTGACAATGCTTCAAAGACAGATTGCCGCAAACAACGGCGAAGCCAGAGGAATCACCGGCAGCATATTGGACGTGTTGTCTTTTAGCGACTACTATCAGATTGCACGTAAATTTGGGTTGCTTGGCTTCTACTGCTACTTGGAGGATGCTTCACGACAAAGCTCGTTTTTGACTGATTGCAGAAACCTTCACGCCCATCACAATTTCCGCGTTCTCGACGCTTATAATGCAAAACACCTTGGTACTCTGTGCGAAGACCTAATTAAAGGTATAGAGGAACAAGAGTTTCGTATGGAAATAACTCCGAACAATCCTAATGATTATTACGGGAAAATAGTCACTATGACCGAAACAGTATTACGCCTTCCAAGAAGAAATATGGCAGGAGTAATACTAGGTACAAAGTACCGTGTAACCTTGCCGCCTCGGGAACTAACAGACATTAATGCTGAAGATCTTGTTGATCAAGACTTACAAGTGAAAATTGTGAAGTGGGATCCAAATCAGGCGAACCCTCATTTCGAGGCAACCCTAATTATTGAATAACAATAAAGAAACGATTATGGCTACACACAAAGAATTAGCAACAGCGAACACGTTTAATGAGAAGTTCAAGAGAGCACTCTTGGATTATTACGGATATGGGTTCAAGTCGATTCCCGGCGGCGGCACTTTAGCGGAGGACTGGAGCCGATTGAACAACATAATCCGTGACTATGTTACATGGTCCTCCAATAGACGCGAAACGGCATACGCGTCCGTCGACTCTCAGTCTATGGAAACTAACCCTTTCCACAGGGTTTATAGGTTCTGCGGATGCTCAAAGACGTCAGACCCCGTTTATTTTCTTCACACCATAGCCATCCTCAGCAAGGGCTTTTCGTTCAGAAAGAGCATGGTCGACGACGACTATCTTAATGAGGACAGTATTGATGAAGAGGCATATTTGCGTATTCTTGAAGGAAAGCCTCTAAAAACATCCGATATAGCGTTTCTCTATACTCAGATGCTCAGCAGCGACTACTTGACCGATAAGAACCGCACGCCAAATAATAAACTGAAGGCTCTCAATGAGCTTGGATTAATTGAGACCCATCGGCGCAAGGCCGGCGGCGATCATCGCTGGGTTGCCGCTCCATTGACTATGAAAAACGTCATTGAAGCCGGAGAAAAAGCATCGGCAGGATTCGGCCTGCGCTTTAAATCATTTGTTGATTTTTACTCACGTTATCATTTTTTTGGAGAGATAGGCATGTATCTCCTAGACAGGATGGGAACCGAATATTCAAGTCCTTTCAGAGTAAAGCACGACTACTTCACTCAATCGTTAAATGATTTTAACATCATAGATCTGCTTGATGCGATCAAGAACAAGCAATGGTGCAGAATAGCGTATAGGCACGGCGTCACAGGTCTCAAGACAGAGCTGCTGTGCTACCCTATTGAGCTTCGCATCAGTTACGCAAACGGCCGCGAATACCTGATCTACTATGAGCCGTTTAAACGCAGCGCAACCGCTCTGCGTCTTGAATTTATAGATTCAATCTCCGTCTATTCGGATAAAGAAATTGAGGAAGTCCTGGTATCCTTGGGGTATTCACGCTCCAACGACATCATCAAATCCGATATAAAAAACGCAAAGGACTCGCTAAGACACACGTGGGGCGTCGCTGTTTCGAAGATACAGGCGGGCAATGCGGTTAAGCCAGTAAAGCCTCATGAGGTTTCTATGCGCATTGCCTATGACGAGGAAAAGGAATACTACATCAGGAACAGGCTGCTCAAAGAGCATAGGAACGGGAAGGTCAGCTTCGATCAAGAAGGTTATATCGGTTTTACCGCAGAGGTATCTGACGAGATAGAAATGCTTCCTTGGGTTAGAAGTTTTTATTCCCGTCTTGTAGAATGCGATGGTTTCACCGGGCGTCCATTCTCCATTAAGTCTGACGTCGAACGAACACTATCCCACATGATGGAAGAGGCTGTCAGCTGGGGTATTCCTCAGCCTGTCGCTGAACGTATTGGCAGTGGAATGAAAGCTGCATCGCACAATCTGCTGTTCAACGAGATTTTCAGTACGTACTACTATGTCCTATCGGATGTGTTTACCGCTTTGAGCTCGGCTCCTAAAGACCGCACGTTTACTGAACGCGATATCACGGATCTCGTTAAGAATTCGCTTAATAAATTCTCCGACAGGCTCGGAGCAAAGACGGAGCAGCTTCTTCCGGTAAGGATAAAAGAGCTTATTCTTGACTGCGGTCTCCTTGTTGAGTTAAAGGAAAAAGGCAAGACGGTTTATCAATCAAGGTATCGCTGTGATGAGAACACAGATTTTTACAGGGATATCGTTCCTCTTTCGGTTGTAGAAATACGCTGGCTGAAAACCATTCTTGCAGATGATAAAGCGGGCTGTTTCTTCGGTAACGAAAGAGAATGCATCGAAGAACTGCTTGACATGTCATATCCTGCTATTGCCCCGTTTGATATGAGCCATGTTGTTTTCTTCGATAAGTACCATTATCCGAAAGAAGCTGTCGAACGGGAAGCGAACGCTTTTGCTGTTACTCTTGATAGTATTCATGACGGTGCAACGCTTAGGATAAGCTATAAAACGAATCTCGGAAAGATCAAAAAAGGTGAGTTTAAGCCACTTATTATTGAGTTTTCCAAACGCGACAACAGATTTCAGGGCTATTTCCAGTCGTGCAGAAATGACGGCATATTTGCTTTCAATCTTGACAGCATAGAAAGCATAGAGCCGATAGATAAGAAGTTTGAGTATTCCTCCGGGATTCAAGCGCTCGCTGAGTACAGACTGCAGCGCAAGCGTTCCTTTGAGATTGAATTCTACAATATTCACAATGTTGTCGATCGAATACTGATGGAGTTCGCTCCTTGGGAAAAAAGGTGCGTATTTGATGAAAAAACCGGGCTGTACAAGCTGACCGTTTATTATCTTGCAGACGATGAAATCGCGCTTGTCATCCGGCTTATGGGATACGGTACTGAAATCAGATTTACGGATAAGGAGCATTCTATCTATAAGGAGATAATTCGCCGACTCAAAAAGCAGAAAGAATTGTTAAGAGAAAAGGAACTGCAGGAGATCGGTAAAGTAACGGAGATAGACGATAGATGATAACCCGCGAAGTCTTTGAGGAAAGCTTATCAAATCCGCTTCTTTATTGGAGCGGAAAATCAAAGGATGAAGTTAAGTCGCTGCTTGGAGAGGATTCCTCTGCAATGGTCGCTTTCGATCAGAGGAATCCCCACCATTGCTATGATTTGTTTATGCATTCTCTCCACACTGTCGATGCGCTTGACAAGAGTTCTTCGGTTAATCTGCGTGTAGCGGCTTTTTTCCATGATATTGGCAAACCTCGGGTTGCCATGGAGAAGCAGGGACAGCTCGTGTTTTATGGGCATGCGGCAAAATCGGCTGAGATTGCCGATCCGATATTAGAGCAGATCGGGTATAGTCCAGATGAACGAAAGGTGATTTGCTTCTATATCGAGCGCCATGATGATTTCATCAATTGGGTTCTCCCCGCAGATAAGTCTAACCGAAACAATCCATACCTAAAGACGATAACAAGGGCAAACGTGATATCGCATATTAACGATTCCAACAACAATCCGGAGTGGTGCGCCATAAGCATCAACGACTGGCTGGAGCTGGTAATGCTGTGTGAAGCCGATGCAGACTCTCAGTCGTGGCATGTTTTCAACAATGGCCAGTTAGTTGACTCAAAGGCTCGAAAGCTTAATAGGCTTGAAAAAATAGCCTCAATTCTTAGCGACATAATCAATAATTAATAATGGAGATGTTTCTACTGTTCACTTTTTTACAACAAACGATTTTGTCCGATTGAATGATGTGTTGGGTTTGGCCTGAGCGTATAATATAACCACCAAATTAAAACGGAGGTAAAAACCAATGAATACAATCGAAGATCTCGACAACATCATCACTCTGAAGGATGAGTGCGGTTGTGACACGCCATTTGAGTTTCTCGATCTAATCGAGTACAATAAAGAGGAATACATTGTGTTACTCCCGATAGATCTTCCCGAAGATGAGCCTGGAGAGGTAGTGATTCTCAGACTTGAAAAATCTGACAACGAGGAAGAAGAGACGTATGTAGGCGTTGAGGATCAGGAAGAACTCGATGCCGTCTTCAAGATCTTCCGAGATAAGTTCAAAGATGAATTCAGTTTTTCATGTTAACTATAAATAAATGCACCCTCACCCCTCAAAATGCACCCTCTCATTCTTGGGGGGTGCATTTGTATCGGGGGTTCGGATTAGCTCCAACGCAATATAATCCGAACCTTAGACCAATCGGTCATGGGTTCGGATTTATTGTTTTAATGGAGAAATTGAAGACTGGTAATGAAAAAGCCGGGAGGACTGCCGATCATGGCAATCCTCCCGGCTTCTTTATGTAGATGCACAGTCCGTATTCTCTTTCTTTGCTTTCCATTCGGCAAACACCTTTTTACTGTCTTCACTTTCGTAGTACTTCTGAATTACCGGAAGCAGACTCCGTGCCAGCGATTCGAAGACGTATTCCGGGATTTCGGCTGCATCCATGCTGTTTTGTATATTCGCTTTTTCTGCGTTCACATAGTACCTCCTTTATCGCTTATGTAGAACATTTAGGCGCATTTGGGGACGATCATAAGAAAAGATATTGTGTTTTCGCGCCGATTGTGGGGCGGAAAACGCCTTGTTTTCGACCTTTATTCGTGCGATATTGCGCCATCCTCTTTTGGCTGAATCAGCTTTGCGTCCGCTGGATAGTTCAGCGTGATGAGGGCGGGCTTGCCCAGCCCCTGCTTTTTTCGGATAATCAAGCCGCTGTACTCCAGTTCCCGGAAGATCCGCGTGGCGCTCTGACGGCTGCGGTGGAGTTTGGTTTGCGCCTGTTCCAAGGTAAAGTACAGCCGAATCGTGCCGTCCGGCTCGACGTAGCCGTTCTGCCGGGAAATGCTTGCTCTGTCCA
>ERZ773139.942-NODE-942-length-36146-cov-4.292427_pt1 | contig 36146 bp, 31 predicted proteins | sample MGYA00580854_ERZ773139 | MGnify/ENA primary metagenome ERZ773139 (study PRJEB29015, sample SAMEA2737809) | human gut metagenome | biome: human gut; feature: human-associated habitat; material: faeces | place: China | collected 2012 ...
TCTTTATCGACTCCTTCCAGCATATAGGCATATTCATTCTTGTCCGGAGCCTGATAACTGAGGGAAGCAAAAGTAAAACTGAAGGTATTCTGATCGTAGGGCAGCGTAATCGCAGAAGTTTGAGTAATGGACCGGGATAAAGGGGAGTCAGGAGTATCGGGCCCTATTTCCTGATTGAAAAGGCTGAACCGGGTGATGACTACTTCCGGAATATAAGTATTTTCCCGGAAATCTTCGGGATAGAAACAGTTGAATCCGTTGATTCCGCCGAAATAGAGCTTGTCGTCGTGAGCATGCAGGGAAGAATGGAAATTGAACTGGTTACTTTGCAACCCGTCGGCTTGCGTATATAGTTTCCATTTCCGGGTCTGAGGATTGATCGATAATAATCCGGCATTTCCGGCTATCCATAAATTTCCGGCTTTATCTTCTTCGATGGCATAAACCACCGGATTAGGCAATACCTGGTTTTCCGGATCGAAAGAAGCAAAAGTTTCGGTATCGTAATCGAATGTACACAAACCGGCTCCTTCTGTCCCGAACCAGATGTTCTGCCGGCTGTCTTCGAAAATGGTGATGATACTGTTACTGGTTACAGATCCTTTTTGGTCGGGGTTATAGTTGTAATGTGTCCAGCTCTTATCCGGGTAATGATAGCGGAAAAGGCCGGTATTATAAGTCGCAATCCACAGATTGTTTCTGCTGTCTTCCAGGATGTCGTAGATGTGGGAAGTGGTTCCGACATCGGTGATGAGTGAAAAATCCCCGGTGGATGAATTGTAACGGTTTAATCCCCAGGCTGTTCCGATCAGGATAGTACCTTCCCGGTCTTTGTATATGGAGTAAATACTGTTGTCACTGATGGTTCGGATATCTCCGCGCGTATGCTGATGATTGACGACCCGTCCGGTGGTAAGATCCAGGATGTCCAGGCCTCTTGAAAAAGTGCCTATCCATAATTTCGGGCCGTCGAGGAATAAAGCATGGATATTGTGATAGCTGATACTGGCTCCCCGGGCTCCCGGCAGATAGCTCTTAATCTGGTTTGTTTTCGTGTTCAAATAGTTCAAACCACCGTCTTCTGTAGCTATCCAGATATTTCCCTGTGCATCTTCACAAAATTCACTGATGGCTTTACCGGAGATAGATCCCGATTGATAACGGGGAAAATAAGATTGGAAAGGTTTCAGGTTACGGGGCAGATAATTCACCCCTCCCAGGTTGGTGGAAATCCAGATACCGCCTTCCCGGTCTTTGAAGATATTGAAAATAGACTGATCACTCAGACTTTTCGGATTCGAAGGATCGTCCATTCGTAAAAACTGGTGGGTCGTCCGGTTGAAAAGGTACAGCCCGTTGTCCGCTCCTACGAGTAATTCGGTATCCGAATACACAAGAATACTACGGATATTGGTCACATTGGTCGTGCCGAACTGAGTGGGGAAAGTATGTATTCGATTACTTTTCAAATCCAGCATGTTCAGGCTGTTGGTGCCGAGACTGAACCATAAGGTATCGTTGTAGTAATAAAGTGCATTGGTTTCGTTATTTTGCTCCGTAGTCTGGAGGTCGGGAGAAAAGGAACGTTTATAGATTCCGTTAGGGGCGAAACAAATGATTCCTTCCTGCCGGGTGCCGATGTACATATCCCCTGAACCGGAGGAGGTAATGGATTTGATAAAAGAAGAATGTTGTGTATTTTGAATCAGAGTGTTGGTCTGGGGAGTATAGATAAACAATCCCTGTCCGAAAGTAGCTATCCAGATTGAGCCGTCGTGGCTCTGCTCTATATCGTAAACATTACTACTGATTAATACTCCGTCTTCCGTTTTATTGTCGAAAAATTCAAACTATTCCTGCTGTGAATTGAAAATGTATATTCCCCGGTTTGTACCTACCCAAAGATTTTGTCTTTCATCTTCGAAAATGGTCCGGACAATATTATTTCCCAAAGAAGTACTGTCTTTCGGGATGTGGCGGAAAATTTTGAAGTTTTTCCCGTCGAAACGGTTCAAACCGTCACTGGTACCGAACCACATAAAACCTTGATGATCCTGTATTGTATACCATACTGTATTGTGAGACAGTCCGTTTTCTACCTGATACTTGACAAAAGAAAATTGATTGTAAGCATAAGATAGTACGGAATGTAAAAGCACGAAAAACAAACTAAGTATGATTTTCATAGGTACATCTTAGTGGTTTAAAACTGTTTTTACAAAGTAAACAATTGATTTTGGATTCTGCAAGAGCAGGAAATTGTTCTCTATTTATTCTTTGATTTTTAGAGTCGGATATATTTAGTTAATCTGTTGGTATTTAGTAGATTATGTATTTTATACAAACGTGTGCATGGTCAGATTTTGTAAAAAAAAGAATAGAGATTGCTATTTTCCTTTAAAAAAAATAGATTACTTTGTAATATACAATAGCTGCAATAAAAATTAGTAAAAAGATGAAAAGAATAAAAAATGTATTGATTTTTTTTCTGGCTATGGTAATGCTAGGAGCTTGCCGGGATAAAAAGTCTGAAAAAAAAGAGGAGGAGAATATACAGCAAGAAAATACATTTGTAAATCCGCTGAAAACGGAAGGTGCTCAATGTTGGGCGAATTATTACGATGGTTGGTATTATTACATGCAGGAGGCGGTCGATCGGTTGGAATTGTGGCGTACCCGGGATATTACGGATTTGGAACATGCGGAGCATAAAGTGATCTGGATACCGAAAGATCCGTCTAATGCTCATCATCTGTGGGGACCTGAAATTCATCCCATTGCAGGCAAATGGTATGTGTATTATGCTGCTTCCGACGATAATATGGATAATCATCAATTATTCGTATTGGAGAATAGTTCGGCAGATCCTTTCGAAGGTGAATTCGAGTTGAAAGGACGGATCAGTACGGATAAGAATAACAATTGGGCGATCCATCCGAATGTCTTCGAACACCGGGGAGAATGGTATATGACCTGGTCCGGTTGGCAGTCCCGTCGGGTGAGTACCGAACACCAATGCATTTATATCGCTAAGATGAAAAATCCCTGGACCCTGGAATCCGACCGGGTTTTACTTTCGAAGCCCGAGTTCGAATGGGAACGCCAATGGATCAATCCGGATGGAAGTAAAACGGCATATACGATTTATGTGAACGAATCCCCTCAGTTTTATAAAAGCCGGAAAGGGGATAAGATTTTCATCTTTTATTCTGCCAGTGGTACCTGGACTTGTTTTTATGCGGTAGGAATGTTGATGGCCGATGCCGACAGCGATTTGCTGGATCCGGATTCCTGGACGAAATCAACCCGCCCTGTGTTTAAACAGTGTCCGGAAAATAAGGTATACGGACCGGGACATGTCAGTTTTATCCCTTCACCTGACGGGAAAGAGGATTATCTTTTATACGACGCCCGAAGTGTAGAAAACGACCCTGCCGGTTCCCGGGATTCCAGAACACCCCGTTTGCAAAAGATCGAATGGGATAAGGACGGAATACCTTATTTAGGTGTACCTCTACCGCTTTCTGTCCGCTTGAATAAACCTTCGGGTTTATGAGTGAACGTCGGGGGCGAAATATAGAATAAGTGTAGAATAATTTTGGAAATCAGAACCGTAGAGGTGTGGTTGTTCAGGGAGATGAATATACAAAATATGTTTTAAAAAATATAGAAAGATTGTATTTCTAACTTTTTTTTGAATATCTTTCGCCATCGTTTGATTGGTGTATTTTGAATTATAATTTTTACATATGGTAACAAGGAGAGATTTTATTAAGAAAAGCGGCTTGGCTATAGCTGCTGCGGCGATGAGTGGTTCCCCTTTGAAGGCTATGATGGGAAATAACGGACAGGGAAGCGGTGCTTCTGCAGCTGCCGACGGTTATGTATGCCAACTATCCGAAACCCGAAGAACGTCATTTTACTTCAAAGGCCGTTGAAGAAGTGATCGCCGGAACGAAAAAGAAATTGAAAGATCCGAAACTGGCCTGGATGTTTGAAAATTGTTTCCCGAATACATTGGATACTACTGTTAATTTTAAGATGATCGACGGTAAACCCGATACTTTCGTGATTACAGGAGATATCGATGCCATGTGGTTGAGGGATTCAGGAGCACAGGTGTGGCCATATGTAGCTTTGTGTAAGAAAGATGAACAATTACGTCTGTTGATTGCAGGAGTGATTAATCGGCAGACCAAGTTAATCCAGATCGACCGTTATGCCAACGGTTTTACTCATGGAGCGGAATCGAGCGAATGGGCGACCGACCTTACCGAGATGAAGCCGTATGTGCACGAACGGAAGTGGGAAATCGATTCCCTGTGCTATCCGATCCGGCTGGCTTATCAATATTGGAAAGTGACCGGTGATACCAGTGTTTTCGATCAGGAATGGAAAAAATCGATGGCGTTGGTGCTGCAAACGTTTAAGGAACAACAGCGGAAAGACGGACACGGACCTTATAAATTCCAACGGAAGACCGAACGACAACTGGATACCTTGAATAATGACGGTTGGGGAAACCCTGTCAATCCGGTGGGATTGATCGTTTCTTCTTTCCGGCCTTCGGATGATGCAACGACTCTTCAATATCTGGTACCTTCCAATTTCTTTGCCGTATCTTCATTGCGCAAAGCTGCTGAAATCCTTGAGAAGGTGAATAAGAAGACTACTTTGGCTAAGGAATGTAAAGACCTGGCACAGGAAGTAGAGACAGCATTGAAGAAATATGCGGTATACAATCACCCTAAATACGGTAAGATTTATGCATTCGAGGTAGACGGTTTCGGCAATCACTTCCTGATGGACGATGCCAATGTGCCGAGTCTGCTTGCGATGCCTTATCTGGGCGATGTGAATGTGAATGATCCTATTTATCAGAATACCCGTAAGTTCGTGTGGAGCGAGGACAATCCTTACTTCTTCAAGGGCAAGGCAGGCGAAGGTATTGGCGGACCGCATATCGGTTATAATATGGTATGGCCGATGAGTATCATGATGAAAGCTTTCACCAGCAAGGATGATGCGGAAATCAAAACTTGTATCAAAATGCTGATGGATACGGATGCAGGAACAGGCTTTATGCACGAATCTTTCCACAAAGACGATCCGAAGAATTTCACCCGTGCGTGGTTTGCCTGGCAGAATACGCTTTTCGGCGAACTGATTCTTAAATTGGTCAATGAAGGTAAAGTAGATTTGCTGAATAGTATAAAGTAGAAAACAAGGTAGGCACGGATTACGCGGATTTTTATCTGGTATAGAGTCTTAAACCGTGTTATCCGTGTAATCCGTGCCTGAAAAAAGTAATAATATGAAAAAGTTATGTGTATGGGCAGTTGCCGCCCTGTTAATGGCAGCTTGTACACCGAAAGCCGAGAAAGCAACGGATTCCGGTTTATTGCAAAGTAACTTCCAGATGGAAGTAAATGGAAAGAAAACTGATTTGTATACCTTGCGCAACAAGAACAACATGGAAGTTTGCATTACGAACTTCGGTGGCCGTATTGTTTCTGTGATGGTACCCGACAAAGACGGACAGATGCGTGATGTAGTGCTCGGCTTCGATTCTATTCAGGATTATGTCAGCAAGCCTTCGGACTTTGGAGCAAGTATCGGTCGTTATGCCAACCGTATCAATCAAGGTAAATTCACATTGGACGGTACAGAGTATCAGTTGCCTCAGAATAATTACGGTCATTGTCTGCATGGCGGTCCGCAAGGATTCCAATACCGGGTGTTTGATGCAGTACAGCCCAATCCGCAAGAACTGGAATTGACTTATGTGGCAGAAGATGGTGAAGAAGGTTTCCCGGGCAATATCACTTGTAAGGTGCTGATGAAACTGACGGACGATAACGCTATCGACATCCGCTACGAAGCGGAAACCGACAAGCCGACTATTGTGAACATGACCAACCACTCTTATTTCAACCTTGATGGAGATGCAGCCCGCAATGAGGCACATCTGCTGACAATTGATGCAGACTACTATACTCCGGTAGACAGCACCTTCATGACTACCGGCGAAATAGCTCCGGTTGAAGGAACTCCGATGGACTTCCGTACTCCGACTCCGGTAGGTGCACGCATCAATGACTACGATTTCGTACAGTTGAAGAATGGTAATGGTTACGACCATAACTGGGTATTGAATACCAAGGGCGACGTTACCCGTAAATGTGCTACTCTCGAATCACCGCTGACAGGTATCGTGCTCGATGTATATACCAACGAGCCTGGTATCCAGGTATATGCAGGAAACTTCCTCGATGGTTCACTGACCGGAAAGAAAGGTATTACTTACAACCAGCGTGCTTCCGTATGTCTCGAAACTCAGAAATATCCGGATACTCCGAACAAGCCGGAATGGCCTTCGGCAGTACTTCGTCCGGGCGAGAAATATATGAGCCAGTGTATCTTTAAGTTCTCTGTAAACAAGAATTAAAAGATCATTTCTTTATTATTTCAAAGTGAATCGCCGGTGAAGATTGCTTCTCCTGCGGTTCACTTGAGTTTTTTTATCCAAAAGGAGAACATTATGAAAAATAGCACAATCAGACGATACACCTTTCTTTTACTGACCTTATGTACTGTTGCGTCAGTTGCGCAAAATACAAAGTATGTCAACCTGTTTATCGGTACTTCCGGTGATAACGGGCAGGTAGCTCCGGGTGCTGCTGCTCCTTTCGGAATGGTTTGTGTGTGTCCGGATAACGATCCGCGCAGCCATGCCGGTTATGATTACGCCGTGACTAAGGTCTCCGGTATCTCTGTCAACCGCCTTTCCGGAGTGGGATGTAGCGGAGGGGGAGGAAATCTGCGCATTCGTCCGGTAGCTCCTTCACAGGAGTTGCATATGAAGAAGAATCGCGAGAAAGCAACTCCCGGTTATTATTCGACAGCCTTTACCAATGGCATCAAGACAGAGCTGACTGCGACTCATGCGATGGCGGTGGAACGTTATAAGTTTCCCCGAAGCATTTCCGCTGCTCTTTGGGTGGACTTCGTCTCTACGTTTGAAGACGTGGCTACCTGTCAGTATAAACGTGTATCGGATACCTGCATTGAAGGCTATGTACAGGCAAAGAATGTCTGCGGACATGGACGCTACAAACTTTATTTCTCCTTAAACACCGACCAGCCTTTCCAACTGGAGGAACAGAAAGAGACGACTGCGTGCCTTACCTTTGGCAACAAGGTACGTGCGGTGGAAGTACGTATCGGACTTTCCGCACTCAGCTCCGAATTGGCTAGCTGGGAATGTGCCCGCTGGGAAAAGATGAACTTTGCCGAACTGAAATCACAGACCGGCAACCAATGGGAGAAACAACTTTCCGCCATCGACGTGAAAGGCGGAAAGAAAGACGATAAGGTAATCTTCTATACGTCACTCTACCGTGCTTATCTGAGTCCGGCTGATGTGAGTTCTCCCGATGGAGCTTATCTGGGTACGGATGGGAAAGTATATATCTCAGAAGATTTCCGCTATTACAGCAACTGGTCGTTATGGGATACCTTCCGCACTAAATTTCCTCTGTTGGTGCTGACCGAACCTGCGAGAATGCGGGATATGGCAACCTCTCTGATTCATCTGTATGCAACGGGAAAGAAAGACTGGTCCACCGGATTCGAATCCACCCCGACAGTGCGCACCGAACATGCTGTGATTCTCTTGCTGGATGCCTACCGGAAAGGAATTACAACCCTTGATTTCCGCAAAGGCTATGCAGGTATGAAGGAGGAAATGGAACGGCTGCCCATGCGTTCGCCCGATCAGAAGATGGAATCGGCTTATGATTTATGGGCCATGGCTCAGATCGCCGGAATCATCGGTGAAAAGGCAGATTCTGAACAATACAGACAACGCTCGGTCTCTCTCTTCGAGGAAACCTGGAAGAAGGAATTTATGAATGTCACTCCTGCTTTTGAAGTGATGAAGAATAACGGACTCTATCAGGGAACCCGCTGGCAATACAGATGGGCAGCTCCGCAATACATCGATAAAATGATAGAGTGGGTGGGACAAGACTCTCTCCGTTCGCAGCTCACCTATTTCTTCGATCATCACCTCTATAATCAGGGAAACGAACCGGATATTCATGTCCCTTATCTGTTCAACCGGCTAGGAGCACCGGAGAAGACCCAACAGATAGTGCGAAGCCTGATGACTGAGCCGATGATCCATAAATATGGAGGAAACTCGGAATTTAAGACTCCTTATCTGGGCAAAGCATTCAAAAACGATCCGGAAGGGTATAGCCCCGAAATGGATGAAGACGACGGTACGATGAGTGCCTGGTACGTGTTTGGTGCAATGGGCTTCTACCCTCTGCTTGTGGGAGACGAATACTATGATCTGACCTCTCCGCTTTTTGACAGGGTACTGTTGCGGTTGGCGAATGGGAATACACTTACCATTCAGACAGAAGGACGAAAAAAGAAAGACGCACCGATCAAAAGTATCCATTTCAACGGAAAAAAGATTGATGACTACCGTATATCTCACAATGAACTGATAAAAGGCGGAGAGTTGATTTTTAATTATAAATAAACCGAATTTAAATAAGGCTGACTCTTTAGTCAGCCCAAAAAATATTCAAAATGAAACAGAAACGATCTTTTAAAATAGGAGTTGCGGGTACGCTGCTGACTGTCGGTTTGCTGACAGCTGCTTTTACCACACGTACTGCTAATGAATCTGTAAGGGTGGTAGACCGTCCCGATACACAGTCGACTAACGCGAATTACGTGAGCTATCGGGCTCCGCTTCGTCCGTTGAATTTTATTAAGTTGCCTGTTGGCAGCATTCAGCCGGAAGGTTGGGTAAAGAAGTATCTCGAACTGCAGCGTGAAGGTCTGACCGGACATCTGGGTGAGATCAGTGCCTGGCTGGAGAAAGACAATAATGCCTGGCTGACGACCGGCGGCGATCATGGTTGGGAAGAAGTCCCTTACTGGCTGAAAGGTTACGGCAATCTTGCCTATATCCTGAATGATCCGAAGATGATTGCGGAAACAAAAACATGGATTGAAGGTGTATTTGCCAGTTGCCAGCCCGACGGTTACTTCGGCCCCATCAACGAACGGAACGGTAAACGTGAATTGTGGGCACAAATGATCATGCTCTGGTGTCTGCAATCTTATTACGAATATTCTCAGGATCAACGGGTTATTGATCTGATGACGAACTATTTCAAATGGCAGATGACTGTTCCCGACGATAAGCTTCTGGAAGACTACTGGGAAAACAGCCGTGGCGGTGACAACATCATCAGTATCTACTGGCTGTATAATCATACCGGAGATGCCTTCCTGCTGGAACTTGCCGAGAAGATTCACCGTAATACAGCCGACTGGACAAAGTCAACTTCCCTGCCTAACTGGCACAATGTGAACATCGCCCAGTGTTTCCGCGAACCTGCCACTTATTATATGCAGACCGGAGATTCAGCGATGCTGAAAGCCTCTTATAATGTCCATCATCTGATACGGCGTACTTTTGGACAGGTTCCCGGAGGTATGTTCGGTGCGGATGAAAATGCTCGTCTGGGATATATCGATCCCCGACAGGGAGTGGAAACCTGCGGCTTGGTAGAACAAATGGCTTCCGATGAAATCATGCTTTGCATGACAGGCGACCCGATGTGGGCTGAACATTGTGAAGAAGTGGCTTTCAACTCTTATCCTGCTGCCGTAATGCCCGACTTCAAGGCTTTGCGTTACATCACTTGTCCGAACCATACAGTCAGTGACTCAAAGAATCATCATCCGGGCATTGATAACCGTGGTCCGTTCCTTTCCATGAATCCGTTCAGCAGCCGCTGCTGCCAGCATAATCATGCGCAAGGCTGGCCTTACTTCTCAGAACATCTGGTATTGGCAACTCCCGACAACGGTATTGCTGCTGCCATCTATGCTGCCTGTAAAGCTACGGTGAAAGTTGGTAATGGAAAGGAAATCGTTCTTCATGAAGAGACTAACTATCCTTTCGAGGAAAGTATCAAATTTACCGTTTCTACCGGTGAAAAGGTCAATTTTCCGTTCTATCTCCGCATTCCTTCATGGACTGAGGGAGCCGAAGTGCGTGTAAACGGGAAGAAGATCAGCGCGAAACCTGTATCGGGCAAATACTTGTGCATCGAACGCGAATGGGCGGATGGTGACAAAGTGGAGATGACCCTTCCGATGTCTCTGTCCATGCGTACCTGGCAAGTGAATAAGAACAGTGTAAGTGTGGATTATGGTCCGTTGACATTGTCTCTTAAGATTGACGAAAAATATGTAGAAAAAGACAGTCGTGAAACTGCTATCGGTGACTCCAAATGGCAGAAAGGTGCCGACCCGAAGAAATGGCCTACTACTGAAATTTATGCAAATAGCCCCTGGAACTATTCATTGGTATTGGATAAGAAAGAACCTTTGAAAAACTTCAAGGTAGTTCGTAAGTCCTGGCCTGCTGATAACTTCCCGTTCACAGTAGCCAATGTACCTTTGGAAGTGAAAGCTACCGGTCGGATTATTCCCGAATGGCAGATTGACGAGACAGGACTTTGTGGCGTATTACCCGAAGAAGATGCGGTGAAAGGAGCTAAAGAAGAGATTACATTGATTCCGATGGGAGCGGCCCGGTTGAGAATATCGGCTTTCCCGAATACTAAGGAGTAAACAGATCCTTATCATTGATATATTCAGACATATAATGAGATAAATCATTTAATGAATGGGGTGAGAGGCTATTGCAAGATTCGTTTGATTCTTTGTAATAGCCTTTTTTATGCTTCCTCTTCTCTTTCCGTTGTCATTCAGATGGATCGATTCTTCGATAAAATGGAATATTTGTGTTATTTATTGGTCAAATAATAGCTTTGTAGTAACCCCGATTTTGCGAACTTTGCAGCCATAACGTAACTTTGTAATTTTATATCAATCATGAAGAATTTAGCATTATGGGCTTTTGCTGCCCTTTTTATGACTGCTTGTACTCCGAAAGCAGAGCAAACTACCGACTCCGGTCTGTTAAGAACTAATTTCCAAGCCGAGGTAGGCGGTAAGAAAACAGATTTATACACCCTTCGCAACAAGAATAACATGGAAGTCTGCGTGACGAATTTCGGAGGACGTATTGTTTCTGTGATGGTTCCCGATAAAGACGGAAAGATGCAGGATGTAGTTCTGGGATTCGATTCTATTCAGGATTATATCAGCAAACCTTCGGATTTTGGTGCCAGCATCGGTCGTTATGCTAATCGTATCAATCAGGGTAAATTCACATTGGACAGCATTGAATATCAATTGCCTCAAAATAACTACGGCCATTGCTTGCATGGTGGCCCTAAAGGGTTTCAGTATCGTGTGTTCGACGCTGTGCAACTGAATCCGCAAGAGATCGAACTGACTTATGTCGCTGCGGACGGTGAAGAAGGTTTCCCGGGCAACATTACCTGTAAAGTTCTGATGAAACTGACGGACGATAATGCCATCGATATCCGCTATGAAGCAGAAACGGATAAGCCGACCATCGTAAATATGACCAATCATTCTTATTTTAATCTCGATGGTGATGCAGCAAGCAATGCAGACCACTTGTTGATGGTGGATGCCGATTATTATACTCCGGTCGACAGCACATTCATGACAACTGGTGAAATTGTTCCGGTAGAAGGTACTCCGATGGATTTCCGCACTCCGACTCCGGTAGGTGCACGCATTAACGACTACGATTTTGTACAATTGAAGAATGGAAATGGTTATGACCATAACTGGGTATTGAATGCCAAAGGGGATATTTCCCGGAAATGTGTTTCGCTCGAATCACCTAAGACGGGTATCGTACTGGATGTATATACCAATGAACCGGGTATTCAGGTGTACGCAGGTAACTTCCTGGATGGTTCTCTGACAGGAAAGAAAGGCATTACTTACAATCAACGTGCTTCTGTATGTCTTGAAACACAGAAATATCCGGATACTCCGAACAAACCGGAATGGCCTTCGGCTGTGCTTCGCCCGGGAGAAAAATACATGAGTCAATGCATCTTTAAGTTTTCTGTAGATAAGGAATAATCTGCTCGCTCCCAAGAAATAAAAAAAATATTTTAGTCTCACGGTCTCACTTCCTTTCTGTAAAGATCATATAACTAGATGAATAATGAGTGAGAGATACCTTCGAGATATGGTATCTCTCACTCTTTTATCCCTTAAAATGCTCCAGAACAGCGCATCTCTCATCCTTTCTTGAGTTATCTCTCATTATTCTTTCTGCTACGGACTACAGCTGTATTGATTTTACTCTGCCTGTCATTTGTATGTTATGACACTTGTGTTCTTGGCATATCTCCCTTACATTCTTATATTATCTTACCGACATTTTCATCGTTCCACACGGGGGAACTGATCATCGCACCAAGGTGAACTGATCATGTCACAGACGTAGACAGCTTGTTCTACCCGGGTGGAACGATGAAGATGTCTCTACGAAAATTTGATAATGATAGGTGAAAATCAGGCGATTATAGGGTTGTTTGGACGAAGAGAGGCAGTAAATCAGACAATAATTGCCGCAGTTTATAATTATGTCTGTTATTTGTTTGTATTCTAATAATAATTAGAGTATATTTGTAAGAATGTATAACACAATGAAGTTAACTTGACTTCATTAACAAAACTATTATATGATGAAAAAAATCCTTTTCTTAATGGTGATCTGCGTAGCCACATCGCTTACTTCTATTTTACCGGCTTCGGCTCAGAATTCAGATAAAACTGATGAATACAAAACTTTGCTTAAGAAGATTATGACCCTTTCCGGTAGTTCGGCATCCTCCGAGGCTATCATGTCGCAATTCATGTCAAGTATGCAAAAGGGACCTTTCCAACAAGATGAGGCTTATTGGAAAGATTTTGCAGCAAAGTGGACACAGAAGATTGAAGATAAAGTGATGGAAGTATATGCTCCTATTTACCAACAGCATATGACATTGGATGAGCTGAAAAAAGTAGTTGCTTTCTACGAATCTCCTGCCGGCAAGAAGCTTGGGGAGACTGCATCTGCTGTTGCGAATGAATCAATGCCGATGATACAGCAACTGTCAATGGAAATGGTACAAGAGATCATGCCGCAGATTCAGAAAAGCATGAATGTTGTTGAGAATAAGGTTATTGACCCGAACAAGGAACGTGATCAGAAACTGTTTGATGAGGCTTACACGGCTCCTGGAGATAGTATAGAGATAGCTCCCGATAGAACTTATGAGCATGGTATGGGTACAAAGCCTTTATTGTATTCTATTGAAAAAAGGAAAAATGATACTAAAGTTACATTCCTGCAACCAATTTATTTTGATTGGCAATGGCTGTACTATAGTCCGGGATTTAAAATAGTAGATAAGAGAACCGGTGATGAATACATGGTGAGAGGATATGATGGTGGAGCGCCTTTGGATAAATTGATGATTATTAAAGGTTGTGATCGTAAATACATATATGTCAGCCTGTTGTTCCCAAAATTGAAAAAGAACGTGAAGGAAATCGATATAATCGAAGCGTTGGCTGAAAAAGAAGCATTGCCTTCCAATGATGATGGTAGAGCTAAAACCTACTTTGATGTAAAAGTAGACGATTACTTGGTGCTTTCCAAGAAAAACAAGAAGGTATATTATTGATTAAATTAAGCTTTTGTAATAAATAAAAGATATGATCGGTTTAGAAATATGCATAAATGATGAAGATCCAATTACTGTGGCTTCTGATAATTTGGTTTTTGTAAACTTATTACATGGATATTCTTCCGATCGGATTATGGTAATGGGAAGTGATCTTTTACATTACCTTACCTGGTTCGACGGAAGACCTAAAGTTGGTGATAAGGTGTTAATTAGAATTGTTGACACTGATAAGGTGGCACCAGTTTTGACCATGAAGGACCGTGATAGGAATGAAATAAAGCAGTGGTATGAACGGTTAAAGGTTGAACTGCAAGAAAAAGGACTGATATAGAAGATATGAAAGGATTGATTATAAAACGAGGGAATGAGGTTTGTAAAGCGGGCATCCCTGATAACGGGGTTAGTTTTATGGTAAATATTACACGTTATGAGGGGGCTTACTGGAACGTGGGTGGTTTGAGAGTGCCTGGAGATGTTCATGTTACATGGAATGGAGGTACGCTTGAAGTAGGAGATGAAATAGAGGTGGAATTTGCGGAGTTTGATGAGGCTACGCTGCCTGACACAGAAGAAAGCCATAAATCTCTGTTAGATACAATAGCATTGGCACATGTTGATGATAGTCCGGATATGTGGAATCGAAAACTTGATACCTATAATCGGTTGAAAAAAATGCTGAAAGATGAGAATGATAATATAATATTGAAAATGGAATAGAAAACAGCATGATTATGTTTTCATTACTTTTTTGATGTGTAACCGTCGTTTATTTTCATCGAAGTTTGATAGTGAAAGTGCACTTTATCAGATTATTAGACATGAATATAAAATTTGATGTTATGAATGAAACAAGAAAAGCTAGTTTAATGAGCCGTATAATTATTGGGATAATTGCTCTTATTATGTTTTCCCTAAATGTGTATTTTTACATTTGGAACCCTTTGGAGAAACATTATGATTTAAATAAAATAGTATTTGGCTGGCTTATTGTTTTGTTTATACTTAATTATTTATTTCGACATAGTAAATGTTGGAAGATAGGATACGTTATATCTATAATACTTCTTGCTTTAGCCTATTTTATAATTCCAATGTAGGCCAAAGGTAGGTAAATAAGCAATAGTATGAAAGTCCTTATTTTTGATCTGACATATTTAATCGCTATTGTCTTTTTAGGTATGTGTATATATAATGGTGAGAATATATTGACTCATATTTATTGGACAAGGCTGGTGGTTTTTATTTTTGCCGGGATATGTGCCGTTTTAGGGATCGGCTCATTTATAAATGAAGTAATTGCAAAAAAGATGAAGTCTGGTATCGTTTCTTATATTAGGGCGACAGTAGGAATGGTCTATATCATATTATTGGTAGTTTGTATTTTGTTATGATTTCCCTGATTGTGAACGAGTAATCATATTCATGACCAAATTCAAATAAAATAGCCCGTTGATGGATTTGTGTAATGGGAATGTTTTATCTTTGCAGTGTTTAAAATAAAATACGATGAATAAAAGAGTAACAATACAGTTCGCTGACCTTATAAAGAGTAGGTTGGCAGGTGGTTTGCTCTGTTGTCTTGTGTTGTTGGCTGCCTATTTGTTTCAGATGTTCTTTCCGGGGATGTATGTGGATGCATTCTCGGCTTCCCATTATCTTTTTATGTGGCTGATCCTCTTTGTAGGCGCACTCTTATGGACATTCCGTGAGAAAGGAACACATGGATTGCCCTCCGAGGTAACTGATTGGCAATGCATTGCTGCCTTTTTGTTGATTGTTGCCAATCAGATTTATTTTGTTATGCCTAAGGAAGTCCACGTAGAATTAGCTCCTGCACTATCTGCTTATACTCTGCCTGTGCTGATTATTGTTGGCTTAGCAATAGCAGGGATAGTTAAATTGGCTGTCTCATTCTATCGTTTATTGGAACTTGAACGGCAAAAAACAATTCTCCAAGAGAAACGGCTTCAAGAAATGCTTTCTTCTCCTCCATCTGCATTGGAAGGCGTTGTATATATGCGCAGACTTTTAGAAAATAAATCCATATATCAATTGACTGCCAGTGAGTACCTTACATTAATAGAAGGATGTCGTGCGATTGATCCGGATTTTTTTGTTTGGTTGAAAGAAAAGCAATTTGAAATGAAACCACGATATATTGTGTATTGTGTACTTATTAGGATGGGTAAAACTAAAGAAGATATGATGTCTATTTTTGATATTAATGATGGTAACTATCGTACTTTGAGATCTCGCGTACGAAGACGTTTAAGTATTGAAGATGAGGATATGGAAACTTTCTTGAAGGAATTGCATTAGTTATATTTTTAATGTGTTTATTAATCCTATAAAAGAATGGATTGCTGATATGAATCCCCCCATAATGGCGTAGTAGAACCATACGCGTTTATTCGAATATTTGTTTTGAGGGAATGTGTCGATGGCTCCGATTATGAGCACAATCCATGCTAGAAGTTCAAAGAAAGTGATAAGACAGTCTTGTAAAGTATAGTTTATGTCATTAATAAAACAGTGAAGGTAGCACATAGCGATGCTAATCCCCCACATTATATTATATAAAATTATATATTGGATTATTTTCATTTATTAGCTATACATTCTTTGTATTTTTTGTTTGCTATGTCCTTGGCTCTATCATATTTTGCAGCTGCCTGTATTAAGCAACCAGATGACATTGAACCACTTTGACAGTTAGTGACAGCATTCTCATAATCAGCTTTTGCCTGCTTATATGCTGCTTGCTTTTGTTCTTCACAGTTGCTAGTACCTCCTCCTTCTTCGCGTGTTTTTAGAAGTTTCACTTTTGTTAGTTCGTTACTTTCTGCATATAATATAAAGAGTTGTATCCGTTCATCTTCACTTAATCTTAAAAATCCCGTATGTTGAATCAGCTTCTCTTTAGCTTTTGCCATTTGTTGTAGCTCATCTTGCAGATTCGCTTTCCTTGCGAAGTCTTCCATGTAGTCATCATCATTCAGATTCTCCATAAGTTTGTCATATTCTTCTTCACTTAAAGTAGAAGTGTATTCATGAAACTTATCTGCCAAAAGCTCGGAGCTCATTTCGAATTCCCAAAACTCATCAGAACTGGCAATAGAATCAATGAGTGTATTTTCGTTATTTAGCATTCTTGATGAAAATCCGCGTGTTTTTGCTATCCCATTCTCTGCCATCTGTGTTTCATCTGTGTAATATTCATCAGTACTACAACTATAAGTAATGAAAATAGCGGTTAAACTACAAGCTAATGCTATCGCATAAAATAAAGCATTTTTTTTTCTTCTTGCGCTCATGATTATTTTGTTTTTTTAATGTTGATGCAAAGTAACGAAAAATAGATTTATTTGAAGGATAATATTTATTCAAAAAAAGACTAATATCTGATCCTTACGGGGCTTTAATTATTTTTATTGTGTTACAATATAGAAGAAAATAAAAAAAGTAATAGTGGCTAGAAGTACTTCTGTGTGGGTATAATGGTTTTAAAGGTGTAACATTGATAGGAGAGAATGAATATCTGCAAAATAATTTTCGGTCATATAAGGACAATTCTGAGTCATTAGGGATAATTTCCGGTCAAAAGTGAAATTTGGATACATTTTAGTTGTTACAATCATGGCATAAAAAATAAAAATATCCTTTTGAGAAGCCTCTGTGGCATATTGTAGAGGCTGTATGAGTGTAACACCCCCTTGTGTGATGGCTAAATGACTTGTAATTTTGCAAAAAAATAACATAGAATCATTTATCTCTATTTTTCTGATAATTATGAGAACATTCACAAGGTTGGTATCTGTCTTTCTGCTTACTGCAATTGGTAATCTCTTTTTCCTTTCATGTTCTGGAAGAGAAAAGAATGTTCCGGCGGTTTCTATATTGGAAATAGCTCTTCAGCAGGCAGGAGAGAATCGTGTGGAGCTGGAAAAGGTTTTGTCTCGCTATCAGATTGATCCGGCAGATAGTTTGAAATATAGGGCTGCTTGTTTTTTGATAGAGAATATGCCTTATTATACCTATTATAAAGGAAAACAGTTAGATCGGTATTTTACTTACTATGCTTTGTTACAGAAAACACGTGGATTGGGTATTTCTCCTCAGGTCGTGGCTGACTCTGTTCGTCACATGTATGGACCATTGTATTTAGATTCTTTACAATCCTATAGAGATATCGAAACAGTTGATTCTGCTTATTTATGTAATAATATTGAGTGGTCATTTAAGGTGTGGCAGGAACAACCATGGGGGAAACATGTTTCGTTTGCAGATTTTTGTGAATATCTTCTTCCTTATCGTATTGGTGACGAGACCTTGGCTAGCTGGCGGGAATCTATTTATCAGAAATATAATCCCTTGCTCGATTCTTTACGTGCTTCAGGAGTACTTGATAAAGAAGATCCGATTGTCGCGGCCCGTTGTTTACTTGATTCAATTCGTAAAGGAGGAGCGGTATTTACTACTGCCGTTCCTGCCAACCTTCCTCATGTGGGGCCGGAAGTTGTTCAGCAGAAAACCGGTAGTTGTCGTGAACTCACGGATTTTGTTGTTTATGTTTGTCGTGCGTTAGGCATTCCGTGTGCCATAGACTTCATGCCGATTCGTGGTGATGAGAATGACAGCCATCAATGGGTGGCATTTACAGATAAATACGGTACGCTCTATTACCACGAATTTCCTAATGGTGTGAGTGAAGTACGGAAAGACGCAATGTGTGGAATGCCTAAAATAAAGGTTTATCGTAATACATTTAGTCTAAATCGCGCTATGCAGGAGGAAATGCAGAAATTGGATACTGCTATTGTTCCTCTTTTCAAAGATCCGCATATCATAGATATTACTTTCCCTTATACAAAAGATTTTAAGAAAGAACTCCAAATACCGAAGGACGCTTTATATAAAGGTAAGCCACGTTCACGAATAGCTTATCTATGTGCCAGCAAACGGATGGATTGGGAGCCTGTTGCATGGACAGATTTTGATGGTAAAAACATTGTCTTTACAGATATACAAAAAGGACCTGTCATGCGGGTTGCTACTTACGAACGAGGACGACTCCGTTTTTGGACTGATCCTTTTGAGATTAATGTTTCTAATGAATTTCATTTCTTCACTCCTTCGGATAGTGTACAGGATGTTACTTTATTCGCAAAATATACTTTGCGGGCAGATGATATGTTCTTGAATCGCATGATAGGTGGAACTTTTGAAGGAAGCAATGATCCTGATTTTCGTGAAAAAGAAGTCTTGTACTTGATAAACGAGAAACCGAAAAGATTACAGACAGTTGTTCAATCATATTCTTCAAAACCGTATCGCTATGTCAGATATGTAGGACCTAAAGAGTCACACTGTAATATTGCAGAAGTAGCTTTTTATACTCCTAATGATACCGCTTCTTTAAAAGGTAAGGTAATAGGTACTCCCGGATGTTTTCAAAAAGACGGTTCGCATGAATATACGAATGTATTTGATGGGGATGTCACAACTTCTTTTGATTATATTGAACCTTCCGGTGGCTGGTCAGGGATCGATCTTGGAATTCCTAAACAGATAGAAAAGATTGTCTATACACCTCGGAGTTATGATAATTATATTCGTTCAGGTGATAAGTATGAACTGTTTTACTGTACAGGAAAAGATAAGTGGGAATCTCTTGGGAAAAAAGTCTCCGAAGCAGATTCATTGGTATACAGAGATGTTCCTGTTAATGTGTTGTTACTTTTGAAAAATTATTCCAAAGGGGTTCAGGAAAGAATCTTTACTTATGAGAGGAAAGGGCAAGTTTGGAAATAGAAATTAAAATAAGCAATAGTTTTTTTAGACTTGCTTTGTAGCTATATATGTGCTAGCGATATATACTATAATAGTAAGAATTTATATAGTCATTATTGTTTAATCTAAAAATAAAATTTATGATTTTAGGAAATTTGAAGAAAAGACCATACTTAGTGTTTATGTTATCGTGTCTTATAATGCAAAGTTGTAACTCTGATTATGATGAGTTTGTTGCTGATACAGGTGTTTCTAATAATGAGACTGTTACTCAATATGAAGCAGTATTACAATCTAATGAATTTAAGGAGTATGATTCTAAATACACTAATTTAATGTCAATAATTGACGATGTTGCATCTAGAATGACGGAAGAAGAGAAAAATGAGTTATCAAAATTGGGGGAGCTGTATGTTTCCGATCCTGAAAGATACAGTACTTTATTTAGATATGAAGTTACTAAAGTTCTAGGAAATGATTCGATAAGAGCAAAAGGAGCCTTATCTTTAGTATTGGAAGCTAAAAACAATCTGATGAAAAATGAGAAGTTAAAAAAAGAAATAGAAGGGAATGAAGTTTTGATTTCTGCCGAACTGAAAGTTAATAGGGATATAAATTCTAGATTTATTAGTGGTTATACCCCGATACTAAAGACTCGTGTTGAAAATAATCTAGATAAATTAACAGAATGCAATTCTTTATGTAAGGAGTCGTATGATAACAGAACGGATGTGGCGGATGCGGCATTGCTTTGTGGAACCGCTGTTAATATAGCCATGTGTCTTGGTTCATTGGGGGTGAGTGCTCCTGGTGGGGTTGTAACTCAACTAGGTTTAACAATTATATATCGTAATGAAAAGGAAGCGGCATTAAAAGATTATGATATTTGTACTAGGAATTGTGAATTGTCATATAAAAAATAATATGCTAATGGCTGTTGCGATGTTTGTAGTTACTTATGTCTCAGTAATATGTAGTGCGTATAATATTCTTGCTCAATGGCAAAAACTCTTCTCAGAACAAAAATATATACGTTTATCTATAATTGTGGGGCATAGCATAATTGTTAATGTTATATTTATAATAGCGTGCTATCGTGCGATATTCTATTAAATGATTGATAAAGGGCATTAGAAATAGAGATTTTTCTTTTTTAATTGCCCTCTATTTTCATATACAGAATAAAAATGAAGAAATGTATTTTACTATTTTTCCTTCTATTGTTATTGGCCTGTCAAGACAAGAAATATTTTAGAGACTTTATTGATGTTTCTGATGCTATTATTTATGGATGTGAGGTGTCTAAACCATCCTTGTTGTGTCTCATAGATGATAATGATAAAATATTATCCATAAAGAATTGTGATACTTTGGTAGCAAACTTTGTATGTTATATGTTACATGATCCAATGAAAACTGATGTAGGTAAAATAGTTCACCCTTCCGAATATCCTATATATGTAATATTGGAAAGAGATAGTATCGTTTCTATCCTTTCTTCTGAAGAAATGAAAAAGGAATTAGGGAAAGAAGATAGGAGGGCACTAAAGGATCGTTTATTACGTTCTAAGTATGACGGTAATAATGATATAGCTTATTTAAATGTTTTGCTGAAATTATATGCTTATTTGAGTAATCAGAATAGTAATTCTGTAATAGAGTTAAGCTATTTAGACTCTTTAATAAACAAACATAATAAGTTCTATGGAAAATATCTTTTAGCACAATTATATAAGGACCTAGATGTTAAAAATGCTGATGAGATGTATAGCGATTTATGGGTAAATTCGACAAAAAATGACATGGAAGAGTATCCAGAAGAGTTTATAGATATAATGAAATGTAAAGATCATCTAGTACTTGTGAATAAAGAGGATATATTGTTTGGTTGTACAGAATATGATTTTGGAATCATATCTCCTAATAAAGAAGTAACTTGTACTTTTAGTTTTACGAATAATAGCTCTAATAGGTTTATTATTCATAATGTAATAACGACATGTGGATGCACTGTACCTGTTTGGAATAGAAAGCCGATAGCTCCTAATGCTCGGGATTCTATCTCAGTAAAGTTTAAAAGTAATTATACGGGAGTTAGCCAAAAAACTATCATTATAGAAGGAAATTGTAAACAGAAAATTGAACTAAAAATAAGAGCTTCAATTTGTAATTAGAAAATATATAATGTACGTGTTCTATATAAGGAAATAACTGTGTCATGAAAAAAAATATTATTCTTTTGTTCTTATTTTTACCTTTTGTTTGTTTTGCTCAAAAAGTAACTTATGGCGATAATAGCGTTCGTGTCGAAGGTCAAACTTTCTTGTATTTTGATGCTGAAGGGAACCCTATTACAGATCAGGCTCATAGAGATTCTCTAGAAACTCATCAGTATATAATTTCTATTAAAGGAACAGATGAAATACCAGAAATTCATCTAGTTTATAAACACCCTAAACTTGAAACATTGATAGGTAAAACTCTTCCTAAGATTGGTTTAGGTGATATTAACGGAAAGGTTGTTGATTTTGATGAATCCGAGTATACAGTTATATGTTTTTGGAACAGGCATTGTAGTATTTGTATTCGGGAGCTTATTGTTTTAAATATACTTGCTGAAGATTATCCGAATATTCAGTTTGTCGGGCTAACCCCTGATTCTCCTGAAGAAGTACAAAAGTTAATGAAAAGACTGAATTTAGACTGGGAGGATATAGGAATTGTTCCTAATTATAAAGGGGAATTTACCGATATACTAAAGATTTATATGTATCCTTCTAATATTATAGTTGATAAAAATATGATAGTAAAAGCGGTAAATGTCGGAGGAGATACCCGTAAATTATTGAGAACGTTAGAGCAATTATCTGGCGAGAAATAAATATTAGACCTTAATGTGTGTTGTGTCTGCTCGTTTTTTAGATGATTTTGAATATGTTACATAAATACTTTTATGGCAAGATTAAGAGACTATATAGGACTATTGATGTTTAGTATTTTATGTGTGAGTGCACTATTTGTTCAGTCTCATTATTTTACTGACTCATCTATTGTACCGAAGTGGTTAATTACTTTGTTTGTATTTGGAGGATTGGTATTGTACTATACTATCGCAATATGGTATGCTCATTCAGTAAGTATAAATATGTTTCGAGTAGGAATCGTTCTTGTTGCAATCTGTTTTCTACAGGCTGTATTGGGGTTGCTGCAATATTTTAATGTGTATTATTCTCCTTCAATCTATAAAATTACTGGTAGCTTTGATAATCCGGCTGGCTTTTCTGCGTGTTTATGTGCAGGGGTACCTTTTACTGCTTTTCTCCTGTCGAAAGATAATAAAAGATATATGCGTCTTATGGGATGGATAATGGGGACTATTATAGTAGTTGCAATTGTTCTGTCATATTCAAGGGCTGGTATCATTAGTTTAGCTGCGGTTTGTACTATATTCTTGTATCAGAAGCTCCTTCATAGACGCATATTGAAATTCTCTTTGCTAGCTGGTTTAGTCGCTTTAATCTTAGGTTGTTATTGGATAAAAAAGGACTCAGCCGACGGTCGATTGCTTATTTGGCAATCTTGCATAAATATGGTAAAAGATTCTCCTTGGATAGGGCATGGATTAGGCAGCTTTGAAGCTCATTATATGGATTACCAAGCAGAATACTTTAGAATACATGGACAGCAGAACCGTTATGCTATGTTAGCCGATAATGTGAAGCATCCTTTCAATGAGTACATGGAAATCCTCTTAAACTTCGGAATTATCGGTTTGGTGATACTGTTTGCATTCATTTTTTTACTAATCTATTGTTATAAACTAAATCCTGATATCGAAAAGAAAATTGCTGTATATGTGTTGATTTCAATAGGAACGTTTTCATTGTTCTCTTATCCATTTACTTATCCTTTTACGTGGATTATTACATTATTATCTGTCTTGATAATTATCAAGGAACCTATAAAGGTTTTTTTTGCTGCATCTTGGAAGAAAAATGTAGTATGTGCTTTGGTTATAGGTTGCTCAATGATTGGCATTTATGAATTAGTGGAACGAATACAAGCAGAATTGGAGTGGGGACGAATCTCCAAACTAACTCTTTCCGATTCCTATGATACGGTGCTTCCCGCATATGAAAAATTAGAGAAAGCATTTGCGGATAATCCTTATTTCCTTTACAACTATGCTGCTGTTTTATTAGAGAAGAAACAATATGATAAGAGTTTGGAGATCGCTTTACAATGTCGCAAATATTGGGCAGATTATGATCTGGAGCTAATATTAGGAGAAAATTATCAGCAGCTTAACAAACCTAAACTAGCAGAAAAATATTACAATAGTGCATCTATGATGTGCCCTTCGCGATTTCTTCCTCTTTATAAACTATTCCATTTATACAAAATGAATGGTGAAAAAGAGCGATCGCTTGCAATGGCTGAGGCTGTTGTTGACAAACCGATGAAAATAGAGACTGTTGCTATTAAAAGAATGAAGAGGGAGATGGAAAGAGAAATACAAAAGATAAATATAGTAACCGAATGAGAATTTATAAAACACTAATGAATAAAACATTCATTTACCTGCTAATAACGGTATTGGCAGCTTGCAAAAGCACTCCTTACTCTGATGAAACTACAAAAAGTGACCTTCGTGCGCCTGCTTATCCGTTATTAACCTTGCATCCGCATATGAAACTTTGGTCTATGACGGATGAACTGAACAAACAGAATATGACTTTTGGCGGCAGCACACAACTTCCTTTTGTTGGCTTCTTACGGGTAGACGGTGCTATGTATCGTTTTATGGGTAATAAAGAACTGCCGATGCAAGCCATCGCTCCGATGGCGCTTGATCACGAAAAGTGGGAAGGAAAGTTCACTTCATTAGTACCTGATGAAGGATGGGAGCAGCCGGACTTTGATGATAAGTACTGGCAATTGTCAGAAGGGGCATTTGGTACGCCTGGTATGTGGGAAGCAAGAACACAATGGACTTCTTCTAATATTTGGGTACGAAGAGAGGTTGAAGTTGATCCGTATCTTTTGGAACATAAGAAGATCTATTTGCGCTATTCTCATGATGATGTATTCCAATTGTACATTAATGGGAAGCAATTGGTAAATACCGGATATGACTGGGGAGCAAACTTTAAAGTGGAAGTTCCGGACTCTATTCTGCAAACAATGAAAAGTGGAAAAGCGTTGATTGCCGCTCATTGTGAGAATCGTGTGGGAGGAGGATTGGTAGACTTCGGACTCTTTGCCGAGGAACCGGCTATGCCTGTGGAAAGGGTAGCTCCCATCTCTTATGAAAAAGAGTGGACGGGGAGATATACCATGGAGCAACCTCAGGAAAATTGGGAAGCCAAAGAGTTTGACGATTCAACATGGACAGAAGGACAGGCAGCCTTCGGTACGGATGATCAGCGGAATGTGAATACTCCCTGGTTCTCACCTAATATATGGGTGAGACGCGAATTGACATTCGACCCGGCATTGGCGAAAAACAAGCAACTGTATTTGCGCTATTCACATGATGATGTATTTCAATTGTATGTGAATGGAATGCAATTGGTCAGCACGGGATATGAATGGAAAAGTGATCTTAGGGTGAATATTCCGGATTCCATAGCGGAAACAATGAAAGATGGGAAAGCCGTGATTGCTGCTCATTGCGAAAACCGTATGGGAGGTGCATTGGTTGATTTCGGACTATATGCAGAATTGAAAGAAGCTGAACAAACGTCTGTTGATGTGCAGGCAACCCAGACACATTATACGTTTGAATGTGGGGATGTGGAACTGAAACTTAGCTTTACTGCTCCTTACCTGTTGGATGATCTGGAGACGCTTGCCCGTCCCGTCAATTATATCTCTTATCAGGCTAAGGCGTTGGATGGTAAGGAGCATGATGTTGCTGTCTATTTTGAGATAGATCCACATAAGGCATTTCGTGCCGGACAGTCTACCCAAATGTATGAAAAGGATGGACTGTCTCTTATGAAGACAGGACAAGAGAATCAGAAATTGTGGGTAGATCAAGAAAAAGGCGGACGATCGTGGGGATATTTCTATTTGGGAACAAAGGATGATGTAACCTGTGCACAGGGAGATGCAGCCGAAATGAGGGCATATTTTATGAAAGAGGGAGATCTGAAACAGATGAGAAAGTCTGCCGAAAAACGATATGCCGCCTTTGCACAGAAACTGGATGTGGATGGTGATTTTCCGCAGCATCTCACTGCTGCTTTCGACGGACTGTATACAATGGCTTATTTTGGAGAGGATCTGAGACCTTATTGGAATAAAGATGGAAAAACAAGCATAGAAGATTTGTATGCGGACGCGGAGGAGGACTATAAAGAAGTGATGGCAAAATGTTATGCATTTGACCGTCAATTGATGGCAGATGCTTACCTCGCCGGAGGAAAAGAATATGCCGAACTTTGTGCTTTAGCTTATCGTCAGTCTGTTTCCGCTTTCCAAATGTCTGAAGATTCGGAAGGTGAGTTACTTTATTTTACTCCACAGGTGGGGCCTGTGGATGAGTATTATCCGGCTTCGCCACTTTATCTCCGTTATAACCCTGATTTGGTAAAAGCGATGCTTAATCCATTTTTCTACTACAGTGAAAGCGGAAAATGGGGAAAACCGTTTCCTCCGCATGACTTAGGCGGATATCCTGCTGTAAACGGACAGACGATAGGCGGTGATATGCCTGTGGAAGAAGCAGGAAACGGCTTGATAATGACTGCTGCTATTGCTAAAATGGAGAAGAATGCTTCGTATGCGGAGAAACATTGGAAGACATTGACTCAATGGGCTGAGTATCTATTGGGAAATGGAACAGATACCGGTGATCAGCTTAATACAGATAATTTCGCGGGGGACTGTCCTCATCATGCTAATTTATCTGCCAAAGGTATTCTGGGGATTGCGGCGTATGCACGTCTGGCAGAAATGCTGAATAAGAAAGAAGAAGCGGAGAAGTATATGAATGCTGCCGGTGAGATGGCTAAAGAATGGGAAATGGCTGCTTATGCGGGTGACCATTATCGGCTGGCTTTTGACCAACCGGATAGTTGGGGGATGAAGTATAATCTGATATGGGACAGGCTGCTTGGCTTGAATCTTTTCCCGGAGAGAGTCATTCAGAAAGAGACGGATTTCTATCTTACCAAGATGAATGAGTTTGGATGTCCGTTGGATAGCAGACATAGTTATACGAAAGTGGATTGGACAGTATGGTCTGCTTCGTTGAGTGCTGACCGTATGCGATTCCGTAAACTTATGTTGCCGCTTTATAAGTTTATGAATGAGACGACAGATCGCACACCAATGGCTGATTTGATAAATACGGATGGGAAAACCATAGTAGGATTTACGGGGCGTACTGTAGTAGGTGCATATTTTATCAGGTTGTTGGAAAAGGAATAATTAGAATCTTGATGTCTTTTAGAAGGTATATTAGGAGCAATATGATATAGTTGATTTATTATTTTAAATAAAAACATTATGAATATGAAAAGTTTATTTTATTTAGTTGTTACTATGGTAGTAATGATTGCATGTACAAATGAAGAGTTTGATGCTAATTCAGAAGTTAAGAAGGAAGAAGTTAAAACAAAGATTGCATCATTAGCTGAAAAATATGATGTAAACGTCGATTTTTTTGAGATTAATCCTTCAGAAAAAACTGAAAATGAGATGTCATTAGAAGAAATAGAAGAATTGTTTCGTGATATAAAACAACTTAGAGAACACCCTGTTGAATTAAAGATGTATAAGGATAAAGAAGAAAATGGCTGTATGTTTTATTCTACTAAAGAGCAGAAACCTAGTGTGCCGCTTGCTAAAACACGTAGTGAAATTTATTCATTCAGTGATTGGATTTGGAATCTTACATGGTTTAGTGTAACTTTGATCGAAGATAATAAAAATGTAACAGTAATGACAGATATAACAGGATTATCAATTTATACGTATTCTCAATCTTATGCGAGTGGCTATGTATCAGGAAATGCTATATCATTTAATAGTACGGGGAAAATTAAGGCAACTATAACTCAGGTTGTTGGCTTTAACCTTTCTTATGTTATTAATTCTTCAGGGACATACGATAAGAGTGCGGGAAAGGGAAGTGTTACAGTTTCTGCATATTAATGATTATTGAAAATAAAAATTATGATTATGTCTCCAATGTTTTTTGAAATTGCTTATGTTTTGATTTTGTTGATTGGGATATTGGTAGTGTTGAAAAGTCATCAACTTACTAAACCATATAAATATCTATGGGTCATTTTGGTTTTGTTATTTAATCTGTTAGGCATAATTGCCTTTTTGATATGGAAACAGTATCTTAACAAAACGAGCAATAGTGGATCGCACGGAAATGTCTGATTTGATGTATAATATGAATCGGGTAAACTTTTTTTCTCTATGTTCTTTGTAAATCCGGGATGGATTGAATAGACCATTGAAACTGGTTGTTTTTCTTTGATTTAGCTACCATTATTATGATGGTGGCTAAATTTTTTAACCTGGATAAAGATACAGAAGGAGTTTTTCTTTGCATAAATGCCATTCTTGTTTCCGTCTATAACCATAAAAGATGTTCGAAATCGGAAGTTTTTAGGGGTATAACCCTAAAAACTTCCGATTAATTATTTATATTTGTGTCTATAACCCTAAAAACTTCGGATGTATGATTAATCGTGAACTTTATATGGAGCAAATCACTCCTTTTATTGATAAACCATTTGTGAAAGTGATCACTGGTATCCGTCGTTGTGGCAAGTCTGTCGTGTTGCGTTTAATCCGTGAGGAACTTTTACGAAGGGGAGTATCTGAAGATCATATTATTTATATGAACTTTGAAAGCTTTGAGTGGATGGATGTGAAGGAGGCGAAGGCACTGTATACTTATATTCGGGAAGTTACGAAAGTTTCGGGAAAATATTATATTCTTCTGGATGAGATTCAGGAAGTTACAGATTGGGAGAAGGCGGTAAATGCATTCTTGGTAGACTTGGATGCTGACATTTATGTGACTGGTTCCAATTCACGTTTACTGTCTTCTGAGTTCTCCACATATTTAGCAGGAAGATATGTTGCTTTTCATATAATGACTTTGTCTTTTAGGGAATATCTGTTATTCCATAATGTTCCTTTGGCAATTTCTGCATCCGACCGTAAAGCGGAATTTCTGAAATACCTTCGCATGGGAGGATTTCCGGCTATTCATACAGCAAACTATGATTATAACGCTATTTACAAAATAGTGTATGATATTTATTCTTCTGTCATTCTGCGTGATACTGTGCAGCGACATGGAATCCGTAATGTAGAAATGCTCGAAAGGATAGTAAAGTTTGTTTTTGATAATATCGGGAATAAATTGAATGCCAAGAATATTGCCGACTATTTTAAAAGTCAGCAACGAAAAGTGGATATCAATACGATTTACAATTATTTGGATGCTTTAAATAATGCTTTTGTGATACAGCGTATTCCACGTTATGATATCAAAGGTAAAGAAATATTGCAAACTAATGAAAAGTATTTTGTAAGTGATCTTTCGCTCATCTATTCCGTAATGGGATATCGGGATAGATTAATAGGGGGAATGCTTGAAAATCTGGTCTGTATGGAATTGAAACGTCGTGGATACGAAGTATACGTAGGCAAGCAGGATGAAAAAGAAGTTGATTTTGTAGCCATTAGGCGTGAAGAAAAAGTTTATATACAGGTTACTTATCAACTAGGTTCACAAGCAACCATTGATCGTGAATTTGCACCCTTGCTGGCAATTGATGATCATTATCCCAAATATGTGGTTAGTATGGATGAATTGTGGCAGGATAACATTGAGGGGGTTAAACACCGTCACATGGCAGACTTCCTACTCGACGAGTGGTGAAACCAAGACGGACTAGAGTTCTAGCCCGTCTAATAATTCTAAATAAAGTCCGATAGCCTCTTCTATCTCTTTCAGCATAATATACTCCTCGGCTGTATGTGAGCGTGAAGAACGTCCCGGACCGATCTTTACCGACGCAAAGGACATTAATGCCTGGTCAGATAAAGTCGGGGAGCCGAAAGGAACGCGTCCCATTTTCACTGCTTTCTGTACGAACGGATGTTTTTCGTCAATCCGTGAAGAGTTGAGGCGGAACGAACGGGCTTTCGCATCGCAGGAAATATGTTTCTTGATTTCAGCAAACAGATCTTCGTTAGAGTAAAGTTCGTTGCTTCGGATATCAACAACAAACGTACATTTATCGGGAACCACATTGTGCTGAGTGCCTGCATTGATGACCGTAACGCTCATTTTTACCGGTCCGAGCAAGGGCGATTCCTTCTCGAAACGATAATCGCGGAACCAGGCGATGTCATCCAATACTTTATAAATGGCATTATCTCCTTCATTGCGTGCAGCGTGTCCGGCTTTGCCTGTCGCAGTTACATCCAATACCATCAATCCCTTTTCGGCAATGGCAGGCTGCATCTCTGTTGGTTCGCCTACAATGGCAAAAGAGACAGGAGGCAAGCCCGGCAATACACTTTCAATTCCGTCCTTGCCCGAAACTTCTTCTTCGCAGGAAGCCAGATAGATGAGATTGTAATTTTGAGAAGTGCGACATAGTTGCAGGAACACCTGTAAGAGCGAAACAACACTGGCTCCGGCATCGTTACTGCCCAGTCCGTACAATTTCCCGTTTTCCTCGCGGGGCGTGAAAGGGTCTTTGCGCCAGCCGTTTACAGGTTTCACCGTGTCGATATGAGAATTGAGAAGGATGGTCGGCTTTTTAAGATCGAACATAGGGCTGAGGCACCAGACATTGTTTCCCTTGCGTCCGGTTTGCATCCCTTCGGCTTCGATATAATTTTGCAGGAAATCAGCTGCTTGCGTCTCTTCCCGACTGATGGACGGAATGCTGATTAGTGATTTCAACAGGCTTACAGCTTCGGCTGTCATGGTTGGAATATCGTATTTCATATACAAACTTGTTAATTTAGAGCTTAATATTTGCACAAAGATACTCGTTTTGCGCAATAGTTTCAAATAAAACTAATACCTTTGTACCATATTTATCAATACAAAGAGTATGACTTATCATCATTTATCTGTCTTGGTCCATCGTCAGGCTGAAAAGTATGGCGACAAGGTAGCCTTGAAATACCGCGACTACGAGACAGCACAATGGATTCCAATAACCTGGAATCAATTCTCCGGAACTGTACGGCAGGCTGCTAATGCTTTCGTAGCACTAGGAGTGGAGGAACAAGAGAATATCGGTATTTTTTCACAGAATAAGCCTGAATGGTTCTATGTCGATTTCGGTGCATTTGCCAATCGCGGGGTTACTATTCCGTTCTATGCAACGAGTTCGCCCGCACAGGCACAATACATTATCAACGATGCGCAAATCCGATATCTTTTTGTTGGCGAACAGTATCAGTATGATTCTGCATTCAGCATCTTCGGCTTTTGCTCTTCGTTGCAACAACTGATTATTTTCGACCGTTCGGTAGTAAAGGACCCGCGTGATGTCTCTTCCATCTATTTTGATGAGTTTATGGCAATGGGCGAAGGGTTGCCGCATAATGAGGTGGTAGAAGAACGTACCGCACGTGCTTCTTACGATGATCTGGCTAACATCCTTTATACTTCCGGTACGACGGGGGAACCTAAAGGTGTGATGCTGCACCATTCTTGCTATCTGGAGCAATTCCATACGCATGACGAACGCCTGACGACAATGACCGACAAGGATGTTTCTATGAACTTCCTCCCGTTGACACATGTGTTCGAGAAAGCATGGAGCTATCTCTGTATTCACAAGGGAGTGCAGATATGTATCAATCTCCGTCCGGCAGATATTCAGACTACCATTAAAGAAATCCGTCCGACTCTGATGTGCAGCGTTCCCCGTTTCTGGGAGAAGGTATACGCCGGTGTACAGGAAAAGATCAGTGAAACGACAGGATTGAAGAAGGCATTGATGCTGGATGCGATTAAGGTCGGCAGAATCCATAATCTGGATTATCTCCGTCAGGGAAAGACTCCTCCGGTGATGAACCAGCTTAAATATAAGTTCTACGAAAAGACCATTTATTCTTTGCTGAAGAAGACGATCGGCATCGAGAATGGTAACTTCTTCCCGACAGCAGGTGCTGCCGTGCCCGATGAAATCAATGAATTTGTTCATTCTGTAGGAATCAATATGGTGGTCGGCTATGGACTGACAGAGTCTACGGCTACAGTGTCATGTACTTTGCCGGTAGGGTATGACATCGGTTCGGTAGGGGTGGTATTACCGGGACTGGAAGTGAAGATTAATGAAGATAATGAAATTCTGCTTCGTGGAAAAAGCATCACCAAAGGATATTATAAGAAAGCGGAAGCTACGGCTGCCGCTATTGATGCTGACGGCTGGTTCCATACGGGAGATGCCGGTTATTTCAAGAACGGACAGCTTTTCCTTACAGAACGTATCAAGGACTTGTTCAAGACATCTAACGGAAAGTATATTGCCCCGCAGGCGCTGGAAACCAAACTGGTTATTGACCGCTATATCGATCAGATCGCTATTATCGCAGATCAGCGCAAGTTCGTTTCTGCCTTGATTGTGCCGGTGTACGGGTTTGTCAAGGACTATGCGAAGGAGAAAGGCATTGAATACAAAGATATGGCTGACTTGCTGCAGCATCCTAAAATTATCGGTTTGTTCCGTGCCCGGATAGAGACCTTGCAGCAACAGTTCGCTCATTACGAACAGATCAAACGTTTTACATTGCTTCCCGAACCTTTCAGTATGGAACGTGGAGAGTTGACGAATACGTTGAAGTTGAAACGATCAGTGGTTGCTGAGAATTACAAGGAACTGATCGAGAAGATGTACGAAGAGTAACGGCAGATGATCAATGATAAACGGTGAACAGGTTGCATTCCGCAGGCTGTTCACCGTTTCTTTTTTATGTATCGGCCGGCCGATACAAGTACATCGTTTTTCAGTAACCGAAGATTTGTTGCTGAGTAAGTTCTTCAATCGGACCTACTGCCTTCAGCTTGTTCATATCAAGGTCTTTCTTATCTCCTAAAATACAGTATACATACGTGCGTCCTTTCACCCATTCCTTCTGAAAATCAACGATATCTTTCAATGTCATCGTCTGCACGTCATTGTAGAGTTTGATGCGAGGGTCTACATTCTGTCCCAGATCCTGTGCATTGATGTAAGTCCAGATAATATCGCTTTTGATAATGCGGTCGGTACGCATACGGTTGATCAGTCCTTCTTTGGCCAGTTTGAAGGCTGCTTCGGACTCCGGCATATTATTGATAATATCGTTAAACGTATTGACAGCATCAATCATCTTGTCATTTTGCGTTGCAATCTGGGTACGTATCGTGTATGGATACTTCAGGTAGTTTGGCGGCAACATGCCGGCCCATGCGGAATAAGCCAGTCCGCGTGTCTCACGCATTTCCTGGAAGACGATGGAATTCATGCCGCCTCCGAAATATTCATTATATAATTCGCGGGTAGGTTCGATAGCCGGATCATATTTCTTATCGAGATTGGAAATTTGCGCCATGTATATCTGTTTGGCTTCATAAGGAGCTATCAGCACTTTGGTTGTCGGAGTTTCAAGATAAGGATATTCGTTTCCTGCAGGAATATCTTTCAGAACAGCCGGCACCTGGTGATATTGGTCGATGGTGGCCAACAGGTCTTTGCTGCTGCTAGGCCCGTAATACAGGATGCGGTGTTTGTAGTTGTTCTGATTATGAATCCGGTCTACCAGTTCCTGTGGATTCATGCTGATGAGTTCGGCTTCTGTCAGCACGTTGGTGGCAGGAGACTGCGGACCGTACATTGCGTAATTCATCAGGCGGGAGAAGTTCTTTCCCTGGTTCAGTTTGGCATCTGTACGAGCTTTCAGAATATCTTCGACCAGATTTTCGTAAGCTTCCTTGTTCACTTGTGCGTCTGCAAGTAATTTTTCGAATAGCTGCATAGCGGCAGGCATATTCTCATTCAGGCCGGAGAGTACTACATAAGTACGTTCGTTGCCCGGGGAAACGTAGAAAGTACAAGCCAGACGATAAAACTCGCTTTTCAGTTCTTCCGGTGTCATGTCAGAAGTCCCCAGATATTCGAGGTAGTCGAAAGCAGTTCCCAGTGCCTTGTCGTTGTTATTGCCCATATCGAATACGTAGATGAGCTGGAAGAGGTCGTTGGCAACGTTCTGCTTGTAAAGTACCGGAATATCGGACTTGGCGGTCAGCTGGCTCATATCCTTCTTGAAGTCAAGAAATACGGGTTCGATTGGTTTTACTACACTCTCCTGTATAGAGGTAAGGAAAGGACTTGTCACATCCCGGTTGGACACGATAGGCGTAATTTCCGGTTTCGTCATTTTCTTCTCGTTCGGGTCCTTGCCTTGCTTCTTATAGATCACGGCATAATTGTCTTCCTTCAGATATTGGTTGGCAAAGGCTGCGATATCCTCTTTGGTCAGTTTGGCCATGCGGTCGATGGCGGTTACTTCGTCTTCCCAGTTTGTACCGTCAATGAAGGAGTTGACAAACATATCGGCACGTCCTTCATTGCTTTCCATGCTTTGCAGTTCGTTGAGCTTGAAGTTGTTGATGTTGGCTTGCAGCATCTTTTCGTCAAATTCTCCGGTACGGAGTTTCTTGATTTCACTCAGCAACAGGTCTTTCACTTCCTCCAGTGTCTGTCCCTGCTTGGGCTGTCCGCCTAGTATCAGTGCCGAATAATCAGCCAGCCCCATCGGATAGCCGTAGCTGTTCAGTACTTTCTGCTGCTGGTTCAGATTCAGGTCGATGAGCCCTGCCTGCCCGTTGTACAATACCTGTGAGACAACTTGCAGGATTTCAAAGTCTTTGCTGGATGCACCGGGGAATCTCCATGCCAATGCTACGCTTTCGGCATCCGGACCTAACACTTCTTTCACGATGGGCGCTGTGATAGGATCTTCTTTCGGCAAGTCCAGTTTCGGAAGTTCCGGATTAGGCTTTAAGCTGCCGAAATACTTGTCGATCATGGCAATTGTTTCATCCGGGTCCAAATCTCCTGACATACAGATTGCCATGTTGTTGGGAACATACCATTGTTTATAGTAGTTCTTGATATTGGTGATAGAAGGGTTCTTCAGGTTCTCTTGCGTTCCCAGTACGGTCTGTGTGCCGTAAGGATGTTTGGGGAAGAGTGAGGAGAAGATAGCCTCCTGTACTTTACTGTTATCCCGGGTGAGAGACATGTTTTTTTCTTCGTACACTGCTTCCAGCTCTGTGTGGAAACCGCGTATGACGTTATTCTCGAAGCGGTCTGCCTGAATCTTAGCCCAGTTTTCTATCTGATTGGAAGGGATATCTTCCTGATAGACAGTCTGGTCATACCACGTATAGGCATTGCTGCCGGTAGAGCCGATAGCAGCCATCAGTTTGTCATATTCGTTAGGAATAGCGTATTTGGACGCTTCGTAAGAAAGGCTGTCGATGGTGTGGTAGATTGCCTTGCGTTCCGCTTCATCCGTTGTTTTGCGGTATATCTCAAACTGTTGTTCTATCTGGTCCAATAGCGGCTTTTCTGTGGCATAATCCTGTGTGCCGTATTTGTCCGTACCTTTGAACATCAAGTGCTCAAAATAGTGGGCAAGTCCGGTCGTTTCTGCCGGGTCGTTCTTTCCGCCCACCCGTACGGCAATGAATGTCTGAATGCGCGGGGTCTCCTTGTTAACTGTGAGATAAACTTTTAATCCGTTGTCCAGTGTGTAGATGCGGGCTTTTAGCGGGTCATTAGGCACTGTCTCGTAGCTATACTTCTGCGGTGAGCTACAACTGCAGATCACTAATGCGAGGAAAAGTGATAAGCATGAAAGTTTCAGTAGTTTGTTCATAATGTGACAACATTTTAGTGACAGAAACAAAGGTAGCGGAATTTTTCTTACCTTTGCACCGAAAATAGAAATTTGTAAATTGTAAATGATAAAATTGTAAATCACATGATTACTATTGAACAACTTAAAGACGTGAAAGAGCGCACTGATGCGCTGAGGAGGTATCTTTGACATCGACGGGAAGAAAATTCAAGTCGAAGAAGAACAATTAAGAACTCAGGCACCGGGATTCTGGGATGACCAGAAGAAGGCGGAAGCCCAGATGAAACTGGTGAAAGACCTGCAAAAGTGGATTGATGACTATAACGAAGTCAAGACGCTGGCAGATGAACTGGAACTGTCATTTGATTTTTATAAAGAAGAATTAGTGACCGAGGGAGATGTGGACGCGGCTTATGCGAAAGCCAGTGAAGCGGTAGAAGCACTCGAACTCAAGAATATGCTGCGTGATGAGGCCGACCAGATGGCATGTGTGTTGAAAATCAACTCCGGTGCAGGTGGTACGGAAAGTCAGGACTGGGCATCAATGCTGATGCGTATGTATCTGCGCTATGCCGAAACGAACGGTTATAAGGCTACTATCGCCAACCTTCAGGAAGGGGATGAGGCAGGAATCAAAACCTGTACCATCAATATTGAAGGGGATTTTGCTTACGGTTATCTGAAAGGGGAGAACGGCGTTCACCGCCTGGTACGTGTTTCTCCGTACAATGCGCAGGGAAAACGCATGACTTCGTTTGCTTCCGTGTTCGTCAC
>ERZ773139.949-NODE-949-length-35920-cov-5.495190_pt1 | contig 35920 bp, 34 predicted proteins | sample MGYA00580854_ERZ773139 | MGnify/ENA primary metagenome ERZ773139 (study PRJEB29015, sample SAMEA2737809) | human gut metagenome | biome: human gut; feature: human-associated habitat; material: faeces | place: China | collected 2012 ...
AAGCAGTAATCTGAAAAAGGAAACGCTGGTTGAAAGAATAAGGTATCAGGGATAGTAGATTCTATAAAAAGCAAGCTGCCGCTCAAGATGGGCGGCAGCTTACCTTTATAGTGATTCAAACATAAAAGTCAAATTTTGCGAGGACCCGCCATCGTCTCAACCTTGTCCGTTCTTCCTACAAAGAACAGGTCAACGGCTATTTTTAGCCCTAACTGATGGCCTGCCTCCCATGCACTCGACCTTATTATGCTGGGGAATTCGCATTAAAACCGAAAATCAGTTCTTTACTTCTTCGCATTCTCTTCCAATTTCTTGCGCTGTTTCAGTTCAAACATTCGCTGCTCTTCTGCCTCTTTTCTCTTGCGGCTTTTCTCTTTGCGTTCCTGCTTGTTCTGTTCCTGCTGTAATTTCAACGCCTGTTGCGATTTTGTACCAATGCCTATTTCCAGCATCTGCTTCTTTGCTTCCCGCTGCATCCGTTTCGGATTTCTTTTGATATCCTTTACAACAGTTTCAACAACCGGACTGAATTTCAAACTGAAGTACCACTTTTGAATATATTCCTGTACTTCACAATCTTTTGGCTCTGCACCAAATGTTACCTTTGCCGCAGAAAGTTTACCATCTTCGATGCGTTCAAAGATCCCCACCCAAAACGGCTCCTCAAAAAATATTGTCAGCTTTCCATTTACTTTGTCCATGGGTATAGAAAAAGGCGACTGTTTTTCAACAATCGCCTTGAATTTGATGGCTGAATATGAAGTTACAAGCAAGAAATTTTGTTGTCTGAAAGTCAAAAACCGTTGATATTACTGTGTTTTTCAAAAAGTTCTGTATCACCATCCGGCCCATATTTTGCAAATTCCGCAGTCATTGAGATTGCGGGATTTTTCTTGTTTTTCAATGTTTTTCGGGCTTTTTCCCGCTTTCAAATGTGATACTTCCATGTCAATCCTGATAGCTTCAAATCACATTTTAACATGCGATTTTACGAACGCTTTTCCACTTTTCCGTCTGGCTCCTCACCCGAGCAAAATTTTACCATCTTCTGCGCCGCCGAGCCGCCCTTCCCGTGAACATATACAACTATTCTTTTCATATTGATCTCCTTATACATTCCCATTGACGATCCTTGCGTAGGTATCCTCCGGAATCATCGGGGAAGCTATCTCGGCCAGCAGTGCCGGGTCTATCTCCCCTGTTTCCGCAAACTGCCGCCCAGCCTTTTTCACCCGCTCCAGCCGCGGAACAGTCACTGCCGCGGCCTCCGGTGCGCTGAGCATCTGGCTTTCCGGCACAGTCAGGATCGTATGATTATTGGGAAACATCAGCTCAAACTGACGTACTGCCGGTTCAAAATTGCGGCGGCTGTTCGGAAATCCGCAGCCGCAAATCATCAGATATCTGAGATGCGAATAATCCCGCTGCCCGACGTGGACATAGCGTCCGTTCATCTCTGCCATCGCCATGGACGAGAGCGGCAGAGTACGCTCGATGATGTTTTTCAACATCGCAGGCATCCCGTAGCAATAGAGTGGGAAGCTGAACAGCAGCAGGTCACTTGCGAGCATCTGCTCCAGAATCTCGCGCATATCGTCGTCGATAGCACAGCGCCCGCCGTTATATTTGCAGGCAAAGCAGCCGCGACAGAACTCGATATGCATGTCAGCAACGTTGATGCTCTGCACCTCCTGCGGCGCGGCCTCGTTCATGCCGCCTAGAAATGCGCGCGTGATGTGCATCGTGTCACTGCGTTCCTTCTTTGGGCTGCCGTTAAAGACAAGAATTTTCATCCGTTAGCCACCCCATTCGCGGTTATTTCAGCTTCTTCCCCATTTCGAAGCGCACCTCGTGCCGCTCCGGATCGTCATTCGAGTAGGCGTACAGGTCAAAACCGATCATCTCGAAGCCGTTCTTCCGGTAAAGCGCGATCGCGTTCTCGTTGCAGGACTGCGTTTCGAGGACGATCATCCGCGCTCCGGAGGACGCCGCTGCGGCCTGGATTGCGTCCAGCAGTTTCGTTCCGACGCCGCTGCCGCGCTTTGCGTTTTCGAACACACAGATATTGCTTATCCGAAATCGGTTGTTCCAGCTCTCCGGCGAGCCTTCAACATAGCCAATCAGCTCCTCGCCATCAAACGCCCCGAACGCTAATCGGCTCCTCCAGCCATTCGCCGAAGAACACGTCGTCAAACGACCGTTCCTCGGTTTTACCGAAGGGCGTGTACTTCACACAGAAGCCGCCTTCGCCAGCGCAGATGTCATAATAGCCCCGCGTCCGATAGCGCGCGGTGAACTTCCTTCCGGCGTATTATTCTCTTTCCAAGCGCTTGATCTCCATAGTTTCTCCCCCTCAAGTTCAGTTGGCCTAAAACATATTATTTGATATATATCATATAATTTATTATACCCTGTGCGGTGTTCGTTGTCAACGGCGCGATGCGCCGTGGCGTGCCTTAAAGAATATAAAAATGCGGGGCAAATTTTGACCCGCAATAATATTATTGTACAAAAGTCCTGCTCCATTGTCAACAATGTCAAAGCCGCCGCGGCTAAAATTGCAGTTTTTCATACACGTGCACAAAAACGCGTCTCAAAAATCATGGATTCTGCGAATTGAAAAACGGCGTCCCGTTTGCTATATTAGCATCAGAAAGGGTGAGTCCGATGTACAAATAAGACACCCGACACAGGAAGTGATTCGGGTTTGGCGCTGCAAGATCAAAATACGCAGGAGGACAGAAGCACATAAGTCCGCCTCACTTAGAGGCAAGAAAAATAAATATCTGTGCTTGGTAAATGTGTCCCGTTGACATGCGGCGCTACATTCTAACGAAAGTGAGGTAACCATGATGTTAGATACTAAGAATTCACAGAGATAACCCCTGACTGGTTGGAAGGCACGAGCCGCAGTCAGGGGTTATCTCTATTTTATGCAAAAATTCACGCCGCCGAAAAAACCGCCCCATGCCTGTCGGCATGAGGCGATATTTTTATCATTTTAATCAATAGAAAGTCGCAACATCCTGCGCCGGAGCTTCGCAGTTCTCGTGGCTGATGTAGGTCAGGACGGGACCCTTGCGGCTGTACGCGCGGTGGAACTTGAAGTTCACCTTCGCGGTCAAAATGATCCAGGAGTCGTCCGTCACAGTCTCGGCCTTGTCCCACTGGCACACCAGCGCCGCGAACTGTATATCCTCGACGCAGCAGGTCATGACATGGCGGCCCACGATGAAGCAGCCCGCTGGGATCTTCTTGCGCTTGAGCGCGCGGCACTTGAAGCGCACGGTCTTGCCCTCGTACTTTTTCGGCTCCTCGGACAGGTCGCGATACCACACAGCGTAGTCATCGTCACCGATCTCGACGACGGGCGCGGTCAGGTCAAACGGCAGCGGATCCTCAATGTCGTCATACTCGACCTTGCCTCCGGCATATTCGTAGGCGATGTCACTCCGGCGGGACGCGCCGCGGACTATCTTATGGAACTCCATCTTGTCCATGTTGGGCTTGAAGCGGTTGAACACGACCAGCTCGCAGCTCTTGAGCTTATCGTACACCAGCTGGCGCATATTATTATTATAGGTAAGGAAGGTGCCTGCGTCGGCAAACATGAACTCCTGATACACCATCCAGCTCTCAGGCATCGCCGAATAGAGCACGTCCAGCATCCACATGCCGTTGTACTCCACGACCACGCGCTCAGCCCGCGACTCGCGGAGCCACTTTTCAAGGTTTTCCGCCGTCAGCTCGCTCTGATCTTCGATGACATGGATGTATACGCTCTTGTCGGCGAACTGATCAGGGGCGTATTCCTCCTCGCCTTCCTCGCAGACGAGAAGCATCGTGCGCTCGCCGTTGCAGAAGCGCTTGTCCTCCAGCGTTTCCTGTATGAATTTTGTCTTGCCAGATTCCAGAAAGCCCGTAAAGAGATATACGGGAACGTCTTTTCTATCACTCAATGTTCAAACAGCTCCTTCAATGCCTGCTCGTTAAGTTTGGAACCTATCACGCAGAAGCGGCCGGTGACTGCAGCACCGCCGCGGCGGATATCGACCTCGCCGGGGACGTAGTCGAAGTAGAGCCAATCGCCGTCCTCAGCATCGACAATGCCCTTCGCGCGGAGAATAACGCCGTACTTGGCCTCGTCCTCAAGTGCGGAGAGGATGCCGCGCAGCGCGGACTCGGTGAACTTACGCGGGGTCTCCATGCCCCAGCTCGTGAACACCTCGTCGGCGTGATGATGATGGTGATGCTCATGGTCATGGTCATGCTCGTGATCATGGCAGCCGCAGGTGCAGTGCTCGTCATGCTCGTGCTCATGCTCTTCGTGGTCATGGTCATGATGATGTTCATGCTCGTCATCGTCGTGATCATGGCAGCCGCAGGTGCAGTGCTCATCGTGTTCATCATGGTCATGATGATGGTGCTCATGGTCATGCTCATGCTCGTGGTGGTGCTCATGCTCCATGTGCTCCAGCTCTTCGTGCAGAGCGTTGTGCTCCATCGCCTCGACTATCTGCTCACCGCTGAGCTTGTCCCACGGCGTGCTGATGAGTCCGGCCTTGGCATTGAGCTGCTTGAGAAGCTCGGTCGCGGCAAGGATCTTTTCCGCGCTCGCAGTGTCGGTGCGGCTCATGACGATGAGGTCGGCGTTCTCTACCTGATCGTTGAAGAACTCGCCGAAGTTGCGCATGTACATGCGGCACTTGCCCGCATCGACGACAGTGACCTTTGTGCCGATGTGTGCACCCTCGACCTGCTCCACGGCATGCGCCACGTCGCTGAGCTTGCCGACGCCGGACGGCTCGATGATGATACGATCCGGTGCGTACTCCTCCATGACCTTCTTGAGCGCCTTCGTAAAGTCGCCGACCAGCGTGCAGCAGATGCAGCCGGAATTCATTTCGGTTATCTGAACGCCGGCGTCCTTCAGGAAACCGCCGTCAATTGCGATCTCGCCGAATTCGTTCTCGATAAGAACGAGCTTTTCGTTCTTGTAGCCCTCAGCTATCAGCTTGCGGATGAGCGTAGTTTTGCCCGCGCCGAGAAAACCTGAGAATATATCAATCTTTGTCATTGCAGATGCCTCCACATATTATTTTTCTAAAAAAGTATTATATCACACTTTGTCAATGCCTACAAATATAATATCATACCCAGCCGCATAAAATTATTTTCAAAGACTTCCGAAACGCGTGAAAAAACTCTTGACATTTGGCCGCATGTCTGATAATATACATCTTGCCCATGGGGGTATAGCTCAGCTGGGAGAGCGCTTGAATGGCATTCAAGAGGTCAGCGGTTCGATCCCGCTTATCTCCACCAGACGCATTATGAAAGGCTTGATTTCTTCGGAGATCAAGCCTTTTTGTTTCCTCAAAAATGAATATTGGGATGATGCTGGCAGCTTCCACCGCCGTTCAAGCAACCTCCCTCCTACTGAAAAGGCCGTTTCCACGTTCAAAAGATCGTGAAAGCGGCCTTTTTTGTTGCCCGGAAATGTGTCTCACCGTGAGACATAAATCAAGGCGCCTTTTTAATACTTCAGCATTGTTTCAACGTTGCTGATGGCAGACTCTAACATGCTTATCTCAGAATCATTCCACGGTTCATAATCTTTAATGTACTCAAGACAGGCTTTGAAATTACAAAACGCTGTACTATAATCTCCTCTGCCTAAAGCGGTACGAGCTCCGGTCAAGGTATTATCATAATCCCATCTGTTGTAAACTGTTACAGTAGCCATTTGAGCAACCTCCTAATGAATAATTGTTGTAAACTACATATAATGTATAATAAAAAAATTGGATTGTCAATTCGTATAAGCGCTATGTTTATCACATTATACATTATATGGTTTTCTGTTTCACGCCAGCTTTCGCCTGTCCTTATCAGTAGATTCCATTGTGCGGTGGAGTTCTCGTTAGTTTGCTATCTAATCTAGACTTTATACTCCATCGACGTGGGCGTACATACGTTGGCCGACGTGCTGAACATGGCAGGCGTGGAAAGCCCGATAGACCTTGACCATATCTCCCTTGCTCTGCAGGGCTACAACTTCGGCCCCGGCTACATTTCCTGGGCGCTGGCAAACTACGGCGGCTATTCCGAGCTGAACGCCATCGAGTTTTCCGATATGATGGCCTCACAATACGGATGGGCTGGCTACGGTGATAGAGCCTATGTGTCCCATGTCCTCCGCTATTATCCTGTTGGGCGGCTCTTTATGGGCGAAGGCAACGCCGCCATGGTAGCCGTAGCGCAGTCACAGGTCGGCAACGTCGGCGGCGCTCCCTATTGGAGCTGGTGGGGCTTGGACTACCGTGTGGAATGGTGCGCGATCTTTGTGAGCTGGTGCGCCGATCAATGCGGTTATCTGGATGCCGGAGTATTGCCGAAGATGGAGGGAGTGCGCCCCTATGTGGACTGGTTTATAGAGCGCGGTCAATGGCAAGGCCGGGAGTATGAGCCGAGCCCAGGCGATATTATCTTTTTCGATTGGGAGAGCGATGGCCTGGCCGACCACGTCGGCATCGTAGAAAAGGTGGAGGACGGGCTGATCTACACCGTGGAGGGCAATTCCGGGGATCGCTGCGTGGAAAACCGCTACTACCTCGGCTCCACTCCTGTGTACGGCTTCGGATTGCCCATATATTGAGGTGAGGGAAATGTGTCTCACCGTGAGACACATTTCCTAAAGCCTGACATAGTTCCGTTATCTACTTGTTCTGCATTTCCTCCTCAGTATGCTATAATGAAAAAAACTTTTCCTGTTTTTGTGGCACTTTGCTCAAAAAATGGATTTATATAAGTGAGGGCCCTTAAACAAAGGAGACGAGGTATGAACGACAGAGAAATAGTCAATTTATACTGGCAGCGTTCAGAGCAGGCCATATCGGAAACCGAGCGCAAATATGGGAGTTACTGCCACATCATCGCATATAACATTCTCGAAAACAGCGAAGATTCCGAGGAGTGCGTCAATGATACTTGGATGAGCGCATGGAACGCGATGCCGGACAAGCGCCCGGATCGGCTCAGCCCCTTTCTTGCCCGGATCACGCGCAACTTTGCTCTGACAAAGATCGTCCGCCGCACGGCAAAGAAGCGGGGCGGCGGAGAAGCGGAGCTTGCACTGGAGGAACTGGACCAGTGCCTTTACTCCGGCTACGATCTGGAAAAGGAAATCGAAGATCGGGAGCTGAGCCGCGCCATAGACGCATTTATCGGGCAGCTCGGTGAAGAAGAACAGCTTGTGTTTGTCAGCCGGTATTGGTTCGTGGCGACCGAGCGGGAGATTGCGGAAAAGCTGGGTCTGACCCGCAGCGGCGTCGCCGCCATGCTGAAACGGACAAGAAGCAAACTAAAAACCTATCTATTGATGGAGGGCTTATGTACAATTCGGAACGAATGATGAAAGCCATCGGAGACATTTCCGATGATAAGATCGAGAAAACCGGCCGTGCGCTGGTCTATCAGAAAGAGGAACGCAGAATGTCTCACGCCCCTGTTCGGATGGGAAGATTACTGTCCATCGCTGCGGTGGTTGCGTTGATCCTCGCGCTGGGAGCCGTGGCCTATGCTACCAATATCTTTGGCCTGCGGGAGCTCTTTGCCAACCCAAACCGTGGCGACATGCCCGAGGAGGCTGCAAACCTGATTGTCAGCCAGAGCGCGGAAGTCGAAGGCGACGGCTGGAGTGCCAGCGTACTGGAAACCTATTGCGATGAGGGAACGGTGCTCGTCGCCGTTCGCGTGAGCGCTGATGAAAGATATGCTGTCGTACCTACTGACGAAGATCTCAACAGCCCGCTGTCCGTGATTGGCTTGTCGGGTGAGGAATCGCTCCGCGAGTATGCCCAAAAAGAAGGGAAAACGCTTCTGTTCGTGGGGGCAAATCTCGACTGGGAAGCTCTGGGACTTAGTTCTGCCGGTGAGCGCTTTGAGAACGCTTCTCCGCAGGAGATGACAATTTATGTGGAAGGCGCACACGGCAACAGTGCGGCAACGCCCGTTGATACAGTCTGCACAGTCGTTGCTGTGGCATGGTCCCCAGAAACGCAAGACTCCGACACGCTGGTACCGGAACGAAGGGAGCTTCCCATCACGCTGGTCGAGGGCAAAAGCACGCCGCTGGGGCTTTACGCGCCTGTTGATCCTTATGCCCTCCCCGGCTTCGAGCTGGGTGAGCTGAGATTGACGCAAACGCCGCTGGGCACAGAACTGCGTCTGAAAATGAGCGCACTCGACGAAGATGCGGCAAGGAATCTGCTTACCTTGCGTCTGGATGGCGTTGAGTTCCACGGAGCCGGTAGTATTGACCCAAACGGTTACGCTGTTTTCGGTCAAGGGCAGGGCGATTTCGGCGACAGCCCGATCATCCGCTTCCTCGACTGGGGCAAGAACACCATCGCGGAAGTCACCTTCGAGAAGATTGGATAAGCATTACTCTGAAAGCGCCGGAAAAGCATAATCTTTTCATGAAGAATTACAGTGTGATCAGATAAGTTCAACAGTACTTGCACCAAGGCCCGTCTCTCCATTTTGGAGGGGCGGGCTTTTCCTCGAAACTTGTTTCACTGTGAGACACATTTTTGACCGTGTTTTTGAGTGCGGCGGGCTCTTTGTTGTCCTAGAAATGTCACGGTAGATAGAACGGCGCTCTGCATCAATGCCAAGCTCAGCCAAAACATTTGACTTTTTCCAATTTAGGACTACAATATTAGCATAGGAATCAGACATAAAATGGAGGGATAAACATGCTCGATTTTCTGCGCAGCGAAGGTATAGACGAGGAAATGCTCGCCCGAATCGAGGACTTTCGCCGCAGCTTTCCCGCAGCGCCGGAGAACGCCGGACGCATCCCCTGCCCCAAATATAAATATTACGGCCGCGAGGTCTGGCGCGAGGCGATAGCCGCCGTACTCGCGGGCGAAAACCTGCTGCTGGTCGGGCCGAAGGCCACCGGCAAAAACGTTCTGGCCGAGAACCTTGCCGCCGTGTTCCAGCGCCCGCAGTGGGACATCTCGTTCTACCTCAACACGGACGCCGCCTCGCTCATCGGCACCGACACCTTTAAAAACGGCGAAGTGACGCTGCGCCGCGGGCCGATATACCAATGCGCCGTGGAGGGCGGCTTCGGCGTGCTCGACGAGATAAACATGGCAAAGAACGAATCTCTCTCCGTGCTCCACGCCACGCTGGACTTCCGCCGCATCATCGACGTGCCGGGCTACGACCGCATCACGCTCTCCCCCTGCACGCGCTTCATCGCTACGATGAACTATGGCTACGCCGGTACGCGCGAGCTGAACGAGGCGCTGGCCTCGCGCTTCATGGTGATAAACATGCCCGTCATCTCTGCCGACAGCCTTGAAAAGCTGCTGAAGGCCACGTTCCCGAAGCTTCGCGCGGAATACGCCCGCCAGCTTGCGGAGCTGTTTCAGGAGATCCGCAAGAAGTGCGACAGCTCCGAGATATCCACAAAGGCGCTCGATCTGCGCGGCCTGATCGCCGCCGTGCATCTCACGGAGCAGGGACTGAGTCTCGGCGAGGCGCTTGAGATGGGCATCCTCAACAAGAGCTTTGACGATTTCGAGCGCCAGCTCGTGTCCGATATCGTCGGCGCGCGCATCCCCGGCGAGCTGCGCCGCAGTGACCTGTTCGAGCTATGACAGAGATCGACGAGCGGCAGCAGAAGCGCGCGGCAAACATCGTCTGGAACTGCGCCGGCCGCTACGACTTCCGCCCTGATTTCCGCGCCTACGACGTGAAAGGTAGAGCCGACCTCTACTGGAACTGCATCTTCGGCGCGGCGCGGAAGCACTACGACTACGCGGTGTTCGCGCAGATATTCGCAGGGCTTCAGCAATATGAGGACGCCGACACATACACGGATCTGTTCTGGCTGGGGCTTGAAAACTGCGTCTATCAGCGAGAGCTGCCGCAGCGCCCGGCGCTGGAAGCGCTTCGGCGCAGATACGCAGAGCAGTTCGTGCGACAGCATCAGGGTGCGGAGGATTTTCAATTCTACGATTCGCTCGCGCTCGCGCACTTTTCGCGCGTGCTGGGGCTTGAATCGCGCATGAACAAATACGACTCCAAGCTCCTCGACGAGCTGGAGTTCACGCCGGACATGACGGAAACGGAGATCGCCGCGCGGGCGAAGGAGCTGTTCGAGCGCTGGTTTCAGATATGCACCGAGGAGCGCCGACGCGCGCAGAAGCGCAGCTTCACGCAGCCGTTCAAAAAGCGCGGCAGGAAGAACGCCGATACCCAGTTTCGCAGGTTCGGCCTTGGCTTCACGCAGCATCCGCAGGACGTCTACGGCGGCTCGGCGGACGGCGACGTGCAGCAGAAGGAGCTGAAAACCAAGATGACCGCGCAGGAGCTGCGCGAGTTCATGGAGACGAAGTACGGCAGGAGCATATTCTCCTCCGCCGAGACGGACAAGCTTGAGCGCGAGCTGTGCACCGGCAGCCATGAATCTTGCCATCTGCTCATCACGTCCGGCGACCGCCCCGACGCGGCGCAGATACGCAACGGCTTTGAAGCGCTGTCGCGCCAGCGCGAGGCGGCGCAGATAGTGAAGAACCGCGCAAGCTACGACGCAAGCCTCGCGCAGAACCGCAGCGCCATAGCAAAGCTGAGTTCGAGGATCCAGAACTCAGCGCTCATGCATCTTCAGCCCGCCATCATCCGCGCGAATTCCGGTCGGCTCGACGGCGGACGCGTATGGCGCGCGCTGAGCTTCGGCGACAGCCGCGTGTTCCGCAAGACGGAGCATGACGACATCGGCGGGCTGTCGGTGGACATACTGCTCGACGCCTCCACCTCGCAGAAAACGCGGCAGGAGATCGTCTCCGCGCAGGGCTACATGGTCGCCGAGAGCCTCACGCGCTGCGGCATTCCCTGTCGGGTCAGTTCGTTCTGCTCCATGACGGGCTACACCGTGCTCCGCGTTTTTCGGGACTATGACCGTCCGCGCGACAATCGGCGGATATTTGAATACGTCTCCAACGGCTGCAACCGCGACGGTCTCGCCATCGCCGCGCTGCACCGGCTGATGAACGCTTCCCCATACGAGCACAAGCTGCTCATCATCCTGTCCGACGTGAAGCCGAACGACGTTGTAAAGGCCCGCCGCCGCGAGACGGACGAGCTTGTGACCTATGAAAAGGACGCCGGAATAACCGACACTGCGCTTGAGGTGCGCCGTGCGCGGGCGGACGGCATCGCGGTGATGTGCGTGTTCACCGGCGACGACGAGGACGTCGCCTCGGCGAAGCTTGTCTACGGGCGCGACTTTGCGCGCATCCGCTCGCTGAGCATGTTTGCGGACACAGTGGGCATGCTGATAAGCAACCAGATAAAAAATCTTTGATGCTGACGAAAAACGGAGAGTTTATATGGCACCGAAATTCAAATTTACCAGAGCGGAAATAACCGACGCCGCCCTGCAGGTAGTGCGCCGGAATGGCATAGGCGCGCTGACCGCGCGGGCTATTGCGGACGAGCTCGGCGTATCGACCCAGCCGGTGTTCACCTGCTTTTCTACGATGACCGAGGCTCGCGGCGCGGTGCGCTCGGCGGCGGAGTCGATATACGACGGCTACGTGGAAGAGGGGCTGCGGGCGGAAATCCCGTTTTACGGCTTTGGAATGCAGTATATCCGCTTCGCGCGCGAGGAGCCGGAGCTGTACAGGCTTCTTTTTCTCACGCATGACGCGGGTGAAAAGGGCGCGATGGACGCGATGCGCCATTCGCTGGACTATGTGAAGGAGCCGCTGGAGCGGATATACCACATGAGCGAAGCCGAAGCCGAGCGCTATTTCCGCGACCTGTGGATCGTGGTGTACGGCATCGCCGCGCTCATCGTCACCGGCGACTGCCCATACTCCGACGCGGAGATCGGCGCTATTCTGACCGGCTTCAGCCTCAGTATCTGCAAGGCGATAAAGGAAATTCCCGGCTTTGTCTCCGGAGATTTTGACCGTGACAGACTGTTCACCGAGATGATCGGGGGATGCAAAAATGGATGATTCTTCTCTGCTGCGGCTGATTCAGCCTTTTCTCAACGGCAAAATGCAGCTCACCGCGTTCCCCGCGAAGAACCGTAAAAAGCTCGCCGCGCTGTGGTATCTCGCTGGGAAGCTTGAGCCGGACAGGCGCTATTCCGAAGCCGAGCTGAACGACCTGTTGGACGCGTGGAGCACGTTCCACGATCCCGCGACACTGCGGCGCGAGCTGTATAACAAGAAGCTTGTAGAGCGAACCGACAACGGCGCGGAATACTGGCGCTGTGAAAGCATTCCGGCTCTTGACGAATTCACGGCAAAATATATTTGAACGGCAAGAAAATACCGCCATGTTCAGAACAGTGTCTGAGCATGGCGGTTTTCGTTTTTGCCGCGGCCGCACATAAGACGGCAGACTTAGGTGGTTATCGGTTTACTTCTTTTTATTCGGCATATGTATCGCGCGGCCATCTACCGCAAGCGCCGCCTCGCGCAGCGCCTCGGACACAGTCGGGTGGCAGTGTATCGTATCCACAAGCTCATCCACCGTGGCTTCGAGCCGAATGGCCAGCGCCGCCTCTTCGACAAGCTCGGTCGCGCTCGGCGCCATGATGTGTACACCGAGTATCTCGCCGTATTTTTCACCGGCAATGATCTTGACCATGCCGTCAACATGGCCGGACACAAGGCTTCTGCCGTTTGCGGCGGTAACAAATCTGCCGACTTTGTAGTCCACGCCCTTTTCCTTGAGCTGTTCCTCGGTATATCCAACACCGGCAAGCTCGGGACCGATATATGCGCAGGACGGGCTGTAAGCCGCAATGAAGGTCTTGCTGCCGCCAGCTGCATTCTCGGCCGCCGTCTCGCCCATAGCCATTGCGGCATGAGCCAGCATAAGCTTCCCGTTGCAGTCGCCGACGGCGTATATGCCCGGAACGGAAGTCTCCATCCGATCGTTGACCTGGATATAGCCGCGCTCCGTCTTTACTCCGGCTTTCTCAAGTCCCAGTCCTTCGATATTGGGCTTACGGCCAACGCAGAGCAGTATCTTTTCTGCCTCCACTGTCCTCTCGCCGTTCGGGCACTCGATATGAACTCTGCCGCCAGCGCCGCAGTTTTCCACGGAGACGACCTTACTCTCCGTGAGTATCTCCATGCCCTTGGTCTCAAGCTGGCGGCGAACCATCGCGGTAAGCTCCGAATCCATGAGCGGCAGGAGCTTGGGGCTCATCTCAACTACCGTGACCTTGCTGCCAAAACGCGCGTACACGCTGCCAAGCTCAAGGCCGATCACTCCGCCGCCGATAACGAGCAGGCTCTCCGGAACATGGTCGAGCTGCAGGCAGGCCGTAGAATCGATGACCGCGCCGCATTCGCTGATCCCCTTTATCGGCGGGACGATCGGCGCGCTGCCGGAGGCGATGATTATCTTTCCGGCAGTCAGTATCCTGCCGCCGACTGAGACTGTTTTCGGGTCTGCGAAGCTCGCCTTTCCGGATATCAGCGTAATCTTATTTGCCTTTATGAGCGCTTTCACGCCGTCGGTGAGCTTTTTCGTTACACCGGCGCGCGCATTCTGCACCGCGTTCCAGTCTACCGAAACGTCGTTCGCCACTATGCCGATGCCGGCAGAGTGCGTTGCCAGCTCGTACACCTCGGCAGAATGCAGAAGTGCCTTTGTCGGCATGCAGCCGCGGTTGAGGCAGGTACCGCCGACGGCGTCCGCTTCGATGAGCGTGACCTTCATTCCAAGCTGCGCGCCGCGTATTGCCGCGACGTATCCGCCCGGGCCGCCGCCGATGACGATGAGATCATTGCCGCTCTCCGTCTGCGGCGCGGCAGGCTCCGCCGCGGCAGCCGGTGCGGGTTCGGCTTCGAGCTTCTCGCCCTCGCTGCCAATGACCGCAACGACCGCCAGGCAGTTCGCCGTACCATCCTCCGGAACACTTATTTTCAGGAGCGTTCCGGAAACATTCGCATTCACCGTATTTGTAAGCTTGTCGGTCTCCACATCAAAGAGCGGCATGCCCTCTTCGATCGCGTCCCCGACTTTTTTATGCCATTTGATTATCGTGCCCTCAGTCATGGTCATTCCAAGCTTCGGCATGATGACATTGGTCGCCATTGAATATCCGTCCTCCTAAATTATGCAAGCATGAGCGCCGGGTTTTCCATGAGCGTTTTGACCCGATGCAGGAACTGTGCGGCAAGGGCTCCGTCCACAACTCTGTGGTCGGCGGTGAGGCACATGTTCATCATCGTCCGGACGGTGATCTGGCCGTCCACGACGACAGGCTTGTCCTGCATTGCGCACACGCCGAGGATCGCCACCTCAGGCTGATTTATGATGGGAGAGAAGCTCTCTATGCCGTACATGCCGAGGTTGGTTATAGTAAACGTGCCGCCGTGGAGACGCTCCATCGGGAGCTTCCCGCTGCGGGCAAGCTCTGCAAGTTCCTTGACCTCCGAGGATATCTCCGTCAGGCTCTTCTTGTCAGCATCGGGAACATTCGGCACAACAAGCCCGTTATCGAGCGCAACGGCGACGCCCATGTTGACATAGTGCTTATAGATGATCTTATTTACGTCCACCGAGCAGTTGAGCGCGGGGAATTCCGTGAGCGCTTTCGAGACGAATTTGACCAGTATGTCAGTATAGCTCACCTTGATATCATTCGCCTTGAGCTGGGCGCGGTACTCCTTGAGATTGGTCATGTCCACACTCAGATCAAAGGTGACGGTGGGGCTGGTCATATGGGAATTGAGCATGTTGCGCGCGATAGCCTTGCGCATGCCGTCCATATTCACGGTCTCCTCGCGGGCGGGAGCCTCATGCACCGGTACGCGGCTGTCATGCAGATACTTGAGGATATCCCCTGCCATGACGCGCCCGTCGCTCGGGATATCGTTCACATCTACCCCGATGTCTGCGGCGATCTTTTTCGCGAGCGGAGACGTCTTTACGCTGTGCTCTTCCTGCGCGGCAGGCTTATAATTGCGGATGTCCCTCTCGACGATGCGGCCGTTCGGTCCGGTCCCCGTGACATAATGCGTGTCTATCCCAAGCTCTGCGGCAACTTTCTTCGCCCTCGGCGAGATTATCAGGCGCTCACCGGCCTTGTGCGCGGCGGGCTGTACGCTCTGCTCGGCAGGCTGCTCTGTCTTCTCCTCGGCCGGTGCGGCAGCAGCCCCCGTAAGGCCGGAGATGTCCTCACCCGCCTGCCCCATAATGGCGACGGGCTGCTGGCAGGCCGCGGTCTCGCCGTCGTTCACGAGTATTTTGAGCACAGTTCCCGCCTCATAGGCGTTTATCGTATTCGTCAGCTTGTCTGTCTCCACGTCGAAAAGCGGGTCGCCGACCGCGACGGCGTCTCCCTCTTTCTTCTTCCATTCACTTATCGTGCCCTCCGTCATCGTCATTCCGAGCTTGGGCATTGATACATAAAAGGCCATACCTAAAACTCCTTCCGAAACGCGGTCACAGCATTTTCCGTGCGGCGTTGACGATATCCTGATAGTTGGGCATGAACGCCTGTTCAAGGATCGGAGACACGGGGACGGGGGTATTGAGCGAGCCGATGCGCACGACGGGGCCGTCAAGCTCGTCGAACATTTCCTCGGCTATGGTTGCGCTGATCTCTCCACCGTAGCCGCCGCGCTTGGTTTCTTCGGTGATAACGATAGCGTGGTGAGTCTTTGCGATGCTGCTGCGTATCATGTCCTTGTCCAGCGGATAGAGCGTACGCAGGTCGATGATCTCAAGGCTTATGCCGTCCTTGGCGAGGATATCCGCCGCCTTCTTCGCATCGTAGACCTGAAGGCCGTAGGTGATAACGGAAATATCCGTACCTTCGCGCACGATATTGCCCTTGCCGAGCGGGATGGGATCAAAATTGGTGATATCGGCTTTCTCTTTTATTATCTTGTTTTCAAAATATATTACTGGGTTATCATCGTCGATAGCGGACAGGATAAGGCCAAGCGCATCCTGCGGAGTCGAAGGATACACGACCTTGAGGCCGGGCACATGAGTGACCCACGCTTCGAGAGACTGGGAGTGCTGCGCGGCGCCGCCCTGTCCCGCGCCCGCAGGCATGCGGACAACCATGGGGAGAGATATCTTTCCGCCGAACATATAGCGCATCTTTGCCGCCTGATTGGCGATCTGATCCATCGCAACGGTCAGGAAGTCGCAGAAAACGAGCTCTGCGATCGGTCTCATGCCGGTAGCCGCGGAGCCGACGGCGCAGCCGATTATTGCGCTTTCGGATATCGGTGTATCGCGCACGCGGTCGCCGCCGAATTCATCATACATGCCGAGGGTGATGCCGAAGCTGCCGCCGTAGGCGCCGGTGTCCTCACCGAAGAGGATAACTCTCGGATCTTCACGCATTCTTATGCTCATACCCTCGCGGATAGCTTCACGATAAGTCAGGATCATCTCTTTCTTGCCTCCTCTACTATATCCGAATATACATCGACAACAACGGAATCCGCGTCTGGCCAGGGCTGGGCGGCGGCAAACTCGATCGCGTCGCTGACTTCCTTTGCAACGCCTGCTTCAATGCCGCAAAGCTCATCCTCGTCCGCCACGCCGTTATCGATAAGGTACTTTCTGAAATTGGGGATGGGGTCTCTCTTCATCCACGCCGCCTGCTCCTCCGCAGGCTTATAGGGCGCGGGGTCTCCTTCAAAGTGGCCGTGCTGGCGGTAGGTCTTGCACTCGATGAGCGTCGGCCCCTTGCCTTCACGGGCGCGCGCCACAGCTTCGCTCGCCGCCGCATATACGGCCAGCGGGTCGTTGCCGTCGACCGTTACGCCGGGCATATTGTACGCGACGGCGCGCACGGAGATATCCTTTATCGCCTGATGGTGCTCCTGACTGACGGATATGCCGTAGAGATTGTTCTCACACACGAACACGACCGGAAGCTTCCACAGCGATGCGATATTGAGTGATTCATGGAATGTGCCCTGGTTCGTGGACGCGTCGCCGAAGAAGCAGACGCAGACCTGATCCGTCTTGCGCAGCTGTATGGACAGTCCCGCGCCGCAGCTAATGCACTGCCCTGCGCCGACGATGCCGTTCGCGCCGAGGATGCCCTTGTCTCTGTCCGCGATATGCATGGAACCGCCCTTGCCGTGGCAATAGCCGGTCGCACGGCCGAAGAGCTCCGCCATCATAAGGCGCATGTCTCCGCCCTTGGCGATTATATGGCCGTGGCCGCGGTGCGTGCTGGTGATATAGTCTTCATCCGTAAGGCATTCGCACACGCCCGTTGCGACGGCTTCCTCGCCGATATACAGATGGCAGAAGCCCGGTATCTTCCCTTCCGCGTACAGTCTTGAGGTCGCATTTTCAAAGTCACGTATACGCAGCATCCGCGTATACATGTCTTTCATCATTTCATTGCTGACTGCCATTTAGTTTTCCTCCTGAAGGCTGAATTTAGATATTTGAAATGACAAAGCCGTTGGTGGTTGAATATAAAACCACATTTACGCATAAATAATATCATCGATTCAGTCACAAAACAACATATTTTGTGATATCCGTGATAGAAATGGCACTATTCACAAATATTTTAGTTGTTTTATGTGCATATTGACATAGTACGATCTGTGCTTTCAAAAGTTTTCACGAATAAACCAACATAATTCCACTTCAAGATTGACAGCAAATCGAGTGGATGCTATATTATTCATACAAAATGGGCTCCCGCAGCGCCGCCGTTTGCCCGAAAATCCACAATTTCCAGCGTGGCCTGCAGCAAATTTCGCTCTTTCTTCAGGCCGCACGGAGGGACACATGATACACTACCTCGAAACCGGCAGCACCGATCCATGCTACAATTTAGCCTTTGAACAATATGTTCTCGAAAACAAGCGAGACGGCGACTGGCTCATTCTCTGGCAGAACAACAACACCGTTGTCATAGGCTGCAACCAGAACGCATGGACTGAGGTCAACACGGAATACGTGCGGCAGCACGGCGTCACGGTCGTGCGCAGGATGACCGGCGGCGGCGCGGTATATCACGACATGGGCAACCTGAATTATTCATTCATATCCGACGCTGGAAACGGCAGCGAAATATCCATAGAACGTTTCACCGAACCGGTGTGCCGCGCGCTGTCCACCATGGGCGTCCGCGCCGAAAAGTCCGGCCGTAACGACATTCTGGTCAACGGCCGCAAGGTATCCGGCGTCGCGCAGCGCCTCTGCGGCGACAGGATACTGCATCACGGCACGCTGCTTTTTGACTCCGACCCGCAGGTCATAAGTGAGGCGCTCAATGTAAACGCGGACAAGTTCAGCTCCAAGAGCGTCAAGTCTGTGAAAAGCCGTGTCGGCAATATCAGAGAGTTTCTGCCTGCGGACATGGACATGACGGAGTTCCGCGCAAGGCTGCTCGCCGCGCTGTCCGCGGATGGGCTCGTGCACGAGCAGCTGTCCGGCGAAGAGCTGGCCGAGGCAGCCAGGATCGCGGACGAAAAATACCGTTCGTGGGACTGGACATGGGGACGGACCAAAAAGTTCGAATATAAAAACAGCCGCCGCTTCCCCGGCGGCAGCCTGTGTATAATGGCGGACGTGCAGAACGGAAAGATATGCGACATCGCGTTTGAGGGCGATTTCATGGCTCTTGAGGATGTTTCGCCCGCAGCGACGGCGCTGACAGGCTGCTTCTTCGAGCGAGACAGCGTGGCTTGCGCCCTGTCAACGCTGGATCTGACGAACATTTTCGGCGCGATCACCGCCGAAAATATACTTGATCTGATGTTCAGCTGAATCCTATATGACAGTAAAACCCCTCCGGCTATACCGGAGGGGTTTTTGTTTATTTCTTTCTCGGATCAGGCTTATTCGCCCAGATACGCGGAGACCATATTCTCGTCTGCCAGAAGCTCCTTTCCGGTGCCGTGCATAACGACTCTGCCGGTCTGCATGATGTACGCATGGTCGCTGATGCTGAGCGCTTTCTGAGCGTTCTGCTCTATAAGCATTATCGAAAGCCCCTCTTTGTTGAGTTCCTTTATGACTTCAAACACCTGCTGCACTATGACCGGTGCAAGGCCGAGGGACGGCTCGTCAAACATCATCAGCTTCGGGCGTGCCATCATGCCTCTGCCGATAGCAAGCATCTGCTGCTCACCGCCGGAGAGAAGGCCGCCATACTGCTTTTCGCGCTCCTTCAGTCTGGGGAAAATGCTGTACACGCGCTCAATATCTTCCTTGATGCCGCTCTGATCTTTTCTGAAATTGCTTCCTATGCGGAGATTTTCATACACGGTGAGCTTCGCAAAGATCTGTCTTGCTTCAGGGACCTGCACAAGCCCCGCCTCGACGACCTCATAGGGCTTCTTAGATGCGGGTTTTCCCATGAATTCGACCGTTCCGCCGGTGGTCTTCATGACGGACGAGATGCACTTGAGCAGAGTGGATTTGCCGGCGCCGTTTGCACCGAGGACAGAGACGATCTCGCCCTCCTGAACCTCAAGCGAAACTCCGCGCAGCGCCTGGATGCCGCCGTATGCCGCGGACAAATTATCGACTTTCAGTATTGCAGCCATCAGTCCATACCTCCCAGATAAGCTTTGATGACGTCGGGATTGCTCTTGACCTCAGCCGCAGTGCCGACAGCGATAGTCTTGCCGAAATTGAGAACGGTGCAGTAATCGCAGAGGTTGGAGACGACGTCCATATGATGCTCGATCATAAGGATGGTGATGTCGTACTTCTCTCTGATCTCGCGGACAAAGTCCACCAGATCGAGCGATTCCTCGGTGTTCATGCCCGCCGCCGGCTCGTCGAGGAGTAGCAGCTTCGGGTCAAGCGCCATTGCACGCGCGATCTCAAGCTTGCGCTGATGGCCGTACGGAAGAGAGCTTGCCTTCTCGTTCACCTTATCCTGAAGTCCGACGTCCTCAAGGAGCGCCATCGCCTTTTCCTTCAGGAACTTTTCGCGCTCTTTGTACTTCTTGGTCATAAAAATCGCCTGCGGCATATTATACGTCGCATCAAGATTGCTGGCGATTATGACGTTGTCCATAACGGACAGGTTGGAAAAAAGCCTGATATTCTGGAAAGTACGGCCTATGCCGAGCTGCGCTACCTTATACGGGGGCATACCGGTGATGTCCTGACCGTCGAAGATTATCTTGCCCGCGCTGGGCGCGTAGATGCCGGTGATATTGTTGAATATTGTGGTCTTGCCCGCGCCGTTCGGGCCGATTAGGCCGTGGATCTGGCCGGGTTCGAGCTTGAGGCTGAAGTTGTCTATCGCGCGGACGCCGCCGAAATGCTTCTCAACATTATGCATTTCAAGGACAGGAGTTTTCTCAGTGCTCACTTGCTTTTCTCCTCCTTTCCGGCTTTCGCCGTCTTTGGCTGCTTCTTGCCGGAGAACAGTTTAGCAAAGAACTTGCCGATCGCAATGCCCCAGCGCTTGAGAGTTTTGCACATGCGCTTGAATGAAAATTCCTTGTAGCCGTAAAGTCCGCTGGGCTTGAACATGATGATCAGCACGACCGCGATGCTGTATATGAGCATACGGTAGTTGGACATGGCTCTGAATATCTCGGGCAGGATCGTGACGATTATTGCGCCGAGCACGGAGCCGGTCAGCGAGCCGAGGCCGCCGATAACGGTGGTCGTGATAAGCTCACAGCTCTTGGCGAGGTTGAAGCTTGCAGGGACGATGTACATCAGGTAGCCGCCGTAGAGCGCGCCCGCCCAGCCCGCATAAATTGCGGAGAAGGTGAAGGACATTCTCTTGAAGCGGTATGCATTGACGCCGACCGCTTCCGCTGCCAGCTCGTTTTCGCGGATGGAGGTCAGGTTGCGTCCGTACTTGGAGTGGATGAGTCTCCACGCGATGAAGAACGCGAGCACAACGCAGACCACGCAGAACAGCATATTGGAGTAGTTGGGGATACCGGGATATCCCGCCGAGCCGCCGGTGATGTTCTTCGTATAGTTGAACAGGACGCGCACGCACTCGCCGAAGCCGAGACAGGTGATCAGGAAGTAGTCGCCCTTGAGTCTCAGCGTGATGGAGCCGAGCAGAAACGCTACAAGCCCCGCAAACAACGCGCCAAGTATGATCGCGATAAGGAAATTCACCTTGAACTGAACGGTGAGGATAGCCGCGGTATACGCGCCTATCGACATAAAGCCTGCGTTGCCAAAGGAGAACAGTCTTGTGAAGCCCGTCAGCACCGACATACCGAGAACGGCGATGATGTTGATGCAGACCATTATCACAACGCCCTGAAGATAGCTGCTGATGCCCAGTGCGTTGCAGAACGCGGTGTTTATATCATTAAATAATGTAAGCATGTTGTCCTCCCATCTCAGGCTTTATCCTGCACGTCAACACCGAACAGGCCGCTCGGCTTGACCAGAAGCAGGACGATAAGCAGTGTGAACGAGAACAGGTCGCGCAGGCTGGAGCTTATGTATCCGGAAACCAGCGTTTCCAGGATGCCGAGGACTATTGCACCGACAATAGCACCCGGGACGCTGCCCAGACCGCCTATGACGGAGGCTATAAACGCCTTGAGGCCGACATTGCCCATCTGCGGGAAGACGTTATATTTCATGCCGTACAGTACGCCGCCTACACCGGCGAGCGCACCGGCAAGCAGGAAGACCAGTGCGATGCAGCGGTCGACCTTCACGCCGAGTACCTTTGCGGAGTATGCGTTGCATGCGATTGCACGGACGTTGAGACCAAACTGAGTTTTGTTGATGAGATAAATAAGAATGACCAGAACAACTGCGGTGATTGCAAGGCTGATAAGGTCGAGGACGCCGATGTAAGCGCCGCCCACGTTTATCGTGGACACGGGAAGTCTGAAGGCATAGGATCTGTACTGACCTGAGAAAATGAGTATGGATGCCTGCTGGAACATATTTGAAAGGCCCATCGCCGCGATCATGAGGAACATGTTAGGCGCTCCGTTGCGGCGGATCCGGCGGTATGTCACTTTTTCACTGGCATAGCTTATCAGTGCGCCTCCCACTATACCCATAATTGCAGCCGGCAGGAACGGCAGGCCGACAAAAGTGGAGAACACTATTGCAACATACGCGCCCACCATGGCAAATTCACCATGAGCCCAGTTGGAGAAGTCAAGCAAGCTGTAGATCAAAGAGTATCCTGTTGCAAGCAGCGCATAAATGCCGCCGATCGATATACCTGTTACTAACTGCTGCAAAAACATGTTTTTTCTCCTACTACTATATCTAAGTTGAGTTTGTTAACGGCAAAGGCGGCATTTCCATGCCCCTTTTATAAAGAAGCGGGGAGGAGATATCCCCTCCCCGCTTGTAAGTTTTTATTTCTGAGCCTCGATGATTTCCTTGAACTCGAAAGAGTCGCCGTGGCACTCATAGAGAGCGCATGCCATGGACGGGTTGTGGGTCGCGGGATCCATGACAAGAGTACCGATCAGGCCTTCGAACACTTCGGTCTGCTCAAGAGCGTCGCGGATCGCAGTGGGATCGGCGGAACCGGCGCGGTTGATGGCGTCAACGATCCAGTTGACTCCGTCGTAGCCGAACAGGCACTCGGCTTCCATGCTGATGCCGTATTCCTTGGCAACGCGCTCACCGAAAGCCTTAGCATCGGGAGAGTTGAAGCCGATACGGGAGACATACAGGCAGCCTTCCAGAGCGCCCTGTGCCTCGCTGGCGAGCTGAGCGGAGTCCCAGCCGTCGTGACCCATGAGAGTGCACTCGATGCCCATCTCACGTGCCTGCTTTGCGAAGGTCGCGTTCTTTGCATAGTCGTTCATAACGACGAAGATGATGTCGGGGTTCTTTGCCTTGATGTTGGTCAGCTGTGCGCGGAAATCAACGTCGCCTTCCTGGCACTGCTCATCAGCGACAATGTTCGCGCCCTTGGCGTTGATAGCATCTCTGATGAAGGAGCCGACGGACTCGGAGTTGGTGTTGCCGGCTATGGTGAAGAGAGCTGCGTTCTTGACGCCGAGCTTGTCAACGGCGTAGTTACCGATAACGGTGCCGAGGTAGGAGTCTATGAAGCACATACGGAAGGAGTAGGGGTGGAGGTTGCCGTTCTCGTCAACGGTAACGAGCTCGTTGGAGGCAGCGGTGCCGATGATGGGAACCTTTACCTCGTCAGCAACGGAAGCCATGGGGATGTTGCAGGAAGAGAAGTTGGTGCCGATGGAAGCGACGATGTGATGCTCATCGACGAGCTTTTTGAAAGCGGAGACGGAGTCAGCCGCTTCGCCCTTGCCGTCCATGGGGACGAGCTCAAGCATCTTGCCGCCGAGAACGCCGCCGGCTTCGTTAATGTCCTTGACTGCAAGCTCTGCGCCGTACTGGCCGGCAGTGCCCCACAGAGCGGTCGCGCCGGTAAGGTCGGAGACGTAGCCGATCTTAATAGTATCGGAATCCGTGCCCGCAGTTTCGGAGCCGTTGTTCGTCGCGGCCGGAGCATTGGGAGCAGCGGAGTTGCCGCAGGCAACAAGCGCCAGAACCATTACAACAGCCAGAAAGATGGATATCGCTTTTTTCATGTTCGTTCCTCCTGTTTTTGGGATGTGTTTGGGTCGTAGCGGTATCCGCTACATTTGTTTGTAGTTTATCATGAGTTTTTTCTCTTGTAAAGTTGTTTTTTGGTTTTTGTGGCTATCTGTCGTTTAACTTTTGTTTTCGCAATTTTGTTATTATTTTACGGGATTTTCAATGGTTAACGCGTGTTTTATTATTTATTTTATTCTGTTTTTCGCCAAATAGTTTTTGGCTTTCCCGTTCGCCAAGTTGGTTTTTTGTTGGTTTACTCAAAAATCGCAGTTGCTTTTTGTTGAGTATTAACAAAATTATTCTTTTAGCGAAAGAGAGCTTTGCTTTTTGTGGGATACTGTGTATAATGTATTTCGAAGTAAGCCACATGTATACATGTTTGGAGGATTCATGCTTATGGAAAACATCATTACCAACAAAAAAGCCGCTGAATTGATGTTGATTTCTGCCCGTATTCGCCGCAGTGCACTTGAAATGGTTTACCGCGCGACATCCGGCCATCTCGGCGGTTCTTTCTCGATCTGCGAGCTTCTGACCGCTCTGTATTTTAATGAAATGAATATAGACCCGCAGAAGCCGCACTGCCCCGACAGAGACCGGCTCGTCCTCAGCAAGGGTCACTGCACACCGGCGCTCTATTCCGCGCTGGCCGCGAGGGGTTATTTCCCGCAGGAGGAGCTGAGCACCTTCCGCGATATAAACAGCCATCTCTCCGGTCACGCCGAGATGAACCATGTAAAGGGCGTTGACATGTCCACCGGCAGCCTCGGCCAGGGCTTTTCCGCCGCGGTCGGCATGGCTCTCGCGGGCAAGCTCGACAAGAAGGACTACCGCGTATACGCCATTCTCGGCGACGGCGAGATCCAGGAGGGGCAGATCTGGGAGGCCGCAATGGCCGCCGGCAACTATCAGCTCAACAACCTCTGCGCGATAGTGGACAACAATAATATACAGATCGACGGCACGATAGAGGAGATCATGTCCCCCTATCCTATTGATAAGAAGTTCGAGGCTTTCAAGTTCAACGTCGTCACCTGCGACGGGCACGATATGCAGAGCATCTGCCGCGCCTTTGCCGAGGCGAGGAAAGAGACCGAAAAGCCCACCGTCATCATCGCAAAGACGATAAAGGGCAAGGGCGTTTCCTTCATGGAAAACAACAACGAGTGGCACGGCAACGACCCCAACACCGAACAGTATCTCAAAGCTGCGGCAGAGCTTGACGCAGAAATTGCGCGCGCCGAAAAGGAGGCTGCATCAAATGAGTAAGATATCCACACGTACCGCATACGGCGAAGCCCTTGCAGCGATCGGCGGAGACGAGCGCATTATCGTTCTCGACGCGGATCTTCAGTGCTGCACCAGAACCGAGAAATTTGCAGCCCTTTATCCCGAGCGTTCCCGCAACGTCGGCATAGCCGAGGCAAACATGGTCGGCATGGCCGCCGGACTTGCCGCCTGCGGCAAGATAGTTTTTGTCAACTCCTTCGCCATGTTCACCGCCGGCCGCGCCTTTGAGCAGATACGCAACTCTCTGGCATATCCGCATCTCAATGTCAAGGTCATCGGCACTCACGCCGGTGTCACCGTCGGCAAAGACGGCGCGACCCACCAGTGCCTTGAGGACATCGCGGCTATGCGCGCCATCCCCGGCATGATGGTTCTCTCACCCTGCGACGCGAACGAGACCCGCCTTGTCACAAAGGCAATCGCCGAATACGACGGGCCGTGCTTCATGCGTCTCGGGAGGCTTGATGTGGACGAGTGCACAAACCTCATCCCCGAATATCATTTTGAGCTCGGTAAGGCGGCCAAGCTCGCCTCCGGCAGCGATGTCACCATCATAGCCACCGGTCTTATGGTCCAGGAGGCTCTGAAGGCGCGCGAAGCGCTCGCCGCCGAGGGCATTTCCGCCGCAATACTCGACATCCACACCATCAAGCCTCTCGATCAGGAGGCCGTCATTGCGGCCGCCCGTGAGACCGGCTGCATAGTCACCGCGGAAGAGGCCAACATTCTCGGCGGCCTCGGCGCGGCTGTGGCAGAGGTCGTCTCCGAGACCTGCCCTGTCCCCGTCTTCCGCGTCGGTGTGCGCGACTGCTTCGGCCGCAGCGGCGATCCCGAGGCTCTTATGGAGTATTATCACATCACCGCCGCAGACATAGTTGAAAAGGCAAAGCAGGCCATCGCCCTCAAAAAGTGAGCCGCCATGGACATATACATCGGCTGTGACGATTCCGGCTTCGAGATGAAGCAGGAGATCATCAGGTATCTGTCCGAGCATAACTACAATTATTTTGACTGCGGCAGCGGTCGGGAGCCGTCAAGGTATCCGTATTATGCCGCCAAAGTCGCCTCCGCCGTGTCCTCCGGCAAGGCATCCCGCGGCATCCTCATATGCGGCTCCGGCATCGGCATGAGCATCGCTGCGAACAAATTCAGGGGCGTCCGTGCCGCCGCGATAAGCGACAGCTATTCCGCCCGCCTCACCCGCAGGCACAACGATTCAAACGTGCTGTGCCTCGGTGGGGAGCTGCTGGGCAAATGGTCTGTGCTCTCCATCGTTGAGACTTGGCTGACCACCGAATATGACGGCGGGCACCATCAGCCCTCGCTTGACCTTATAGCAGACCTCGAATCCGTCAACATGACCGGAGAGCGCTGGTGCCCTGATTCGGCGCCTTATCCGCCGTTTGACTGGGATCCGTCGCAGTCGCTCTGAGCAAAACGAAAAGCGAGCGCCTTTTCAGGTGCCCGCTTTCGGAAGCCTCGGTACTTTTTACTCCGTGCAGTATTCAACTTTTATTCCGCGGCTTGCGATATATCTCTCCCAGTCCTCGTCCAGCTTCTGATCCGTGATTATCATGTCCACCAGCTCCAGCCCCTCGAAGAGGATATTCGCGCTGGAATTGAACTTTGTGTGGTCAACGATCAGGTATCTCTCCTGCGACTGCTTGAGCATCGTCTCTCTCACGCGTGCCTCGCTCAGGTGATTATCGGAAAGTCCGTATTCCACGGTGAGCTTCGGGCAGCTTATGAACGCGCGGTCGGCATGATAGGTCCTGAGCATATCTATCGTGTGCTGATCCGCGAAAGAAGAGGTTCTTCTCCTGAACGCGCCGCCGGGGCATATGAGATTGATGTTGTTTATGTTGCTCTCATTGCAGAGCAGGCATATCTGAAGCGAATTGGTTATCACGGTCAGCATCTTCTGCGAGCGTATCATCGCCTCGGCAAGCGCAAGGCAGGTCGTGCTCGAATCGAGCATGACGATGTCGTTTTCCTGCATATGCTCGATAGCCCGACGCGCAAGGCAGTCCTTCGTCTGATGGTAGTACGCCTTTCTCAGGTTCGTCGGATAAGTCTTGTCAAAGTTCTCTATGAGGTACGCGCCGCCGTGTGTTCTCATGAGGCGTCCCTGGCTCTCCATTTCCTTGAGGTCGCGGCGGATAGTCTCCTCGCTGCATTTGAGCATCTCGCTCATCGCGGGTACAAGCACAAAGCCCTGCTTGTTGATCTCCTGATCGATTATATTTTGGCGTTCAATTTTCAACATACCGCCTCAAAGCCTCATTTCATTACCATATTTGCACTTTTTCTGTTTTTTTGTGCATCTCGGCGCAGGATTAGCAAGCTGCGCCGCTCGTGTACTATATCATATCGTCAAACAAAAATCAACACAAAATTAACGGTATATCAACTTTTTATGCCCGTCATTGATTGTTTTTGCCATATACATGCGTTTTCATGCCTGCCAGATCTTTGTTATCTGTTGACTATTTTGACTTTTTACCCACAATTGTCGAGACGCGTCCCGACAGCAGTGCGGTCATATAACTGAAAATAACTGTCCATTACATGCAAATGAAAGGGGTATTCACATAATGAAAAGCTTTGACGAGTTTTTCCTGATGACCACTGACGACGTAAAGCGATACGCCGTAGAGGTGCTGCATAAGTTTGCGCCCGACGAAGAGACCGAGTGCATCGAGATCGGAGACGGAAACATCAACTATGTTTTCAAGATCTGGTCCAAAAAAGACGGGCACTCCGTCGTCGTCAAGCAGGCCGACAAGCTGCTGCGCTCCTCCGGCCGCCCGCTGGACACCTACCGGAACAAGATCGAAGCGAAGATCCTTCAGCTCGAATCACAGCTCGCTCCGGCATATGTTCCGGAGGTCTATCATTACGACGAGGTCATGTGCGCGCTGTCCATGGAAGACATCTCCGCATATAAAAATCTCCGCAAGGAGCTTATGGCAAACCGCGTCTACGCCCACCTGAGCGAGAATCTCTCCTCCTTCCTCGCGGACACGCTCCTGCCGACGACCGATCTCGTCCTGCCCAGCGCCGAGAAGAAAAAGAACGTAAAGTTCTTCTTCAACCCCGAGCTGTGCGACATCACCGAGGATCTTGTGCTCTCCGAGCCTTACATGTCCGTCCCGTATAACGAGAGGAACCGCAACATCATAACCGCCGGCAACGAGGAATTTGTCGATCACTTCCTTTATAACGACGCCGCGCTGCACGCCGAGGTCGCCAAGCTCCGCGACAGCTTCATGAACAACGCCCAGGCGCTTATCCACGGCGATCTGCACTCCGGCTCCGTCTTCGCAAACGAAAACGGCATCAAGGTAATCGACCCAGAGTTTGCCTTCTACGGCCCGATGGGCTACGACATAGGCAACGTTATCGGCAATTTCTTCTTCTCTCTGGCAAGTAAGATATTCACAATGCCCGAGGAGACCGACGCTATAAACACGCTTTACAGGATAATCGCCGAGACCTACGACATGACCCGCGAGAAGCTGCTCGCAAAATACGACGAGCTTGTCTCCTTCCCGCTCTACAAGGCCGAGGGCTTCAAAAAGCATTACATAGACAGCGTCATGGCCGACTCAGTCGGCTATGCTGGCACCGAGATTATCCGTCGTGTGGTCGGCGATTCGAAGGTCATGGAGGTCACATCCGTCACTGACCTTGAAAAGCGCATTCCGATGGAGCGAGCGCTCATCAAGCTCGGTATCGCACTTATAATGCGGCGCTCCGAGTTCGTCAGCGGCGCTGAAATCATCGAGGCTTTCCGCCTGATCATTGCATAAAAAAGGAGAAGCGTATGGAAAGAATGGACGCTGGCATGCCCTTCCTTCTCAAATACGAGAATGTGGCATGGTATGAAAACGGCAAGGTTCGTATACTTGACCGCAGGATATTCCCTGAGGTTCGTTTTGTCGAGTGCTCCAACTATCAGGAGGTCGTCAAGGCTATTGCCGACATGGTGACGCAGAGCGCGGGACCTTACACTGCTGTCGGCATGGGCATGGCTCTCGCCGCGTATCAGGTTCGTGATAAGTCTGCCGCCGAGCAGAACAGCTTCCTTCAGCAGGCCGCCTATGACCTCGCTCATGCGCGCCCCACTACCGCGAACCGCTACGGCCAGATAACCTATCACTGCGCCGACGTTGCGAAGGCTGCGCTTGAAGCCGGTAAGGATCCGATAGAGGCCATCGTTGACGCGACCGTCGAATCACTCAACCGCCGGTACAGTACCATGCAGATCGTCGGAGATCATCTCGAAGGGCTTATCCCGAACAACGGCACCATTCTGACGCAGTGCTTCGGCGAGACCATCATCGGCACCGTCATCCGCGCCGCGATGAAGAAGGGCAAGAATTTCCGCGTGTTCTGCGCGGAGACCCGCCCGTATCTTCAGGGCGCGCGCCTTACTTCGAGCTGCTTTGCAGAGATGGGCTTTGACACCACCGTCGTCACCGACAACATGATCGCATACTCCATGCAGCACGAGGGCATCGATCTCTTCACCTCCGCTGCCGATTCTATCGCCCGCGACGGACATATCGCTAACAAAATCGGCACTTTCCAGATAGCTATTCTTGCAAAATATTTTGGTCTCCCCTACTTCGTCACCGGCATTCCGGATGCCGACAAGCACAGCCGTGACGACATCGTTATAGAAATGCGCAACCCTGAACAGGTGCTCCGCTACCGCGGCATCCAGAACACGCTGCCGCAGGTCAAGGCCATATACCCCTCCTTTGACGTTGTCCCGCCGCATCTAATCTCCGGCGTCGTCACGGACAAAGGCGTGTATGTGCCCTATCTCTTGAATAAATATTTTGAAACCGAAGTCAAAAAATTCTATTAAAGGAGCATTATATATGAAAGTCTATGTACGCGCACCTTATCCCGAGAAAAGACTTGCCGAGCTGAAAGAACTGTTTGAAGAAGTTGTCTACGAGCCTTGGACAGAGACCGGCGAGCGCTATTACGAGGACGAGATGCTTGAAAACCTCAAGCGCGTTGAACCGGACGCTCTTATAACCGAGCTTGACCGCGTGACCGAAAAGGTTCTGAACGGCTACGGCAAGCTCCGCTTCATCGGCGACTGCCGCGCAGCACCCGCCAATATCGACACCGATGCCTGCACGGCGCACGGCGTGCCCGTGCTCTGCACTCCCGGCCGCAACAATCAGGCCGTCGCGGAGCTTGTCGTCGGGCTTATCATCATGCAGCTCAGGAACGCCATTCCCGCCATCCAGTGGGCAAAGGACGGCAAATGGGTCGAGGGCACGACCCCCTACTATCTGTGGATGGGTCACGAATTGCAGGGGCGCAAGGTCGGCTTCGTCGGCTTCGGTGCCGTCGGCCGTGCCGCGGCAAAGATCATGGACGGCTTCGACTGCGACATCTGCTTCTATGATCCGTTCATCCCCAACGATATCGGCCACTATAAGAAGACCGAGCTTGAAAAGATATTCGCGGAATGCGACATTGTCTCCCTCCATCTGCCCGTTACGGATGAGACCAGGGGGATGATAGACGAAAAGCTCCTCCGCTCCATGAAGCCCACCGCGCTGTTCGTAAACTCCGCACGCTCCGCGGTCGTGGATACAAAGGCGCTCATAAAGCTGCTCAACGACAAGGCCATCGCAGGCGCTATCATCGACGTTCTGGACACCGAGCCGCCCACGGCTGAGGATCTCCAGATCGCGTACTGCCCCAACACCATCCTCACTCCGCATATCGGCGGCTCCTCCTTTGAAGTCACCGTGCATCAGGCCGACATACTCAACGAGCGCATCCGTCAGTGGCTGAAAGGTGAGAACCTCGAGAGGATTGTCTTCAACCGCGCCGTGCTCGCAAAATAAGGCATGAAATACTACCTGCTAGTCGATCTCGGCACCGGCAACACCAGAGTCTCTCTGGTGTCTCAAAAGGGTGAGATCCTCGGTATTCGCACCTTCACCAATACCTATTACCGCGACAGCGCCTATTCCGACGCGCAGTATTTTCTGCCGTCGGAATGGGGCGAGCGCATAATCCGCTGCTGCGAAGAGCTGCACGCCGAGTTTCCCGATGTCGAGATCTGCGCCGTCTCCTCTGCCGGAGCACGGCAGAGCATCGTACTCATAGACGGCAGCGGCGAGGCGTTCTACGGTCTGCCGAACATAGATAACCGCGGGCGCGATTACATGGATCGCATAACCGGCCGCGAGGAGCTGTACCGCCGCTCCGGCAAATGGGTAACGGAAGATTTCTGCGCAGCGAAGCTTATGGGGCTGCGCATGGTCTATCCGGAGCTTTACTCCCGCATCAGCAAGGTCGTCAGCATAAGCGAATGGATCGCGTTCATGTTCACCGGCGTTGCCGCCATGGAATTCTCGCAGGCCTGCGAAACGCAGCTTTATGACCTCGACAGCCGCAGCTGGGACGAGGATCTATGCGCCGCGTACGGCATTGACATTGCGTTCCTGCCTCCGCTGATTCCCGCGGGTGAGGCCGTCGGCTCAGTGCTCGACTGCTTCTCCGATGTCTGCGGCACCGCGCCCGACGCCGTGTTCGTCATGGGCGGTGCCGATACGCAGGTCGCACTCAGGTATACGGAGCTGGCCGCCGGCGATATTGCCGTTGTATCCGGCACAACGTCCCCCGTCATCGTAAAAAGCAGCGAGCGGTACTACGATCCGCAGCAGCGCGTCTGGACGGACGCCGACCTCGGCGGCAAAGGCTTCATCGTTGAAATGAACCCCGGCGTGACGGGGCTCAACTATCAGCGCGTCAAAGACAATCTCTGCCCCGACCTGAGCTATGAGTTTCTCGAGAGCGAGTACGCCGCAAAAAGCAGCTTCTGCTGCACGGCCTCGTTTTCGTCGCTGCTCTTCTACGAACAGCGCTCGCTCAGGCGCGGCGGCTTCTTCACCCTCTCCCCGATGGATACGCAGCTTGACCGCGTCGATATGGCGTGGGCCGTTCTGGCGGACATCGCCTGTTCGATATACGAGCAGCTCCGGCGGCTGATCTCGCTCACGAAAGCGAACGGCGCCTGCATATACGGCTGCGGCGGCGGTTTCCGCTCGGAAGCGCTGTGCCAGATGCTCTCAGACCTCTCCGGTATGGAGCTCAGGCTTTGCAGCGGGTTTGTGCAGGCCACGCTTCAGGGGCTTGTCAATATATGCGGCGCTTACCTCGGACTCCCTGCGCAGAGCGCGCAGTCATCGAAAAGCTTTTTCCCCCGCGAGCATAGTTTAATTCACGAATACTACCCCGTCTGGCTTGAAAACCGGGCCAAAGCGAATCTTATTTAATCAATCATTTTTTGGAGGTATCCTCATGTTAATGCAGGAAGAGAGAGAGCTTATAGTTGAATACGGCAAAAAGCTCAGCGCATCAGGTCTTTGCCCCGGCACCAGCGGCAACATAAGCATATACAACGCAGAGAAGAACCTGATGGCGATCAGCCCCTCCGGTATGGACTATCTTCTGACCCAGCCCGAGGACATCGTCATCACCGATCTCGAGGCAAATATTGTCGACGGCAGCCGCAAGCCCTCGAGCGAATGGGCGCTGCACACCATCTTCTATAAGCACAAGCCCGAAGCGCGCGCCGTTGTCCACACCCATTCGGCGTACTGCACCACCTTTGCGGTGCTCAATCAGCCCATCCGTGCCGTTCACTACGTGATCGGCGACGCGAACACCGACGTTGTCCCCTGCGCCCCGTATATCACCTTCGGCACCGAAGAGCTTGCGGAAAAGGCCATCGAGGTCTGCGGCGATTCCAACGCCGTACTTCTCGCAAATCACGGCATAGTCGTCTGCGGAAGCAGCATCGCCAGCGCCTTCTCCCTCGCCAACAATATGGAATACATCGCCAAGCTCCAGTACCGCGCAATGTGCATCGGCCAGCCGCAGATACTCACCGACGAGCAGATGGCCGTTGTCATGGAGAAGTTCAAATCCTACGGCCAGCCCGGCAGCCACAAGAGCGGATATTGATCCGTCAGCAGATACACAATAACTGAAGGAGGACAGCATGAATTCATTTGACTTTTACAGCCCTACATATTTTGTGTTCGGGCGCGACCGCGAGAATGACACCGGCAAATACGTCGCCAAATTCGGCGGCAGCCGCGTGCTCATCGTCTATGGCGGCCAGTCCGCGAAAAGATCCGGACTGCTTGACCGCGTCAAGGCGTCCGTCAATGCCGCCGGTCTTTACAGCATCGAGCTCGGCGGCGTGAAGTCCAACCCCAAGAGCGGCTTTGTCTACGAAGGCATCGAGCTTGCCCGCCGCGAGAAGATCGATTTTCTCGTCGCCATCGGCGGCGGCAGCGTCATAGACACTGCAAAGGCCATTGCGATGGGCGTGCCGTATGACGGCGACTTCTGGGATTTCTTCTCCGGCAAAACTCCGGAGACCGCACTGCCCGTCGGCGTTGTTCTCACTCTCGCCGCGTCAGGAAGCGAAGGCTCCCCGAACGCCATCATCACCAACGAAGAGACTCTGGACAAGACCGCAGCCGAGGCCGACTGCATCCGCCCGAAGTTCTCCGTCATGAACCCTGCTCTTACCGAGAGCCTGCCCGCTTTCCAGACCGCCTGCGGCGTGACCGACATCATCTCTCACGCGCTGGAGCGCTACTTCACCAACACTCCCGGAGTTGAGACTACGGACAGGCTGCTCGAGGGTGTGGTTCTCGCTATGATCCACGAGGGGCGCACCGTTATGCGCGATCCTCACAATTTCGACGCGCGCGCCAACATTATGTGGGGCGGCATGGTCTGCCACAATGACATCATGGGTGTCGGCCGCAAGCAGGACTGGAACAGCCATCATCTCGAGCATGTCATGTCCGCCGTATACGACTGCGCACATGGCGCGGGTCTGTCGGTGATAATGCCCGCATGGATGACCTACTGCATCGAGCACAGCGACGCAAAGCGCTTCACACAGCTCGCGGTCAAGGTTTTCGGCTGTCAGCTCGACGTTGACGATCCCAAGCGCACAGCTCGCGAGGGCGTGGAAGCTTTCAAGAACCTCATGCGCGAATTCAATATGCCTCTGACGTTTGCTGAGATCGGCGCCGATCCCAACGATATTGAAAAGCTCGTTGAGATGAACGGCGTCGGAGACGGCGTCACTGGCGGCTACGTTGGCCTTACCAGCGACGCCATCCGCGAGATCTACCAGATCGCCGCAGGGCTGCGCTGAGAAATATCATTATCGATAAAGAAGGAGCATTATTATGGAAACTGAAAAGAAACTGGGCTTTTCGACCCGTCAGATTCATGTAGGCAAGCGCAAGAACAGCGCCGGTGCGCTCTGCGATCCTATCTACCAGACCTCCACCTTCATGTTCGAGACCGTCGAGCAGGGCGGCGCCAGATTTGCCGGCACTGAGACCGGATACGTATACTCCCGTCCCGCAAACCCCTCCACCAACGCCGTTGAGGAGAAGATAGCCTCCCTCGAAAACGGCGAAGCCGCAATGGCCACCGCCTCCGGCATGGGTGCCATCACCGCCACGCTCTATTGCAGCGTCGTCGCCGGTGATGAGATCGTCGCGGATGAGACTCTCTACGGCTGCACCTTTGCCTTCCTCTCCAAGGAGATCACCCAGCTCGGTGTTAAGGTATCGTTTATCAACATGAACGACATTGACGCGCTCAAGGCTGCCCTCACCGATAAGACGAAGGTCGTCTACTTTGAGACTCCCTGCAACCCCACCATGAAGGTCATTGACATAAAGGCCGTTGCGGACGCCGCCCACGCTTTCAACAAGGATATCAAAGTCATCGTTGACAACACGTTCTGCTCTCCCTATCTCCAGCGCCCCCTCGATCTCGGCGCGGATGTTGTTGTTCACAGCGCGACCAAATACATCAACGGTCACGGTGACGTTATCGCGGGCTTTGTCGTCGGCAAGCCTGAATTCATCAATCAGGTCCGCGGCGTCGGCATCGTACATATGACCGGTGCGGTTATGAGCCCGTTCAACGCGTTCCTCATCGCCCGCGGCCTCAAGACGCTGAGCATCCGTATGGATCGCCACTGCGAGAATGCCATGAAGCTTGCAAGATACCTCGAGGCGCACCCCGCCGTTGCGAAAGTGTACTACCCCGGTCTGGAGAGCTTTGAGGGTCACGAGATCGCCAAGAAGCAGATGGACAAGTTCGGCGGCATGATAGCGATCGAGCTGAAGGCCGACAAGGAGACCACGGCAAAGGCTATAAACAAGCTGAAGCTCTGCACCATCGCCGTCTCTCTCGGCGACGCCGAAACTCTCGTCGAGCACGCCGCCTCCATGACCCACTCCACCTACTCCGCCGAGGAGCTGGCCGCCGCCGGAATTTCCGAGGGTCTTGTCAGAATCAGCGTCGGCCTTGAGGATATCGAGGATATCATAGCCGACTTCGAGCAGGCTTTCGCCGACCTCGCCTGATATTGTCAGCATACCCCGCGGCGTCGGATAAAAAGAACAGCAAAACCGCACTGATTTTATAGAAATCAGTGCGGTTTTATTATTTCTTTACTGTTACAGCTTCCAGCCGGCGGCCTGTTCGCGGCAGGTGATGAAGCGGCGATAGATGCCGTCCTGCCGCAGCAGCTCCTCATGCGTGCCGCGCTGGATGACCTGCCCCTTATCCACCACGATGATCTGGTCGGCATGGCGGACGGTTTTGAGCCGGTGGGCTATCATGATAACGGTCTTCTCCCGCGTCAGCTCCGATATTGCCTCCATCAGCTCCTTTTCATTCTCTGGATCGACATTTGCCGTGGCCTCGTCGAGAATGGTTATAGGCGCATCCTTCATTATCGCGCGGTCGATGGACAGCCGCTGGCGCTCACCGCCGGATAATGAGCCGCCCGCTTCGCCGATGACGGTCTCATAGCCCAGCGGCAGCTTCATAATGAAGTCATGGCAGCGCGCTTTCTTCGCCGCCGCGACGACCTTCTCCATCGGCACGTCCGACTGGCCGAAGCGGATGACGACCATCAATCTGAAGGACTTTTACGCTTGGTACACCCATGATGAATACA
>ERZ773139.959-NODE-959-length-35646-cov-4.351269_pt1 | contig 35646 bp, 25 predicted proteins | sample MGYA00580854_ERZ773139 | MGnify/ENA primary metagenome ERZ773139 (study PRJEB29015, sample SAMEA2737809) | human gut metagenome | biome: human gut; feature: human-associated habitat; material: faeces | place: China | collected 2012 ...
GCTTTTCGGTGATATGTACTCCAGAACCGCATCAAAACAAGCATCTCTGAGTGCACCGACAGTAAGCTTGATCGGCATGCCCTCATGAAGTTGACCGACTTCTGTTTCGTCTATTTTACCTTTGAAAATCATATCATTCATATTTGCAATAGAAGCTATCGTAGTACCGTCATTAAAATTGTTTGATTGTATCACAGAGTTACCTACTTTTACCGGAACATCGAGAATCATCCCATCGATGGTGGAACGAATCTGAGTATTGCTATACTGTGCCGAACGCCTGGAAATCCCATCTCTTACAATTTCCAGATTATCCTGAGCATTCTGTAACTCTTCTTTCGCCCGGTTATTTTCCAACTGGCTTTTTTCAAACTCCTCTTTTGAGATCACACCGGAACGAAATAAATTTTGAGCCCGGTCAAAGTCCCGTTGAGTCTGACCGAAATTGATCTGAGCGACATTAACCCGAGACTCTGCAGCATTCAATGTTCCCATTTCCGGAATCACCTTCACCAAAGCAATTACATCACCGGCTTTCACCATCTGACCAGCTTCTTTATAAACCGCAGACACAATACCCGAAATCTGAGGCTTAATCAAGACTTCATCACGTGGCTCTACTTTTCCGGTAGCTATTGTTTTTTTCTCTATCGTCCTTTTCTGAGGAGCAACTACTTCATATACAGTTATCTCAGGACGGGACTTTTTCCATAAAAATACAAACGTTCCCACAAGCATTACTGCAAATACCAACAGTAAAAAAAACCTTACATATCTTTTCATAATCTATATTATTATTTTTCTTATTTATTCTTCCCGTATCGCATCTATTGCTTTTATCTGTAAAGCTCTCCATGCAGGCAGGCATCCCGCCAACAAACCGATAACGATCAAGACTATCGATGCCGAAACCGCTGTTGCAAAAGAAATTTGAGGTGGAGCAAAAAATATCTGTTCTCCGGATTGCAACATGTTTTGCATAAATATATCCACCACATATAGAAGAGCTACCCCCATAAACAAACCGAAAAAACCGGCCAGCAATGTCAAGATGAGACTTTCGGACATAATTTGCATCAATATAGAACGAGGACAAGCTCCCAATGCCCGACGGATACCGATCTCTTTAGTCCGTTCCCGTACGGTCACCAACATAATATTACTCACACCTACCGCCCCAGCCAACAATGTCCCTATTCCTACAATCCAAATCAGAATATTTATCCCACCGAATAAAGAGTAAAACATTTTAAATTCTTTCTCAACATTTATACTGCCGACGGCTTGCAAATCGTCAGGAGAGATTCGATTATGCTTCTTAACGACATTTTTCATTTCTTCCTCTAAAGCAGAAACCGAAAACTTTTCATTTACAGACAATGCTACACAGTCTATCTTGTCCCCTCTATTATAACTCTGCTGCATAGTACTAAACGGTAAAATAATAGATGCTTCGGAACGGCCTCCGATCTGTATTTTCGTTACCGGAATATTCACACCTACTACCCGATAAGCCACTCCATTTATCTGTAACAACTTTCCTAACGGATTCTCTCCCGGCATAAACATCTCTTGATACACCTGTTCCCCTATTACGCAGACTTTTCGCCTCTCCCTAATATCCACTTCATTTATATAGCGCCCATAAAGCATACGTTGGGGTTCTATAAAAAGGTAATCAGGAGAAAGCCCTTTTACCATATAAGCCCCATATTTATTATTTCGCAACGTATTTTTCTCATTCCACTCAAACATAATAGCAGATATTCGCTCTATTTCGGGAAAACGCCCCCTCAGCACCTCCACATCCGACGTATGTATAGACCAATTACGCCCTTTTGCAAAACCGGCATAAGCTTTAGAGGTCCTCTCAGAGAAGAAATAACAAGAATTTTTCGGAAAATCTTTCACCCCGGAAATTATCCCTTCTTCAAGCCCGTTTCCCGATCCTGACATGAGAACTAACATAAATATCCCCCAAAACACCCCAAATGCAGTCAAAAGACTACGGATTTTATTCCGCGTGATCGTAAGCCATATTTCCTGCCATCTATCTTTATCAAACATAACTTCAAAACTTAATCATTCACTCCGCAATGCTTCTATCGGTTTTACCCGTACGGCTTTCCGAGCCGGAAAATATCCGGCAAGAACTCCGGACACAACAAGAACCAACGTAGCAGAAACAGCTATCGAAAGATCTACCGTAGGGTTCTGAAATATCATATCCTTATTCATTCCTCCTCCAACCAACAAAGCATTCACACCTTCCGTCAAACTGATTCCTGCAATCATTCCCAAATAGCCGAAAAAAAGTGTTACAAACACCGATTCAATCACGACCAGTCTCAAAATCGAAGCTGGAGTAGCACCTAATGCTTTTCGGATTCCTAATTCCCGAGTCCGCTCTTTTACCGAGATCAACATAATATTACTAACCCCTACAATCCCGGCGATAAGAGTTCCGATGCCGATAATCCAAACAAAAATCTGGATTCCGTTAAATATTCCCTGTGTCTGCAAATAATTCGATATCGTATTACTGACATACAAAGCATTCCTATCGTCCGGAGAAAAATCTCCGAGCTGGCCCAACGTTTCCCGCATCCCTCGTTCAAAAGCAGCATTTTCCTCTAACGAGTTTACACCCTCGACCAACATCTCCAAGCTCTTATATTTTTCGTCAGGAAAATAAATTTTCCCGGCAGTCGATAACGGAATAAATACATCTGGCGAACTCTGCATAAGTTCTTCCGTATAAATGCCGACAACTTTATAGACGATATTTCCGGCTTTGATCTGCTGTCCTATAGCTGGTTTGGATTTAAATAACGTCTCGGCCGTACGCTCGTGAATTACAGCTACTTTACGAGCCATTTTCATATCAGCTTCATTAATAAAACGCCCTCCTCCCGCTACAATCTCTACATTACGAATAGATGGATATTCGGGAGAAACAGCCTTTATCAAATTAAACATAGATTCTTTTCCTACCGACAAAGTATCTCCCCAACGATCAAGAACGGCTGTAAAACGGGTAACCTCCGGGTGAAGTTTACGAAACTCGGAAACATCTTCAGGACGGAAACTTACTTGTCTGTTTTTAGGCATACCTTTATACGGAAGATAAGTCTTTCCCGTCCATAATGCTACGGCATTCTTTGCACGCCATGAAAATTTACTCTGCACCCCGTTCTTCAGCCCGTTACCTGCCCCCAATAACAGAATAAGCATAAAAATGCCCCAAGCAACAGAAAATCCGGTCAAGAATGTTCGTAATTTATTATTACGTAAAGCTCCCCATATTTCTTGAACAATGTTCCACATACTCGTTTTATCTTAAAATTTCTACCGAACCGATAATCCCATCTTTGATATGAACGATCTTATTCGTCTGAGTGGCAATATCTCTCTCATGAGTTACGACAACCAAAGTCATCCCTTCTCTATTCACTTCTTTCAACAGATCCATAACCTCCTGGCTCGTCTTACTGTCCAACGCTCCGGTCGGCTCATCAGCCAATATAATCTGCGGACGGGCAATCAGTGCCCTTGCTATGGCAATCCGCTGTTTCTGACCTCCGGATAATTCCGAAGGCAGATGCAAAGCATGTTCTTTAAGTCCCATTTTTTCGAGATATTCCATTGCCTGCATATTTCTTTTTTTACGTGATACATTTTGATAATATAGAGGAAGAGCAACATTCTCCATTGCATTTTTAAAAGATATCAAATTGAATGATTGAAAAACAAATCCGATCATTCGATTGCGATATTCAGCAGCTTTAGTCTCCGATAAATTCTTAATAAGCACATCATTCAAATAATAATTACCCGAGTCATAATCATCCAAGATACCCAATATATTCAACAGAGTGGACTTTCCAGATCCGGATGCCCCCATTATCGAAACTAACTCCCCCTTGCCGATCTCCAAATCGACACCTTTCAGTACATGTAATGGAGAACCATTATGGTAAGTTTTGTGAATTTGCTCAAGGCGTATCATAGTCAAATATTCTATATAATTTTAATCTTAGACGTATATTACAGATCTAAAGGTTGCAAATAATAATTTTTAGTCAAAAAAATATCTGTACAAAATTTTAACAGACTCAAATCTACCTCTTATTCTACTCCACAAATATATAAAATATAAAGTACCATGTAATACATAGTACCATTAAACACAAATAAAACAGCATAATTTAACATTTATGATTAAAAACTATAAAAAAGCCTATAGAAATCGGATCGATGAAAATTCGATAACACCCCAACAGGAAGATAGTCATGTCGATAAAAGCCGTATAAAGCGACTCATAAAAATAAACCGGTACTACAAATTAAATGTTAACCCTCCCAAATATATTTCTTTTCTATATAATAATTGACATAGAATTACTATTTTTGTACTCCTATTAACTACCGAACATGAAGCAATATTTAGATCTTTTACAACGTGTATTGCAGGAAGGAACTCATAAGGAAGACCGTACCGGGACAGGTACGATTAGTGTATTCGGACACCAAATGCGATTCAATATGGAAGATGGTTTTCCGCTATTGACAACAAAAAAACTGCATTTGAAATCGATTATATACGAACTTCTATGGTTTCTTAAAGGTGATACAAATGTCAAATATCTTCAAGATAATGGAGTAAGGATATGGAATGAATGGGCCGATGAAAACGGTGATTTGGGACATATATACGGTTATCAATGGCGGTCATGGCCTGATTATAACGGTGGCCATATAGATCAGATAACCGAAGCTGTGGAAACAATCAAACACAATCCCGATTCTCGCAGGATAATCGTAAGTGCATGGAATGTCGCAGATCTTCCTCAGATGAATTTACCTCCATGTCATGCGTTTTTCCAATTTTATGTAGCAAACGGACGCTTAAGTCTGCAACTCTACCAACGTAGTGCCGACATATTTTTAGGTGTTCCGTTCAACATTGCATCATACGCTTTGTTATTAAAAATGATGGCACAAGTTACCGGATTAAAAGCCGGAGATTTTGTTCATACATTGGGAGATGCCCATATCTATAGTAATCATATCGAACAGGTAAAATTACAATTGACCCGGGTACCTCGTCCATTACCTCAAATAGAAATAAATTCGAATGTAAAGGATATATTCGGATTCAAATATGAAGATTTTACACTTACCGGATACGATCCGCATCCTCATATAAAAGGAGAGGTTGCGGTATAAGTTTCGGCAAAACTATTTAATAATAACCTAATACAGATAATATTATGCCAACAATTTCTTTAATCGCCGCAGTAGCTGAAGATATGGCTATCGGCAAAAATAAAGAGCTTTTGTGTCATATGCCCAACGATCTGAAACGGTTTAAGGACTTGACCGTAAATCATGCCGTTATCATGGGACGCCGTACATTCGAATCCCTTCCTGACGGGGCATTACCTAATCGTAAAAATTTGGTTCTTACTTCTATTCCCGAATCATTTTATGATAATGCCTTTGCTTGTTCTTCTATAGAAGATGCACTGAATCTATGCGAATCGCAAGATGAAGTTTTTATCATCGGAGGAGCCATGATATACAAACAAACTATCGAAATGGCCGACAAATTGTATATTACGGAGATTCATCATAAGTTTGAAAATGCCGATACATTTTTCCCGGTCATAGATCCTAATAAATGGAAAGAGGTTTTTCGGGAAGATCATCCGGCAGACGAAAAACATTCTTATCCTTATTCCTTTGTTATTTACGAAAAGAAATAATACAAAAACAACCCGGAAACATCTCTCTATATTTTAAGTGATGTTTCCGAGTTTAATCATCTATTTATCAATCAGTCTACAATTTCTGTGATAATTCCTCCATCACGATTAAATTTCAATTTCACCTCCGGTTGGGTTTCAAGATTTACCTCATAGCCATAACTATGCTGGCTGATCTCAACAATAGAAGCATCCGGATATTCTTGGGCGACATACGTCAAAATAGCTCCCGGTAACAGATCATACAAGACAGGTCCTGGAATTTCAACGCCATTTCCATCTACTTCTTGCCATCCGCCATTCCTGTAAAATCGCAATACAAAACCGTTTGCAAGCTCCACTTTATAATGAGGCTCTCCGTCCTCTTTCTCAACAGAAGCCACATCTACCCCGGAGAAATAATTCTCTATAAAATGTCGGCTCTCGACTGGCAAATTATTATAAACGATTTTTTTATCGTCATCATCACACGAGAAAAATATTCCCATGACCGAAAATAATAATATTGTAACTATCCCAATAGATTTCAATTTCATCGTCTTTTCGATTTAGCATTTGTAATACATTGGGATAACAAGGCGTCATGCAAAAGTTTCACAGGATTAAGATTATTTGACTACATTTAAGAGGTTGTCTGAATTTTCCGATAAATAAATATTACCAGGCCATTTTTACGTTTTCACTTGTCAGATAGCCTGCTCTCTCTCGTAAAGACAAAAAAAACGTTTCCTCAAAAACTATCAGACCTGACCCGAATAAAATTTAGACGACAGGTTCTAATCTATAATGAAAAATCCGCATCTTATAAAAAATGCGGATTTCAGACCAATAAAGATCAAGTATCATTACTTGATTCTATTCTCGAAAGTTTCGATTCCTCCTTTTAAGAAATTCAAATAAGCGGAAATATCCTCATTATAAGAATACGAAGGAGCTATAGGATAACCATCGGTATCCAATAAAACATAAAACGGTTGTGCATTAGCACCGAATTTAGATCGTTGCAAATAACTCCAACGATCCCCTACCGTACGAAGCGTACGCATCTTTCCATACTCTTCTATTTTTACCGGTTCAGATAACGGAGTCTTGTCATCTACCATTAAAGTAATCAACACATAATCATTATCGATCATCGCTTTTACGGCCGGATCAGTCCATACAGCAGCCTCCATTTTCCGGCAATTCACACAACCGAATCCGGAAAAATCGATCATAACCGGTTTATTAACTTTCTTGGCATATGCCATGCCCTCATCATAATCCGTAAATTTGGCATGTACTTCATCCTTATAAAGATTAAAATCTTGTGTATTCAACGGAGGAGTAAATGCGCTGATCGCTTTCAAAGGTGCTCCCCATAAGCCGGGAATCATATAAATAGCAAATGCGAAAGAAATAATTGCCATAAAAAGGCGTGGTACAGAGACATATTTTATATCACTGTCATGAGAAAATTTAATTTTACCGAGTAAATAAAATCCCAATAAAGTAAAAATAATAATCCATAAAGTCACGAATACCTCTCTGTCAAGGATATGCCAGCCATAAGCCAAATCGGCAACAGACAAGAATTTTAAAGCCAAAGCCAGTTCTAAGAAGCCTAATACCACTTTTACAGAATTCAACCAACCTCCCGATTTAGGCATCGACTTGAGCATAGAAGGGAATATGGCAAACAAAGAGAAGGGAATAGATAATGCTACTGCAAATCCCAACATTCCGATCGCAGGTCCGGCAATTTCACCCATAGATGCCGCCTGAACCAAAAGCGTACCGATAATAGGACCGGTACAAGAGAAAGATACCAGAACCAAAGTAAATGCCATAAAAGAGATACTCAAAATACCGGTAGTTGCATCGGCTTTACTATCCAGTTTTGTAGTCCATGAAGCCGGCAACGTTAATTCGAACGCTCCGAAAAATGATATGGCAAACAGTACCAACAATGCAAAGAATATAATATTGAATATTGCATTCGTCGCTAAATTATTCAAAGCACTCGCCCCGAAAATAGCCGTAATAATCAAACCTAACACTACATAAATAACGATAATGGCAATACCGTACATAACAGCATCCCTTATCGATTTTTTACGATCTTTCGTACGTTTCAAGAAAAAACTTACAGTCATCGGGATCATAGGCCACACGCAGGGAGTAAGCAAGGCAAGCAAGCCTCCACCGAATCCCAAAAAGAAAATAATCAGAAGCGATCTTTCAGCAGTTCCGCCATTCTCGCCAAAAGCATTGAGCTCATCTATTACCGGAGTCCACAAATCGTTTTCCAAATCCTTTGTGTGAACAGTAGCAGAATCGACAGCAACAACCCGGGCAGCCATAAGTGTATCGGCTTTCAAAATTCTGCTCTTTTGTTCCGGTTCAAATGTTGATTTTATATTTTCTTTTTGTAAAGACTCCGGCTTCGTTGTTTCTGCAGGAGTACCTTTTCCCGTAAAAGTAAACTCCTCAGTCGTCGGAGGAAGACAACTCTGGTCATTACAAGCCATTGCCCTCACATTACCCGTTATAGAAAATGTCGGTGCTGTCAATTTTATTTTCTGAATAAATACGGCCTGCTTTTCATACCAACTGAGTTCCATTTCGAACTGTTTATCATATTTTTTTATCAGACGAGACGACGAGGTTACCCCGCCATCCAAGACCGCACCGTGTATCTCATCAAATGAAAACGTTGTTGCCGCAGGTCCTCCATCCGGAATATTCATTCCGTAAAGATGCCATCCGTCATCCATATTGGCAGTAAATACAAGCTCTTTTTCAGAATCGGAAATATCTTTTACAGAAAAACGCCAATGTACCGCGTCGATAATTTGAGCATAGCTGATAACACTCACACACAAAAGCAACAACAGTGAAAATAATTTCTTCATTATCATTTAGTTTTTTAACTTCTCATACTACCGGAATCTTCTGATCCATAGAAAACAACTCTATATAATTAACAGAAAAGCCGAAAAAAAGATTGTTTCAAAACATCTGTAAAACCTATTTTGAAACAATCCAGTCCTACTTTCTACAAAGTTATTTAATGACTACGGTATTTGATATAATTTCACCTGCTTTATTAACAGTTTTTACAAAATAAATCCGACAACGAGATTTGAAATTTCCTCTTTCAAAATTCCTTTCATCTATTCTACCAATGTATCACAAATATAGAACTTTAAAGATATTTCTATATCTATTAAACTCCTGACAAATAAATCCCGTTTAAATTTTCCGATAAAGTAATTCAGTCAGGCTATAAAAACACGGATGAATCAAATTTGTTTTGTACATTTGTTCTATCAAGATCATAATCGATATATGAAACTAATTCATACAGCAGATTGGCATATAGGACAATCATTTTACGGATATAACCGAGACAACGAACATCAAATGTTTTTTGAATGGTTGTGTGCTGTAATAAAAAGAGAAAAAGCCGATGCCCTGCTCATTGCCGGAGATGTTTTCGATTCTCCTAATCCTCCGGCCTCGGCACAACGTTTATTTTACCATTTTCTGAGAAAGGCCACTGAAGAAAATCCACAACTGCAAATCATAATTATATCGGGAAACCACGACTCGGCTGCCCGCTTGGAAGCTCCCATGCCTTTGTTGGAATCGATGAACATCACGATCAAAGGTGTTATAAAAAGAAATGAAGACGGAATCGACTACTCAGATTTGTTAGTTCCCATTTATGATAAAGAGGGAAATATCCTCATTTGGTGTATGGCTGTCCCCTACATAAGACAAGGAGATTATCCTCCTTCAGACAGTTACGCAGAAGGTGTAAAAAATCTGTATAACGCCATATATAACGAGGCCTTGAAGCATGCAGAGCACGACCAAATGATTATCGCTATGGGACATCTGCAAGCCACAGGATCTGAGATTTCAGAAGACGACCAGAGCGAACGTACCGTAATCGGCGGTTTGGAGTGCATTTCTCCCGAAGCCTTTGCTCCCGGCATTTCTTACACGGCTCTCGGCCATTTGCACAAAGGGCAGCGTGTCTCGAAACGAGAAAATGTCCGTTATGCCGGAAGTCCTTTGCCGATGTCTTTCGCTGAAAAAAATTATAAGCACGGTATCGAAGTCATCGAATTAGAGAAAAACAAAATTATAAATATACACCGAGAAATCTTCGATGCACCGATTCCTCTGCAATCGATACCCGAAACAGCCGAACCGATAGATAAAGTTTTACAGGCAATAGATCACATAGACCCGTCTTCAAAAAATTATATAGAGGTGCTTGTATCGGTCGATGGTCCAGAACCGTCTCTTAATTATAAAATAGAACAAGCACTGGAGAATAAGCAAGTACGTCTTACTCGTATTTTGCGAAAATCGACAATCATTTCCGGATCAGGCGAGCAACGGATAATAAATTATGACGAGTTTAAGAAGATCAGTCCTATAGAGATGGCAAAGGAGGCTTTTTTGAAGAAATACGGATCAGAAATGCCCACAGATATAGAAAGCTTGTTAAAAGAAGCAATCGAACAAACGGAGATTTGAGAACATGAAAATATTAGCCATACGAGGAAAAAACCTCGCCTCGTTAGCCGGGGAATTTACAATAGATTTTACAACCGAACCATTATCTTCTGCCGGAATATTCGCAATTACCGGAGCTACAGGCTCTGGCAAATCGACTTTACTCGATGCATTATGTCTGGCTCTATTCGATAAAACTCCCCGCACCGAAGGCAGTTCGGACAGTATATCGGTTTCTGATACCGAAGGACAAAGTATCGGACAAAAAGATCCTCGTAGTATTTTGCGCAGAGGTACGACACATGGATATGCAGAGGTAGATTTCAAGGCATTAAACGGTCTCTGTTACCGTAGTTCTTGGTCGGTGGCACGCGCCAGAGATAAAATAACCGGGAAATTAAAAAATGCCGAAATACGGGTATTCAGACTCGATAATCAAGAAGAAATACAAGGTACAAAAACCGAGATTCTGTCTCGTATTCAAGAACTGCTCGGCATGAATTTCGAACAATTTACTCGATCGGTACTATTAGCTCAAAATGATTTTTCTACCTTTTTAAAAGCTAAACAAAACGAAAAAGCGGAATTGCTGGAAAAACTTACCGGAACTGATATCTATTCCCGTATATCGAAAACTATATACATGCGGGCAAAAGATGCTGAAGAACAATGGCAATTTATGCATAACCGCATTAAAGACATCGAACTTTTGCCGGAAGAAACCGTAAAACAATATTTAACAGAGCAAAACTCGATCATCGAATCTCTTTCTCTTTTGCAAAAACAGCAAAAAAGTATCGAAGAGAAATTGAATTGGATTAAAAACCGAGAAACACTTTTCCTTGAAAAGGAAAAAGCACAAAACGATCTGACAAAAATACGACAAGAACTTCTTGAAGCTCAGCCCCGCTTCAACTATCTGCAACGTATCGACTGCATACAACCGATAAAAGAATACTATCTGAAACTAAAAACAGCAGAAGAACAACATATTAAAGCCAAAGTTCTCTATCAAACGCTACAAAAACAACGAAACGAAATTTCAGAAAAATATAAAACAGCAGAAGATGTTTATAGGCAAAACGAATCTCAACTGAAAAAGATAGAAGATACCTATATTCTTATAGAACCTCAATTAAGAAGGGCTCGTGAACTGGATATACGAATCGAGAACGGGAAAAAACAGACCGACACTCTAAAGTTTGATATAGACAAGATTACAAAAGAATTGGACGCAGAACAACAAATATATGAAACTCTGCACAAGGATATATCTACAACCGAGACTCAAATAAAAGAGATTAAGAAATGGTTTACCGAACACGAGCACTTTAAAGATATAATCCCTCACATAAGCTTGATTTTGAATTTAATCCACGAAACGGAAATCGCCCGTAACCAGAAATTATCAAATGAAAAGACACTTATATCATTAAATAAAACTCTCGAAGCGCAAGAGAAAAAATTAACGCAAGCAAAAACAGAACGTGAAAATCTGGAAAAACATCTTCCCAAAGAAATCATTTTATGGCGTTCCCGACTTGTCGAAGGCTCTCCGTGCCCGGTATGCGGGAGCATACACCATCCGATAAAACAAAATACCGACACTTCGGAAGAGTCTTTACAATCAGAAAAATTGGAAGAACTCAAAGAAAATGCCGATAAAATGATCTCTTCCCTTTCGGAAGAAATCGGACAAATCTCGATTTCTATCGAGCGATACCGCACTTTAATACAGAACTACGAAACATCGTATAAAAATGCGCATGAAAATATTGCCGGATATTTCGAGACTTTTCCTGATTGGGAAAAGTTACTGCACGAAAAAACACTGGGAAAACTATTAAAAGAAACTGCGTCCTTTTGGCAAATAAAACAAGAATCTCTTTCTCGTTTATCAGAAAAACAAAATACATCGAACGAAAAGCTCTCTGCAAAAACCGATCTTATCAAACGATTGACAGAGACCCGAAAAGAGAGGGAGCGACAACAACTCTCAGAATCTTCCCGATTATCTCAACTGCTCGAAGAAAGAAAAAGTTTATTCGAAGGACGGCTGGCAAACGATATACAAACAAATTATGAGAAACGAAAACAAGAAGTTTCAAAACAACTCGAAGATTCTCGAAAAACATTAAACGATATTGCCGGAAAACAAGAGCATCTAAACGGTATATCCGCAGCAAACGAACTCGAACTTAACCGACTTTTACAAGAAATCGAAACGGAAAAGCAAAACATAAAGGTATGGATTTCCGATTTTAATCGTACCTCGGCCTTCCGTCTCTCGTCAGAAGATTTGCCGGAACTCTTATCCCGGTCTCCGGAATGGATTACCCGTGAACGAGAACAATTGGCAAACCTTTCTCGTCGGGAAAGCATCTGTAAAGCAACACTTATCGAAAGAGAAAACAAACTTAAAACTCACGAATCGAATAATCCGGGAGTTATAAGCACAAATCATGATGAATCTTTGATAAAACAAATTGAAGAGATTAATAACAATATAAAATCATATCAACAAAGAAATACCGAGATTTCCGTATTATTACAATCCCACCAACGAAATTCAGAAAAAGTAAAACAGTTTACAAATGAACTCGATCGGTTAAGTCTTGTTTCGGAAAAGTGGAATAAACTAAATGAACTATTAGGTTCTCAAAGCGGTGATAAATTCAAAAAAATCGCACAGGGATATACCCTCGACATATTGTTGTCTTATGCAAACAAACATCTGCAAGAGTTATCAAGACGGTATGTACTACAACGCATTCCGGACACACTCGGGCTTCAAATCTCCGACCTCGATATGGGAGGAGAAATAAGATCGGTACACTCTCTATCAGGAGGAGAATCTTTTCTCATATCTTTGGCCCTTGCCTTAGGCTTGTCTTCCGTATCCTCGAACCGCATGCAAGTCGAATCCTTGTTCATCGACGAAGGATTCGGTTCTCTCGACATAGATACCCTGCGTATTGCAATGGATGCTCTTGAACGGTTACAAACAGGAGGAAGAAAAATCGGCGTCATATCACATGTACAAGAAATGACCGAACGCATCGCTGTGCAAATACAAGTAGAAAAAATAAACAACGGAAAAAGCAAGATATCGATAACAGGATAAAAAAGAGATGACAAAACCAAACAGTCTGTAAAAATGTTTATACCATATAAATTCTAAAAACAGATTGTCATGAGTTTTTTATGGTACATATTGATCGGTATTCTCGCAGGATGGGTCGCTGGAAAAATTATGAGAGGCGGAGGTTTCGGATTGGTTGTTAATTTGGTAGTCGGCATTATCGGCGGTTTGCTCGGAGGCTGGTTGTTCGGGCTTTTCGGTCTTATTCCCGTCGGCTCGATCGGTAGTTTTATCACATCCGTAATCGGAGCTATTGTTCTGTTATGGCTGGTTTCATTCATGCAACCCAAACAGAAACAATAAAAATTTCCACTGAACTTTCTTTCATTTAGAGCCTGTTTAAAGAACCCCCAAACCTGATTCGGGTAAAATTCAGACGACAGGCTCTTAGCTTCGTTCTTAAAAAACAACCGCATATATCGCCTGTCTAATTTTACAATTATTTCTTCTCCACGATTATTAATCCCCAATTAATTAAAATATAATTGATCTAATAATCGTCTCATCACATATTTGCAACAATGTTAACCGACAATTATTTCCGGACTATTATTTCTAATAAATATACTTATGAAAACATGTACATTCAAACAAACAGCTTCTTTACTTTTATGCTGCCTCATTACTACGGCTTCTGCCAAAGAAATCTATCTATCATCTAATGGAAAAGACAAAAATGACGGTACAACTCCTGCTACGGCTGTAAAAACCCTCTCAAAAGCTTTATCACTTGCAGATAAAGGCGACGAAATCAAAGTATCGGGATTTATCGATATTTCTAAAGAACCGACTTCTGATCAATATGGAAACGGATGCTACAACCTGAAAGGTAACCAAGGAGTAAAATTTCCCAACAAGGCGTTGACTATTACAGGAGATAATCGAGAAACCTGCGGATTTGACGGAAAATCAAATTCCGGAAACGGAACAGGCTGCCTTCGTTTAGATGGCATATACGACGGATTAACTGTCAAGAACCTTACTATAAAAAACGGTGATCCTTGCGGAGATAAAGGTGGAGGTGCTTATATTCGAGGAGGTAAAATCACATTCGACAACTGTGCTTTCATAGACAATCGCAACTATAAACAGAATAACGGGACTACTCGAGGAGGCGCTATCTATTACGAAGGAAATCATCCGGACTCCAAACTAACTCTTAACAAATGTATATTTAAAGGTAATCTGAACAAAGAAGGTAGTGATATCTTTTTCAGTAACGGAGCATTACTTGTCGACGGTTGTTCTTTTGAAGGAACTGATGCCAGCATATATGCAGGATCGGAAGGCGGAGTACTAAAAACTACCACACAAGGAGACTTCAATGACATCGTATTTCGCAACTCGGTTATCAGAAACTATAAAGTAGATACGAATGGTGCGGCATTCAGTCTGAAACATCTCGTAAAAGATAAAAATTTAAATCTCCGGGTTGAGAACTGCCTCATTTACAATAATCAATGCCTGAAATATCAGGGTGGAGTATGCATTGTAGATAACAGCCAACCTTCGGGCACAGATAAAGTAGCCTTTATCAATACGACCATGTATGGGAACAAAGCCATGTCCGGTGGAGCTATCATGCTCGACCAAGTTCCCGAGACGACAAGCACATTCGACCTTATCAACTGCACTATCGTAGGCAATGACTCCCAATCCGGCGGAGGGATACGCATCAACAATAGAGCTGTAAATATGACCAAACGCATCTATAACTGCATTCTGGAAGGCAATACCGAAAAAGGAGAACGCCCTTCTGACTTGTCCATACAATATAATGATGTCAATGAAAACGAACTGGTTATCAAAAATTCATTTATAGGAGCAGAATCCAGCAATAAATTAAGCGACAGCTTTGCCGCCGAAAGCCAAATGAATTATACCCCGAACGGCATATCATGCGGTCTTGTGGAAAATCCGATCGAGTGCATACAAAAACTAAAATGTATTCCTTTAAAAGACAATTCTCAAGCACTAAAAGCCGGGAATGCACAATATTTGAAAGAAGTAGGCGTATATGTCGATCAACTACAAAAAACAAGATCTTATACCGATAACAAGTGTGCCGCCGGAGCAATAGAAAACCCAATCGGTAAAATCGGAAAGTAACTTTATAAATTAAGAGCCTGATAAAATTTAGACTTAGTTACCATTCGGAAGAATCATTCGAGCTCCGGATGGTAACTTTATTCTGCAAATTATTTTTTAGAGCCTGTTTAAATTTTACTCGGGTCAGGTTTTGAGAATTTCTTCCGAGTATGTTTTTCTGTTTTTAAGAGGATGATAGCGAGCTATCTGACGAGGGAAAACGAGGAAAAAGACCGGAAGAAAACGCAAAATGACCTGATAGCATTTTTTTATTGGAAAATTTAGACTGGCTCTTACTATTTCATCTTTCAGAACCTACGAAAAACTAAATGATTATAACACACCCAAAGAAAACAATCCATCAAATATTTTACAATCACTTCAGATTTTCTTTAAAAAATGTCTCTAATTTGTCAAAAGGAATCATATCGGCACGATCATAGAGGTCGATATGGCGCGCTCCCGGTACGATATAAAGCTCTTTCGGTTCAGCAGCCCGCTCATAAGCATCTTCACTGAAATAACGCGAATGCGCATTCTCTCCTATAATAAAAAGTAAAGGACGAGGAGAGATAGTCTCGATATAGTTCATCAGAGGGAAATTAATAAACGATAAATGGCTCGTTTCGGAGAAACCTCCCCGGGCACGAGGATGATGCCCTCGTTTAAGAGCATAGTATTCCCAAAACTCAGCACCTATCGAATCGAGTCCTGCAGGTATCTCTGTTGCGACCTCGACCGGAAATGACGGATTATACTCAGGTTCTCCGGCCTCAAAATCTTTCCAACGCTGCTCACTGAGACGTTCGAGCATCTGATCATATTCAACCTTCGTCATAGAATCTTTCCATCCGTAATGATCTGCACGACTAATATCGTACATACTTGCCGTAGCAACGGCTTTAATACGTTTATCTACCTGGGCCGCCGTAACAGCAAAGCCTCCACCCCCGCAAAGCCCGATCGCGCCGATACGATTTCGGTCAACAAATGATCGTGTACCGATAAAATCGACCGCAGCACTAAAATCCTCGACAAAAATATCCGGAGAAGAAATATGGCGAGGTTCACCGCTGCTTTCTCCATTATAAGACTCATCAAAAGCCAAAGTTATAAATCCTCGTTCGGCAAGTACCATAGCATAAATACCTGCACCTTGTTCCTTCACTCCACCATAAGGTGTTCCTATGACAATTGCCGGGTATTTTTCAGACTTGTCAAAGTCTTTCGGCACATACATATCTGCAGCAATCGTAATTCCGAAACGATTTTTATATCGGACATTCTCAACTTCTACCTTATCACTGACGATAAAAGTCTTATCATTTTTTTGAGCACCAAGCGTATTCATAATTAGCGACATTAAAAATATCAAAAAACATAATTTTCTATTCATCCTATCCTATTTTTATAGAATCACACATTTTTACCCATTTCGTATGCCTCTTGCATAGCAGCATTACCCTTAATTTCGCCAATATTCCATACTCCCAAACCGAATACAGTTCCTTTTATCACCGGATTCTCTAAACAATCGAGAAAACCTTGAAAAGTATCGATCGTACGTGACATTTTTTCTTTATCGTCTTCTGCCGCCGTTACAATAAAAAAGAATTCTTTATTTTTTATCTCTGTATAACGTGCACAGCAACGATCGATAAGAGTTTTCATTTGTGCCGACATCGTATAAAAATATACCGGAGTAGCCATAACAATCACATCCGCAGCAAGCATTTTCTCTACGATTTCGGACATATCATCTTTCTGAGGACAAGGCTTACCATACATACTGCACACGCTACATCCCGTACAGTAATTAATATTTTTGTCCCGAAGAAAGATCTTTTCTGCTTCATTACCGGATTCTATAGCTCCTCGTAAAAATTCATCACACAAAGTGTCGGAGTTACCGCCACGACGCGGACTCGATGAAAGAATCAATATTTTTTTCATTTTCTTGCTTAATGTTTTTATTCGGTACAAAAATAATAGCTCTTCTATTACAGACTTGTAGATAAACCTCCGATTCTATTAACCAAATTACGGATTTTTCTATCAGAATAATTTTTACATGAATATCTCATAACATAAAAAAGGCCATCAGACAATCTGCCCGATGACCTTTTAGGAAATAATATATAGTTTTAGAATGCCAAACCGAGACGGAATCCGAAGTTATTTAATCCGTCGAGCGAATAAGTAAGAACATTTCCTTTATTGGTAGCATAACTATAATATAACGCTACATGGAAACCGACTGACTTGTCCTGAGTAGGATACATTGTAATACCTACTTCAGGAGAAATATAAAATCCCCAATCATAATCATGCGATTTATACACATTATAATATGATGACATCTCACTATATTCAGGACCTAATTTCAATGACAAATAAGGAATGAACTGACTTTCGGGAACAAAACGATAACGGAAAGACGCTCCGAAAGGCAATTGGAACAACGAGTGTTGTTGATCTGTGGTCATTGCTGCTGTTTCGGAAATATTCAGTGTTTTCTGCCCAAAATATTCATTATTCGTACTGTAAGCCAAGAAAAGACCTACTCCAATATTATCGGTGATAAAATAACCACCTTCAAAGTTCATACCCCAACCACTGGCAGTGCTTGCGAATTTATTACTTAGCGGTACGTTGAATTGCCAGTCGACATTAGCATAACCTTTTTTCACCTGAGCTTGTCCTACCGCAGGAACAGCCATGAAAACCGCCATTATAACGGCGAGTTTCAATCCTATATTTTTTATTGTTTTCATCTTGTCTGTAATTTTATTTTTTCAAATAAGGAGATTGGACATAAGCTTGATTTACAGCCGTGATAGCAAGTTGTGTATTAAAGCGGTTAGAACCGGAAAGCAAACCGGTCATATACGCACTCCACAAAACAGGAAGTTTTTCTTTTTGTCCGGTCGGCGCACTCAAATTTACCAATTCTGCGAGCATAGAACCTACATTATAGCTATAAACTACGCTATAAGGATAGTACCAGCCACCACCCCAGTAGCCGCCCCAATAACCGGGATACCAGTAACCGGGATAATCCCACCACCAATAGGGGTTGCTATAACCTGTAAAATAGTATGAATCTTCGACATAACTTACTTGAATACCCAAATCGGCATCCTCTTTCTCTTCGACCCTTGTGTAGCCTCTGTCATCCATGTTTTTCACATAAGTGTCGATAATATTCAACGCATTATCATCTTTCCAATATTTTGCCTCTTTACTGTCCGAGATAAGTAAAATACTGTCCGGAATATAATACGTTGAAAACTCGCTGAAATTTTCTTTTTTATCATAATCGGTATAGACCATGAAATTGTCATCCAATTTAGACATATCGGGGTCTTTCTGACACGATGTTGATAAAAATAATACGAATAGTACCGGTAGTACAGAAATCATTTTTTTCATATTACTTTCCATTTAAATTTATTATTAGAAACGATTATGATTCCATAACAATACTTATAAAAGAAAGTTTGAAAAACAGATGTTAATAAGCTATAACCGGATACAGTTTTAACATTTTATCCCCTAAAAGCCTATCTGAAAATCCCCATAAAAATTGTATTTTCTACAAAACAACTCACCACAACACGTTTTTCGTTATTTTTATGTAAGTTTGCCGGTAAATGCAAAAAACCGGAAAAATGCAAACCGATAATTGTCTTCAACTTCCTAAATACGCTATTATCGTGGCCGGAGGAAAAGGATTGAGAATGGGTGGAGAAATTCCCAAACAATTCCGCCCGATCTCAGGTCATCCGGTACTGATGCACACCCTCGAAGCTTTTTATAGATATGATCCCGAAATAAGAATCATTTTGGTATTACCCGAAGAACACCAAAATTATTGGAACGACTTATGTCTTCAATATCGATTTACCCTTAAACACAGAGTCGTTACAGGAGGGCCTACCCGTTTTCATTCAGTAAAAAACGGACTCGATACTTTGCCTGATAACGGGCTGGTAGCCGTGCACGACGGTGTACGCCCATTAGTTTCCGAAGAGGTAATCGACAATGCATTCGAAGAAGCAAAACGGTCAGGCGCGGTAATTCCGGTCATTGAAGTAACCGATTCTCTACGAGAGTTGACCTCGGACGGAAAAAGCAAATCTGTCCCGAGAAACTTATACCGAAGTGTACAAACTCCCCAAGTTTTCAAAACCGCACTTTTGAAAGAAGCATACAACCAACCGTTCTGCGATTGCTTCACCGACGACGCATCAGTCGTCGAGGCTACAGGCAAAGAGGTCAAGTTGATAAAAGGAAATGCGGAAAACATAAAAATTACAACCCCGAAAGATTTGTTATTGGCAGAAATGTTATTATCCCATGTCTGATTTATCGACCCGCGACATAAAATTTCTACCGGGAGTAGGTCCGAAAAAAGCGGAACTGTTCAATAAGGAACTGAAAATATTCAGCTTCGAAGATCTTTTATACTATTTCCCTTACAAATATATAGACCGCAGCCGTACCTATAAAATCAAGGAAATAGACGGAAATATGCCCTATATACAACTACGGGGAGAGATCTTGAATTTCGAAACACAAGGCGAAGGCAAAGGTCGTCGACTTATCGCCCGTTTTTCGGACGGAACAGGCATTATCGAACTCGTATGGTTTAAAGGAATAAAATTCATTATCGAAAAATACAAACCGGGGATAGAATACACTCTATTCGGGAAACCGACCCGGTTTGGCAGCAAATTCAATATCGCTCACCCCGAAATCGATCCGATCGACGATATTATCGATAAAGCTCCGGGATTACAAGCTTATTATAGCACGACAGAGAAGATGAAAAGTCATTTTCTCAATTCGAAGGCTATACAAAAAATCATGTATAATCTTTGGAAAAGTATTAATGGCCCTCTTCCCGAAACACTACCGGCACAGGTTATCGCCCGTTCCCAAGTCATTTATCTGACCGAAGCCATACAAAATATACATTTCCCGCAATCTCCCGACTTGCTTAGAAAAGCACAATTCAGACTCAAATTCGAAGAACTGTTCTACCTGCAACTGAATATACTCCGCTTTACCCGACAAAGACAAAAAAAACTGGGCGGTTTTCGGTTCGACCATATCGGAGACTATTTCAACAATTTTTATCACCAATGTTTACCTTTTGAGCTGACAAACGCTCAAAAAAGAGTATTACGGGAAATTCGTGCGGATGTCGGAAGCGGAAAACAGATGAACCGCTTGTTACAAGGGGACGTCGGAAGCGGAAAAACTTTGGTGGCCTTAATGAGTATGCTGATGGCTGTCGATAACGGATTTCAGGCATGCCTTATGGCTCCCACCGAAATACTAGCATCTCAGCATTACGAATCGATCAGCGAATTAGTAGCCCCAATCGGCATACATGTAGAATTGCTAACCGGATCGACACGAAAAAAAGAAAGAGAACGCATTCATGAAGGATTACTGACCGGAGATGTAAATCTGATTATCGGTACACATGCACTGATCGAAGATACCGTACTCTTTTCAAATCTGGGATTAGTAGTCATCGACGAACAGCACCGTTTCGGAGTAGAACAACGTGCACGACTGTGGAAAAAGAATAACCGGCCTCCCCACATACTGGTAATGACGGCAACACCCATTCCCCGAACATTGGCAATGACCGTTTACGGAGATCTGGACGTTTCGGTAATCGACGAACTTCCTCCGGGAAGGAAGCCGATACAGACCATACACCAATACGATAATAAACGAGGAGCTCTATATGCATCTATTCGCAAACAGATCGAAATGGGCCGACAGATTTATATCGTATATCCGCTTATACAAGAAAGTGAACGTTCGGATTTGAAAAATCTGGAAAACGGATTTAAACATATACAAGAGGTCTTTCCCGAGTTTAAAGTTTGTATGGTACATGGCAAAATGAAACCGGCCGAGAAAGATGCTGAAATGCAGAAATTTGTTTCAGGAGAAGCCCACATTATGGTGGCGACTACTGTAATCGAAGTAGGTGTAAATGTTCCGAATGCCTCGGTAATGATCATAGAAAATGCCGAACGTTTCGGATTATCGCAATTGCACCAATTACGAGGACGTGTAGGACGGGGAGCAGATCAATCCTATTGTATCTTGATGACTTCGCACAAGCTCTCCCAAGAAACACGAAAACGACTCGAAATCATGGTACGCACGAACGACGGTTTCGAAATATCGGAAGCCGATCTGCAATTGCGAGGTCCAGGTGATATGGAAGGTACTCAACAAAGCGGCATCGCTTTTGACTTAAAAATCGCAAACATCGCTAAAGACGAACAAATATTGCAATTAGCTCGTGATATTGCTAATGAAATTTTAGATAAAGATCCTGAATTGTCTCTGACAGAAAACTATGTCCTGAACCGCCAATTACAAAAAATATTCACAAAGAAAATCAATTGGAGTCTGATCAGTTAAAAGCCTGTCCAAATCTTTATTTCTTAAATTGTTCAAACATGTTGCAAAACATATTTTGAAATAAACACCTAAAAAACAAATAATTATCAATAAATAAAGCTCTGTTTTTCTCCTCACTACCGTAAAAGATGTTAATCAGAAAATCCTTTTTCCGGACAAAATCATTACCTTTGGAAATGTGAGCCTAAATCTGGGCACATAGCGTATCGATTACGATATCCACATTTACATTATCCATGTTCCGGGAAATCCGGAAAAGTAAGACAAAAAATCATCGGAATGAAATTGATTGGATTAAAACAATTTATTATTACAGGCTTATTCACAGTGATCCCCTTTGGTTTAGTTTCAGCGCAAACCACAAAGCCGGCCACTAAAAAACATACCTCCATTCAAGAAGACCTTATCGCCTACAACAAAGTAATTCCCCGCATTATGAATGTGGTGGATTCGGTCGCTCTAAAAAAAAGGCTGGAACAAGAATATAACGAATATCCCGCTCTTGATCTTTACGGAGACAACTGGAATACAGAATGGGTAAATCCTTACAAATCGACTGTGCAACTTCCCGACTCGTTTTCAATCGACGTCTCTAACTATTGCATGCCAGTTCCGGGATACAAAACCTCTGATTACGGTCCTCGTTGGCGCAGAATGCACAGAGGAGTGGATTTGAAACTTCAGGTAGGAGATACCGTAAGAGCCGCATTTTCAGGAAAAGTAAGAATCACGAAATATGAAGCCAGAGGATACGGCTACTATGTCTTATTAAGACATCCGAACGGATTGGAAACAATTTACGGGCATCTTTCAAAAATATTGGTTCGCCCCAATCAAATTGTCAAAGTAGGTGATCCTATTGCATTAGGAGGCAACACCGGAAGATCAACAGGTCCCCACCTCCATTTTGAAACGCGCTTTTTAGGTCTGGATATAAATCCGAACGAAATTTTCGATTTTGTCAATCAAGTTCCCCATACCGATACTTATGTATTCAGAGCAAAAACATCCGTAAAGAACGTTTATTCGGCACGCACTGCAGCATCGAAAAGTGGAAATAACGGAAGCAAATATGTCACTTACAGAGTGAAAAAAGGAGATACGCTCTCTTCTATTGCCGTCAAATACCGTACAACAGTAAATACATTATGCCGATTGAACGGTATCAGTAAAAATAAGATATTGCGATTGGGACAACCTATTCGAGTAAAATAAAAAAAGAAGTGAAAATTTGACATTCTGATTAAAAGCTGTTATCTTTGCCGAGATTTTGAAAAACAGGAAAGATATGATAATTAATATTTATCTGAATAGTGGCATACCGCATTCAAGCATGTCGAATCCCGACAGCAATTTCCCGTTTTTCATTGACAATGAACTTAAAATTTTTATTATATAATGCGTTGGCTTTATTGCTAACGCATTTTTTTTGATCGGACAACAAGAATTTAAATAATATCCATTTATGCAGAAATCTATTAAAAAAGTACTGGTATTAGGATCCGGCGCTTTAAAAATCGGACAAGCGGGAGAATTTGACTATTCCGGATCTCAAGCGTTAAAAGCATTAAAAGAAGAAGGAATCAAGACAGTCCTTATTAATCCTAACATCGCGACAATACAAACGTCGGAAGGGATTGCCGATCAAGTATATTTCTTACCTGTAACCCCTTATTTCGTAGAAGAAATTTTTAAAAAGGAACAACCCGACGGCATTCTTCTCGCATTTGGCGGTCAAACAGCACTGAATTGTGGTACAGAACTATATAACAAAGGAATTCTGGATAAATACAATGTAAAAGTATTAGGTACTTCGGTAGAGGCGATAATGAATACCGAAGACCGGGATTTATTTGTTAAAAAGCTAAATGAAATCGGAGTAAAAACACCGAAAAGCATCGCTGTAGAATCTATGGAAGATGCTTTCAAAGCAGCCGAATCGATCGGATATCCTCTGATCATACGTTCGGCATACGCTTTAGGCGGTATGGGTAGTGGTTTCTGCTATAACGAGAAAGAATTAAAAGAACTTGCCGAAAACGCATTCTCCTACTCAAACCAGATTTTAGTAGAAGAATCCCTGAAAGGATGGAAAGAAATTGAATTCGAGGTTATCCGAGACAAAAACGATCACTGTTTTACCGTTGCGAGTATGGAAAACTTCGATCCGCTGGGCATACATACCGGTGAAAGCATCGTTGTAGCACCGACTTGTTCTCTTGACGAAAAAGAACTGGCTCTGTTACAAGAACTTTCTAAAAAAACAATCCGCCATCTGGGTATCGTAGGAGAATGCAATATACAGTACGCCTTCAATTCAGAAACAGATGATTATCGGGTAATCGAAGTCAATGCTCGGTTGAGCCGTTCTTCAGCTTTAGCCTCAAAAGCGACCGGTTATCCTTTAGCATTCGTCGCTGCAAAACTCGCTCTGGGTTATTCTTTAGATCAAATCGGAGAAATGGGAACTCCCAATTCGGCATATGTAGCACCGAGTCTCGACTACTATATCTGTAAAATTCCCCGCTGGGATTTGAACAAATTCGCCGGAGTATCCCGACTGATCGGATCGAGCATGAAATCGGTAGGAGAAATCATGTCTATCGGTAAAAGTTTTGAAGAGATCATTCAAAAAGGTTTAAGAATGATCGGACAGGGAATGCACGGTTTTGTAGGAAACAGCGACCTGAAATTCGACAATCTGGCAGAAGAACTCGCCCACCCGACCGATATGCGTATCTTCGCCATTGCCGAAGCATTCGACAAAGGTTATACGATCGAGAAAATACATGATCTGACAAAAATAGACCCATGGTTTCTCGGTAAACTGAAAAATATCCACGACTATAAATTAAAACTTCAGACATACGATCATATAGAAGATATTCCTGCAGACGTAATGCTCGAAGCAAAACGTCTCGGATTCTCCGATTTCCAGATTGCCCGTTTTGTAGAAAACCCACAAGGGAATATGGAAGCTGAAAATATCCGTACCCGCAATTATCGGAAGAAATTAGGAATACTTCCTTCGGTAAAACGGATTAACACGGTTGCGTCAGAACATCCCGAATTGACCAACTACTTGTATTTGACATACGATGGAAGCGATCATGACATTCCTTATTACAAAAACGACAAATCGGTTGTCGTGCTCGGATCAGGAGCATATCGCATAGGTAGCTCGGTAGAATTCGACTGGTGTTCGGTAAATGCCGTGCAAACAGCTCGTAAATTAGGATATAAATCGATAATGATCAACTACAATCCTGAAACCGTATCGACAGACTACGACATGTGCGACCGGCTTTATTTCGATGAGCTGACTTATGAACGGGTACTCGATGTGATCGACTTGGAATCTCCTAAAGGGGTTATCGTATCGGTAGGCGGACAAATTCCGAACAATCTGGCAATGAAGTTACATCGTCAGCAAGTACCTATTCTCGGAACATCTCCGGTCTCTATCGACCGTGCAGAAAACCGTCACAAATTTTCCAGCATGCTCGATCAATTGGGTATAGACCAACCGGCATGGAAAGAGCTCACCAGTATGGACGAAATCGATGCTTTTATCGAAAAAGTAGGATTCCCGGTATTGGTACGCCCGTCGTATGTACTTTCCGGAGCGGCCATGAATGTTTGCTATGATAAAGAAGGTTTGAGAAACTTCCTCGATCTTGCCGCTCACGTATCAAAAGAATATCCCGTTGTAGTTTCTCAATTTTTGCAGAATGCCAAAGAGATAGAATTCGATGCCGTAGCCAAAAACGGAGAAGTTGTGGAGTATGCCATCTCTGAACATGTCGAGTTTGCAGGAGTACATTCAGGAGATGCTACTTTGGTATTCCCGGCTCAGAAAATCTACTTTGAGACTGCCCGCCGTATAAAGAAAATCAGCCGGCAGATCGCAAAAGAATTGAATATCAGCGGACCTTTCAACATTCAGTATCTTGCCAAGAATAATGAAGTGAAAGTTATCGAATGTAACTTGCGGGCATCCCGAAGTTTCCCGTTCGTTTCTAAAGTATTGAAGCGCAACTTTATCGAAACGGCAACCCGCATTATGCTCGATGCTCCGTATTCACAGCCCGATAAATCGGCTTTCGATGTTGATTGCATCGGTGTCAAAGCCTCACAATTCTCCTTCGCCCGGTTACAGAATGCCGATCCTGTGTTAGGTGTGGATATGGCGTCTACCGGAGAAGTCGGATGTATCGGAGAAGATTTCAATGAAGCTCTTTTGACTTCTATGATTGCAGTAGGATATAACATTCCCAAAAAGAGTGTAATGGTCTCTTCTGGATCGGCAAAATCTAAAGTCGATTTATTGGAAGCTTGCCGATTACTCGATCAAAAAGGATATGACTTATATGCTACGGCCGGAACACAAAAATTCCTAAAAGACAATGGTGTAAAGAATGTGCAAGTTGTCTCATGGCCGGATGAAAATAAAGAAAACAACGTCATGGACATGATCTCGGAACACAAATTCGAATTGGTTATCAATATCCCTAAAAATCATACTAAACGGGAACTGACCAACGGTTACAAGATACGCCGTGCTTCGATAGATCACAATATTCCGTTGCTGACAAATGCCCGTCTGGCAAGTGCATTTATAGAAGCATTCTGTAACATAGGAATGGAAGACATAGAAATCAAAAGCTGGAAAGAATACAAATAAAAGATTATTTCAAGAACCTTTTAAGTACAGAACTTAAAAGGTTCTAAATCATACGATAAAAAGTAAGGCGGATAATTTTATCCGCCTTACTTTTTATCGTATGATTTAGAAAACTCCACTACAACACGCCTTGTGCCATCATTGCTTTTGCAACTTTCATAAATCCGGCAACATTAGCACCCTTGACATAGTTAACAGTACCATCCTCTTGTTTTCCATAACGTACACATTGAGTATGGATGTCGAACATAATCTGTTTCAAACGAGCATCGACTTCTTCTGCCGTCCAGTTTAATTTGATAGAGTTCTGAGTCATTTCGAGACCACTAACAGAAACACCTCCGGCATTAGCCGCTTTACCCGGAGCATAAAGAATCTTCGCTTTCAAGAATTCATCGATAGCCTCAGGAGTCGAAGGCATGTTTGCTCCTTCCGACACGGCAAAACATCCATTTGCAAGCAAAGCACGAGCATCATCTCCATCCAATTCGTTCTGAGTAGCACTCGGCATAGCGATGTCGCACTTTTCTCCCCAAGGACGACCGCCTTCTACATATTTGCAACCATACTGTTCAGCATATTCCTTTATACGTCCGCGATACAGATTTTTCAATTCAAATATATATTTCAATTTGGCTTCATCAATACCGTCAGGATCATAAATGTAACCGTTACTGTCAGACATGGTGACAACTTTAGCTCCGAGACTGATCAATTTTTCTACTGTATATTGAGCTACATTTCCCGATCCCGATACCGTAACGACTTTACCTTTAATATCGATGTTTCGGGTCTTCAACATTTCAAGAAGGAAATATACATTTCCATAACCGGTAGCCTCAGGACGAATCAAAGAACCTCCGAATTCAAGTCCTTTACCGGTAAAAGTCCCTGTATTTTCACGAGCCAGTTTTTTATACATACCATACATATAACCGACCTCACGTCCACCTACTCCGATATCACCGGCAGGAACATCAGTTTCCGGTCCGATATGACGCCACAATTCAGTAACAAAAGCCTGACAAAAACGCATGATTTCCGTATCGGATTTTCCTTTCGGGTTAAAGTCCGAACCTCCTTTACCCCCACCCATAGGCAATGTCGTCAAAGAGTTTTTAAAAGTCTGTTCGAACGCAAGGAATTTAAGGATAGACAAGTTTACAGATGAATGGAAACGAATCCCCCCTTTGTACGGTCCGATGGCATTATTATGCTGTACACGATATCCCATATTGGTTTGTACCTTTCCCTTATCGTCCAACCAAGTTACACGAAACGAAAAAATACGATCAGGAATACACAATCTTTCGATAAGATTGTAACGGTCAAACTCAGGATGTTCATTGTAGGCATCCTCGATAGTTGACAACACTTCTTCCACAGCCTGATGATATTCAGGTTCATTCGGGAAACGTCTTTTCAATTCACTCAGTACGTTTTGCGCATTCATTTTCTTGATAATTTATAGTAGTAAATAATTCAAATTCCGATCCCATTTTTGCATAAAGCAAGCCTTTATTCCCTTTTTCGCTTCTGACTTTTTACTTTTCAACTGCTCATTAGTAATAAAAACGCAAGAAATAGAGGCTATATCTTTTATTTTGACGCAAATTTAAAACAAATAATTTGATAATTGCAAGAAATAACAGAAAATAAATAACAAAAAGCGCAATAAAATTACTTTTAATGGCAAAAAGCTTTGTTTTTACCTATTTATTAGAAATTTTGACACAAATAAAATACAATATACCCAAACATTCAGCCTAAAGGTCTGTCTAAATTTTCCTACAATATTGTTTTGTCGAAAAATTTAGGTGGGCTCTTAATCGGTTATTAAATTATATTTTATACCTTTAATGCATCCTGAATTATTTTATGAAATCATAATATGCTATCGTCTAACTACACATAAATTACACACTTATGAAAAAAATTTTTCCAACACGTAAAAAGGGAATTTCCTTTTTATCAAAAAAATGGATATTAGCAATCTGTTTAGTAAGTATTGCCGGAAATACTCCGGCTACACAGCCTCCCAAATCAGGTAAGGCATACGTTGTCTCCAACGCACATATGGATACCCAATGGTTGTGGACGGTACAAACATCGATCATTGACTATATTCCCCGCACTATTTATCAGAACTTAGCGCTTATACGTGATTATCCCAATTATATTTTCAATTTTGAAGGAGCTATAAAATATAACTGGATGAAAGAATACTATCCCCTTGACTACGAAAAAGTAAAAGAGGCTATAAAAAACGGGAGATGGCATGTATCCGGTTCTTCTTGGGATGCCAACGATGTAAATGTCCCGTCTCCCGAATCCAGTTTCAGGAACATATTGCTCGGACAAGAATTTTATAAAAAAGAATTCGGACTGAAATCGACCGACATTTTTTTACCCGACTGTTTTGGTTTCGGTTACACGCTTCCTTCTATTGCCAAACATTGCGGTCTCATAGGCTTCTCCACTCAAAAATTGGGATGGCGCAAAAAACCGTTTTACGGGGACTCGAAAATACCTTTCACCATAGGACGCTGGAAAGGTATTGACGGAGCAGAACTGATATGTGCTTTAGATTGTGGCAGTTATGTACATAATTTTAAAGATGATGATCTTACAAGAGATAATGATCTGATACAACGCGTAGAAAGAGATCCTATGCGCACGGCATACCGTTATTTCGGTGCCGGAGACAGAGGGGGATCGGCAATGCCTGTCTCCGCTATGGCAATAGAAAAAGCCCAAGTTTCAGGAGACGGACCGATAGAGATTGTCTGCGCATCTTCCGACCAACTATACAAGGACTATCTACATTCCGGAAAAGTAAAAGAGTTACCGGTATTCGACGGTGAATTGCTAATGGACGTACACGCATCGGGATGCTACACCTCCCAATCGGCAATGAAACGATTCAATCGCAGAAACGAACAATTAGCAGATGCCGCAGAACGGGCATCTGTAATAGCCGAATGGCTCGGCGCTCTACCCTACCAAAGCAAAACCTTGACCGAAAGCTGGCAACGTTTCATCTGGCATCAATTTCACGATGATCTTACAGGAACAAGCATTAGAGAAGCATATCCTTTTTCTTGGAATGATGAGATTCTTTCCCAAACTCAGTTTATGCAGGTGATGAACACGGCAAGCGGTGCAGTTATTTCAGGAATGAACACTAAAGTCAAAGGCATTCCGGTCGTAGTCTACAATCCGGCTGCTTATGCCCGTAAAAATATTGCTGAAGCTTTTATCCCCACAGATAAATATCCTTCAGGTATAAAAGTTTACACTCCCGACGGAAAAGAAACTCCCGCACAAATACTCGGATATGCCGATGGAAAAGCCCACATCTTGTTCACGGCAAATGTCGATCCGGTGAGTTATAGCGTATACGACATTCGTTTATCCGGAAAACAAAAAAATACGAAAACTCTGATAACCACTGCAAACTCTATCGAAAACAGTATTTACAAGGTCACTCTAAACTCCAATGGTGATATATCTTCGATCATAGACAAAAGAGTTGGCAAAGAACTTGTTAAAAATGGAAAGGCTATACGTCTCGCTTTATTCCGAAACAATATGTCGAACGAATGGCCGGCATGGGAAATTATTAAAAGCGTAATGGATGCCGAACCCGAATCCATAAAAGAAGACGTAAAAATCACAATAGAAGAAAATGGCAGTCTGCGCTCTGTGCTGAAAGTAGAACGTAAAGACGGTGACAGTAAATTTACTCAACGTATTTGCCTCACCGAAGGTGCTGCTGATGATCGCATCGACATCATTACCGATATAGATTGGGCAACAAAAGCTTCACTATTAAAAGCCGAATTTCCGCTGTCTGTATCCAATAAAGAAGCAACTTATGATTTAGGATTAGGAAACATAAAAAGAGGCAACAATACAGAATTGGCTTATGAAGTTTATGCACAACATTGGGCAGATCTTTCTGATAAAGACGGATCTTATGGCGTCTCAATTCTAAACAATTGCAAATACGGTTGGGACAAGCCTGACGATAATACGCTTCGCCTGACTTTGTTGCACACACCGGGTTCTGACAAACGATATGCTCATCAAAGGACTATGGATTTCGGACATCACCAGATCATTTACTCCATAGTAGGACATACTCAATCTATTGAAAACGCCGGAATTATACAAAAAGCTGAAGAGTTGAATCAACCGTTAATAACTTATGTCGCACCTAAACATAACGGCGTATTAGGAAAAACAATATCATTCGTAAATTCAGATACTCCTCAAGTAGCCGTCAAAATGCTGAAAAAAGCCGAAAACGGAAACGGATACGTCTTACGGGTTTATGAAACAGCCGGAAAAGAAGTGAAAGATGCACATATTTCTTTCCCGACAGATATAGAATGGGCTCGTGAGGTGAACGGGATCGAAGAAAATGTCGGAGATGTTCCTGTATCCGGAAACTCGATTTCTATCAGTTGCAGTAAATTCCAGCCCAAAACTTTTATTGTGAAACTGAAAGATCCGAAAAACAAATTACAATCGGCAGAGAGCAAAAGTATTGCTTTGAGTTATAATGCAAACGGCATATCGACAGACTATTTTGCCGAAATAGCTGATGTAGATGGAAATAAATGCTCCTATGCCGCAGAATTATTACCTGCAGTCTTAGAGGTAAACGGAATACCTTTCAAAATGGGAAAAGCAGGAATAAACAATATAATCAAATGTAAAGGCGACACAATCGACATACCTCAGGATAAAACATATGACAAAGTGTATATACTTGCTGCCGCAACAGACAAAGATCGTACAGCCACATTCCGTATAGGAGATCAAGCTGTCGATCTGAAAATCCCGTACTATAGCGATTTCTATTCACAATGGGGATTACAGAATTTCAGTGAAGGGTATGTAAAAGACGGTGTTATCGCCCATGTAGGCACACATCGCCACCATCAGATATTAGGACTTGAAGGTTCTAACCAATATGTATTCCGCAACGAACCGTATCAATTTACCTATATCTATCGTCTGGAATTAGATATTCCGAAAGGTGCATCCAAAATTATCTTACCCGATAACGAAAATATCGTTGTATTTGCTGCAACAGCAAGCATCGATCCTGCCAATGATGTAAAACCGGCGATAGAACCGAGAGCTTTGCCTAAACAGACACGGGTAATCGAATATGCCAAAAATTAAGTAAAAGGAAAATTTCAAGACCAGACACCCTGATGGAACAATTCATCAGGGTGTCCTGTTTTTATTATATATTCACAAGTATTTCTTATACAGAATATTGTGCCTATTCCCTTTTTATATTAATTTTGAAGCCCAAAACAATGTTGATTTTTCACCACTTTAGGCTGGTATAAGTTGTCAATATATGACACAGACAATTAAAAGACAAAACCAACATTCATAGAATAGTTATATCTATTTTAATCCCACTTAAAACATATTTTAGGACATAATCAAATATTGTATATTACTATAGTATATAAATATATTTATACTTTACTGATTTACAAACCTATATGAGCATTAATCTTTTTAAAAATATAAATTTTAGACTTTTGTTATTTTATTTTCTGACCGCAATTTGTGCTGCAATATCCATAGAGATATTGCAATACAACATAATGCAAAACCTTAGATTTGCATCCGAGGATTACAGATAAAATAGAAAGGATAAATTTGTGAAGCAAAGAAAGGGTGCAGGAAGTGAACCTGATAATGTTAAGGAGATATAAGCTCCATTTTCATAAGCGGACTTCCTGCTTGTTTGAACCTAGGCCCAGATAGTAGGTTAACACCCATTGTTAAGGTAGTTAGGTTAAGTTCAATCCTTTTCTTTACAAAAACATTAAAGACAAAAGTATGGAAAATTTTTATTTTATCGGTGTGGACGTATCGAAAAAGAAGTTGGACTTCTGTGTGATGTTTGAAGGAAAGGTTGTGCATGAAGAAGAAACAGCCAACCATCAAAATGCAATCATGGCATTGCTGCATCAATTTGAAGAAGACTATGGCATAGCGGGTGGTCAAATGCTTGTTTGCGCGGAACATACCGGACAATACACCTTCCCTTTGGCGTGTGCCTGCAAAGCCGTAGAATGCAAACTTTGGCTTGAGAACCCTGCTGAAATCAAATACTCATCCGGTGTTCAGCGAGGAAAGAATGACAAGGTAGATGCCAAACGTATTGCCATCTATGCCAAACGCTTTCAGGACAGGGTGCAGTATTATGAACGTCCTACGGAAGATATTGAAAGATTAAAGCAGCTTGAATCTGAACGTACATTGTATGTGACGGATTTGGCCAAATATAAAGGACAGATGAAAGACCAGAAGGACTATATGCCGAGAAAATTGTATGAACGCAAAATGAAGCGTTTGCAGACGTTGATGGATGACTTGGAGAAAGCTATACAAGCCATTACATACGAAATGGATGAAGTGATAGCTTCCTGTCCTGTACTGTGCAGGCAGAGGGAGCTGCTGATGTCCATAGACGGTGTGGGGCGTGTAGTAGCGACCAACATGATAATCACTACAGAGGCCTTTACTCGTTTTGATGATCCGAGCAAATTCAACTGTTATGCCGGGGTAGCTCCATTCTCTTATTCTTCCGGAAGTTCCCAGCACTCGAAAGCGAGAGTGTCACATAGGGCGGACAAAGTGATGAAAAGACTTCTTCACTTGGCTGCCGTGGCAGTAACACATCGGATTGGCGGTGAACTGAAGAAATATTACGAAAGGAAAGTTGCCGAAGGCAAGAACAAAATGTCCGTAATCAATGCGCTGCGAGCTAAAATTGTGGCAAGGATGTTTGCGGTCATCAAAAGAAATGAGAAATATAAACCTATTTTATCGTAAATAATTTGCAAAAATCATAGTAGTATGAAACATCTGCATTTACATTAATAATCAGAAAATTCAGAAGCCTGTTCGATGCGTGCATGCTCATGCTTCCTTTTTTTCTCATGAACAAACGGAAATGGATAATTTTCATTTTATTATTTCTCTTGGATATATTTTGTTTATCTCAAATATGGTATTTCAGGACATATCAGACTCTGATGCCCTTTTCATCCTATTTTTTATTCGACAATGTTTCCGAGTTGCTGATAAAAAGCATTATCGGATCTATTCATCCGGCAGATATATGGGTCATTCTGCCCACCATACTACTATTATTTTTGTACTTAGGATTTTATAAAAACAATACCGAAGCATACGAACCTCTCCCAAAACGTATCGCTTACGGGGCAATGATATTCATAATTTGTTCTTTCGGGTATCTTGCAACACCATTAAAAGCAGCGATAATAAAAGATCCGAACCGCCCGTCTCCTTGGATAAGATGGACTGCATCTTTCGGACCGTCATTCTATGTCGAAGCAAACGGACTTGTTCCTTACTTTGTTTATACTTTAACTAAAGCGACAACAACTTCAAAAAAAATAACACCAGAAGAAAAAAACTATATCGACCGGTTCATTTTGTCAAAAGAAAAAAAACAAATGCACAATACGATTCTCGATCATCCCCGAAAAAATCTGATCATCATTATCGTCGAGTCTCTCAATTCATGGCTATTAAACAGAACCATAGACGGAATCGAAATAACTCCCAACCTAAACCGTTTTATAAAAGAAGACTCTGGTTATTTCGGCTTTGCATATTCTTCCCCAAGTAAAAGACGGCAGATCAAGCGACGGACATCTTATGATCAATACGGGAATTCTACCTCTGCAATCAGGAGCAGCGGCAACAACCTGCAAAACAAAACATTTTCCATCATTAGCCGATGCCCTAAAACCTTATGGTTATTATAGCCTCAATATTATCAGCGATGCCGGAAACTTTTGGAATCAAAAAGAAATGTCCAAAGCCTTCTCATTCGACACGCTTTATGACAAAAAATGTCTGGAAAAAGACGATATGATACGCGGCAGTATCAGCGATAAATCTCTGATGCAACAAAGTTTTAGAATTATAAAAAATTTGCCCGAACCCTTCTTCTGTCAGATCGTAACCGCCTCGACACACATGCCTTACGACACTCCTATAAATAAAACCCGGATATCCGAGTCCAAGCAATTTACTTCTACGGTAAGAAACTGTATGGAGGCATTCCATTACACAGATCAGGCAATCGGTTCTTTTATCGATTCTCTGAAAAAGAACAATTTATATAAAAATTCAACGATAGTCATCGTCTCCGATCATGATGAATTAGGTAAAAACGTTTTAGACGGCAGAAAAAAAGAAAACTATCTGATAGAGAAACCGCGATGATTATTCTAAATGCCCCACTTTCTCTAAATTATAAAAATATTATGGGACAAATCGACATATACTCGACTTTACTCGATGTCATGGGCTTGAACAATTATTCATGGAGAGGAATGGGACACAGCATTTTACAATATCCCGTATCCAGTGCCGTACACTGGGACAAAAAATCGATATACGGAAATAACGACTCTCCTCTTATACCTGATCAAATAAAAGCTTGGGACATATCAAATCTTATTTTATCCAAAGATTATTTCGGATCTTCTGCCTCTCGTCCAAAATAAAAAGGTTCAAGATATTCTAAACGACATAGTCTTCTACCAAGAGCTTATTCAAAATTTTCGATAAGAATATATTATCAGGTCATTTCTGTATTTTCTTCCGGTCTGCTTCTCATTTTCATTCTTCAGATTACCCGCTATCGTCCTTATAAAGGACTCAAATAAATTTATTACCGAAAATAAAAAGGGAGAACATAATGCTCTCCCTTTTTCAATATAACATAGATGAAAATCAATCTTCTACTTCAACACCCCACTGTTGTTTTGCAAGACGTTTGTAGTTATTATATCTCCATTTTGCATTATCTTGAGCAGCTTGGAATAATTCGGCGGCTTCGTTCGGATATTGTTTCATTACAGAAGCGTAACGAACTTCACCCTTCAGGAAGTCTTGGAATCCGCTCCAATCCGGTTCCT
>ERZ773139.967-NODE-967-length-35486-cov-3.271373_pt1 | contig 35486 bp, 22 predicted proteins | sample MGYA00580854_ERZ773139 | MGnify/ENA primary metagenome ERZ773139 (study PRJEB29015, sample SAMEA2737809) | human gut metagenome | biome: human gut; feature: human-associated habitat; material: faeces | place: China | collected 2012 ...
TCCTTTGTGAGAAATGCAGAGTGTATCCTGGAGATCCGGGCTTATCTGAAGTCTCTCGGAGCACCGTTCATTCCGATCATTGCAAAAGTTGAAAATTCAGAGGGAATTGACAATATTGATGAAATCATCCGTGCAGCAGACGGTGTTATGGTTGCCCGTGGAGATCTCGGTGTGGAGATTCCGGCAGAGGAAGTTCCATATTTGCAGAAGATGATCATTCAGAAGTGTAACAGTCACTTTAAGACAGTTATTACAGCAACCCAGATGTTGGATTCCATGATTCGGAATCCACGTCCTACAAGAGCCGAGGTAACAGACGTTGCCAATGCTGTTTATGACGGAACAGATGCAGTGATGCTTTCCGGTGAGACTGCACAGGGCAAGTACCCGGTGGAGGCACTTCAGATGATGGTTCATATCATTGAAAATACAGAGCAGCACTTAGATTATGAGGAGATGCTTGAGAAGGAGTATGGTCATTTAAAGAGCGGTGTATCCAGTGCCATTGGATATTCCTCCGTACTTGCTGCTGCAAATCTGAATGCAAAGTGTATTCTGACGCCAACTGTTTCGGGTGCAACTGCAAGGGTGGTTTCCAATTTAAGACCGAGACAGGAGATTCTTGGAATCACACCGAACGAAAGAACTTTAAGAAGAATGTCCATATACTGGGGAGTCAGACCGCTGAAGTCTCTGGAGCATGACAATACGGAGGATATCTGCGAGAATGCTATGGAGCTTGCAAAAGTAAAGAAGTATGTAGAGCAGGGGGATGTAGTTGTCCTGACGGCAGGAATCCCTTCTCCGAATGTAGGAAAAGAAAGAAGTTATACAAGCAATATGATGCGAATTGCTACGATCGACTGATCTCGGGAAGACAATGATAGAATGAAACCCTTACAGTTCTTCAATAAAAAGAAGAGCTGTAAGGGTTTTTGTCTGCTATATAGGTTCTTAGTTCCCCTGTGCCGGATATTCTACAAGATCCAGCACAGAGTTATGGATCAGATAATCATAAACTTCAGCCAGTTCTTTTGGTTCATAAGCGACATCATGAGTTATGGCGTATTTGATAGAATCAGCCAGCCCGAAGGTATAAAATCTTGCAAGACTCTCTTTGGTCAGAATCTTCAGACGGGAAGGAGCTTTCAAAGGATATTTGTTGAACAGGAAAAAGATCAGTTCATAAATAAACTGGAACATCTGCTCTTCAAAAGAATTTGGACCTTCGATCAGGTACAGCTTTTTATAAAATGCCCGGTCTTTAGAAAGACAGGAACAGAGAAGCAGAAAAATATCATTTTCCAGGTGATTTTCAATGAGTACGTCGATTTTTTCCCTGATCTCTTTTTGGAGAATATATTCAAGAATCCCGTATTTATCCTGAAAATGCTTATAAAAAGTAGGACGTATGACACCGGCACCGTCAGTGATCATTTTGATCGTTATCTTATCAAATGGAATCTTAAGGATCAGTTCTCTGAAAGATAGAGTCAGCAAATCTTTGGTAAGTTCTTTTTTATCTTCCATATGTCATCCCATTCCTTTCCGTAAGTCTGCTTTGCAGATTATACCATAAAACTTAAAAGGAAGAAAGTTCAAAGGATACAAAATTTCAAAAATGTAGCCTGTCCAATACAAATCTCAAAAAATGTCTGATCAGAGATACAGTTTAAAAAAGCTGATTCTTAATGAAATAAAAAAAATAGAGTAGAATATCTGGAAAAGGAGGAAATTTCAAAAGGCATAGCTGAAAGGAGAAGATTATGTCATGGATTGAAATTATTTTAATCGGTGCAGGTCTTTCGCTGGATGTTTTTGCATATGCATTATGCAGAGGTGCTGTAGTTGGTGAAATTGACAAAAAAAGCCTGGTGATTCTGGGAGGCGGGTTCACGCTCTGGAATCTGATCAGCCTGACGGCTGGAAATTTTGTGGCAAAGATACCGGTTGTTTCAAAAAATGCAGAGTATGCGGCCAATGACTGGAAATATATATCGGTTGCGATTTTTCTTGGACTGGGCATTTATCTCATCATCAAAGCGGCAAGAGGAAAAGAAATAGAAGAGCGAAAGGCAGAAAGACTGGAATCGAGGCAGTTTGCAATGTGGATGGCAATTACCAGCCTTGATGTATTTATAGCAGGAATTGGATTTGGATTCCTGGATACAGTTTTTTTTAAGACGTTTATAGTGATCCTTCTGATCACTCCGGTCAGTGTGATTGCCGGACTATATGCCGGATGGTGGGCAGGGTGTCAGGCAAGAAAGAAAATTGTGGCAGTTGGTGGCTGTCTGCTTCTGATCGGAGGAATTGAACTTCTGATTCGGCTGACGTAAGAGGCAGGAAGGACAACGATAAGAAATCAGGATACTATAAGAAAGCTGGTATATGCTGATAAAATAGAAGGGTAAATTGAGAAAAAAAGACGAAAGAAAGGACCGGGAACTTCCGGAGAAAAGGTGAAAAAAATGGCAGGTTTAAAATTTCAGGCACAGAGAGCAGCATTCAGCGTGGCAGCAGATGCAGTTTTAAAGTATGTAAATAAGAATGACGACAGAACAAAAGCACTTCTGAAGGTTGTAGATCTGACGGAAAGTTTCGCAAAAGACCGGTTTAAACCGGAGTCATATGAAGCAGCAAGAAAAATGATCCAGGATCCTGAAAATAAGTGGATGCAGTATCTGAACCGTTTATTTGATGAGGTAAGCCCGAATGTATTAAAGACGACAGCGCTGAACCTTGGATTTGATGCAATGCTTTATGGAACCAAAGTGATGCATGAGGCAAGAGAAAAATATCAGTGTAATGTACCGTGGCTGATCCTGATGGATCCGACGAGTGCCTGTAATCTGAAATGCACCGGATGCTGGGCAGCAGAATACGGACATTTGCTGAATCTGTCTTTTGAAGATATGGATCGTGTGATCACGCAGGGGAAGGAGCTTGGTATTTATCTGTATATGCTTACCGGCGGAGAACCGCTTGTGAGAAAAAAAGATATTATCCGGTTATGTGAGAAGCACAATGACTGCGAATTCCATGCATTTACGAATGGAACGCTTGTAGATGAAGAATTTTGTAATGAGATGGAACGGGTAGGAAATCTGACTCTTTCCATCAGTCTGGAAGGATATGAGAAAGTTAATGATGGTCGTCGTGGAAAAGGTGTCTATGAAAAAGTCATGCATGCGATGGATCTTCTGAAAGCTCATGGACAGATCTTTGGAACATCGATCTGCTATACAAGAGCCAATATTGAGACGGTTACATCCGATGAATTTTTGGATATGATCATTGAAAAAGGATGCCGTTATGCATGGTATTTCCATTATATGCCGGTTGGAAATGATGCGGCAGTAGATCTGCTTCCGACAAAAGAGCAGAGAGAGTATATGTATCACCGAGTAAGAGAAATCCGTGGCTTTACCGGTGGAAAGCAGATTTTTGCATTTGATTTCCAGAACGACGGAGAATACGTTGGAGGATGTATTGCAGGAGGCAGAAATTACTTCCATATCAATGCAAATGGAGATGCAGAGCCATGTGTATTCATCCATTATTCCAGTGCCAATATTAAAGAAGTCAGTGTACTGGATGCATTACGCCAGCCATTATTTATGGCTTACCATAATAACCAGCCATTTAATAAGAATCATCTCCGTCCATGCCCGATGCTTGAAAATCCTGAAAAATTACAGCAGATGGTACATGAGACCGGTGCAAAGTCAACCGATCTTCAGTCACCGGAGAGCGTAGAGCATCTTTGTGGAAAATGCGAACAGTACGCATCAATATGGAAAGAGAAAGCGGATGAACTGTGGGAAAAATCAGGAAAAGCAGAGAAAGAAGAAAAAAAAGCCTGAAATGAAGGCTGCAGAAAAAGAAAGCTGTAGAAGAAAAAAGCTGTAAAAGAAAAAACGGTAGATAAAAAATGGTGTGATCTGAAAAGTGGGATCACACCATTTTGCTGTTATCAGTTTGCTGAAAGAATTGATTTTACATGTTCGACTTCTTCACGAGTGGCTTTCTCTGCCGGAACATAGTAACTTTTTTCACGGGCGATCTGATACAGCTTTTCCTGTGACATCTCGCACTGGGAGCGGATCTGCTTAAGACACTGCTTAAGTTCCTTATTTTCTGTCTGTGGGATCATATCCCCGAACATTTTTAATTCACCGTTGACACCGGTGAGGGCATCGGCAACCATTGTCTTTTCGTTCATGATCATTCCTCTTTTCTATTTCATTTTGGAGTTCCCTGCTGAAATTTTATGCTGTGGACTGAAGCTGTTTATAAAAATTTCATCAGTTCCTGCTTATTTTTCATTGCGGAATCTGCCGCATCCTGAAATAATTTTTTGACTTCCGGGTCTTCTGTCTGAGAAGCGTAGTCTGTCATTTTTGAATAAGTTGTTGCATATCCGCCAATCAGATGGCGGAGATTCTGCAGATCGAGAATGGATATCTCTCCCATGGTTTACTTCCTCCTTGTCAGTCAGTTTTAATTGCGAAGCATACGATCAAAAGATCCGGTGGATCTTTTTCGGTACGGGAATAGTATGGTTTATTTTGCAGAAATTATTCACCGGAAACAGAACAATGTTCTACAAAATTTTTAAAAAGTGTCCGCATTTCAGGAGAAGTGCGGAACATGCATTCAGGATGCCATTGGACACCGACACCAAAAGGATAATCTTTCAGTTCGATCGCTTCAATCGTTTCGTCACAGGCACGGGCAGTGACTATGATGCCTTTTCCGGTGAGATTGACAGCCTGATGGTGGAAACTGTTGACATAGAGAGAAGTTCCGAGACATTTCCGTAAATGTCCTGTCCTGCCGATACGGATTTTATGACTGATATCACTGCGAACATCGGTTTGTTGCATATGATCCAGTGTCTTTCCGGGAATCAGAGAAAAATCCTGCCAGATCGTCCCACCACAGGCAACGTTCAGAAGCTGCATTCCCCTGCAGATGGCGAAGACAGGTTTACGGGAAGAAAGAATCTGTCTCATCAGATGCAGTTGAAAAATATCGGTAGAGATGCTTGTACGTCCGTTCCCGGGAAGAGGGGATTCACCAAAAAGGAGCGGTGTGATATCGCCGCCTCCGCAAAAGAGAAATCCATCACAGAGGGAAACATACTGATTCAGCAGATCTTCTGAGCGTACCAGAGGCAGAAGAAGGGGAAGTCCATGAGAATACCGGACAGACTGGATATAAGGATTGGAGACAAACTGATGATTTCCCTCCAGTCCGCAGATGACGATTCCGATTTTTGGCTGCATAAAGATCCTCCTGTTCTGATGACTGCCGGTGTCCGGCAAAAATTCTGTTATGAAACTGTGGATTATGATGTATGATAGAGTATGAAAGAAATGAAAAAAATATACATAGGACTGAGGTGAGTGTCATGAAATGGATGGATATGCATTGTGATACAGTAAGTGAATTATTTAGAAAGAGAAGTGAAGGAACGCTTTGGAAAAATAAATTGTGTGTGGATATCGAGAGATTGAAGAAAAGTGATTCTGTTGCACAATTTTTCGCATGCTATGTAAATGCAGCGGAATATCCGGGATGGGAAGAAGCTTTTGATGCAGCAGAAAAACTGATCCAGTCGGTGCATGAAGAGGAAGCGAAAGAATTTTGTGTTGCAGGATCAGGGGCAGAACTGGAAGCAGCGGAGCAGGCAAAGAAGTATGCAGGGATACTTACGGTAGAAGAAGGTGGTGTGCTGAACGGAAAAGCAGAACGGGTGGAACAGCTTTATGAACAGGGCGTCAGATTACTCACCCTGACCTGGAATTATGAGAACTGTATCGGCAGTCCCAACAGCAGAGATACAGAGGTCATGCAGCGGGGGCTGAAGCCATTTGGAATCGAAGTGGTCAGACGAATGAACGAACTTGGGATGCTGGTGGACGTATCCCATCTGTCGGACGGAGGATTCTGGGACTGCATCCGGTACAGTACTGATCCTATTGTAGCGTCTCACTCAAATTGCAGGGAACTTTGCAGACATCCGAGAAATCTGACGGATGAGATGCTCCGTGCAGTGGGCGAAAAAGGCGGTGTTGTGGGATTGAATTTTTATTCTGCTTTCCTGACTGAAAAGAAAGAGAGGGCAGGACTGGAAATGCTGGCAGAACATGCAAAGCGGATGATCCGGATGGCAGGAGAAGATGCAGTGGCACTGGGAACGGATTTTGATGGATTTGAAAGAAAAGATCTGCCGGAAAAGCTGGAAGGAGCAGAGAGGATAGAACTGGTATGGGATGCATTTCAGAAAGCGGGGATCACGTCACGGCAGACAGAAAAGATCGCTTATGGGAATCTTTTCCGTGTGATAGAGGCAGGATGTGGAAAAACATCAGTATCCTGAAAAAAGTGCGGAAAAATGCAGGGAAAAAGAAGATACAGTGAGAGGAAAAGTCCTTTGGTAATGATAAAAAAGTAGTCAGGTAAGCAAGGATATGGTAAAATAAAAAAAGTGATTTGATAGTGCAGTTTTCATATTCTGTGCAAGAGGATCAGAAGAGAGAAGAGGAGGAAATTGTAACATGGAGAACAAAAGAATTATTCAGGTTGATGAGAAAGTTCCATTTAAGATGCTTGTTCCATTGAGTATTCAGCATATGTTTGCGATGTTCGGTGCTTCAGTACTTGTGCCATTTGTATTTGGAATCAATCCGGCAGTTGTATTATTCATGAACGGTCTTGGGACTTTATTATTCATCCTGATCACGAAGGGGAGAGCACCGGCATATCTTGGTTCGAGTTTCGCGTTTCTTGCACCGGCTGGAATTGTTATCTCAAAATGGGGATACAGTTATGCACTGGGAGGCTTTGTTGCAGTCGGATTCTGCGGATGTGTTTTATCTCTGATTATTTATAAGTTTGGATCGGACTGGATCGATGTGGTACTTCCACCGGCAGCCATGGGACCGGTAGTAGCACTGATCGGTCTGGAACTTGCAGGAACAGCAGCATCAAATGCAGGACTGAAAGATGAAGTGATCGACAGTAAGAATGTGATTGTGTTTTTAGTAACGTTACTGACGGCAGTACTTGGATCGGTTGTATTCCGCAAGTTCCTTGCCGTGATCCCGATCCTGATTGCGATTATTTCCGGTTATGTGGCAGCTGCGGCGTGTGGTATCCTTGATTTCTCAGAAGTTGCTGCAGCACCGCTTTTTTCACTCCCGAATTTTTCAACACCAAAGTTCAAATGGGAGGCGATCGTGATCATTCTTCCGGTACTTCTGGTCATTGCATCGGAGCATATCGGACATCAGATCGTAACAAGTAAGATCGTCGGAAGAGATCTTTTAAAAGATCCGGGACTGCACAGATCTTTATTCGCAGATAACTTTTCGACTATGATCTCCGGCCTGATCGGTTCTGTACCGACAACGACTTACGGAGAGAATATCGGAGTTATGGCAATGACAAAGGTTTACAGTGTCTATGTGATCGGAGGAGCAGCGGTGCTGTCCATTATCTGTTCCTTTATCGGAAAGATGACAACTCTGATTAATACCATTCCAGGTCCGGTGATCGGAGGAATCTCCTTCCTGCTGTATGGTATGATCGGTACATCGGGTATCCGTATTCTTGTTGAATCTCAGGTGGATTATGGTAAGTCAAGAAATATGGCAATGACATCCGTTATTTTTGTAGTAGGATTGTCAGGCATTACGGTACAGTTTGGAAGTATCCAGTTATCAGGAATGGTACTGGCATGTGTGATCGGTATGTTGATGGGACTGATGTTCTATGTACTGGATAAGCTGAAACTGACGAATGACAGAGAAAGTGAATAGATAGAAATTCTATGAAAACTGCTACAGAGCAGTGATACAGATACAGACGAAAATAAAAAGGAATATTTCTTTATGGATCGATATAGCTGGCACACTATACAAAGGTTCATAAGAGATGTTCCTTTTTTTGACTTGACAGGAAAGATTTTGCAGAGTATATTTAAATCGTAAGTAGTAAGTAATAAGCAGTAAGCAGCGAGTGGTAAATGGCAGATGATTGAAGTCATGAGAAAGATCATTTACGGAGAAAATAATTGAAACTGAGAAGGAGGAACGGGGATGAGCGAGTTAAACTTATCAGAGCAATATGCACTGATAGCATTGGAAGGACAGGAGAGCCTCCACAGATCCATGGCAAAAAGTGCGGTGCTTCGTGCGGTCATGGCAGCAGAAGTGCTGATGCCGGTTTTGGAAAAAAAAGGCTGTTCTTTATCTGAATTTGCTGAAGAAGCGGAGAAAGCGGTACAGGCAGCTAAGAATATGAATAAAAAGGAAGAGCGTCAGATTGAGCAGAAAGTGAAAGAATCTTTGGAAAAGGTCTGTTGTGCGAGATCCCGGATCTTCTTGGCTGTGATCTGAATTATTATTCGGCAGGGATTGAACTGAAATCATATCGGAGTGAAGAACAGACTTATTTCAGGATCAGGGAAGGTCTGCGGGCAGAAATTCTGGATGACGGAGAAATTACGATGGAGTGTCTGAGTCTTCTGTGGCTGCTGCGTGAAAGCGGCTGTATCCATGAACTGTTTTCAGTAGCGGAGCAGGAAAGGGTACTTGAACGGGTGAATGGAGTGGCTGCGGAGAACGAATATTGCAGGATCTTGTGGGAAAAAGAATTTCACAGTATTTTTGAGAGTTTTACCGGGCGTTTCCTGCGGGCAAAAAGTAAACTGTTTGAAAATCCTTATTTAGAGGGAGTCAGTCTGGCATTCCCATATCTGGAGAGAAGAAAAGCAATCTTTATTGACTGTGTGGTGTTTGGGACGAATGTAGAAGAACGGAGAAGTGCTGCAGTTGATTTTTTGAGAAAGATGGGACATAATGTGGAGGAAGTCAGATCAGGCAGCGAGACACTCCTGAAAATAGACCGTATGTATTATCGTATTTTCCCGACAACAAGAAGATCCTATCAAGTGCCGATCCAGGGTGTAAATCTTGTTCCGGTATACTGGTAGAGAAGAAAAGGTGAGAAAATGTCCAGACAGAGAAGCATGGAAGTAATAGAACAGTCAGAGTATGTAACAATCGGGGAGCTTGTCAGGCTGACCGGTGTGAGATACAGTACACTGAAGTTTTATACGGAAGAAGGGATGCTGCCATTTGAGCAGGCAGAGGAAAATCTGACCCGGCGTTACAGACGGGAAGAAAGTATAGAGATGATCTATAAGATTCGGAAAATGCGAGAAGAAAAAATGACGATCCCGGAGATAAAAGGAAAAATAAAAGGATAAAACTCTTTGAAGAAAAGCCAGGACAGATCGTGAGAAGGATGAAAAGTAAAAAAAAGTCGGGGGCTTTTGCCCCCGACATAATCGTAAGATTTATCGGAAAGAATTATTTCTTCTGAGTCTCAACTTCCTGCATCTTCATTGCACGAACCTTCAGTGGCAGTCCGAACAGATTGATAAATCCGTCAGCATCATGATGGTCATACAGATCACCTGTAGTGAAGCTTGCAAGAGATTCACTGTACAGAGAATAAGGAGATGTCTCGCCGGCACGGATGATATTTCCCTTGTAAAGTCTGAATTTGACTTCACCGGTCACATACTGCTGCGTTACATCGACAAATGCCTGGATGGCTTCACGCAATGGTGTATACCATTTTCCCTCATATACGATCTGTGCGAATTTATTTCCAAGGTCTTTTTTAACTTCATATGTAGCACGGTCAAGGACAAGCTCTTCAAGCTGTTCGTGAGCAGCCATCAGGATCGTTCCGCCAGGAGTTTCATAGACACCACGGGATTTCATTCCAACGACACGGTTCTCAACGATATCAACAATACCGATTCCATGCTTTCCGCCAAGTTCGTTCAGCTCTCTGATGATATCAGAAACTTTCATTTCTTTTCCGTTGACGCTCTTCGGAACACCGGCTTCAAAAGTCATTGTAACGTATTCATCTTTGTCAGGAGCTTTCTCAGGAGTCGTGCTTAATACGAGCAGGTCATCATAATTTGGCTCGTTGGCAGGATTTTCAAGCTCCAGCCCCTCATGGCTGATATGCCATAAGTTACGGTCACGGCTGTAGCTGTGCTTTACGTCAAATGGAAGATCAATGCCGTGCTGCCTGCAGTATTCAATCTCGTCTTCACGGGACTGCATTGTCCATACATCTGTCATACGCCATGGAGCGATGATCTTAATATCAGGAGCAAGTGCCTTAATTCCAAGCTCGAAACGAATCTGGTCATTTCCTTTTCCTGTAGCACCATGGCAGATGGCTACCGCACCCTCTTTTCGTGCGATCTCAACCAGTTTCTTTGCAATCGCCGGACGGGCCATGGATGTTCCGAGAAGATATTTGTTCTCATAAACTGCACCTGCTTTTACGCAAGGTACAATGAAGTCATCACAGAACTCATCAACGATATTTTCAATATATAATTTAGAAGCTCCGGAAAGCTTTGCTCTTTCATCCAGTCCGTCAAGCTCTTCTCCCTGACCGCAGTCGATGCAGCAGCAGACAACATCATAATTAAATGTCTCTTTCAGCCAGGGAATGATCGCTGTGGTATCAAGACCACCGGAATATGCCAATACAACTTTTTCTTTACTCATTTTTCATGCCTCCTGAATGTAATTTATACCTCTTTGGTTCTGGGTAAGATACCGAGAGGGGATCCTGCGAAAACCGCAGTCCTGTCAATCTCCGCTTCGATAAGCTACAGAATACTATACACTAGATTTTATAATTATGCAAGAGAAAATTTATAAAATCAATTAATATACATAAAATATGCAAATATATGCATAAAAATACAAAAATATTCCTGCATATGCATAAAATTCAGAATGACAGATGCAGGAATGAGTGACGATCCGGTGATTTAACGTACCAAAGAAGAAGCCATTCTGCGGTAAGTATGGCGTTTCCCGCGGATCGCAACGCTGTAGGCAGTGATATTTTCAGGAAGAGCCATTCCCATATATCCGCTGTCTCCGATATGATGGATGTCTGCCCCTGCCATCTTGCACATCAGAGCAATCTGACGGATCGTTGCCTTATCCGCCCCTTCCTGGGAAGTACCGATCGTAGTCATGGCGAGAGCTTCTTTTGCATGGGCCTGACGGATCAGGGTACGTGCATACTCCAAAGTGATGCCCGGAACAGTTCCGGGAGCCGGAAGCAGGATCACATCAGCTCCGGCTTTAATAAACTGATCCACATCTTCCGGTGTGAGAATGTTTTCACCTGCTTCAGAAGCAATACCGGAAGCGTGCATTTTTCCGGCAGTCAGGATGACCCGGTCACCAACTGCTTCTTTCAACTGGGTAAGTGCGTGAATGATGGCCTGATTTTCTACCCCGATTCCCGGATTTCCGGTCAGAATGATCATATCAACCCCCATGTCAGCCGCCTTTTTTGCATTTTCCACCGTGGCACAGCGTCCTGAAGTAAGATCCCAGACAGATTCTTCTTCCTGACTGGATTTTGGCACATACGCAACAGGCTCCAGATTGATGGCAACCATTTTCCCGGTCAGTCTTTTGATTTCCCGGATCGTATCCTCCGGGGCAACATCAGGAAGTCCCTGGATTATTGGGTGATTCACATCAAAGATATTGAGCATGATCAAATCGGATCCCAGCGAAGCAACAAATTCTGCATTCGTGATATTTACAAGCATGGGTGTAACCGTTCCAATCGTTTCAGTGGCAAGTACGCGGCCCTCACTCTCGGCGATCGCCCTGAGCAGATCCTCTTTTGTATAAGCTGCCAGTTCACGGGCAGTACAGTCTATCAGTCTTTTTTTCATTTTACAGATCCTTCTTTCTTTTTAAAATATTGGGTATCTGAGTATCAGTATATAACAGATGAATGCAGAATGGGAAAAATAATAAAATTACCCGGGAAAAATACAAGGTCGTTGCAAAAAAAATCTGAATCCGATAAGATGATGTCGGGGGCTTTTGAACCCGACATCATCTTATTATAGAAGAGCAAAAAAGAGGTCAGGAAAATGAAGGAAAAAATAAAATGCACGATCCGGTACAGCATTCTGGCACTGGTCACCGGAGTGGCAGTCGGTGCCATTGATACAATCTTCGGAAGAGGACTTTTATGGCTGTCAGATTTCAGGACAGCTCATTACAGATATCTGCTGCCATTTCTTCCGGTTGCAGGACTGCTGATCGTGTGGATGTATCACCGGTTCAGTGAAGAAAGTCTGAAAGGAATGACGCTGGTACTGGAAACCGGACAGAAAAAAAGAAAATCGATCCCACTGGCACTTGTTCCACTGGTAATCGTTGGAACATGGCTGACGCATCTGTTTGGAGGAAGTGCGGGAAGAGAAGGAGTGGCAGTACAGATCGGTGCTGTGATATCCCACGAGGCAGGAAAAAAATTTCGCTGCCCGGAAAATGACAGGATTATGCTGGTTGCCGGAATGGCAGCAGGTTTCGGAGGACTTTTTCAGACCCCGCTGGCAGCAGTCTTTTTTGCAATGGAGGTGATCGCTTCAGGATATATGCAGTATGAAGCATTACTGCCGGCAATGATCAGTGCTTACACAGCCGCTTTTACCTCTCATATACTGGGACTGGAAAAGTTTACAGCAGTGATCGGTGAGAAGCTGGATCTGTCAGAGACAAAGGTGATCCTGAGTCTGATCGTTCTTGGAATTTTGTTCGGGCTGGTCGGAAGACTTTTTTCAGGAACACTGCAATGGATGAAAAAACGGATGGGCAATGCCATAAAAAATCCATACATAAGGATCGGAGCAGTGGCAGTATTTCTTGCAGTTCTTTTGTTCCTTTTTCACGGAGGCAGATACAGTGGACTGGGAACGAACCTTATTTCAGCGGCCTTTGAAAATGGAACGATCTATGGGTATGACTGGATATTGAAGCTGGGATTTACGGTTCTGACACTGGCAATCGGCTTTCAGGGCGGAGAAGTGACACCGCTTTTCTCTATCGGGGCATCATTGGGAATCCTTGCAGGAAATCTGCTCGGTATTTCCCCTGTGGTCTGTGCAGCACTTGGCTATGCGGCTGTATTTGGCAGTGCGACCAATACACTGCTCGCTCCGGTTATGATCGGACTGGAAGTATTTGGAACAGAAAATGCAATTCCGCTGGTAGTTGTATGTATCCTTGCGTATCTTATGAATGGAGGAAGTTCTATCTATACTGCACAGCAGCGGGCAGTCCTGAAGCTGGATGGAGAGAAAGAAGCGGTCAGTGAAAGAGGGGCAACGGAAAAGCAGAAAAATAAAGCAATGAGACAGTGAAGGAGCTAAGAAGAGCAGGGGATGGAAAAGAAAGAAATAAAAATCTTCCGGGCGGGCAGAGAATCGCTGGAAGAAGCGGTCCGACTGGTACAGAGTACGGAAGAAAAGATGAAAGAAAAAAGCTGGTTTGTGGCAGAAAGCCTGGAAGAATTTGACCGGTGGATGAGGAAAGATCAGGGATGGCTGTATGTGGCAAAGGATTGCAGCAGCGGACAACTGGCTGGAATGTTTTTTGTTGTCCTGCCGGGGATGGAAGAAGAAAATCTGGGGTACGATATCGGTATGCAGGGCAGGCAGTTGTATGAGTGTGCCATTATGGATACGGTTGTGGTACTTCCTGAATAAAGAGGAATGCATTTACAATATGAAATGATGCAGACTGCGGAGCGAAAGCTTCACAAAGAGGGTTATCGTTATCTTCTCTGTACGGTTCATCCGGAAAATAAATTCAGCAGGGAGAATGTGAAAAGACAGGGATACAAAAAAATACTGACAAAAGAAAAATATGGTGGATTTTTGCGGGATATCTGGATGAAAGAACTGGAAAATATCTGAAATTGAGATTGGTTGCAGAAAGGCAACTTCCGTTGCAAAATGGCAACAAAGATTGCGATTGACTAACCCTGCGGATCTTTTCTAAAATGAAAAAAAGGAGGGATTGTTATGCAGGCGTTATCAGATGCAAAAGCAGGGGAGAACTATACGATCAAGTGGATGTTCGGACTTCCGGAAGTTTTGGAGTTCCTGCACAGTCATCATGTAGAAGAAGGATGTGATGTGCAGGTAATCCAGAAGATGACAGACGGAGTGATCATTGCAGTACAGGATACGAGATTTGTACTGGGAAATGAGATTGCAGACCGGATCCAGGTATGATAAAATAGGTTTCAATCAGAAACTGAAAGGAGACGGAATGATGGAAAGTTATATGCAGATGCTGGCAAAGCGTTCCAAAGATGCATCAAGAAGTGCTGCGAAGCTTGGCACAGCGGATAAGAACCGGGGACTGCTTGCAGTAGCAGATGAGCTGGTAGCAGAGCAGCAACTGATCCTGGATGCGAATGCAAAGGATATTGAAGCAGCGAAGGAAAAGGGCGTGAAGCAGTCGCTGATTGACCGACTGGAGCTTTCAGAACGGCGGATCGCAGATATGGCGGAAGGTCTCAGGCAGATCGCAGCACTGGATGATCCGGTGGGAGAGGTTCTCTCGATGAAGACGAGACCGAACGGTCTCAGGATCGGACAGAAAAGAGTGCCGCTGGGAGTGGTCGGGATCATTTATGAGTCCAGACCGAATGTGACGGCTGATGCATTTGGACTTTGCTTCAAGACCGGAAATTCAGTGATCCTCAGAGGCGGCAGTGATGCAATCTATTCCAATCAGGCGATCGTCCATGCAGTGAAGGACGGTCTCAGAAAAGAAAAGCTCAACCAGGATCTGATCATTCTGGTTGAGGATACGGACAGGAAAGTTGTCAATGAGATGATGAAGATGCATGGCTGGATCGATGTTCTGATCCCAAGAGGCGGGGCAGGGCTGATCGCAAATGTAGTTGCGAACAGCACCGTGCCGGTCATTGAGACGGGAACCGGAAACTGTCATATTTATGTAGATGAATCTGCGGATATCAGGATGGCAGCCGAGATCATCGAGAATGCCAAGACGCAGAGAATGGGTGTGTGCAATGCCTGTGAGTCACTGGTGATCCATTCCGGTATTCTTTCAAAGGCATTGCCGGAGATCGTGAAGAAGCTGAAAGCACATAATGTAGAGATACGTGGAGACGAGAGAGCCTGTGCAGTGAGCAAAGAGATCATTCCGGCTTCAGAAGAAGACTGGGGAACAGAGTACCTGGATGCAGTGATCTCAGTTAAGACAGTGGATTCGCTCCGGGAGGCGACCGATCATATCAACCGTTATAATACAGGACATTCAGAATCGATCATTACCAAAGATTATGCCAATGCATTGCAGTTTCAGGATGAGATCGATGCGGCAGCAGTTTATGTGAATGCGTCCACAAGATTTACGGATGGCTTTGAATTTGGATTCGGGGCAGAGATCGGGATCAGTACGCAGAAACTTCATGCAAGAGGTCCGATGGGACTGAATGCACTGACAACAACCAAATATATTATTTTTGGGAATGGACAGATAAGAAAATAGCAGGAAAAATATAAGGGTGAGACAGGAAAAGGCAGACCCGTTAAAAGGGTGTTCCGGCAGACTGTCCACCCTTATTTTGAAATACTACTTGCATAATATGCATAAAAGATGTATTATTATGCAAGTAAACCGCATGATATGCCAGATGAAAGCAGAGAATGGACTGAAAAGGAGAGGCAAATTTTTAGAGACAGTTTTTTTAATGGAAATACTTTACTTCCTATAAAAGGTGGTATATCATAAAATGATATGGCATATGGCAGTACGTTACCATAGCATAGTAAAAATGAAAGGACTTGAGAAGAATTATGATTAAAGTCGGAATTATCGGAGCGACCGGATATGCAGGCGGGGAGCTTGTTCGTATATTAATGGGACATAAAGATGCAGAAATTAAATGGTATGGTTCCAGAAGCTATGTGGATCAGAAGTATGCAGATGTATACAGGAATATGTTCCAGATCGTGGATGCAAAGTGCATGGATGACAATATGGAAGAGCTGGCAGATCAGGTAGATGTGATCTTTACGGCAACGCCGCAGGGACTTTGTGCATCGCTGGTCAACGAGGAGATCCTGTCCAAGACGAAGATCATTGATCTGAGTGCAGACTTCCGCCTGAAAGATGTCAATGTATATGAAGAGTGGTATAAGATCGAACATAAAGCACCGCAGTATATTGATGAGGCAGTTTACGGACTTTGTGAGATCAACAGGGATCTGGTAAAATCCGCAAAGATTGTTGCAAATCCGGGATGTTATACAACCTGCTCGATCCTGACAGCTTATCCGCTTGCAAAAGAAGGTCTGATCGATATGAGTACTTTGATCATAGATGCGAAGTCCGGAACTTCAGGAGCAGGAAGAGGTGCAAAGCTTCCGAATCTCTATTGTGAAGTGAATGAGAATATCAAAGCGTACGGTGTTGCAACGCACCGGCATACACCGGAAATCGAGGAACAGCTTGGCTATGCATCCGGTGAGAAAGTGGTCTTGAACTTTACACCACATCTTGTGCCGATGAACAGAGGAATCCTTGCGACAGAGTATGCAACACTGAAAAAGAAAGTTACATATGAAGAAGTAAAGGCAGTTTATGATCAGTACTATGCAAAAGAAAAATTTGTCAGAGTGCTGGATCGGGATGTATGCCCGGAGACGAAATGGGTAGAGGGCAGCAATTATGTAGATATCGGATTTAAGATCGATCCGAGAACGAACCGCATCATTATGATGGGGGCGATCGACAATCTGGTGAAAGGTGCGGCAGGACAGGCAGTACAGAATATGAATCTTCTGTTCGGTCTTCCGGAGGATGAAGGACTGGAATTAGTTCCGATGTTCCCGTAAAGCGATAAAGGTGGTATATAGATGATACGTGTAATGACGATTGATGATTATGACGGAGTGTATGCACTGTGGAAAAAGATCAAAGGATTCGGAATCCGCAGTATTGATGATTCAAGAGAAGGTGTAGAGCGTTTCCTGAAGAGAAATCCGACGACCAGTGTGGTTGCCGTTGAAGATGGAAAGGTGGTTGGAAGTATCCTGTGCGGACATGATGGAAGAAGAGGCTGTCTGTATCATGTCTGTGTGGATGAGGCATACCGGAGACATGGGATCGGAAAAGACATGGTCGTATATGCCATGAAAGCATTGCAGGACGAGAAGATCAATAAAGTATCCCTGATCGCATTTACCCAGAATGATATAGGAAATGCGTTTTGGAATACGATCGGATGGACAGAGCGTTTGGATCTGAATTATTATGATTTTACATTGAATGAGGCAAATATAACTGCATTTAATGAGCAGTGAGAAAAGTCTGCCGGTCAGGTGGCAGTGAGGAGAAAGGAAGCGGATACGATGGAGATAATCAAAGGCGGAGTGACGGCTGCAAAAGGATTTGAGGCAGCGGCAGTGGCAGCACAGATCAAATATCAGGGACGTACGGACATGGCACTGATCTACAGTGAAAAGCCATGCAAGGTTGCGGGAACATTTACGACGAATGTAGTGAAAGCTGCACCGGTCAGATGGGACAGGCAGATCGTGGAGAATAAGCAGAAATCACAGGCAGTGATCATTAACTCAGGGATTGCCAATGCATGTACCGGTGTAGAGGGAATGATGTACTGCCAGGAGACAGCAAAAGAGGCGGCAAAGGTACTCGGAATCGAAGAAGCGGGCGTGCTGGTCGGATCTACCGGTGTGATCGGAATGCAGCTTCCGATCGACAGGATCAAAGCAGGTATCTCAGAGCTTGCAAAAGTGAAAAAGGCTGGCATTGAGAGCGGAACAGAAGCAGCAAAAGCGATCATGACGACGGATACAAAGAAGAAAGAGGTTGCTGTGCAGTTCCAGATCGGAGATAAGACGGTAACGATCGGCGGAATGGCAAAGGGATCAGGAATGATCCATCCGAATATGTGTACCATGCTTGCATTTATTACAACGGATGCAGTTATTTCAAGAAAAGCTCTGCAGAAAGCCATGAGCAATGATGTGGAAGAAACTTATAATATGATCTCGGTAGACGGAGATACATCCACGAATGATACGGCTCTTCTGCTGGCAAACGGAATGGCAGGAAATAAGAAGATCAAAAAAGGAACACCGGAATTTGAGGTATTCCAGGAGGCTCTTCATTATGTCAATGAGACACTGGCAAAGATGATGGCAGGAGACGGAGAAGGTGCTACGGCATTATTTGAAGTAAAAGTGGTCGGTGCGAAGACGAAAGAGCAGGCCAAGACTCTCGCAAAGTCGGTTGTCTGCTCCAATCTGACAAAAGCAGCGATCGCGGGACATGATGCCAACTGGGGAAGAATTTTATGTGCAATGGGATATTCGGGTGCAAAGTTCGATTCGGAAAAGGTAGATCTGTATTTCGAGAGTACAGCCGGAAAACTGCAGATCATCAAAGACGGAACAGCCGTGGACTACAGTGAGGAAAAAGCAACAGAGATCCTTTCACAGGAAAAGGTAACAGCAACGGCTGATCTGAAGGCAGGGGAAGCAGAAGCAACAGCCTGGGGATGTGACCTGACTCATGGATACATCGACATTAATGCAGATTACAGAAGTTAAGGAGAATTTGAAAAAATGAACGATAATATGCAGAAATATCTTGAGAAAGCAGAAGTCCTGATTGAGGCACTGCCCTATATCCAACGTTTTAACCGTAAGATCATTGTTGTGAAATATGGTGGAAGTGCCATGGTAGACGAAGAACTGAAACGTCATGTGATCGAAGATGTGACACTTCTGAAGCTTTGTGGATTCAAACCGATCATTGTGCATGGCGGAGGAAAAGAGATCAGTAAGTGGGGCGGAAATCTTGCATTAAATAAAACAGTAACATGCTCAGGTACAAGAGATGAATGGTGGATGAAGGATGATCAGGGAAATATTAAGCCTGATGCTTACAATAATGTTAAGCCTGAAAACGCAGTTGACGGAAATACTTCAACTTCATTTACATCATATCAGGGAGATAACCAGTGGTTGACAGTTGACTTGGGACAGGCATATACAGTAGGAAGAATTGTTGTAGATTGGACTTCTGACGCCGGTAAGATTTATGATGTATTAGTTTCAAGTGATAACAAAACATGGACAACTGTTCATCGTGTACTTAAGGGATATGCTAACGCTACAGATAATTTCACTTTATATCAGACAGGTGTAAGATATGTAAAAGTATTAGGTTACACAAAAGTAGAAAGTGGTAGTGGTATGGGTATCAGAGAATTATCAGTATATTCATATAAGGAAGGGGATAGCAAGGCAAATGAAGAAATCCCAGAACTTCCAACAAGACAAATTTTAAAAGCAGGAAGCGGTTCATATGTTTCAGGAGAAATGTATAACGAAAAGAACAAACTTCCAACATTCATTAATGAAAAGAATATTAAAACACCTATTGACTCAAACAGTTGGTGGTCATCAGCAATGGTGCAGACATTTAGTAACTTACTTTGTGCTACACCACTTAAGGCTTCATTCTCAAAGAAAGGTCTTGGTGTTTTACTTGCAACAGCAGGATGGGTTCCAGAAAGAACTGAAACAACATTAGGTACTGACCAGAGTACAGAAACATCAAGAGATTTTTATTTAGTACCTGAAACACTTGAAACAACATCTGCATACGACAGAGTTGAAAATTATGGTGATTATTCTGTAGAATTAGGTCTTATGGATGAAGATGGTCTTAAGATGAAATCAACAGTTGTTAAAGGTTCACCATATATCTTCAATGAATTCAATAAGGATACTGTTGCATACTTAAGCGGTGAATCTATTACAGAATTCTTTAATGGAAAAGGCGAACAGATATTAGCTAAAAAAGGTGATACTGTTGTAACAGACCATATTGGATTCAAAACATTTGATGATGAAAACACAAAGGCAGTTAATGAGGGTACATACTACGAATTAAATGTTCCTGAAGGAACAGAATTCAAGGTTATGATTGCAGGTGGAAATTATAAGATTAAGATTACATTCCCATCAGTAGACCAGAATTATTTATCATTAGCAGGTATGAACAGTAAAGATGATATCGAAACTTACTATCAGCATGGATATGCTTTTGTAACAGATACATTAGTAACTTATTCATATAACAAAGATAATTCAAAGATTATTACAAATTACAAAGCAACTACAAAGTTAATGAGAGAAGGTTTCTCAAATGTAACGATGCATTGCTTATTCCCACATCAGTGGAAACATAGCGCAGATGTTGAGGGCGATAAGACTTTCACAACATATCCTTCAATCAGAGGTGATATGAAGTCAGTCTGGGCTAATGAATATTCAACAACACAGCAGTTCTCAGGTTTATTACCTACATTCGCAAAATCAAACAGCAAGATGTTTGATAGCAATGAAATGAAAGATTACTTAAATCAGGTAGTAGCATCAAAGATGGATACAGCTCCTGTATCAGATGCCTACTGGGAAGGTAAAAACGTTCACCCACTTGCAATCAGTGTTCTTATGGCTGATCAGTTAGGTGAAACAGAAATTAAAGAAAAATTATTATCAAAATTAAAGAGCATCATGGAAGACTGGTTCAACTATGATGGTGGGGATGATAGATGTTACTTTATCTACAATAAGGATTGGGGAACATTATATTATCCAGACAGTTCTTTCGGTGCTAACGCAGCTATCTGTGACCACCACTTTACATATGGGTATTTTATGTTTGGTGCAACAGTATTAGCAACATACGACAAAGAATTTTACAATGATTATAAAGATATGATTGAACTTATGGTTAGGGACTATGCAGATCCTGAAGAACCTGAAGATGATGGAAACATGTTCTGTAAGTTCAGATCATTTGACCAGTATTCAGGACATTCTTGGGCTGGTGGATACGCTGACAGCGATTCAGGTAATAACCAGGAATCAGCTTCAGAAGCATTATTCAGTTGGGTTGGTATGTACCTATGGGGTGAAGCAACTCAGCAGCAGAAGTGGATTGATGCAGGTGCATACGGATTCACAACAGAAATGGATGCGGTAGAACAGTATTGGTTCGATTATGATGAAACAAACTGGTTAGGGGATCATCCTGACAGAGATGCTGATAAAGTATATGATTACCCATTCCAGGGAACAGGTCAGATTTACGGTGCATCAATGGGTTATGGTACATATTTTGGTGGAGAACCATTATATGTATACGGAATTCAGTGGTTGCCAATTTCTGAGTACCTTACAAACTATGGTATGAATCAGGAAAAATGTAAAAAAGTATACCAGGGATTATGGGATGATACAAATTATGCCATTGAAATCGAAAGAAAGTTGCATGAAAAATATGTAGCAGAAGGTAAGACAGAGGATGCCGCATGGCATAACCCTGATACTTATGCAACACCTGATACAGGTTGGCAGCATATTACATGGCCATTCTTATCACAGACAGATGCAACAAGTGCATATAACTTGTTTGAAAAGAATGTAAGTAAGGTTCAGGTAGAAGATAGAGCAAATACACTTTGGTTTGTTTCAGCAATGGACGAAATTGGTCATAGAACAAATGACTATATGGTAGTTGGTAATATTCAGGGTTCTGTTTATGTAAAAGATGGAAAATACACGGCAGAAGTTTGGAACCCAACATCAGGAAGAAAAGTAGTACAGATTAAGAAGGCAGATGGAACATTAGTTGGTAAAGCAAGAATTGAAGCAAACTCAACTGTAAGCTTTAAGATTGATACAGAAAATTACTTCGCATACAAACAGGTTAAGAAACCTACAATTACAGCAACAGCTCTTAAAGATGGTGTTGTAACAGATGATGTAAACGGAACAACAGAATTTTCTGATACACAGTTAGTAGAACTTTCAGCAGAAGAAGGCGCAACAATCTACTATACAACAGATGGTTCAGCTCCAACAAAAGACTCAAAGAAATATACAGGTAAGATTTTAGTATCAAGTGATACAACAATTAAGGCAGTTGCAGTTGAAGATGGATGTATTGATTCATCTTATGCAGCAGCAGTATTGAAGATTGATGGAGATATAGTTCAGGGTAGCGATAACTTGTCAATTGAAGCAACAGCACCAGCTTCTTCAGAAGATGGTGCAAATGTTGCCGCAAATGCAATTGATGGAAATGGTAGCACAAGATGGAAATCAAAAGATAATGATGATGAATATCTTCAACTTGATTTAGGTCCTACAAAAGTTATTAACCAGGCTGTTATTACATGGGAAGCAGCATACGCTGAAAAATATGAAATTCAGGTTTCTCTTGATGGAAAAGAATGGACAACAGTTGCGACACAAAGCGGTAAAGTCGGCACGGTTACAACTAACTTCCCAGCAACAAAAGCTAAGTATGTAAGAATGAAGGGTCTTGCAAGAGGTACAGCTTACGGATATTCAATTTTTGAATTTGAAGTATACGGTGCCGTGAAAGCAACATCACCTGTAATTTCACCGGTTAGTGGTGTATATGATGGAAAACAGAAGGTAACATTATCAACTGTAGTTAAGGGTGCAGAAATCAAGTACACAACAGATGGTACTACACCTACAGAAGATTCTCCAACATACACAGCTCCATTTGAAGTTGATGGAACTATAATTGTTAAAGCTGTTACATATAGAAAAGGAATGATTTTATCAGATACAACAGAATCAGATATTATTATTAGTGGAACAGTTACAATTAATAGAAAAGAAGCAAGAATTGCAAGTGACAGATCAGTTCAGCTTTCAGCAATATCAAATGAAAAAGTAACATGGTCAAGTAGCAATACAAAAGTTGCAACAGTAGATCAGACAGGACTTGTATCAGGTAAAGGTGTTGGTGAAACTGCTATTTATGCAACATTACCTGGAGGAAGCAAGGCAGAATGTAAGGTAATTGTAACAAAACCTATACATGTTAAGTCTATTAGCATTCCTGAAACCTTTGAAATGAAGAACAAGTCTTCAGAAACATTGGAATTAGCAATTAATCCTGAAAATACAACTGATGAAATAACTCCTGAATGGAGCTCATCAAATGACAAGGTAGCCGTAGTTAATGAAAATGGTACAGTAACAGCCAAAGGTGAAGGTGAGGCAACTATTACTGTTAAGGTTGGAACATTTACAGCAGAATGTAAATTAACAGTAGGACCTGCAGCAAGTAATGCAGAAATGGCAGTTAATAAGAAGTACAACAAGGCATTAGGCAAAACAGTAAATGTTTACCCAAGCAGACAGAATGAAGGTGGTACTGAAAAAGATATAACAGACGGTTCATTTGAAGGAAATTATATTTCACCTAAATTTGAAACAGCTAATACATATTTTGAAATTGATTTAGGCGATACATATGATGCAGCTAAATTAGACAGAATAGTTATTAAGTATCATACAAATAATGATGGAACACTTCCTTCTAAGGGATATAAGATTCAGTATTCAATTAACGGTGTTGACTTTAGAAATGTTAAGTCAGTTCCAGGTTCGGATTTAGCAAAGGCAAAGGAGAATAATCTTATTGATGAACAGAGCATGACTGGTGTTGAAGGCAATGTTAGATTTGTCAGAATATTCTACCCAGATGCAAATAATTGGGGATATCAGGTAAGAGAAATTGCTGTACTTAGTACAGAGCAGAATGCAGAGCCTATTGAGGTTGACAACTGCGATGAGACTGCTGATTTTACAGTAACATCAAACAAGTTCAGTGAAATTGAATACAATATTGTAGCAGGTGATAATCAGAAAGACTTTAAGTATAGAGTATTCCTTGATGGCAAGAGCGTTACTGGTCTAATTGATGCCGGCGAAGGCGTAATTAGTGAAGTTGAAAAAGGAACTCATACCGTTAAGGTCGTAGCTTACGGCAATGGTCTTATGTCTAAGGGTATTACTAAGACAATTGAAGTGGATGATGGTTCATTAGTTGATTATATTAGTACTGTTAGAAACTTAACTAAGGGCAATGCAACAGTAACAGTTGAGGATATTAATGATGGTACTGAAGGCAGCAAGGATACTAAGATATTAGTTGATGGTACTATTTCAACTGAAAACGATAAAACAGTACAGACAACATACGGAAAGAAAGAGGCAACAGTAACACTTGAACTTACAGCTCCTGTTGATAAGAGTTTAGTTGAGGAATTATTAATTGCATTTAAGGCTAACAATACAAATGCGACAGCATTTAAGATTTACTTATCAGATGATGGACAGAATTATCAGTTGATGGCTGACAAGTCAGGTGTAGCCTATAAGAGTGCAACAGAAGTTAAACTTGATATGGACAAGTATACAAAGGACACTGTTAAGTTTGTTAAGATTGAACTTACAGACGGCAATGTAACTTGGGGATATCAGATTTCTGAAATTGCATTAATGGGTACTAGCGTGTTTATGCCAACTGAAGCAGAAGGTCTTGTAGTAACATCAGATGAATTTAACAAGATTACTGTTTCGTTTACAGGTGATACAGAACAGCTATACAATGTAAAGGTAGATGGAAAGGCAAAACAGATTAATGTTAAACCTGGTACATATACAATTGAAAGAGTAAAAGGTGGTTCACACGAAGTTGTTGTTACAGCTATTAAGAATAGTATTGAATCAAAAGGTATCTCAGAGGCAATCGTTGTTAAGTCAGCACCAACTACAAAGAGTGTAAATGATGATGACGAAGACGATAATGACTTTACAAGACCTGGCGAGACAACAAAGCCAAGAGAAACAACGCCAAGTGGTACAACAAAACCAGGAACTACAACAAAGCCTGGTACTACAACAAAATCTGGTACAAAGGTTACTCTTAAGAAGGTTAAGATTAAGAAAGCTACTAAGAGTAAGAAATCTAAGAAGGTTAAGATTAAACTTAACAAGGTAGCAGGCGCTACAGCTTACCAGGTTAAAGTTTCAATCAAGAAGAACTGCAAGGGCAAGAAGAAGGTAACTATTACTAAACTTGTTAAGAAGGCAAACTTCAGCATTAACATTAAGAAACTTAAGAAATCTAAGAAGTATTATGTTAAGGCAAGAGCAGTTAAGATTGCAAACGGCAAGAAAGTCTACGGCAAGTGGAGCAAGCCTAAAAAAGTTAAGTTTAAATAATTCTTAATAAAATAAATAATACCAAAATTCCAAAAAGAGGGCAGAAAATGTATAAAAATTGTTTTATGCATTTTTCGCCCTCTTTCTTAAAATAATAAAAAACAATAACAATATACTAAAAAAGTAATAAAAATGCAAACGTTATATAAGCATAATGCACAAAAAAAGCTTTGATGGTTATGCAGAATATAGAAAAAAAGTTTTTTCGTTGAAACAAAATATGCATAATGTTATACTTAAAAAATGATAAAACAATGATGGGTTAGTTTACCTTTTTTTAGAATTGACCTAATAATATAAAGAAAAAATAAGTAGTTTAGTGAAAAACGACGTTAATTAAGAGTAAATACTGTTTATAAAAAAGAAAGGGAGAAAAGGGAAATGAAGAGACAGATGAAAAAATTAATTTCAATGATACTTGCTATGGCTATGGTGGTTACAAGTATTAATTTTACTCCGAAAAATGTTAGTGCGGAGAATGATGGTAGTGGATGGACTACAATTTCAAATATGTCGTATCAATCCAGTAATACTCCTATGACTTTAAATTATAAGGTGGCAAAGGGCGCAGAAAGTAGTGCCATAGAAGCTTACGGTCACCATTATTTGCATGTGTATCCGGAAGGACTTACAGGTGCAGATAATGCAAAAATTTATTTAAACGAGGGGCAGACAACAACAGGAGAAACTGTGTTTCCAGGAATGAAAGACCATGATAATACAAGATATAACATAGGACTTGGTTTGACTGACGTAAATTTAAAGGCTAACACATATTATTCATTACGATTTGTGTATGGCACACATGATGTTGTGTATTATTTCTATACAGGAAACAAAGAAGATATTAAGGAAGAAACCACAACAGAAACAACCACAACAGAACCGGAACCTTCAATTACACTACAGGCTTTAACTAAAGCATATGTATACAACTATTCAGAAGTTGATGGAGGATATAAGGTAAGCTTTACAGATCCAAATGCTGTTACTGTTGAAGATGGGGCAACATATACATACACATTAACTATCAATGGACAGACAATAGAAAACATTGCATCATCGGGAAGCAGTGTTGACTTAAGTAGCCTTAATTTAACAGAAGGTACAGAGTATACTGTAACAATGAATGCTGTTTATAAGAAAGGTGATACTATTGTAACATCACCGGCTTCAAGTGAAACAACATTTACATATAGAGGAAAAACAACAGCATACGATAACGGAATCCCGCAGATTTTTATAAACTCATCAAGAGATACAAAAACAAAAGATATTAATTTATACACAGATACTACAAAGACAAAAGTGAATGCCTCTTTAATGATAAAAGGAGCAGACGGAAGTACAACAGAAGTTTCAAATTCAGGAACTGTAAATGTTAGAGGTAATTCAACATCTTTAGCTGACAAGAAAGCGTATAACTTAAAGTTTGACTCTTCAATTAATCCATTTGGTATGGGTACAGCAAAGAAATGGAGTCTGCTTGCAAATATTTTTGATAAAACCATGATAAGAAATTACATGGGACTTAATTTCCAGAGATATTTAGAGAGTACACAGACACCATTTGAAAACAATGTAAGTAAGGCATTCACAAGCAATTGTAAAAATGTTGATTTATACGTGGACGGAAAATACTTGGGAACATACCTTTTAACAGAGTCAGTGGAAGTAGGAGCAGACAGAGTTAATATTGATACAAGTTACTATGACAAAACTACTGATGATGTAAAGGCAGATAGTACACCAACAACAGTTACTATTAATGGAACAGAATATAAACTGTATGATGCTTTACTTGAATTAGCTAATGATAGCAGATTAGACACAGACGCATATTATTTTAAAACAAGTGTACTTGGACAGCAGTTTGGCTTAAATGATCCGGTATGTTCTACAGACATTGCGGGAAATAAATTAAATCCTAGTTTAACAGGTAATAGTGCAGATGCTGTTAAGCCACAATTTGTAAATGATATTAAATCATACTTAGAAGGATTTGAAACTGTAATTAACAGTACATCATACGAAACATCTGATGCACAGTTTGAAGATATGAAAAAATTCATTGACGTAGATTCTTTTGTAGATTTCTACATTACATCAGAATATTTCATGACAAAGGATATAGGTTTTAGTTCTACACGTTTCTATATTAAAAATGGAAAATTATACGCAGGTCCATTGTGGGATCTTGATTTATCAAGCGGAAATATTGATGAACATGAGAGTGCACAGGGTTTTAGAAGTCAGAATGCATTTAAGTGGTTCGAAGTATTAATGAAGAATAAAAATTTCTATAATAAGGTTGTGGCAAGATACAAAGAACTATTACCAAAGATTAAATCATTATATGCTGATAATGGAGAAGTTGACACAGTCGTAAATGAAATCTCTAAATCCGTTAAGACAAATTATGAAAAAGCATATAACTATAAAAGAGCAACAACGGATGATGACAGAAATGTAGGATGGGGATATTCATGGTTATATGGAATTAATGGATCATTAGATGGAACAGGTGGAAAAACTTTTACAGGAGATGAACTTAAAAGTGTAGGCTCTTATGGTTCAGGTGTAATGCATGATACATATGAAGAGTATATTACAGAGTATAAAACATGGCTCAAAAATAGAAACACATGGATTATGAGTCAGTTTAATATAGGTGACGAAGATGCAGCTTATTATAGAATTAGTGGCGACGATGATTTAAACAGTAACGGTGTAGGAAAAGATACTGTTGACGGTCTTAATAATTATGTAAGATATGCAGGAGCAAGAGCAATTGCTTACTCGCCAATTGCCGGAGACATTCCATCAAATGCCATTGATACCAAGTCAAATACAAAATGGCAACCATCAGATAACACAAGTGACAACTTTAAACTGAAATTAGGAAATACATATAACGTAAAGGAACTTTTAATTAAGTGGGAGGCAGCCAGTGCGGCAGATTATGAGATACAAGTTTCAACAGATGGTAAATCTTATAACAAAGTTGCTGAGTTCTCAGGATTAACAGGCGAAAGAACAGATAAAATAATTTTAAGAGATTCAGTAGAAGCTAAATATATCAGAATAGTGCCAACAAAGAGAAGTACAGGCTATCCTGTGGCAATATTTGATTTTAGCGTTTATGGAAGTGATAGCGAAAAGACAGCCGAAGAGTTTGTTGATGAAGTTGAAGATGCAACCCAGGAAGAAATTAATCCGGATAGCATTGCTGATGCTGATTGGGAAATTGTAAATGAAAATAAGTCAGGCAGTGGCGCAACAATTTATATGACAAAAGCCAAAAAAGTCATAATGGCAGAGCGTGAAACTATGTGTGGTTATTATGGAGCCAATACTGTTCAGGCATGGGGAAACATTTCCGATAACATGAAAGCACAAAGTATTTTTGGTTTTGTTGCTAAAGACGGTGGTACACCAACAGGAATTATTATTGATGGCGTTAGATATATGGATATTACAAATGCATCTGTTAATAAGTTGGTTTATGTAAAAAATGACTGTGTGTTTATTAAAGACACTTTGTTGGATGCAAAAGATAGACAAACTTCATACCATACTATTACTGTAGAAGGCAATAATTTAGGAACATTTCTAGTTAAGGTTGTAGGCTCGGCACCAAAGCCTATTACCCCAATCGGCTTAGTAGCAAAAGCCGATGGTAGTGGCAATATTGCTGTAGAATGGGGACAAAGTGGAGACATGATTAGTAATGGTCAGAAATATAACGTATATATAGATGACGTATTAGTATCAACAGGTGTAGCGGCAGGAAGATATACTTATGAAGTAACTAATGGAACTCATACGGTAAAATTAATAGCTACACTAAATGGTTATGAATCAGACGCAGTTACGGCTACAGTCGAGTCCACGGGTGGTAAAGATCCGGTTGAAACAGATTCATCTACAGTAGCACCAACTGAAACAGCAACAGAAACACCAACTGAAACAACAACAGCAGGTGAAATTGATGTGCCGGGTGATGCAAACTGGATTGATTTTGAAGGCTCAGATGGAGAGTACAAGTATTATATTCCATCAGAGTATAGCACAGCGTATGACAATAAAGCTAAAAAAGCATTCGATACAACACTTTATATTGCATACAATTTAGGTGCTAAATTTACTTCAGTAAAATTAGATAATAAGGATTATACTATTACAGAAGGAGCATTTGTTAGCGTCTTAAAAACAGATGTAGATGACTATAATGTTCATAAACTGGAAGTTGTAGCCGCTAATAAAACGGATAAGGCTATTATATATTTGAAAAGAGCAAAGGCATCTGCTATAAAAGTTACATTCACAGACAATCAATGGGAAAAATATCGTGATGAGAATATAACATGGGATAAGGTTGATGGTGCAATTAAATATGCTATATATGCTGATGGAGAATTATACATAACAACAGATGACGAGAATACAACATCAATATCAGTTCCTGCTTATGCTTTTGCAAAGGCAACAAATAACAACGGACAGGCAACTACAGTTGGAAAACATACAACAGCAGTTGTGGCAATCAAAAATGGAGACGAAATCAAAGAGACTCTATCAGATGTTGATTCAACAAGAGTAATGGGTTCAAATTCATTCACATTGTATGTAAATTACATTTTCGGAAGAGAGACAAATTTGTGGAATGATACGGGAGTTGACAGCAAGTGGAATTTCACTATATGCGAAGGTGTAAATTCAGACATATCAACAGGGGCAGATGTAAAAGTAGATTACACAAATGGTGGACAGGCTAATTTGACTTTTAACAATATGGGCAAACATACAGGAAGTGATCAGGCATGGACTATCAAAGCTGCAATTTATAATGAAGCAGCAACAAAGGGCGAGTTACAGAATTTATCTTTTAAGATATATGGACCAAAAGAGTTAATAGGCGAGACTATAAAGATAAAATGTTGTCCTGAAGAGTATGTAAATGGAGCATATTCAAATGATATTTATGAAGAAAAAGAATATACATTTGAAAGGGCAAAAGATGGAAGTGCAGTGCTTAATTATTCACTTTCATTTAACTCAACAAATGATTCATATGATTTATTGTTTGGCTTAGGTTTACTTGATTTTAAAAATGCAACTAATAAAACTCTTACATTCTCAGATGCTGACATTAATACTGTATATGGAATTACAGATTTAAAGGCAACAGGTACAAATGTTGCAAGTGATGATGCTAAGGGCGATTTATTTATATCATGGTCATCTAATGTACCTGACAAAATGGCAGGTTCCTATAAATATCAGGTAGAAATTGATGGGGTACTTTATAAATATTCAGGGACTGAGGACTTGTTCCCTGGAACTGTAAACAACATAACAGCATCAGGATATTCAGTTGGTGAACATAAGGTTGTTGTAAAGAGTATTTACGATGGCACAGTTACGAGCTCAAAAGAAACAACAGCTACCATTTCAAATACAACAAAACCTGATTTGGTTGTAACAGGAATGAGCATTCCAAAAGTGACACATTATATTGGTGAAAACTTACAGCTTAGTGTAACAATAAAAAATATTGGTAATGCAGTTGCAAAACCTGTAGCAGGAAAGAATCTTATTGTAAGACTATATGAAGATAGCAATAACGGTAAAGATTTAGGTTATAAAATATGTTACGCTAATACAACTGAGGCAGAGCAGGGAACTAGCCCTGGATATTTGGAACCGGGCGAAGAGTATACAGTTGTTTTTGATGTTAAAATTGATGAAAAGCAGGATGGCTCAAATATATATAAATACAGAGCATTTGTAGATGCAGACAGAATTATAGATGAGGGAGATGATGAGGATAATAACGAATATTCTAAGTCATACAAATTCTATGATCCATTAAAAGAAGTAACATTTGGAACAGAAGATGGAAAGATTACAGCCACATGGCCGGCATCTGATGATGTTAAGAAATACATCGTTGAGTATACTGTTGGTGATGAAACAAAAACAATGACAGTTACTGATAACAAGTGTAGTTTAGGTGATTTTGAACAGTTCACTGAAGGAACAACAGTAACAGTAACAACTGTAGGAAAAGATGATGATGAACATGTTCATGCTAAGGGAAGCCCAAAGCCAGATTTGATAATTTCATCAGTATCAACTCCAAGTAATGCCTATGGAGTAGGGGATGTTATTCCGATTACAGTAACTATGAAGAATGTTGGCTTAGGGGTTGCAAAACCTAACGGAAACAATAACATGACTGTAAAGCCAACTAAGGATGGAAAAATAATTGAGTCAAATATTGTTAATCCTACATATAGAACAATGGGGAACGACAACCTTGAACAAAAGTTAAATGTGGGAGCTGAGTTTACTCCAACAGTTACATTTAATTACACTGTTCAGGAAAGTGATTTGAAAGAAGGAATAATTCATATAGGTGGCTACGCTGACGGAGATTATGTAGTTGATGAAAGTGATGAGACTAACAACTGCACAGAAGTTGCTATAAAGATTATTTCAAAAGGAGCAGTTACATTAGACAGTAATAATGGTGACGGACCAGTCAAGGCAACATGGAAACAGTCAACAGATGAAAATGTTGACTCATACCAGATTCAGTACGTTGTTGATGGAAACATAATTAAGAAAACTATTAGCAAAGATGAAGTAGACAGCGATGGTAATTATGTTTATACATTTGGAGATAATGAAGGTCTTGATAATGAATCAGAAGTGAAAATATCTGTTAAATTTGCAGGTGACGATAATTATTATAATTATGCAAGTACAACAGCTATGGTTGATTTGATAGTCAGCACTGTAAAGGGACCAAATGAGTAAAAGTTAATGTAAACTTTGATTTAGTAGCAATAGTTAAAAATATCGGTACAGCAAAGGTATCAGCTACAACGGATACTCAAGAAAATTATGGCAAAAAACTTTATGTGACACTTTGTAGACAGGAAGGTGTAGAGCAGGTAGTGTCAGATGGTTATTATTTAGGCTTGAATGTTGGAAAAACAGCTAGTATCAGATTAAAAAATGTGTGTGCAAAAGAAACTGGAACAAAGAAGCTGATTATTAATGTAGATGATGCTGGCTGGGATACAGAAGGAGGCAAAGATGTTGGATACATTCAGGAGTCTAATGAAAATAATAACAGTTACGAATATACTGTTAATGCAGTAATTGAACAAAAATCAATGGATTGGACAACTTTAAAAGAAACAGTGGGAAGTGATACACCATATCAATTTAAAGTGGCACAGGGAACTAAGAATGCCCGAATAGAATACAAGGTAGTTTCAACTAATAACCAAACACTTGATTATAAAGATATTATTGTAAAGTATACAGGTTATAACACAAGATATATGTCAATTGGTTTCAATCCAAACTACACTGTAATGACAGAAGTTAAGAATGATTCAACAGGACATATTATCAGTACAGTTCCATATTGGGCTGCAATAACTAAGAACCAAGTTGATTCTAACATTCACGACCTGGATAACTGTACAATAATGGATGTTGAAGGTTGGGACATTGACGGTATTGGTGTAGATGGAAATGCTGTTCAAAAACCTAAAAAACCAGGAACACACTTTAACAGAGACGGAAACGGCTTCAACATGAACGTTGATGACTTTGATTTAAATGCATACTACTTATTGAAGTTATATAACAAAAATGGTGATTATGTAGTAGTTGCATTCAGAGTTACAGATGAAAATGGTGATATTGGAGACTGGACACAAATTCAGGGAAATAATATGGATAATTCAGCAATTCCTGTTTATTACCACACAGCTCATCGCGAAGTAAAGAGTTCAATTTATTACGATAAGCATGATATTAAATTAAGTAATATTGCAGCTTACAACGGAAATCATATTTCTGTAGATTTGGATACACAGAACAAGATTAATCCAAATGCTAACAGAGTTTTAATTACAAGAGGTTTGTTAGACAGTAGCGGTGATATGATTATTCCTTCAGTAGATGGAAAATATGTTGAGGAAGGAACAGAAACAGGTTCTTATTATGCATGTACAGGTGATTTGTTAAATACAAATTCAGTAGATTATTATAAGAGTGAGAGCAATTATGTTTCTTTAAGTGGATATGGAATTAATGGAAACAATAAGATTCAGATTATGCTACCTAATATGTTAGCGCAGATACCTGTTCATAGTGCTTTAGGTGGAAAAAAAGATAATGAATATTATTACATGAAAGTATATTGGGATGAGCAAAATTATCCGGGACAATATGTTTCTATTCCAATAAAGATTAAAGCAGATATACCTGAGATTGAAAAGGTTAATGGTTTAGTTGCTACAAACAGAGGTAGTTCGTTATCAATTTCCTGGGTTAATTCAACACAGCAGGAAGCTGATGGATATTTATATGATGTTTACATTGATGGTGAATTAAAGGCTCAAGATGTACAGGCAGGTTCATATAGCTTCTTAGGATATAATGAAATCGGTTCTACACATACCATTAAAGTAGTGGCAAAATGGTGTGAACAGACAACAGAAGATTCGGTAAAATACACTATTATTGAGCCGGAAAAAGAACCTGAAGAAATAGTACCAGGTGAAGTACCTACATATCCTGATGACAATGATAACAGATGGATATTAATTTCAGGCCAGCATATATTACCTGTTTCAGAAGAAGGTTCACTTGGAAAAACAAATGCAAAAATTTACTATTATACTGATGAAGACATTAATGGAATAACAGGTTACAATGACAGTTATATTTCATTAAATGGTAGTTCAAAATATTTTACAGGAACAACAACTAAGATTTTTGTACAAAGGGGTGATAGTACTTCATTAGTTTCTAAGTCAATATATGATAGTTATTATGAAGGTCAGACATTAATGAATTCTTCAACAATGTTTGAATTACCGAAGGGATTTGTAAAAGGCACAACTTACTACTATGTAGTTCGTGTTTGTGGAAATAAAGGAAATACATATAAGGATTTCTACTTTAAGATAATTCCAACAGATGATTCAATTGATTCAGGTGTTAATCATACAGGAAAATGGAGAGAGATTAGTGGTGAATCACAATTGTCTGTAAAGATGGGCTCAGGCTTGAAACTTAAAGGTACAATCAGCTTTTTAGATTATCCTGCATTCAATGAAGGTTCTTCTATAACAGAAAAAGGAGGAACAACATCTATTGGAACAAATACATATAATGCAGTTGGTTACAATGGATACTACTTATCCATAATCGGTGATACAAATTATTATGTAGCAGGTAACACAAAAGTCTATGTTTCAGAAGGAAGCGATTCTGTTTTATATGCAGAGAATGCAAATGATTTGACTTTTACAGAGAAAAAAGTAAGTGACCAGTCTTATTCAGGTCAGATAATCTCTGAAACAGAAGAACTGTTTAGTGTTGTCTATGCAACAACATATTATTTGTTGAAAGTTCAAAGTGGAGACAAAGTCACATACATACCTTTTGAAGTAAAAGTCAACACAGGAAATGTAGAAGTTCTTGGCTTCCAGATGAACACAAATAAGAATGCCGGTGGAGTAGCTGAATACAATCCATCATTTAGAGTTGTTTCAAAAACAAGTAATGTAATGACAATCAATAACAGACTGTATGAAGTTAAAAAAATGGGTACAGTTTATGCAATTGATGATGGAAATACGGACATAAAATCTAATATGAATTTGGATGCAGTTTCATCTAATGCAAATGTATCAAAATATGAAACAACAGATAGGGGCAAATTGGCAGGCTACACGACTTCTGCTAAGGACAATAATTACTATACATACTATGCGTTAACATTTAAATATACTAATTACAAATATGCTTCATTGGAACAGAATTGGGCATTTAGAGCATATGCAGTATTAGATATGGGTGATGGTACAGAAAAAGTTGTATATGGTAAAAATATTTACACAACAAATATGTATGACATTGCACAGAATTTATATGAAAATCAGAAAATGGGAACAAAAGAATCTCATGATTACCTATATGATAATGTTCTAAATATTGTTGATATGTATAACAATATGGGACAAATTGCAAATGCAATGTTTAAGGCAATGGGAGTCACATCAACATCTGACAGCAGATATGAGACAGTGACAAAAATGACACAGGACTTGCACAATTATTGCAAATGCTTATGGGGAATATCATATGATACAAGAGGTAAGTTTAGAAGCTCCCAGGTAGAAGATGAGTTACTGAAATTACTTAACGGAGTGAAAAACAATGACAAGAACTATGATAGTGTTTATGATTGGATTTACAATGAAACATCCAAGTATGGAAAGAAAAATGGAACGAAATACAAAGGATGTTATAGGCTTGTAGATTATTCATGGGATAATAGCATTGATAAAGATTTTTATAAACAGTAATACTACATACAATTAAT